>PVMK01127659.1_pt1 | contig 23752 bp, 17 predicted proteins | sample 1853481 | NCBI WGS metagenome assembly PVMK01 (sample SAMN08533507, study PRJNA380276) | Marine sediment metagenome, whole genome shotgun sequencing project. | reverse complement strand
ATTGATCCCGTCTGTCGCTGGGCGGAGAGCGTGGACGCTCCGACCGGAGAGGCTCCGCGACCAATCCGATCGATCGAAAAGCATACACACGAATGCGGTCAAACGTCCCACGACCGTCCCACGGGCCAAAATCGCTAAAAAATCCCTAACGATGCCGGGCACCTATGGCGTCCCCAACGGGACTCGAACCCGTGTTGCCGCCTTGAAAGGGCGGAGTCCTAGGCCACTAGACGATGGGGACGCGCTAGGCAAGCGGCGGGAATATTGCGCAAAACTGCCCTTCCCGCCCGCCGGCGGCCGGCGATCTCTGAATCATTGGTCGACCACCGCCCAGAGGTACCAGGCGCCCACCGAGCGGTAGGGCCGCCAGCGTTCGGCGAGGCTCGCGAGCTCTTTGGGCTTTGGGAGATCCTCGAGGTCGTAGACGATCTGCGCGCCCTTTCGGACCCCGTAGTCGCCGACGGGCAGCACATCTGGGCGGCCGAGCGAGAACATCAGCAGCATGTGGGCCGTCCACTCGCCGATGCCCCGGACCTGGGTGACGGCGTCGACGACGTCCTGGTCGGGCATCCCGCGGAGCCGGCGGTTGCAGAGGGATTTGTCGGCAAATGCGCCCGCGACGCCTCGAATCGCGGCGATCTTCTGGCGCGAGAGCCCGTCGGAGCGCAGCTCGGCGTCGGTCGCGGCCAGCAGGCGTTCGGGCCGCGGAATCCGGCCCCCGAAGCGCGCCTTCACCCGCCCGAGAATGGCCCCGGCCGCGGAGCCTGCGAGCTGTTGGTAGACGACTGACCGCACCAGCATCCGATAGGGATCCCCGCTGGCCTCGAGCCCGCAGGGGCCCACCCGGCGGATCACGGCCCCGAGCGCGGGGTCGCGGCGGCGCAGGCTGCGGCGGGCGCGTTCGAGCAGTTCCGGGTCGATCCTGGGGTGCATCGGGGCAGCATAACGCGTTGTGGGCCGGGCATTTTTGCGCCCTGCCCCGGCACCCGAAATTTCCAGCCCCGAAGAGTCGTTTTTTTCGGTGGCTCGCCGATAAGCAGCTAGAAGGGGTACCCGCACAATGAGCCAAGCAAAACCCGGCCCGGGTGGGGACGGACCGAAGGCCGTGCAGCGCTCGGAGCCTCGCCCACCGCTCGGTCTCGATGAGCTACTCGAAATCCTGCAGCGCCAGGAGTTTCTGACCGAGCAGCAGACCAAGGAGGTCGAGGCGCGCGCCACGACGCTTCGCAGCCGCGTGCTCAAAGACCGCGTGGGATCGGTTCGCTCGCAGGCGGCCAGCCGCTACGAGGTGACGCCGGTCGAGCTCGTGGCCGCGATGGCGTTCTCCCACCCCAAGCGGCCACACGGGAAGCTCGACGAAGATGCACTCGCGGAGGTGCTCGCCGTCGAATCCGGCATCCCCTACCTGAAGATCGACCCGCTGCGCATCGACAACGATCTCGTGACCAAGACACTCTCGCGCCCGTTCGCACGACACCACGTGGTGATTCCTGTTGCGCGCGAGGGAGACACCCTCTGCCTGACACTCACCGATCCCTTTGACACGACGCTTCGCCAGAGCCTCGAGGACTTGATCCAGGCGCCGCTCACCTACGTCGTGACAGCAAAAAGCGACGTGCTCCAGGTAATCGATCGCGTCTACGGTTTTCGCGCGAAGGTTTCGCAAGCAGCGTCGGAACTCAGCGGTGGCAATACCAGCGCACTCGTTCAACTCGTCGAAGTTCAAAGCAACGACGAGCTCGCCAGCGTTCAAAATGATGAACATGTCATTGCGGCCGTCGACTATCTGCTCAACTACGCGTTCGAACAGCGCGCATCCGATATCCACCTCGAGCCGCGCCGCGACGACGCGGTGGTCCGCTTTCGGATCGACGGCATCCTGCACGACATCGAAACGGTTCCGCTCTCGGTGCACGGTGCGATTACGTCCCGCATCAAGGTGCTCGCGGGCATGAACATCGCCGACCGGCGCCGGCCACAGGACGGCCGCATCAAGACCCAGCGCGCGCAGCGCGAGGTCGAACTGCGCGTGTCGAGTTTGCCGACCGCCTTCGGCGAAAAGGTCGTGATCCGCGTATTCGATCCGAGCGTCCTGCTCGCCGATCTCCACGACCTCGGCTTCAGCGTCGACGAACGCGAGCGCTACGAGCGCTGGATCACCTGCCCCAACGGCTTGATCCTCGTGACGGGACCGACCGGTTCCGGCAAGACGACCACGCTCTACTCGACGCTGCGGTATCTCTCGGGACCGGAAATCAACATCACGAGCGTCGAAGACCCGATCGAGATGATCGATCCGCGATTCTGCCAGGTGCAGGTCAATCCGCAGGTCGACGTGACCTTCGCGTCGGCGCTGCGCGCGATTCTGCGACAAGACCCCGACATCATCATGGTCGGCGAGATCCGCGACCAGGAAACCGCGAACATGGCCGTTCAGGCGGCCCTCACTGGCCACCTCGTCTTCTCGACAGTGCACACGCGCAACGCCGCGGGCGCGGTCACGCGCCTGATCGAACTCGGTGTCGAACGCTTCCTGCTCGCGAGCGTGCTGCGCGGGATCTTTGCTCAACGCCTGATTCGTCGCATCTGCGAAAATTGCGCGGTCGAGAGCTACCTGAACCCGGATCAGATCGCCGCGTTGGGCATCAAGGTACCGATCGAGCGGCGCGACAGTCTGCGCGTTCGCTCGGGCGAAGGTTGCGTATCCTGCCGCTACACGGGCCTCTATGGGCGCACCGGCGTGTTCGAAATGCTCGACGTCGGGCGCCGCATCCGCACGCTCATCAACGAGGGCAAAGACGCCAACGAGATCCACCACGCGGGCCGCATCGAGGGGATGGAGCCCCTGCGCGACGCCGCTGTGCGAAAACTCGCGGACGGCGTCACGACGTTCGAAGAAATCGTTCGCGTCACGGCGGATTCCGAATGAGCACGGCCTGCGCGGAAGAACTCCAACTGCTGATCCGCTCGGGCTGGAACCTGATCGCGCTCGAGAGCAGCGAGGAAGATCGCGCGCTCGGGCTGCTGCGCCGCATCGCCCAGGCGACCGAGCGCCGTTGCATCACCTGGACGCTCGCGTCTGGACTCGACGCGCGGGAAATCGATTCTCCGCTCAAAGATCGCAAGACCGAGTTCGCTGACGGTTCCGGCTCGGGATCCTTGAATGAAGGCGTCATCGGGATCACCGCCTACGAGGACCCCGCGATTTTCGTAGTACTCGACGCTCACCGGCTACTCGACGACCCGATGGCGATCCGCCGCCTTCGCGATCGACTCCCGCAGATTACTGCGCGCCGCCAGATCGTCGTGCTGCTGGGGCCCGTGCTGCATCTGCCCATCGAGTTGCTGCACGAAGCCGCAATCGTGGAACTCCCGCTGCCGAACGAAGCCGAACTGCTGTCGCTATTCGAACGCCTCCACGAAAAACGCGAAGACGCCAACTCCAAAGACGCCCAATCCAGTTCGCAACTCCTGAATTCGGCCGCGCGAAGCGCGCTCGGGCTCACCGGATCGGAGGCCGTACGCGTATTTCGCAAGAGCTGCGCGAAATCGCACGGGCTCAACGACGATGCAGTCGAAGCGATCGTGCGCGAAAAACGCCGCGCGCTCGGACGCACACCCGCGCTGAGCTTCCACCAATTCGATGGGGGACTCGGCGATGTAGGTGGGCTCGGCGAACTCAAGCTCTGGCTGCAAGATCGCCGTCGGGCCTTCGGCAGCGAAGCGCAATCGTTCGGCCTGCCCACTCCACGAGGCCTGCTGCTGCTGGGCGTCCAGGGTTGCGGCAAGTCGCTGTGTGCGAAGGCCGTCGCGCGCGAGTGGCACTTCCCACTACTGCGGCTCGACCTCGCGGCGACGTTCTCGAGCGGAACGCAGAGCCCCGAGCAGGCGATCCGCGAGGCCGTCCTGGTCGCAGAGTCGCTCGCACCTGCGGTGCTCTGGATCGATGAGATCGAGAAGGGGTTCGCGGCATCAGAGTCGGACCCGAGCGCGAGCCGGGTATTCGGCGCGTTCCTGACCTGGCTCTCTGAAAAGGACTCGCCGGTCTTCGTGGTCGCCACCGCAAACGATGTCACCGCACTGCCGCCCGAGCTGCTTCGGCGCGGGCGATTCGACGACCTCTTCTTCGTCGACCTTCCGACCGAAAACGAGCGCGCTGAGATCCTCGCAATCCATCTCCGGCGCCGCGGTCGCGATCCGCTGCAATTCAAGTTGGCGGATTTGGCCGCCCAGGCCGCGCGCCTGAGCGGTGCCGAGCTCGAACAGGTGGTGACCGCCGCACTCTACGGCGCATTCGCAGAATCGCGCGAAATCTCGGAAAATGATCTCGAGAACGCCATCCACGACACCGTTCCCCTCTACGACACCTACGAAGAGCGCATCAAGGAACTCCGCGACTGGGCGAAGGGGACGCACCCGCCCGGCTTCGGTCGACGCCAAGATGGTCGAACTCTTCGCGGAGAGCTGAGGGCCCGCGGCGCCCACGCCAGCGCGGCCGAAAACCAGGGGACTTCCAGGGCCTGGATTCACTAAGATCCCCCGCATGGAAGACTCGAGCATCCGGATCGAGAGAGCCCACAACCTCTGGACGAGCTTCGCGCGCAAGCACGAACCCGTGGCCCGAGCGACCGCGATCGACCCCGATCCCCAACAGGAGCTTTCCGAGATCGGAGGCCTCGCGGCCGCCAAGGAAGAGATCCAGACCTACGCGTGCGCGGCCACGGACCCCGCCGTGTACGGGCGCTGGGGCACCTACCCGCCGTCCGGTCTGTTGCTGATCGGACGCAGAGGCGTTGGCAAGCGACTGCTCGCTAGATCGCTGGCCACGCTGACCCAATCGTCGTTCATCAATGTGACGGTTCCGCGCCTGGTCCTCGAGATCATCCACGAAGGCGGCAAGGTCGGAGACCTCGTCACGGCCTGGTCGCAGACTCTCTCCGAAATCCCGGCCTCGACGATCCTCTTCAACGAACTCGAGTTTTCGCAAGCGCAAGAGATCGGAGCCCGCCGACCGGATCTACCGGTGGGTCCCGTGATGGACTTCCTGCTCGACATCATCGACCGGACCGTCGCCGCAGACGCCCACCTCGTCGTTGGCTCCACCAACCATCCCGACACCCTGCGCCAGGCGTTCGTCCAGCCCGGGCGCTTTGAACGGGTGGTCGAAGTCACGCCAGCCTATCCCGGAGACATCGTCGAGGCGCTCGAAATTCACGCCCGCGCATCCGAGAAACGAGCCGGGCACGAGTTGTTCGACAGCGTCGATTGGAAGTCCGTCGTCGATCGCTATCGCGATCCGGCAACCGGCGACTGGATCCGCATCATGCACGCCGTCTTGCGCCGCAAAGCGCGCCGCGAGGCGTCCGGTGAAACCGCCAGCAGTGTTTCCACCCAGGACATGTTCGACGAGGTCGACCGATCGCGGCAGGCCCACAACCAGATCGCGGTGCCACACTCCGGGAATTACCTTTAGGCCGTGAGCACCTGGCTTGTCACCGGCGGCGCGGGTTTCATCGGCTCGAACTTCGTCCGCGCCGCGCTCGAAACGCCGGTGGACCGCGTCATCGTCCTCGACAAACTCACTTACGCGGGAAGACTCCAGAACCTCGCATCCGTCGCAGAAGATCCGCGTTACTCGTTCGTCAGAGCCGACATCGCGGACCGCGCTGAGGTCGCTGCGGTCTTTCGCGAGTACCAACCAACCACAGTCGTCAATTTTGCCGCAGAGAGCCACGTCGATCGCTCGATCGATGGGCCGACGGCTTTTGTCACGACCAACATCGTCGGCACCTTCGAACTCCTGGAAGCATCGCGAGAACTGCTCTCCCAAAGCGGCGAAGCAGCGCGCCGTGAATTTCGCTTTCTCCATGTCTCGACCGACGAAGTCTACGGCTCACTCGGCGCCACTGGAGCCTTCGAGGAGACGACTCCCTACCAGCCGAACTCCGTGTATTCGGCCAGCAAGGCCTCCGCCGACCACCTGGTGCGCGCCTACCAACAGACCTTCGGGATTCCTTCCATCATCACGAATTGTTCGAACAACTTCGGCCCGTATCAACTTCCTGAGAAGCTGATCCCATTGATGATCCTCAATGCGATCGAGGGCAAGCCGCTGCCGATCTACGGGGATGGCGGAAACATCCGCGACTGGCTCTATGTCGGGGATCACTGCGAGGGAATCCTGCAGGTCCTCGAACGCGGACAGCCGGGCGAGAAATACAACATCGGCGGGGGCAACGAGCGAACCAATCTCGAAATCGTCGATGCACTCTGCGAGGAACTCGAAGCCGCCCTTCCCGCATCCGACAATCCGGCATTGAAAAGCGCCGGGGTCGCCCGCTACGCGGACCTCAAACAATTCGTCAGCGACCGCCCGGGACACGACCGGCGCTACGCGATCAACGCGGAAAAGATCCAGCGCGAACTCGGCTGGCGGGCGAAGATCGGCTTCGAAGCGGGCATCCGCGCGACGGTCCGCTGGTATCTCGACAACCGCGACTGGTGCGAATCCGTCGAAGCCGACGGCAGCCAGCGCGAGCGCCGCGGCACCCTCTAACCCACCGCGAACACCCACGACGCCCCTTCATTATTGGGTATCGGTCCACCAAAACAAGTGGCGGTGCGCGTACAGGGAGAAACCTTAAAAGGCATCCCGATTCTGGGACTTCCCGAATTCGAGACTTCGTTACCCCTCTAGAGCCCGGAAAACGCTGCATATCGCCTGCGTGTGGCCGTTTCCCCTTTGCGTGCACGGCGGCAGCCCGCTTGTTGCCGTAGCCCTGACCCGCATCGCGCTGGTAGCGGGCGTGCAAGCTGCCGCCTGACTTCCGCTCTGCTTCCGACACCGGTCCCGAAGCCGGGATTTTTCGGGCAGTGGACAGATCTGCAACTGAGGTTGGAAAGGCTTGATTTACTTGTCAATTCGAACCTGCAGACGAGTTGGCACGAGACTTGAGTAGTGAGGAGGCGAGATTACACAAGGGCGAAACCTCTATGGAAGACAAACGCACCGTCTTGTTCGTAGATGACGAACCCAACATTCTCAAATCTGTTCAGCGACTGTTGCGCCAGGAAGAGATGAACGTTCTATGTGCGGCGACCGGCGAGGAAGCCCTCGAAATTCTCGACCAGACACCCGCCCAGGTCATTGTCACCGATCAACGCATGCCAGAAATGACTGGCGTAGATCTTCTATCCGCAGTCCGCGAGCGCCATCCCGAGATCATCCGAATGATGCTGACGGGCTTCACCGAGATCAAGGTTGCGGTCGAGGCAATCAACCGCGGCGAGATCTACCGTTTGATCACCAAACCGTGGAACGACGACGAACTCCGCGCCACGATCCGCCAGGCTTTCGAGCAGGCCGACCTCAAGGACGAGATCAAGCGACTCAACCGGGTCACCCGCGAGCAGAATTTCCGCTTGCAGGACATGAACCGGAACCTGGAAGAAAAGGTTCGAGAGCGCACCAAACAGTTGGCCAGCAAGCATCACGAACTCCGCACCGCGTACGTCCAGACCGTCGGTGCACTCGCGGAGGCCGTCGATGCCAAGGATGCCTACACCCGTGGTCACTCCGAGCGCGTCGGCGTCTACGCGTCGAAGATCGCCCGGGAAATGGGCTTCACGAAGGAGTTCATCGAGCGCGTCTACATCGCGGGCCTGCTGCACGACGTGGGCAAGATCGGAATCCGAGATGCGGTCATCACGAAGCCGGACAAATTGACCAGAGAGGAATATGAGGAGATCCAGGAGCATCCGGAGATCGGCGCCAAGATCCTCGAGCCGGTCGACTTCCTCGCAGACATCGCACCCTGCGTTCGCCACCACCACGAGTGGTATGACGGGAGCAGCCGCGGCTATCCCGACAAGTTGCGCGGTGATTCGATCCCGCTGCCGTCTCGAATCATCCTGGTCGCGGACACCGTCGAGGCCATGACGAGCGATCGGCCCTACCGCAAGGCGATGTCAATCGATCTCGTGGTCGCCGAACTCGACAAATACGCGGGTAGCCAGTTCGACCCGGCATGTGTAGAAGCGTTTCTCCGTCTGCTTGATCGCGAAGGAGAGTGTTTCATCAGAAGCGAATTGAAATTTGACATCTACGAATTTATCGAGGGATAACCGGTGAGCCCAATCCCCCCGGACGCCATTGGCGTCTTCGGGTTCGATCCAGAGGCCGTGCTCTTGAAGGAGCCCGGCATCCTGCTCGACCCCCATTTTCTAAGCGCACTGCACGCAGAACTCCGAACCGAACTCGGGGATAGCGATGCAAATCTCACGCTCCTGCAGATGGGCTTTCTCCACGGCTTGCAGGATGCCTTGCGGGCGATCCAGACAGCCTTTGGTTCTGAATCGCCCGAATCCCGTAATCCGACAGGACCCTCCCTGGCATTTCGACTCCGCGCCGAGGCCGACACCGCGGAGCCCGGCGCGATCTCGCTGAACGGCCTCTGGCCCGAGCGCATCGAGGCCTCGGCATACCTCGCGGCACTGGGCGAGCCGGAGCATCCAGCCTGCTTTCTCAGCGCCGGATACACCTCGGGGTGGCTCACGGGAACACTCGAAGCCGACATCCTCGCGCTCGAATCGAGCTGTTGTACGTGCGGGGGCGACAGCTGCAGCTTCTTGGCGCAAGAGGCTTCGGTCTGGCGAGAGTCTGGCGACCCCGCGGCACTCAAGATCCTCGAGGCCTTGCCCTTCGCGGTTTTTCGCTCCTTCGTACAGGCCAATCTGGACTCCGTGGGCGGCTCCGATCCCGCATTGGATCAGGTCGACCCCGGCAGCTCCGTCGTCCACATCTGGGGGCCCGTGATGGTGATTCCGTTTCAGGGCGGTGACACCGTCCTGAACGCAGTCGAACTCATCGGCCAAGACCCGGCAGCCCGCGACGTCTCCGTGGTGGTTCTGGACCTTTCGGGAGCCATCATCGACGAGGCGTACGGCGCGCTCGCGCTCGAACAGGTCCTGGAGCTGATCGAGGCCTGGGGGGCGGAAGCCATCTTCGCGGCGGTATCCCCTCTCTCGGAAGCGACCATCGCGGACCTCGAGCGGCAGCCGCTCCTGATCCACAAAGACCTCGCAGAGGCGATCGCGGCGGCGTTTCAAATCGCCAACGCCCAGCGCCACCCCGCTTGACGGCACGCGTCAAGTCCGGCCCCGGCAAGTCCGAAAACGAAACGAATGGCGGCAATACCCGATACCGGCCGGCTCGAAGAGATCTCGCTCCCGCGGCTTCTGGTCGACCTCTACCGCGCGCAGTTTGACGGCCGAGTGGAGCTCGGCCGGCAGCGCGTCGAGCACACGTTTCTGTTCGCTTCGGGGGTTCCGGTCGGCTGCGAATCGCCCGCGAACAAGAATGGGCTCTGCGACCAGCTGCTGGCAGCCGGCACGATCACCCAGGCAGACCGCGATCGCGCGGTTTCGCTGATCGAAAGCAAAGGCTGCAAAGAAGCCAGCGCACTTCTCGAACTCGGTCTACTCGATCCGCGCGGGCTGGTGGTTGCACTGCGCGACCAGGTTCAAATCCACCTGCTCGAATGCATGGCCTGGCCCAAAGGCGCGTTCACGCTCGATGCGGGCGCACCCCCTGCCGAAGCCGCCAATCCCTTCCGAGTCGATGTCTTCGCGGTGTCGCAAGCGGGGATTGAATCGCATTGGCGCGCCGATCAGGTGCTCCTCGACCTCGAGCCGAAGATCGCGCGGTTTGCGTCGAAGAGCGATCGATTCTCGCCCACCCTGGAGCGGCTCGAACCGGATGATGCACTCGCAGCTTTCGTCGCTGCACTCGATGCAAAACACTCGTTCTGGGACGCGCTCAAGCTCGCGACGACCCCGCGTTCACTCGCCGCGGCCTGGGTGCTCGACGCCGCGGGGGCCCTCGACTTCAGCGTCGAATCGGCCACGACGGACGCGGAAATACCCACCGACATCGAACTCGTATTCACCGACTATGCGAACGCCAAAGCGAAAAGGTCCGCAGCGAGCGAAGGCGCTGGGGATCGGGGCTCGAAGCCACTCGAATCCAAAGCTGCGTCTGCACTGCGAGCCGAAATCACATCGCAATTCGAAAAACTCGAGGATCTCGACTACTACCAACTGCTCGGCCTCAGCGACGCGGCGAAGGAAGCGGAAGTCAAAGCTTCCTATCTCCAGGCCGCGAAGCGCTATCACCCCGACGCACTCGCGAAAGCCGGCCTCGACGAAGAGACGCGACAGCATGCCAACAACGTGTTCGCGAGAATCAGCAAGGCCTACTCGGTCCTCTCGAACAAACGGCAGCGGGCCGAATACGACGAAGCCCAGAATGCGAGCGAAGGGCCGATCGATGCAGAGCGGCTCGCCAGCGCAGAATCGATGTTTCGAAAAGGCGAAGTGTTGCTGCGATCGGGAAACTTTGCGGGAGCGATCGAGTTTCTACGCCCCGCCGTCGAACTCTGGCCGGACGAATCCGATTACTGTTCCGCGCTGGGCTGGGCGCTCTATCGAAAGATGCCCTCAGAGCCGGTACTCGCGCGCCAACAGCTCGAGCGCGCTGTCGAGCTTGCGCCCCAGAGTGCGACCGCCATCCATCGACTCAGCATCGTGATCCGCTCGGTGGGAGAAAACGAGAAAGCCGATTCCCTGCTCGAGCGCGCGCGTTCGATCGACCCCAATATCGCCTGAACGAAAGACCCACCACCGAGTTCCTGCTCGTGGACCGCGGCCGCGGTAGACTACGCCGCGCCAATGCCCGATTCGAACTCTCCCGTGCAAGAAATGACCCCGGACAGATGAAGTGAGCGCGCTCGAGATCTCCCTGTTGATCGCGGTCGGGCTCGTGGCTGGCGTCGTCAACACCCTTGCGGGCGGAGGCTCGCTGTTGACGGTGCCGCTGCTCGTGATCTTTGGATTGCCCGGCACGATCGCCAACGGAACCAATCGCGTAGGTGTTCTGGTCCAGTGCGCAGTCGCCTGCTGGCGGTTCGACGCGGAGGGGATCTCGGAATTCAGAAGCGCCCTCCCCCTGCTTCCACCCATCGTGATCGGCTCACTCATCGGAGCCGCGACTGCAACGCAGATTCCCGATCCAATCTTCGAACAGATCTTCGCTGGAATCATGCTGATCCTGCTGATCCCCATGCTCCGAGGGGGAACGCCGCCGTCCGCTTCAGCTTCGGGCGGCCCGCGCTGGTCCCCCCTGACCATGAAACTCGTATTGTTCGCGATCGGTTTCTATGGCGGCGCGATCCAGGCCGGCGTGGGATTGCTGCTGCTGTTCGCGCTGAATCGGGCTGGCTTCGATCTGGTGCGCGCCAATTCGATCAAGATCGTGATCGTGACAGCACTCGTGATGACTGCGGTGCCGGTATTCGTACTCGAACGGCAGGTGGCGTGGTTGCCCGCAGCGTTCGTCTCGATCGGTTTCACGATCGGCGCAACGGTGGGAGCGCGCATGGCAGTGATCGGGGGAGAAACCGCGATCCGCCGAGCACTCGCGGTCGCAGTGCTCGCTCTAGCAGGCCACCTGCTCGGCCTCTACTAGCACCTCGCGAGCGTCGTCTTCCCGCTCCACTCAACCCGGGCGACATGAATCGGGCGCCGAGCGGTCCCCGTAGCCCCAGACCGTGAGTCGCTTTCCGAGCCCGACCATCACCGCACCATCGCGCCCGGTCCACCAGACCGAGAGCCCTTCCGCCGTGGCCCGCTCGATAACTTCAGCGTGAGGCATCCCGAAGCGACCCCCGCACGGTGCCGACGCAATCGCGACCTTCGCGCCGACCGCCTCGAGGAAGAGTTCGGTCGAAGAAGTTCGACTTCCATGGTGGGACAACGCGATGATTTCGGATGCGAGATCGGCGCCGCTCGATACCAGATCGAATTCGGCACTCGCTTCGAGATCGCCGGGCAACAGGACGCTGTGGCCGGCCAGCTCGATCCGAACCACGAGCGATCGGTCGTTGCGCGACCTGCGCTCCGCGACCAACGGGGGCCACAGCGGCTGAATCCTCAGATCACCCACCGAGACCGCGGGGGAACCCGCGCCCCTCTCGTAGACTGGAACCCGCTTAGATCGCGCCGCCTCCCACAGTGGACCGAAGGCGGGATCGGCAGCGGCGCCGTAAGGAGCCCAGATCTCGCCGACAGACACCGCGTCGAGTACCGCCGGAGCGCCACCCCAGTGGTCGAGATCGCCGTGGCTGACGATCAATACGTCCAACCGCTCCACACCGAGGGCCGCGAGTGCGGGCACGACCGTGCGCTTCCCCCAGTCGCGACCGCCGAAGGAACTCCCGGCGTCGATCAGGACCGCCGCACGCAGACCGTCCACCAGCGCCGCTGCACCTTGTCCCACCTCGAGCGCGACCACGCGCGGCCTGGGTGGCTGTACCGATCTCGGCGGTGCCACCGCGACCAACACGCTCACGAGAAACGCCCCCAACACGCGCGCTGCCGTTGCGCGCGACCGCAAGGTCAGCACTACACAGAGCGCAATCGCGAGCAGATAGACAGCGGCAGGCCGCGTGGATGGAGTCGTTACGGGCAGGCGATCTGAACACCAGAGCCCGAGTTCGAGTGTCCCGTTCGCGATCCAAACCGCAATCGAGGCCAGCCCACCACCGACCGTCTCGAGCCCACAGCCCAGTGCCAGCGCAGCCAGCAGCGACGCGGGAAGTAGCGCGAATGCGGTCCACGGAATAGCGACGAGATTTGCAAACAAAGCGAGCGGAGCGGCACTCCCGAGCTGCCAGGCCGCAATCGGTGCCGTAACCGCGACAGCGCTCGCGGATGCGCGGGCTGCATCTTCAAAGGCCCTCGAGCGCGGCCCCAATCCGGCGGGCTCGCTGCGATCCGAGCGCGGCGCCGCGAACATCAGCGCCGCCGTGGCCGCGAATGAAAGCTGCGCGCCCGGCTCGAACAACGCACCGGGTTCGATGGCGAGGACCACGATGGCCGCGGCGGCAAGGGGTTCAGCTCGGAGGCTCGAACGGCCCCGAACGACGGTCAGTGCGAGGACCAGCAGAAACACCAATGCGCGACGCACGGGAATCGCCCAGCCCGAAAAGAGCGCATAGGCGATGGCCGTCGAGATGCCGATTCCCAACGCGATGTGCCGGGTGTCGCAGCGTGCCGCGAGCCAAGCACTCCTGCCGACACTGGAGCGCACCAGCGCAAATGCGAGTGAAGCGACGAGCCCCAGATGAAGCCCCGACACGGCGAGCAGGTGCGACAACCCCAACCGCCGAAACGCGTCGCCCACCTCGCTCGAAAGCCCGCTGCGATCACCGAGTGAGAGCGCGCGCACCAGGCTGCTGCCGGCGCCGAACGCGGCAATTTCGCCGGAAATCTCGCGGCGAAGTTTGCGAATGCCGCGCATCGGAGACCCGCTGGAGCGGTCGGCCAGGGCGACGTGAAGGGCCGGATGGATCAATCGACCGAGCGCTCCGATCCCGCGACGCTCCAAGCGGCGCACGCGCTGGGGAGAGCCGGGATTTTGCGGCTCGTGAAGAGCGCGCAACCGGATCATCGCGCGAATCCGCTCGCCGCGACTCGCGTCCTCCAGCCTGTGAAACCCGTCTGGAGTCGCTCCACCGACCAGGCGGATGCGTGTGGGAATCCGCAGCGCTTTCGGCTCGACGGCCCGCACATCCGCGACGTCTACCCGCAACCATTCGGGCCCCGATGCGGTATCGACCACCGTCCCTTCGATGACGACCGGTTCGGGCGGCAGCTGGACCACCGACGACGAAACACCCAACTGCACCGCAATTGAAAAAGCGCCCGCAAGAAAAGCCAGCGCTACCGAGAGAACGCACCGCCCGATCGGCCCGCGAGCAACAACAAGCCCCGCAACCAACAGCGTGACGCCGGAAACCGCAGCGATTTCCAACCCGAGCCAACCGCGATCCGCAACCCAGATTCCAACAGCCTGCGCGAACGCGAGTAAAGGAAGCAGCCGCAACCCAAAAACCCGAGGACCGGGCCCCCAACCCTAGCGCCCCCACCTCCCCTCACAAACCACTCAACCACTTCTCCCGCCAGCCCAGTCAACTAGACCCGACCACGCAAACCACCCCAGCCACTTCCAAAATCAACCCGGTAAACTGGGCCCCCGCTGGTAGAAGCCCAGTCCTATGGAAACGGTTTGCGCGGGCAGCTGGTGGAAGCCCAGTCACAAGGAAACGGCCTGCGCGGGCAGCTGGTAGAAGCCCAGTCATTTGGAAACGGTTTGTGCGGGCTTTTAATGGAGGTTCCCAGACCCCTCGCGGGACGCGAGTGCGCACATTCGGAGCAGGTAGGCGGACAGCATCTGGAGGCCTTCGTCGAGCTTGCGGAGCTCGCCCGTGCAGCCTTCCATCAGGCGACGAAGCTCGTTCCCGTGGTTGGCGCCTACATCGCTCGACCCGGTGCGATCGCGGTGCACGCTGTAGGCGGCTGTCACGCCATCGAGAATCGCGGCGTATTCGGCGGCCGTAAGGCCCGGAGCAATTGCAACCAGCCGCTGGGCGACCGGCCGGGAGAACTCGGGATCGATGCCGAGAGCCTCGAGATCGGATCGGACCTGCTCGACATCCAGGTCCCTCGATCCGCTTGCTTGCGCTTCAAATTCAGGTTTTTCTCGCATCGTCTCTGCTCCAGCCTCTGGGGGCTGTTTGAGCAAGAACGGTGCCACGCTCCGTAAAGCGGCAAGAGATCCCAAAGCCGGCTGATTTACAGTGGCAAAGCCCCATTTTTGGGCGCGTGGGCGCACGCGCCGTGGGGTCTTCAAATGGGTTCATCCGTTTCTTTTTGGGCAGCCGGTTTCCGCTCGCTCGCCTCCGAAGCCACTCCAGCCTCCCCGACCAGCCGGTCGGGGCCATCGCGGTTGTCGGGGCCAACAGGCGGGTCAGCGCGGTCGAAGAAGCGGAAAATGGTCGCGGCGTCGCGCGCCGAAATCCCGGCTACCGCCTGCAGCTCCGCTTGACTCGCAGCGCGCACCGCACGAAGCGACCCGAGTTGCCGCAGCAGCGATTTGCGCTTCGTCGGTCCGATCCCGGGCAGTTCTTCGAGAATCGACGTCATCCCCAGCTTGGCGCGGAGCTTGCGTTGGAATTCGATCGCGAACCGGTGGGATTCATCGCGCACATGCTGGAGCAGGAGCAGGCCGCGCGCATTTGGAGCCAGCATCACGGGATTCGCGCGGGACGGCGTGAAAACGCGTTCCGCTTTGAGCCCGCCCGAACGGCGCACACGCGGGGATGCGCTCTCCAGGTCTCGCTCCTTGGAGAGTGAAATGGCATCTCCTTGCAGCCCCGCGTCGCGCAGCGCGGCCACCAATACCGCGAGTTGGCCACGCCCTCCATCGACCATCAATAAATCGGGCAGCGGCTCGGAATCGACCCGCGCGAACCGCCGCTGAAAGACTTCGCGGAGGCAGGCCAGGTCGTCGTCGGGAGCGGCATCGCGAATCCGATAGCGGCGGTAATCCGCCTTGCAGGGGGCGCCGTCCTGAAAGACCACGCCGCTCGCCACTGCAATCGAATCGCGAAATGTCGAAACGTCGTAGCACTCGATCCGCCTGGGAGTCACCGATAGGTCGAGTCGTTTGCGAAGCTCATCGAGGGCCGCGTCGACGCTCTCGCGCGCTTCGAGTCGGCGCGAAAGCCCCACCTCGGCGTTGGCGGTCGCGAAAGCCAGCAACTCGCGCAGCGGGCCGCGACGCGGAACCTTGAACGACACCTTCTTGCCCACCCGATCGCGGAGCAGCGCTTCCAGTCCGCCATCGTCAGTGATCTCCATCGGGGCGAGCACCTCTGCGGGAATCTGACGCCCCTGCCCGGCCCCGTAATACTGGCCGAGAAACGAACTCATCACTTCGCCATCGTCGACGCGCACGTTCGAAAACCCGTAGCCCTGCGTGCCGATCACGCGACCCTCGCGAACGTGGAGCACCTGCACCTCGACCTCGGCGCCATCGCGCACGAGGCCGAATACGTCCCGATCCACGAGCTGGTCGGACACGACACTCTGCCGCTCGAAGCTGTTCTTCACGCTCGCAATCTGATCGCGAAGGCGAGCCGCTTCTTCGAAGCGCTCCTGCTCGCCCGCCTGCTGCATCCTCTCGTTCAAATGCGCAACCAGTTCATCGGAGCGGCCGCGCAGGAACAGCGTCGTGCCCCGGACGAGTTCCGCGTAATCGGCTTCGCCGACCAGATCGCAGCAGGGGCCGAGGCAGCGCTTCATCTCGTATTCGATACACGGCCGCCCTCTCCTCGCGTAGTCGCGAAAGACCGCTTCGCGACACGAGCGCAACGGAAAGATCCGGCGCAGCGTGGACACCGCGGACTTCACCGCGTGGCTCGAGGTGAAGGGGCCAAAATACTGGGCGCCGTCCTGGCGAAAGCGGCGCACCTGGGTGACGCGCGGCCATTGCTCCGCCGGATCGAGGCGCAACGCGAGATATTGCTTGTCGTCGCGCAGGCGCACGTTGAACGGCGGCTTGTGGCGCTTGATGAGTTCGTTTTCGAGCAGGAGTGCGTCTTTTACGGATGGCGTGACCACCACGTCGACATCGCGGATCCGCTCCACGAGTTGCGGAATCTGGTAGCGCCCGTCGCCCCCACTCAAATAGGTGCGCACCCGCACGCGCAGATTCTGGGCCTTGCCGACATAGAGAACGCGATCGTTCTCGCCCTTGAATAGATACACGCCCGGCTGGATCGGAAGTGCTTCTGCGGTCTCGCGAACGCCCATCGTCAACCCAGCCGCAGGCGCTCCGACTCGAGCTCCTCGATCCGATCGCGAAGCTCGGCGGCGCGCTCGAACTCGAGCGCCTTCGCCAATTCGCGCATTTCGCGTTTCAGGTCAGCGATGAGTTCGGGGATTTCGTGAATCGGAATGCGCGGCAGCGAATCGGGAGCTTCCACGTGATCCCGTTCCCAGATGGAATCGCGCATGTTCGCAATCCGCTTCACGATCGTTGTCGGCGTGATTCCGTGTTCCGCATTGAAGCGCTGTTGGTGCTCCCGCCTGCGGTTCGTCTCCGCCAGCGTCTCCCGGATCGAATTGGTCTCTTTGTCCGCAAATAGAATGACGCGTCCGTTCACGTTGCGCGAAGCGCGCCCAATCGTCTGGATCAGGGAGCGGGTCGAGCGCAGAAATCCCTCCTTGTCGGCATCGAGAATCCCCACCAGAGCGACTTCCGGAATGTCGAGTCCCTCGCGCAGCAGGTTGATGCCGACCAGCACGTCGAACTTCCCCTCGCGCAATTCGCGGATGATTTCCATGCGCTCGAACGTGCCGATGTCGCTGTGCAGATAGCGAATCCGCAAACCGAGTTCCTCGTAATACTCGGTCAATTCTTCCGCCATGCGCTTGGTGAGCGTCGTTACGAGCACCCGCTCGCCATCTGCCACGCAGCTGCGAATCTCGCCCAGTAGATCATCGACCTGACCCGCAGCGGGCCGCACATCGACCTTCGGATCGGTCAGCCCGGTCGGGCGAATGATCTGCTCGACCACTACGCCCTTCGAATGCTCCAGTTCGTAATCGGCGGGCGTCGCGGACACGTAGATCCGCTGCGGAGCGCGCGCCTCCCACTCTTCCGCACGCAAGGGGCGGTTGTCGAGCGCAGACGGCAAGCGGAAACCAAACTCGACGAGGGTTTCCTTGCGCGAACGGTCGCCGCGGTACATCCCGCCGATCTGCGGAACGGTGATGTGGCTCTCGTCGAGCACGACCAGAAGATCGTCGGGAAAGTAGTTGTACAGCGTGCTGGGGGTTTCACCGGCCTCGCGTCCGTCGAGCCAGCGCGAGTAGTTCTCGACACCGTGGCAGAAGCCCATCTCGTTGAGCATCTCGATGTCGTACAGCGTCCGCTGTTCGATCCGCTGCGCCTCGAGCAGCTTTTCGGCTTTGCGAAAGTGTTGGATTCGCTCCTGCAACTCCACCTGGATGCCCTCGATCGCCGTCCGAACGGTTTCTCGGGTCGCCACGTAGTGGCTCGCGGGATAGATCATCGCGCGCTTGGGCCGCGACACGACCTTACCGCGCAGCGGATCGATCTCGGCCAGCGCCTCGACTTCGTCGCCAAAGAACTCGACCCGGATCGCGCGGTCCGCTTCGTATTGCGGAAAGATTTCGACGACGTCGCCGCGCACCCGAAACGTGCCGCGGTGAAAATCCACGTCGTTGCGCTCGTAGAGCATTTCCACCAACCGGCGCAGCAGATCGTCGCGCACCAGCGGCATCCCGGTCTCGATGTAGACGTGCATGTCGCCGTAGGTATCCGGCGCACCCAGGCCGAAGATGCACGACACGCTCGCCACCACGAGCACGTCGCGGCGCGTGAGCAGGGAGTGTGTGGCGGAGTGGCGGAGTTTGTCGATCTCGTCGTTGATCGACGAGTCCTTCTCGATGAAGGTGTCGGATGCCGCGATGTAGGCCTCGGGCTGGTAGTAGTCGTAATAGGAGACGAAGTACTCCACCGCGTTGTCGGGGAAGAGCTCGCTGAACTCCGAGTAGAGTTGCGCGGCGAGGGTCTTGTTCGGAGCCATTACGAGCGTCGGGCGGTTCACCTGCTCTACCACGCAGGCGATCGTGAAGGACTTCCCACTGCCGGTTACACCGAGAAGGGTCTGGTGCGGGGCGCCGCGCGTCACTCCGTCGACGAGCGCGCGAATCGCCTCGGGTTGGTCGCCCTTGGGGGTGAAATCGGTGACCAGTTTGAAATCTCGGCTGCCTAAATCGTCGCTCGCTGCCGATCCCTTCGCTCCGCCACCGGCCCCGCGAGCGCTTCGCGACGGGCTGGACTCGACGCTCACCCGCGTCTCCAGCGCGGCCCGTCCGGGGTGTCTTCGATCGAAACACCCTCATCCGCGAGCAGATCTCGAATCCGATCGGATTCTGCGAAATCGCGCCTCGCGCGCGCGGCTTCGCGCTCGGCGAGCAGCCCATCGATGCGCGGGTCGCTATCGGTGATCTGCGAGCGCGGCGTCGCGTTCTGCAGATCGAGCCCGAGAAATGCATCGAACTCGCTCAACAGCGCCCAGCGCTCCGTGGGATTCAAGCCCTCGCTTCGCACCGCTTCCCAGGCCACAGCGAGTGCGCGCGGCGCGTTGAGGTCGTCCCAAACCGCATCCCAGAATCGCTCTCGCAGGGGTTCGAGTTCATCCGCCCGGCACTCTCCATCGGCGTCGCGCAGTTCTGCGGCGTGATTGAGGAGTCGCTCATAACCCGTCGCCGCGGATTCGATCGCCTCGTCGGTGAACGTCTGCTGCTGGCGGTAGTGGGCCTGCAGGCTGAAGTAGCGAAATGCGAGCGGAGCGACGCCGCGATCGCTGAGGTCGTCGAGCACGTAAAGATTCCCGGTCGATTTCGCCATCTTCTCACCGCGAAAATTCAGAAACTCGTTGTGGAGCCAGAACCGCACCCACGGATGGACGCCGTCCGCGCATTCGCTCTGCGCGATCTCGTTGGTGTGATGAACCCCGATGTGATCGACGCCCCCGGTGTGAATGTCGAATTGGTCTCCGAGATATCGGCGGCTCATCGCCGAGCACTCGATATGCCAACCCGGAAAGCCGCGCCCCCAGGGCGAATCCCACTCCTGCTGCCTTCGTACATCCGGCGCGGCGAACTTCCAGAGTGCGAAGTCCGCGGGATTGCGCTTGCCCGGAACATCGCCGATGCGCCCTTCCGCGAGCTGGGCTTCGAGGTCGAGACGAGCAAACTCCGCGTAGCGGGAAAACTTCGAGGTGTCGAAATAGATGCCGTCGTCGATCCGGTAACTGAAGCCGTTTCGCTCCAACGCCTCGACCAACGCGATCTGCTCGGCGATGTGCTCGGTCGCCTTGCAGAGCACCTCGGGCGCCAGGCACCCCACCCGCTCGCGATCCCGCAGCCATTGCTCGGTGTATTGCGCGGCGATTTCCGCGGCGGTCTTGCCGCGCTCGGCGGCCGCGCGCTCCATCTTGTCTTCGCCCGCATCCGCGTCGTCGGTCAGATGACCCACATCGGTGATGTTGATGACGTGGGTGACGCGATAGCCCTGTGCGAGCAGCGCGCGCTTGAGCAGGTCCGCGAGGAGTTGAGAGCGGAGGTTGCCGATGTGCTGGGGCGCGTAGACGGTCGGCCCGCAGGTGTAGACGCGCGCGTGCCCGGCCTCGATGGGCTCGAAGATTTCCTTGCTTCGCGTTCGCGTGTTGTAGAGAACGAGCGGTTTCACTCCCGATCCGCCCTACTTGCTCGTTTCGGCCAGGAGCGCGACCGCCTGCGCGGCGATGCCTTCGCCCCTTCCGATCGCGCCGAGCTGATCGGTGCTCGTCACCTTGACGTTGACGCAATCGGCGTCGACACCGAGCACATCCGCGATCACGCCGCGCATCTTGTCGAGGTATTCGGCCAATCGGGGCACCTGGGCGACGATCGTGGCGTCGAGATTCGCCAACGCATAGCCGCGCTCGCGAACCCGCGCGGCGATCCGCGCGAGGATGTCCGTGCTCGCGATACCGGCCAGCTCGGGATCCGACGATGGAAAGTGCCGGCCCAGATCTCCTTCGCCGAGTGCGCCGATCAGCGCGCTCGCCACCGCGTGAAGCAACGCGTCGCCATCCGAGTGCCCTTCCAGGCCGCGGTCGAACGGAATTTCGACGCCGCCGAGCACGAGCGGCCGACCCGCCACGAGCTGATGCGCGTCGATCCCCTGGCCAATCCTCATACCGCTCCCCCCTTCTCGACTTTGCGCTGCTCGCGCAACCAGCGTTCCGCTGCGACGAGATCCGCCCGATCCGTGATCTTGATATTGCTCGGGTCTCCCGCCACCACCGTCACCGGCACGCCGATTCGCTCGACGATTTCCGCGTCGTCCGTGCCGATGAAGCCTTCGGCAGCCGCCTTCTCCAGCGCTTCGCGCAACACGTCGACCCGAAACACCTGCGGAGTCTGGGCCGCGAAACACTCCGCTCGATTCGGCGTTTCCACGATCACCCCGTCGCGCACGCGTTTGATGGTATCGCGGACCGGAATCGCGAGAATTGCAGCGCCACTCTGGCGCGCGGCTTCGACCACACGGCTGATCGCTTCGGTGGCGACCAGTGGCCGCGCGGCATCGTGCACCGCGACGAAATCGACGTCCGGGGGAAGCGCGGCGAGCCCTGCCGTCATCGAATCCTGGCGCTCCGCACCGCCGATCGTCGGCTCTTGCAGGCCCTGAATCGAGGCCAGCTCGGACTCGAGGGCCTTCATGCGCGAAAGCTCGGACGCTCCGATGATGGGGATCGTGATGTCGATCTCGGGCGCCGATGCCAGCGCCACCAGCGCGTGAACCAACAGCGGTTTTCCGCACAGGGGCACGAAGGCCTTGGGGACCGATTCACCGAGGCGCTCACCTCTTCCGGCGCCGAGCACGAGGGCTGCAACACGCATGGGCGCAGGATAGCCGAGTGGGTCACTGAGGTGCCTGCAATCCAACGCCGAAGCATCCAGCGCATCCAGCCGGTCAACTCCAGGGGCAATCGGCGAGCCCCATCGGACGATTTCCGGGCCCATCGATGCATCCATTCGAGCGACTGCTGCCGGACGCTGCGGGCGGCTGTTACAGTTGCGCGAAGCATCTGCACGGAGGAGCACCCGCTATGAAGTTCCGAATGTTCTGGCTCGCTTTGTCGCTCACCTCGCTGGTGGCAATTGTCGCGCAGGCTGACGATCTGGACTCCGGGCTGCCGGAGAGCGACACGGGTTCCGCCGCCGCTGATGCCGCACCGGATGCAATGGATGAACCCGTGCCACCCGCCGACGAATCACAGACGATGCGTCTCTCACTCGACGAGTCGATCCAGCTCGCACTGCAGAACAACCTGGACGTCGAAGTCCAGCGCTTCACGCCGCTGGTCGCAGGCGAGCAGGAAACCGAGGCCTGGGGGGCGTACGATCCGGAGTTCTTCGCCGAGTTCGGCTATTCGGACATCGATAATCCGAGCTCCTTCATCCTCGAAGGTTTGGGCCTGGACGAAGTTGGCGTGAGTCAAAGCGATAGCTATGACGGTTTCGGAGGCTTCCGCGGGCTCCTTCCCTACTTCGGCTCGGAATACAGTTTCCAATTCAACGGGGAACGCACCACGACCAATCTGCCGGTTCAGAGCTTTTCTCCAGAGTATCGGTCTTCGTTTTCGCTGAGCGTCTCACAGCCGTTGCTGCGGGGTCTGATCTGGAACGAAGCCTGGACCCGGGTCAAGACGATCGCGCATTCGCTACGACGAATCGCTCGAAAACTTCCGGCGCCGGGTGATGGATACGGTGCAGGAAGTGGAAGACTCCTACTGGAACCTGATTGCAACCAGCGAGCAGAAGCGCGTCGCCCGCAAGAGCCTCGAAACCGCCGAAGCCCTGCTCGACCAGACCGAGACGCAGTACGAGGTGGGTGTCGTATCCAAGGTCGAGGTCGTGGAAGCCGAAGCCGGCGTCGCCGATCGCGATTTCAACCTGATCGTGGCCGTGAATCGCTACCGCACCGCCCAGGATCGGTTGATCAATCTCGTTCTGTCCACGGAGCTGACCCCCGACTCGACGCTTCACATCGAACCCACCGATCCCCCGAAGGACTACGTGACCTATCACGTCGACGCCGAGCAGGCGACACAGCGGGCCTTCGAACAGCGACCCGAACTCAAGATCGCGGACGACGCGATCGAGCGGCAGAAGCTCGAGTTGAGGTTCGCCAAGAACGAACGCCTGCCCGCTTTGGATATCCAGTTCAATTACGGCAATCGCGGACTTGCCGGGAAGCAGAATCCGGCGGCGCCAAGCTCCGCGCAGGAAGGCAATTTTGGCGACACCCTCGACGACTTTCTGACGAGCAATTCAGCCGATCAAATCTCGGCTCGCGCAGTGCTCACGATTCCGCTCACCAACACCGCGGCGCGCTCGAAGGTCTCTCAGGGCGAACTCGAGCTGCGCCGAACCACCGTGCAAAAACGTCGACTGGAGCAGGACATCATCCTCGAAGTCCGCAAGGCCGTGCGCGACCTCAAGTCTTCGCAGGAGGGGATCGAGGCCGCGCAGCGGGCTTCGGCAGCCTCTGCCGAACAGCTTCGCGCGGAGCGAATCCGGCTCGAGTACGGCGAGTCCACGCCCTTCGACGTGCTGCTGCGCGAGGAAGACTTCGTGACGGCCGAGAGCCGCGAGATCGAAGCCATCCGGCTGTACCGCACCTCGGTCACCGGCCTCAGCCGCGCGCAGGGAAGCATCCTGGCCAACCGCAACATCGCGATCGACCAGATCAGCGCGGTCCGGTAGCCAGATCGTGCGAACCGGCGCGGGGAAGTCGCGCCGTACCTGCTAAGATCGGCGCCAGACAGGGGGAATCTTGAGTCTGTTCAGCGGAAAGCGCGAAGAGCGCGATCAATCCAACAGCGCAACGCACTCGCCGGCCCCCGCGCCGGCGCCGAGTGCGAGCGACGCTCGCCGTCAACAGACCCATCGGGAGGAATGCAACATGGCGAACATCGGCAAATCGATCTCCATCCGGGGCGACCTGACGGGAAACGAGGACATGGTGATCGAGGGCCAGGTCGAGGGAAAAGTGGACCTCCCGAACAGCCAACTCACGGTCGGCGCCAACGGCAAGGTGAAGGCTGAAATCCACGCCAAGACCATCGTGGTCGTCGGCCACGTGGACGGCAACGTATTCGGCCTCGAGCGCATTGAAATCCAGGCGACCGGCCGGGTCGAGGGCGACGTCACGGCGCCCAAGCTCATCGTCGCGGAAGGCGCTCAGCTCAACGGCGCAATCCAG
>PVMK01127677.1_pt1 | contig 23758 bp, 16 predicted proteins | sample 1853481 | NCBI WGS metagenome assembly PVMK01 (sample SAMN08533507, study PRJNA380276) | Marine sediment metagenome, whole genome shotgun sequencing project. | reverse complement strand
GCAGAAGATGCAGGTGTTGACGCTTGAAGACGCGGCCCTGGCGACTAAGGACGAGAAGGGCAAGGTCAAGGTTAAGCAAACCTTGGAAAATGCCGCGGCCGGCTCTGCTGCTGTCTGGGGTGGTTTCTGGGGATTACTGATCGGACTGCTGTTCCTGGCCCCGATTTTCTGGGGGCTGGTTGGGGCATTATTAGCAGGCATTTTGGGCAAATCAGCAGATCTTGGCATCGACAACAAATTCATCAAGGAAGTGGGCGAATCATTGAATCCAGGTGGATCGGCCCTATTTATCCTTGTAGTCGAGGCCACAACTGACAAGGTCTTGCCAGAGCTGGCAAAATTCGGCGGTACCGTTTACCAGACCTCGCTATCGAATGAGGACGAGGAGAAGCTTAAGAAGGCCCTTGAGCATGATGATATCAGTGCTTCGGCCGATGAGATGTTGGAATTGGAATAAGCTGAACTTTGTTCAGCAGGGACCAGGGAATAGGGACCAGGGATCGGCGACCAGCGACCAATCCCCAGTCCCTAGTCCCCGATCCCCAAAAAGGAGATTTTGAAATGAACGACGAACTTATAAGCAATGAAGAATTCGCCGATGAGGCAGAACTCATGGGTGATGTGGCCGAAATAGAAGGTGTCTTGGATGTAGCCACGGGTTTGGACGACCTGGAAGCTGCTGGCGAAATCGAAGATATCAGCCGAGAAGTATTGGCAGCAGGCGCCAGCGATGCGACCCGGGGAGTCGACGAGATGCTCGTCGCCGAACGGGCGGCCGTGTTGAGCGAAGTAGTATCCACAGCCGGCGTTATCGACCTGGCCGAAGGCGCCGAGTTGCTGGCGGCTTCAGACGATATCGCCGTTCAGAGCGCCCTGGTCGGCTCATTGAGCCAGGCCGATCTGGACGAGAGCATGCACCTGGCTTCGATTGCCGGGCAAATGCAGGCAGTGAGCAACATCGCCGATATCATGGGCCTGCCTATCATGTCCCTTTTCCTGGAAGATAAGAGCTTTGAATTACAGGATGTCGCTACTGATTCGATGCTTCGCGCGGGGGCCACGAGAGCCTTGGCCGCGGCCATGGGCGCCACCGGTGCGGAAGTAGCCGATCTCGGGGTCAACGAGATGGCCGAAGGCCTGACCAGGCTGGCTGTGGCGGGAAATATCGCCATCCGCAGTGAGGAACTGGCGGAAGCCGGAGCAGCCGACTTTGTAGCCGGCGTCAGCGAAGTTGCGGCCTCGGAAGCGTTGGATGAGGTTGCCAGGGATGTGGCCGCCGAAGGCGTGGCCGAAGTTGCTGTGGGATCGGCTGAGTTGGCCGAATCCGACATGCTTCACGCAGCGGCCGAAGTGGCCCGAGAGGACGAAGATTAACCTTGGCTTTTGAGTTGAGATCGGTAGCAACGACATCGATCTCTACTCATTTACCCATTTCCATGTCGGCTGGCTATCAATTACTTACTAAGATTGGGGAAAGCCAGCAGGTACAAATAATCTATCGTTCTGGGGGAGTTGGATAATAAGAGCATCGTATCATGCCCGGGTCCAATGGCCGGTGATCTAAATGATGTAGAGGCAGACCTCAAGCCGAGCTTTGCACGGCATGTCTGCCCTATCTTAGGAGAAAAACTATGTCACTGAAAGAATACAAACCCGGAAATACATTCCCTGGCGTTATAGGGCGCACGTGGGATCAATCAAGTCCGGCCTGGCCTGAGCCGCTGCGGGCCAGAGAAGGCGCGCCCAACGTCCTGTTCATCATCCTGGACGACACCGGATATGGCCAACTTGGCAGTTACGGCAGCCCCATCGAAACCCCTAACCTGGATGAGCTGGCCGCGAATGGCCTGCTGTACAACAATATGCATACCACGGCGCTATGCTCGCCCACCAGGACTTGCATCTTAACAGGGCGCAATCATCATTCCAACGCAATGGCCGGCATCACAGAAGTCTCAACTGGTTATCCAGGTTACAACGCCAACATACCATTCGAGAATGGCTTTTTATCAGAGATGTTGCTCCAGCACGGCTACAATACCTTCGCAGTCGGCAAGTGGCACCTGACTCCGGCCGACCAGATATCGGCCGCCGGGCCTTACGACCGCTGGCCCCTGGGTCGAGGCTTCGAACGGTATTACGGTTTCCTGGGCGGCGATACACACCAATATTACCCCGACCTGACCTACGATAACCACCGCGTGGAACCACCAAAGACCCCCGAAGAAGGCTACCATGTGACCGAAGACTTGGCCGACAAGGCCATGAGCTTCATCGCCGATTCCAAGCAGGTCGCCCCGAACAAACCCTTCTTCATGTACTTCTGCACCGGGGCCATGCACGCGCCCCATCATGTGCCCAAGGAGTGGGCCGATAAATACAAGGGCGTCTTCGACGACGGCTGGGAGGCATACCGGGAGAAAGTGTTTGCCCGGCAGAAAGAACTGGGCGTGGTGCCGGCCGAAGCCGAACTCTCTCGTCATGACCCAGATGTGAAGCCCTGGGATCAGTGCTCGCCCGAAGAGAAGCGCCTCTACGCCCGGATGATGGAGGTCTTTGCTGGATTCCTGACCCACACCGACCATCACATCGGCCGGCTCCTGGAATTCTTGAAGTCGATTGGCGAGTTTGAGAACACGTTGATCATGGTCCTCTCCGACAATGGGGCCAGCTCCGAAGGCGGCCCTAAAGGCTCGGTGAACGAGAACCTCTTCTTCAACTTCGTGCCCGAGTCGCTAGAGGAGAACCTGGCGGCCATGGATGAGCTGGGCGGGCCGAAGTACTTCAATCACTATCCCTGGGGTTGGACCTGGGCGGGCAACACGCCTTTCCGTCGCTGGAAACGCGAGACCTATCGCGGGGGCATCAGCGACCCGTTCATTGTCCATTGGCCGGCAGGCATTCAAGCCAGGGGCGAGGTACGCACCCAATACGCCCATGCAATTGACATGGTGCCCACAGTGCTTGATTCGCTGGGAGTGGAGCCGCCTCAAAGCATCAAAGGCGTCAGCCAATCACCTATCGAAGGGGTCAGCTTTGCCCATAGCTTTGGCGATGCAACCGTGACCAGCCAGCATAAAACCCAATACTTTGAGATGATTGGACACCGGTCGATATACCACGACGGCTGGCGGGCCGTTTGCCCCTGGCCCGGGACCTCGTTCGCCGAGGGACTTCCCTTTGGCACGCCCATCCCGGCCGAGAAATTGACCGAAATGGATGCCACCAGTTGGGAGTTGTACAACGTAAATCAGGACTTCGCCGAGAACCACAACCTGGCCGCGGAGAATCGTCCCAAGCTGATCGAGATGATCGCCCAGTGGTACGTTGAAGCGGGTAAATACAACGTTCTGCCCGTGGACGGTCGAGGCCAACAACGTTTTACCGACGAGCGCCCGCAGATCGCGGTGAACCGTACCAGCTACACTTACTATCCGGGCACCCAAGAAGTGCCGGTAAACGCCGCGGCGCGGATCATCAACCGGCCGCATAGCATCACGGCCGATGTGGAGTTTAACGAGAACGACGAGGGCGTGTTGATCTCCCAGGGCGGAATCGACGGCGGCTATGCCTTCTACGTAAAAGACGGCAAGTTACAGTACATCTATAACTACGTGGCCCGCAACTTCTACCATGTCGAATCCACGTTGCCCGTTCCAGTGGGCAGGCACCAACTGCGCTATGAATTCGAGGTAACCGGCGAACCGGATATCTTGAAAGGAAAGGGCGCGGCCGGTCTTGGGCAGCTCTATATCGACGGCAAGTTGGTGGGGCAGATGGAAATGCCGGTTACCAACCCCATTATGCTCGGGCTGGCCAGTGGCGTAGCTATTGGCGCGGACCCGGGATCACCAGTGACAGACATATATGTGGCGCCATTCGCCTTCACTGGCACTATTCATACGGTGACGATGGATGTAAGTGGGGAGTTGATTGTTGACACGGAAAGCGAGATGAGGGCGATCATGGCCCGGCAATAAGCTTCATAAACCCGATGGCCAAGCTGACGAGGTAGACACTCCCGCAGGTCTGTGACTTAAGATATGACTCTCACAGATGCGAAATGGGAGTGCCTACCTCTTTTCTTGTCTACAACAAGCAGATTAGAGCCAACAAGGTAACTTAGGAACCAGGTCACAAAAGGTTCATTTCTGATAAAGAAATTCTATCTAAACTGTACTATCATTGAGTAGTTGAATCTTCCCATTAACCCGCAATGTTCAAGCATGGGACAGCACGCAGGCTATTGAACGATCAACCAAGCGACTAGCATAAGCCATCAAAGGATATTCCCCGGCCGCCAAGTTCAGTATTTGTATTCCCCGCCGTGCAAAAACAGGTTGGGAAGGGCCGGTCATTTTTTGCTCGATTCCTTTAGCGTAGGTTTAAGTTCCGTTCCAACATTGATCATTATCTACTCTTGATTCTTCATGTGTGAATCCCGACAGGATTATATATTTCACCGTCTACTTCTAATGATCGGGAGAAAACATCTTGGCAAAAGAGAATAGTAAAGTTTTCCTAATCGGGGGCGCCCCCGGCGCCGGTAAGACGACGTTGGGCTCTGCCTTGGCAGCAAGACTTGGTATTACGTCTCTTAGCATTGACGATCTCAAGACTGCAGCCCTGGCAATAACAACGCCTGAGACTCATCCCAAACTACATGTTATGAGAAAAGAGCCTGCGCTGGAGTACTTTACAAATAGATCCGTGGATCGACTTAAAGCGGACGCAACGCTGCAGCACGAGGCGGTTTGGCCTATGGTTAAGCAAGTCGTGCGCAAGCACGCCAAATGGGGATCTCCAATCGTGATTGATGGCTGGTATCTACGGCCAAACTGGGTGGCTCAATTGAAACTGAACAACGTTTGGTCATGCTGGATCGTGGCATCGGCCGCGGTTCTAGAAGAGCGTGAGAAGAATGTGGCCTGGTATCGGGATTCCAGAGATCCTGAACGGATGCTTGAGAATTTTCTGGCGCGAAGCCTATGGTACAACGATCTGATCAAAGAGCAGGCGACTGAGCATCAAATGACTATTCTTTTTCAAACCGGGCAGAAATCCGTTGATGAATTATGCAAGATTGTCTTGGAAAAATCGGACGCATGACAAAGCGTTGCACTGGAATTTTACAATGCTGTGCTCCCTGAAATCCAGTGAGCTTTGACGCCAAGCCGCGCCGCGGAATTATCCTTGGCCCTGCGGTTATAGCTCTATATGCCAGAAGATGCCTCGCAAACAAACGAGGCTGGCGCCATATCCGAACTGGCCCGTTCGTCGCCTGTCTGAGCACGCCTGTTGGGCAGGATTATGCTTGAGCTTGTTCGGCAAGGGCGACGCGCATATCGTAATATGGGCGATAGCGGTCAAACAGGGTCACAATCAGGGTCAAGAGCAAGACGAAGAAAAGCGTATTGCCCAGGTTGATGGAACCATCGATCTCCGGCAGCAGGAAGCTATACCCCAGGACCAGGCCGAAGTTGACGACCACCATCGCGATGAATTGCTGCAGCGTCGACCGCCATGTCGTGCCTCGGCCAGCGAGCCAATGGCTCAGGACCGTGTTGAGAACGATGACGAAGGCGACGCCGAGAGCCAGCTCAAGCGTCGTGGCCCTTACTTCAGGCAATATTTGGGCGAAGATAATGCTGACCAGTGACACGAGGGCGATTTTTTCCAACAAAACACTGTTGAAGAATCGACCGGTTTCCTTCGGGATCCATTGATTCTCGACAGCCTCTGGGGAGATATCCAAATGGTCATTGGCGTCGATTGATAGAGGCCAATCTGCCGGGGGCAGGCGCTTGATCACCCATCGCGCTATGACCACGATAAGGACGGCTACGACAGCAGCCAGCGCGATAATCCAGAGATTGTCGGCTATGATCTCAGTAAACGGGGTATCAGTAGGCACGCCGAAGATATCCTCCTTGATAAAATCCGTTGTATCCATCTGCCAAATGTGTATCCATAGCTCCTGCGGTATCTTGATAAAGATCCAGATAGCCGCCGCGGAGATAATGACAAATCGCTTGCTCATCTTCACCGGATCCCAGCGCAGTCGCACTATTTCATAGAAGATGAAGAAGTACTCAAAGGTGTTCGGGAAGATCAGTAGAAGCCAGCGTGGTCCAGGTGGCTCGTAGGTGAGCTCAAACAATGTCACGCCAAACAACCGGTAATATAAGAGGAATTGGCTCACCCTATAAGCGTACAGGTTTGTCCAGTTGCGCAGGGTCGATATGTAGGCGATGGTCAGATAATAGATGTCAAGGGCTTTGTCGTAGCCCTGGTAACCGTCCAGATTCAGGTTGGTGAACTGCTGGAAGATAGTCTGGTCGATGGCGTCGATAATGAGAGAAGCTAAAATGCCGGGAAGCGGATATCTGGGTATCGTGAGAGGGACTAAGAATCGGGCAAGGACTACAACCCAGAAGACTATAAGGTCAGTTGTCTCAGTCATATGGTATATCCTGGAAGATTATCTGTCCTGCTAGCTCTGGCTATCTAGCATTGACGTCATCTGAACAAGCGAGAACTCGGAGAAAATAGCGATAGATTCACTCTACAAAGGACCTAAATGATATGCCTAGCCAGGCACCTATTTGTCGTCTTTCCATGAAGAACCCGAAGACGCGAACGCTGTAAGACGGACTATTGTAGCAGGATTCATTAAATCGATGCCACCCCAAATAATGATCCCAGTGAAATATTCCTAATATCAGGGTCTACCGGTGTGTGCAGACCTGGTCCAGTTGATTGATCAGCCGGTCTCAGCCTGATTTACCTGGCTAAGCCAACTCTTCAGCTGTTTGTATACGGCACCTGCGCCGACGATATCGCCGCCCTCGACCGTCCACTCCGCCGGATAAAGAAGAAACGGTAGAGTCTGGTAGCCACCCATACCGCCATGACAACCGATTAATTCCTCGAAAGCAGCCACCTCATTGGTCTCGATATTGTAGAAACTGTTCACCAGGATGTCGGGGCAGTTGGGGAAACTATCCTCTCTAAGCAAGTGCTGGGCTGCCCGGGGACCGAAATTCGCCAGAGGGTCCTCGCCCTCGATCCGGCCCTCTTTCAGATAGTGCCGGCCCTGTGGGCCGATAACTACCGGGCCATCGGTCTCTGAGCCCACCATAACAAAGCCGATTCCCTCATGCGCCACCAATCCGTCTAGCATACCGGGGAATATCGTTTCGATCCCCTCGATCATCTTTCGTCCAGGTGTTTTTGTGCCGTATATAAGACCCAGATTACCCGAGGCTAAGACCACGATATCGGGCATCTCGTCCCCATCTTTCTTTTTGTCAGTATCGCTCACGGAGACGTGACTCGCTTCACCCATGGCAGCCTCGTCATCGGCCGTGTAGTTCTTAATCCGTTTAGTCACGCGCTTGGTGTTTTTCCCCGATTCATGCTGAATAGCATCGGTTAGAAAAGCGTTGACATGTCCGACACCCTCACTGGCTTGCGCGAATCCCTGGACCAGGTTTTCCTCAGCTAACTCCTGCACCACTTCTTCAAGACTTATATCGTATCGTTGCTTGAAGGTGAGTCCTCCGCTCTGCCCATGGTCGGAGAGGATGACGAAGAGATATGGGCGCAGGGCTTGCTCGGCCGCGTTTTCCAACCGGGCAAACTGCTGGTCAATCTTGAACAAGGCGTCGAAAGCGTCCTTGGATTCCACGCCCGAATGGTGGGCAATCTCGTCGTAGCCAACGAAGGTGGCGTAAGCCGAAGGAATCCCAGCATACATATCGCCAATGAGCGTGTAGATGTTTATCTCGCGTAAAATGGTGGTCGTCACACCCCGCACCAGGGCGTACTTAAAGTTGCGATGGTGTTTGTCCAGTCGCGGCTGGACATCTTCGCGTCGGTCACGCCAGAATCGGTACCGCTCGAGAACGATGTCCCAGAAGAACAGCAGCAGCGTGCGGGAGAAGTTGTAGGGGCTGGAGAAATAGGAATAAAAGTCACTGGTATGAAATCGGGACATGTCCTTGATAACACTAGCCGTGTTCATGACGTTGGGCGCATCCCCTGACATCAGATTGCCTCGGCTTGCGCCGTTGTCGACCAGCAGGCCATTTCCGTCGGAACGTTCCTGTTCTAGTCGGGCGACTTCATCTGGATTGCTGGAAGCGACGATGACACCGCGCTCACGGTCGTACCATCGAAATGCGGGAATATCCACATTGCTTCCGTGCAATATACCAGCCTGGCTGGCAGATGTCTGCGAAGAAAGGTCTGTCTCCCAGACTACCAGCTTGTGGTCGCCCTCGTCAATCCAGCGCTTCATCGTTGGCGCATAGCCCATGTTCATGGCTTTCTCTAGAACAGGTTTGGCCAGGCCATCGATCTCCAGGAAAAACACGCCGGGGATTTCGCTCTCCTCCATCTTTCCCTGCTTGCGCATGCGTCGACGAATGACGTTCCGATAGTAGGAACTGTCGTCGTCGATGGTCAATAAGGTGCTCAAGATGACGTTGACGGCCGTGATACCTAAAGAAGCTATAATGGCCGTCGGCCAAACATTCTCAACGGTGAAGCCGTCGACGATCTGACCAGCAAGCATGAGGATGATTCCGTTGAGGAATAGAAAGAAAAAGCCGGCCGTGAATACAGCGAAGGGCAGGAAGATACGGCTTAGCAGTGGCCAGAGCAAGGCGTTTAACAAACTGATGACAATAACAGCGGCAACGGCAGAGCCCAGCCTATCAACGTCCAGGCCGTCCAGCAGCGCGACCATGAGAAGCAGGCCTAGGATCTCGAACACACCTATGATCAGGATCCTGACGATGGGATTTCTGCCAATTGAGCGCTTCTGTTTCTTCATTTTTCTGTCCTTTTATATGAGCCGCGGGGTCAAGAACCGCGACAATTGCCCAAGCTACGCCTGGGGGAGATTATGGAACTCTCCCTTAATGTTTGCACCTAATTATCTCGACGATTAAATTCTCGATCCTGCGGTCCGCCGCCAATAACCTCGACTGTCCTGCACAATTGAGCGCATGCTATCTCCTAGACGCTCGTAGCATAAGCAAGAAAAGGTTGATGTAGTCTAAGTACAGTTTTAAGGCGCCGATGACAACCAGTCCTCCGCCCGCCGGGTGGTTGCCGACCTGCTGGCCGATCTTTTTCAACTGTTGGGTATCCCAGGCGGTCAAGCCCACAAAAATGGCGATGCCGAGGTAATTCAGCGCCCAATTTAAATTATTAAGTGGAAACAACCAACTAATAAACCAGGCCAGCGCCCAGCCTGCAAGTAACATGAAGAGAAAGTTACCGGCGCCGGACATATCCCGTTTAATAAGCAGACCGACCAAGCCGCTGACCAGAAACGTGCCTGAGGTGAGGAAGAAGACAGAGTAGATCTGCTCTTGAGAATAGAGAAGGAATATGGACGAAAGGGAGAGACCAACCAGGGCTGCATAAAACAGGAACAATAGCGCTGACGCTCCTGGGGACATGCTCATTACTCTGGCGCTTAGGAAAACGACAACGATGATCTGCAGAATGAGGAGACCCCATCCCAGCCAAGGCTCGGTGAATAACCGATACTGGAACTGCAGGTTTTCGCTTACCCAGAGCGAGATCGCTCCGGTAACGGCGAGCCCCACGAACATCAAAAGATAGACTTTGGCCAGAAAGGAGTTGACCTTTACCTCGCTGGCAGGTGTAACGGCCGCTGATTGTGCCATATCGTTGCCTCCTGAAATTACCTGTGTGTTTACTGGATTACCGTGATGATAACCAGCAATTTAATACCGTGCCAGTAATGGCCTATACGACTGCCTCCCCCATCAGAGCGCTGCATCTGGCAGGGCCGACAATGCGATGCACCTCTGTGGTGCGTTGCATTTGGCTGGATCGACAATGCGATACACCTCTGTGGTGCGTTGCATTTGGCTGGATCGACAATGCGATGCACCTCTGTGGTGCGTTGCATTTGGCTGGATCGTGGTCTGAACCCGTTTTCGTGGACACGCAGTCAATAGACAAGGAGCAACATTAGCGACAATAATTAATCGACCTTTATAGTCATAGCATCACCAATCTCGTGTCCTGGGTTCGCTAGCCCTCTTCCTGTATAACTTCGATCACCAAACCATCGGGATCCTTGATGAAGACATGGGAGTCCTCTTTGCGCCATGGGGATTCGTATTGAACCCCGAAGCCCTGGAAGTGTCTGACTGCTTCTTTGATATCGTCGACTACAAGATCGAAGGATATGGCTGGAACCTGACAATAAGCAACCTCCGTCAGCGGAATTTTGGCCACGGCGAGCAGTAGAAAGGGGCGATCAGCGCAATGCAGGTGGACGGCTACCGGACCCTCGCGTTCAACCACGATAAATCCGAGAACGTCTCGGTAAAACTTTAACGATCTCTCGAGGTTTGTACAGATGATATTAGTCTCGCCAGGTGTGAATTCAATAGTCACAGGTATTATTCTCCATGGTCATGCATGGCAGAGGGACAGGGTGCAATTTATGGTAGATTTTAACCCAATACTATGGCTGCCTGCGCTTACCTCTATCCGATACGCATGGGGAAGCTTTCGTCCCAGGAGATATTCTCCGGCTTGATCCAGCGGCCGTATTCATTCTTTTGGCCGAGTTCTTTATGGGCCATGCATCGACAGTTCTTGTTCTTCTTTGTCGGGCAACGGTTGATCAGCAAGGATAACCATTTCAGATCACTATCACTGAGGATGTATCCCGTGTGGTCCCACGACTCCGAGTCCAAGCCACCCCGGCGCGATTCCTCGTAGACGGCCGCGCCGCGAAACTGGCAATGGTCACAGCGCACCATCTGAAGGATGACATCGTCGGAACGGCTATCCGGAGGTAGGGTGATCGATTTGACGACCTTTAGAGTCTGGGGCGAGCTGCAATTTGGGCAAACGAAAGACATCTTTCCTGTTCTACTGGCGCTTCATATGTCTTGAGTAATTCACTCTCACGCTGGTTCTACAAACTGGCGACGATGGTAGCGATTTCGTCAGCCCTGGTTGAAATCTGCGTCGCCACTTCTTGTCGCTCGCTGATCCCATAATCCCAGGCGCCAAATAGGCTGCCTTCGACCTCGGCCAGAGCATTATAGACCAGGCGCAACAGTCTCATGGCTTCGCCAGGAAAATGACCTAAGACTAGCAATGTCTTTTCGGCCTGAACAGTGTGTTGTCGCAGATGAGCGTCGAACCGGTGAAGTCGATAATTAACAAGCATCGGCTCAGATTCCCAAAAACGAGACGGTGCTCTTAATTCATCATCGCTGAGTGTTGAAAACTCATGCACAATGCGGCTGTGTAAAGCCTGATGGCAATCCATAATTGCGACCAGATCGCCGTTTTCTACTACCCGGTCAAAATCTTCTCCTGGCCCCATCAAAGACTTCAGATCATCAGCGGACGGGCGGGAAGGCTGTAGGCCTGCACGCTGCTGCTCGACCGCAAAATAGCACAACGCATAAAACCCGCGATCGGCGAGGATCATATGAGCCAGAATCTGTCTCAATGGCCACTCATCCTCAGCCGGAAGACGGTCCAAATCATCATCGCTTACCCCGAGAAGCACCGCCTCCAAATCGCGGAAGGCGGCGTGGTATTGGGCCAGGGCGTGCTGGGAAGCCGATAGCGGCTGTCCCTCAGCTAGCCTGCTGGAAGTCAAAGAGACGGCCAGATCACGTAGCTCGTGATAAGTACCAAGCAGAGCCATGCGCAGACCCTCGGCATGGTCCCGCCAGGTCCACTCATGACCCAAGGATTCATCGTCCAAGCCAGCGGTCACATCGGCCAGCCGGCTCACAGCCATATACAGTGCAGATTCATTCACCTTCGATCCCTCTCTTTTATTGACATGTCGGCGACCTGGTTTACGGGACGGCGGCACAGACTAATGGCCATCGGACTGGACGCAAAACAGGAGTCACCATTGGTGGGCAGACAGTATGTTAGAGCTAGCGCCGGCATGCGTCAAGCGCAGAGGCGGATTAACGTGAGACGCCATACTGTGCCAGTTGTCTCCTGGTGCTATGGTGATTCCATCATGACGACTGACAAGAATAGGCGTTCCCAGGATCTCAGGTCTGTTATACAACGGTGGACCAGAACCCAAAGCCCCCTGTTGGCTGGAATAATTACCGGCTTCGCCGGCCTGGCCGTCTCTTTTGGCCTTAAGGGAGCCAACCTGGGCCGGCCCATTGGGGATCCAGTGCCATTGATGCTGTCCGTCACCCAGGTGACCGACGGTTTTACCTACTTTCCCTGGCGGCCGGCGCTCTATCACCTTGTCTTCGCGGTTCTGCTGGGAGTCCTGGCTGTTGTTACACTGGTTATTCTGGGTAAGGGAAACGTAACCCGCACAGGAGCAATTCGAGCTGCCCGTATCGCAGCTCTGATGAACGTGCTCTTCGTGGCCGTTTTGAGAGTAGACGCAATTGTGGTCGGTTTCTGGTACCTGGTTTCCGGATTGGCCAGTGTGCTCATATCGGGCCTGGTCGCCGGCCTTGCAGCTTCCTGGCTAGCCAAGCGGCAAGAGGATTCGCGCTCCTAGCCCTGAGATTCGATAGTTCGCCAATAGCAGTTGAAGAGTCAATATCCGGAGTCCAAGCCCCTCCTACAAAAAACCAAATGTGGAGCATTGGACGGGCCCTCGACTACGATGGGCGTATCTGCCATGCTTGATAAGCTATATGATCATCTCTATTGCCAGGTTTAGCCCAGGTGCGGTCTCGCGGATTGGAGTTAAAATACTGCAAAGAATCACCTTATCTAACTTATATCGAGTTCAGGTAGGTCTCACAACAATCGAAGGAGATACCGATGGCCGATCCCCGTGTGACTAAGCTAGCCCAGGTCTTGGTCAACTACTCGTTGACCCTCAAACCAGGCGAAACACTGTTTTTCAACACCACCCCTCTAGCCCAAGAGCTCAACCTGGCCGTTTACAAGGAAGCCACGTTGGCAGGAGCCCATATTCTGGCCCAGAATCGTATTCCCGGGGCACAGGAACTCTTCTTCAAGCACGCCAGCGACGAACAATTGGAATATATCTCTCCGGTATATCGGCAGGTCGCTGAGAGTTTTGATGCCCAGCTTCGAATTGGCGCCGACCATAATACGCGTGAGTTGTCGGCGATTGACCCTGCCAGACAGGGTAAAGTCCGAAAGGCGCAATCAGATATATTCAATCGGATGCTGGAGAGAATCGGCTCCGGCGAGATGAAATGGAGCTATACCATATACCCGACCAATGCCTCGGCCCAGGAAGCGGATATGAGCCTGGCAGAGTACCAGGAATTTGTATATGGCGCCGGTCTGCTCGATCTCGAAGACCCAGTCGCAGCCTGGAAGGAGGAGGCCGATCGACAACAGAGGCTTATCGACTGGCTCGACGGCCGGGAACAGGTCAAGCTCAGCGGCGAGCATATTGACCTGAGCTTCTCCATCCAGGGGCGTTCATTTTTGGGCGCGGCCGGTAAAATGAACTTCCCCGACGGAGAGATCTACACCTCGCCTGTGGAATCGTCGGTCAATGGCTGGGTGCGGTTTAGCTATCCGGCCATCTACGGCGGACGAGAGGTTGTTGATATAGAGCTGTGGTTTGAGGAGGGCAAGATCGTCAAAGAGAAAGCGGCTAAGGGCCAGGAGCTATTGACCTCCTTACTGGATACAGACGAAGGATCGCGTTATCTGGGCGAATGGGGGATCGGCACCAATTACGGGATAAAACAGTTCACCAAGAATATGCTATTTGACGAAAAGATAGGCGGCACAATTCACCTGGCCATGGGTACTGGATTTCCCGAAGCCGGTAGCGAGAACAAGTCGGGCCTTCATTGGGATATGCTCTGCGATATGGCCGACAGCGAAGTCCGGGTTGATGAGGAGTTGTTTTACAAAGACGGAAAGTTCGCGAAAGGGTTGTTGAGATGATCGTGTGGAGTGGAGGATTAGCTTGATTTTCTTCGCCTCATTGTGGATCGAATCCACTTGCCTTGTTGAGCATGGCGAGAGGAAAGGATTATATGGGCTCGTTTGACCATCCCTGGGATGTAACGCCGAAGGAGGCGATGATCATCCAGGATGGTCTGAGAAAAGCAGTCGTTGCCGAAGACGAACTTGGGCTTGTGCGAACAGTCGCTGGGGTGGATATTGGCTTTGCGGAGAAGAACGCAATAACCCGGGCGGCCGTGGCCGTCTTGAGTTTTCCCGAAATGGAGCTCGTGGACCGGGCTATTGTCCACCGCCCGACGACCTTTCCCTACGTGCCCGGTTTACTCTCCTTCCGGGAGGCGCCAGCGGCCCTTGAAGCTCTGGGGAAACTCTCTGTCCGGCCGGATCTACTCCTCTGCGACGGGCAAGGGAGGGCTCACCCCCGGCGTTTTGGCCTGGCCTGTCACATCGGTCTGCTAAGCGATTTGCCAACCATCGGTGTGGCCAAATCCCGGCTGGTGGGCGAGCATGAACCAGTGGATCAAGAGCGGGGGAGTAGGCAGCCACTGATGCAAGATGGCGAGGTTATCGGCATGGTCCTGCGAACGCGAACAAGCGTCAAACCGCTCTACGTCTCTGTTGGACACCGAATCAGCTTAGAGACCGCGGTCGACTATGTCCTACGCTCTGCACCCAGGTACCGCCTGCCAGAAACAACCCGCCAAGCCCACAGACTAGCTTCAGGTTGAAAACAAGCCAGTGCGTTGCGCCTGAACTCGAACTAGTGCGATGCACTTGAACCCGAACTAGTGCGTTGCACTTGAACCCGAACTAGTGCGTTGCACCTTCAAGGTGCGATGCACTTGGTGTCCTATGTCGTGCGATGCACGTGATATCCTCTGATGTGAGCTGCACTTCATCAATCCTCTAGATACCCTCCCAACTCCACAGGCAACTCTCGCAAAATCAGGAAGTCCCTCACAAAATCCTGATAATCGGCCGGAGAATCAAAAAAAACCTTCGACAAAGTCCCGATCTACCAGCGTACCTTGTCTTTTGCCAATACATTCAAGTTAATTAGAAAAAGGCCACTCTTCCGGCCTTTGCACAAGGCCATCTTTAACAGGATTAGAATGAATATAGCGACAGAGATGGCGTAAATGAGATTCACCTGTCACATGGACAATCTTGTAAGGACCTTCGAATAGCGTGCCAGAGTGATCGTACTTCCTGTTATAAGCTTTTGAGTAACTATTGAATACACGCTGGGGTAGCAACCCGGCTCTATACCCGCCATCCTGACGGATAAGTAAGTGATAATGGTTTGGCATCAAGCAGTAGGCGATGACGTTCAGCTTAAATTCACGACTGTATTTTTTGATCCGGCCAAGTACGAAGTAATAGTTATCTTCCTCCTGGAAGATCTTTGCTTTTCCTGAACCTCGATTAAAGATGTGATAATAGTGGCTCTGAATATAGGGAGGTCGTCTAGGTTTTGCTGTCATAGCTCAGTAGCCAAGTGCAGCGCACCTGCCATACCAAGTGCAACGTTCCCGCCACACCAAGTGCAACGCACCTACGAGGTGCATCGCACTGGGCGGCAACTCGAACTGATTTTAGCATCGAAAGATCGTCACGACACTGTCAGGAAAACTTGGACAGCCCGTTCGCCACGGCTCCAGATCTACACCCAGGTTCAACTCCGTTCGCCGGCCGATGTAAGGATAGCTCGGTTAACAAGCCGCCTACTAGTGCGTTGCACCTCGCAGGTGCGATGCACTTGAATTCCTCCACACGGGCTCAATACACGCCACCAAGAACAAGAAGCAACCGACTGGTCCGTTGCACCACGCAGGCGCGATGCACTTGAATTCCTCCACGCTGGCTCGATTCCCGCCACTGTTTCTATTATCCGGCCGAGGACGATTGAATCGTACTCTTACCCCTGAAAGATCTTAGTCCTTCCTGTGCAATCAGAACAGGTATGAAAATAACGGCCTCGAAAGTCAGGAGAATGTCTGGTTTTCAATGTCACAGCCCAAGAGGCAAATGCAACGCACCTTCAAGGTGCATCGCATTGTCGGGATTGCAAATTGACTTTCCTGTGTTACAGCCCAAGAGGCAAATGCAACGCACCTTCAAGGTGCATCGCATTGTCGGGATTGTAAATTGACTTTCCTGTGTCACAGCTCATCAGCCAAATGCAACGCACCTTGAAGGTGCATCGCATTGTCGGGATTGTAAATTGACTTTCCTGTGTCACAGCTCATAAGCTAAATGCAACTCACCTTTTGGTGCATCGCATTATCGAGATTATCGACACCGTTATCAACCCTGAGAAATAGCCAATACTAAGGATCCGGAGCCTCCGCCTGACGCAACTTACGCATCTCATCTCGTTCCAGTAACCACGACACTGCCGTGCCCAGCACGAGCGACCAGAAGAACGGGCCAAAGCCAAGGAAAGAGATGTCAGACAGGCGATGGCGAAGGCAAACACCGGCCCCAGCAGCAAGGGCCCTTTCGTCAGTTGCTGTAGCGCGTTCGTAAGTACGCCGATCACCGCCAGCCCAGCCAGCGTCAGGAGTAGCGAGGTTGGAATAATCCGTGGCACCTCGGCGGCGATGCCTGCTAACAGACCGATCGCCACCAGCCCGCCAGCCGCTAGGCAAGCGGTCCAATACCGTATCCGTCGCTGGCCCGCCTCCGGACCGGCGACGAGCGACGTGGCCGGCAGTGACAACGACACCGCCACTGGACCTAGCAGCGATCCCAGGATTGTGCCCAGGCCACTCACCATATCGACAACCCGCTCCCGCGGTTTGAAACCCTGGTCCTTCATGAAGACGATTGAAGGTGAATTCGACTGAAGCGTGATGAGAATGACCAGCACCGGCACGACGGTGACAATCGCCGGCACGGTAAAGACCGGTCGGGTAAGCTCCGGTAGGGGGATAGGAAGCCGCCCGGGCGGCGCACCTAGTTCCCCAGTCAAGGCCGACAGCGCCAGCCCGGCTACCAACGCGGACAGGATAGGCGGCAGGCGAGCTCCCAGAAAGCGGGCGCTAAAAAGATAGGCCAATAGCGTGCCGCCGACTAGGAGTGGCGCATCCCCAAGCAGTGTGAAAATACGGGCTACGAAGGGCATAACCGCGCCGGCCAGTAAGCCGAATACAATCGGCGTCGGAAGCCAGGACGCCAGACGCGCTGTCAGACCCAGAAGGCTGAGTAGTAGGACCGCGAAGCCTGTGACCATAAAGGCACCGATAATTTCCGCATAGCTGAATTCTTGGCCGAGTGAAATAATGAAAATAAGAGCGAAGATATTCCCGGTCATCAACATTGGCTGGCGATAGATTATCGCCAGTGCTAGACCCACTCCACCCGAAAGGCCATAGATAGCCAGAATCCAACTGGTTGTCTGACCCGGTGAGAGGGCCAGCTCCTCGGCCGCCGTTAAAGGTAACGCCAGGACGGTCACAAACAGGATTATGCTGCGCACTGCAGTGCTAACAGCCGGCCTCCATTCGCGAATTCTACCAGATGAAGAAGACATTAAATTCCGGTGTGCTGCCTATTAACAGCCTGATTCCTGCGTAGATGTAACCAAAGGTAGCGCAACCATCTAATTCAATCCAAATAAAGTCAGAGCCTCTATGGAAAAATCCCTAGAGCTAGAAATTTATTGCCGTATGTTAAGCCCCATAAATCCATTGAACCCTCCATCTGTCAATGGCTACCTGGCCACTAGAAGGCGCTAGCTACCGGTTGCTGCTCTATAGGCAGTTGCTTCCAACTTGCCATGTATCCTCGTTTTTAGGCGAGAGTTCTGCGGCGGCAAAAAAACACAGCAGTCTCAGGCCACGTTGTCAGGAAGCGGAAAAGTTGAGCAAGAGCAGAAAGGCTCGCGCTTAGCGTCGGGTTTTTCGCAGGATCTATTAAATGGTCATGTTGTAATCCAATATCTTATGGCTGATGGACAGAGACCTGGTTATCACCACAGGGATCTTTGGGCCAGCCATCGGGACAACCTCCCCAGGACGTATTCAGTTGTTCGTGTAATTGTCCTGGGATCGCCTGACCATGGGAACGCGCAATGAGGTGAATCTCGGCCCCCATGGGTTCTACTAATCCAGGGCCAAAGGAGGCCTCCGTTGTATCGGCAACCGGAAGATGTGCCCGAAACGAGGCGCGGCCGTCCTGATCAACGACCGTACCTGTCGCTCTTAGGACAGAAGCGCCTGTCGCCTCCCGCCCAGGCTGATTCGCCACCGACGCTCCTGCTTCGTTTTTGATTAACTCACCTTCCTCGTCCGCCAAAAATATATCATCTGGACCACATTCTGCACCGGAGCAGTTTTCCGGGTTGTTGAAAATAACCCACCAGATCGTATAGGCGTCGTTGGGCTCTAGCTCTTTCGTTTCGAATGTGGTGTATATACCATGTTTCATCCGCACCAACGTCGAAACGGCATCCTTTACCGAAAGGCCGTCCTCGTTCCAATTAATACTCGCTGTGCTGATAACAGGTTCCAGCTCAGAATCGGCTTCCACACTTCCTTGTCCCGCCAAAGCCTGGTCTTCGGCTTCGATGGCGGTTGTGATGACCGGTCCATTCGCCTGCCCCTCTGGATCGGCTTGTGCATTACTCGCACAGGCGACTAGAGTAGATCCGAATGAAAATAAGAGTATCGCTTTCAAAAAAAACCGTATAATAATCTTCAACATATCAACCTCCTAAATCGGTTATATTGGTGACCCGGTCCGTGACTAGTCGCCGAGAGCCCACGAGGCTTCGTCGATAACAAATCCCCAGACAACTCTACGAACAGATCTCCAAAGCCTCATCAATGCTATACAGAATGCGTTCCTCGGCTGTAAAGTCACGGGTAAGCTGCCCGCAAGCGAATTCGATAACCTCCTCAAGCTCGGTGAGCCACAGATAAGCCGAGAGAAGATCGCCTGTGAGAACGAACTGGCCATCTGACGAGAAAGCTGCTGACTGCACCGGAGAGACATGGCCGACAAATTGCCGAACAACCTGGCCCGTCTCCATATTCCATAACCGGGCCGTCCGATCGACGCCGCCGGTAAGAACATGACCTCCATCAGGGGAGAAAACCACGGTCCAGACCGCCTCGCCTTGGTTCAAGATTGGCTGCAACTCCTTTCCACTCATGACGTCCCACAATCGGGCAGTGCCGTCTTCACTCCCACTCAAAACCACCAGGCCGTCAGGTGAAAACGCCAAATCTAAAACTGGGGCACTGTGTCCCGAGAGCTGTTGGATCTCTTCTCCACTCTGGGCGTCCCAAATCCTGACCGTGGCATCCCCTCCGCCGGTAGCCAAGAGTAAGCCGTCGAGTGACAAGGCTATGCTTTGGACTTTGCCGGTGTGCCCTGTGACGCGCAGCAACTCTTCGCCGGTCCCTGTGTCCCAGATCCTCGCCGACCCGTCGCTGCTAGCTGAAACCGCGCGGTTGCCGTCGGCGGAGAATCCGATATCCCAAACTGCGTCCGTATGCCCATGAAGAGGAAAAATCTCCCGACCTGTTGTTGCATCCCAGAGTAACAACTCCCCATCGCTTTCGGCCGTTAAGGCAACCGTACCATCGGGCGTGAAGGCCAGATCGGTAATCAGCTCCCCGACGTAAAATCGACCCTCTTCGATGATATCGCCAGTCTCAGCATCCCAAAGCCGGACCGTGCCGTCACCGCTGCCGGTGAATACGTTGAGACCATCCTGGGATATGCTAACCAGGACCATGTCCGACGAGTGCATGGAACGGAAGGGAGGCGTGAAGACTCGCGGCTCTCTTATTAGCTCGACACTCCACAGTCTGGCTGTTCGATCTGAGCTCGCGGTAAGCACCTGTTTTCCATCAGAAGAGAACTCGGCCTTAGATACTGTAGACGTGTGACCAATGAATTGGCGAACCTCCGCACCAGAAGCCAGGTCCCAAAGCCGGCTAGTTCCGTCAAAGCTTGCAGTGAGTCCATACCGGCCGTCAGGTGAAATATCGGCGTCCATAACGGACCTAGAATGACCGATATACTGGCGGAGCTCTTCTCCAGAGTCGACGTCCCAGAGTCGCGCCGAGTTGTCATTGCCGGCCGTTAGAATGCTTCCCCCGTCGGGCGAGAATTGGGCGTCATTTACAGGGCCTACATGACCTTCGAAGCGCCGGAGCTCTTGCCCAGTGGCCACATCCCACAATCTCGCAGTCCCGTCAAAGCTGGTCGTGACTGCCTGACGTCCATCAGCAGAGAAAGAACCCGACAGCACAGTGTCACTATGGCCGCTTAGTCGATGTACCAGCTGTTGATTACCTGCATCCCAGAGATAAGCATGGCCACTTTCGCCACCGGTCAGAATATAATTAGCATCCGGGGAGATGTCCAAAGCCCAAACCGGACCATCATGATCCGGCAACCGGGCGATTTCAGTGCCCGATTCGGTGTCCCAAATCCGGACAGTGCCGTCTGCCCCTGCCGTCAGCACCGTTGCTCCGTCAGGGGAAAATCGCCCCACTCTGACTAGGTCCGAGTGGCCGTTGTATTGGCGAATTTCCCTCCCACTTTGAAGGTCCCATAGGCGAGCTGTACTGTCGTTAGCAGTCGTAAGTACGTATTGACCGTCTGGCGAGATGGTGACGTCCGCCAACGCGTCCGTGTGCCCAACGTACTCTTGAAGGGAAAAGCTCCGGTTCAGCGCACTCAGCAAGGCAGCGTCGGCTTCGGGACTGTACCCCAGTTGAAGGCTTCGCAAGGCAAGCAGAGCAGGAATCACGACATCCTCGCCGCTGTCGAGGGCTATTTGGGCCTGGGCCGCTAACCGGATTCTCTCAGCACGAGTGAAATTACTTTGAGCACTTCTTTCCCTGCTAAAGGCGAACAAGGTTAAAGCTACGGCAATCACCGCCGCCAGGGCGAAAACGCCGACGAGTGCCCAGAGAATATTGCGCGAATGGCGTTCCAACGCTTCTTCTCGAGCCTGCCGAGCCAACTCAACGGCCTGCTGTCTCTCGCGTTCGTGCAGACTCTCAGTTAAATAGTCGCGCTCAACTCTTGTAAGCGCCAGGTCGGTATCTCTTTGCCACTGTTCGAATTGCTTCAAGTGCGATCCTGTGAGTAGATAGCTGCCATCACGATCCGCCTTACGCCAGGCTGAGGTCGAGGTTGCTAGCTGGCGCTCCAAACGGATGTCATCTCGACTGCTATCTAGCCACTCACGTAAACGGTCCCAGACCTGCAAAATCGCTTCATGCGCTAATTCAACGGTTGGCGCCCTGCTGCCAGGATCGTAGCCAAGCGAGAGCAAACGGTAGGCCGCGTAGGTGTCTATCAGCTCATCAATTAACTCGTTGTCCTCAGCCAAGGCCAACAATTCAGACCGCAAGACCCGCCTACGAGTGTCAGGTGACGCCCCCTGATCTCCTCCATCTTCTCCCAGGGTTACCAGTCGCAAGAGTACCTGGCGTGCTGCTTCTCTGCCACGTCCGTCGAACTCCTGGTAAATCTCCTCCGCCTGCCTGGCTAAAGCACCGACCGCTCCACCGATGACCTCATACGCTCTTTGAGTAAGGAGCAATCCTTCTCTCTGCTCGAATAGTTCGGTTAGAGCGTATTGGAGTAGAGGTAAGGCGCCAGGCTGGTACAGGACCTCTTCGATGATGGTCGCCACGAGCCCAGGTTCAAAGGAAACACCTTCACGCTCAGCGGGCTTAACAATGGCCCGCTCGAGTTCGTCGGCCGTCAGGGGTAGAATGGTTTCCATTCCATTGCGAACAAGCTCTCCAAATGTCGGGTGCTGGAGCGGACGGTCATAGAAATCAGCTCTCAAAGTGATGATTACACGTACCTTGCTGCGTTCGTCACTCGCGGCAGCATAGAGAAGATCCAGGAAATTTGAACGAGCCGCTTCATCAGAGGCGAGGGTATATAGCTCCTGGAATTGGTCGATAGCGAGCGCGAGGGCGCTGGTGCCGTTGGGCAAGATCAGGGCTGCCGATCGCAGGAGCCCGTTCATGTCGCGAGTCAGCTGCTCGTGCAAGTTAACGGCCTGATCGCCCGCTAGACGAGAAAGGGCAATCTCGAGCTCGTCTATCGGTCGTGTACCGGGCACCATTTCGACGATAAACCAGCGGTCAGACCCGGGCAGTTTACCTGACCACAGGGCAGGAATCAGCCCTGCGCTAACCAGGCTAGATTTCCCACTACCACTTGGTCCGACGATGGCAATGAATCGAGACTGTGCCCCATGATCATCTAGCCGGTTTAGCAGCTTCTCGACCAAATCTTCCCGCCCAAAGTAATCGCGGCTGTCGGCCACCTCAAAAGGTCTCAGACCCTTGTAAGGATTTGTCGGTTCCTGCATAGATACGCTGATCGGCCGGAACGAATCCCCCGTCTCCTCCATCGTCTTCCCAGAGGGACCCAACAGATCTAATTCCCTGGCGCGCACGATAGCTTGCAATCGACTCCTGACTCGCAGCTTGCGGTAAATCTTTGTGATATGCCATTTGACGGTCGACAGTTCTACAAACAAAGAGTCCGCTATTTCCTTGTTAGAGCGACCGTCGATAATAAGACGCAGAATCTCCTGCTCTCTTAAGGTTAGAGTCTCAACAGGAACATGATAGATGCCGTCACCGTCAAGCATGGCTGCTTCCCTGAAAGCGGCTGCCATATCCAGGGCATCCTGGAAGCGCTGTTTCGGATCTTTAGCCGTGGCCTTCTGAATGACCTCGTTGATGTCATCGGCAACGCCTGGATCGAGCGCTTCTATAGGGGGAAGGGGTTCATTGATATGCTTGTAAATGCGCTCAACCGGTGTAATTCCAGGAAAAGGCAGCTCTCCGCTTAAAGCTTCGTAGAAAGTAACGCCAAGCCCGTATATATCGGTCGGTGGTGTAATTGGCTCGCCTCTCGCCTGCTCGGGCGCCAGATAGTCGAAAGATCCGATCACAGCCTCACCCTGTGTGACGCTGCCATCTGCACCGGTCAGATCCTTGGCAATGCCAAAATCTGCCAAATAGGCGTTCCCCTCCTCGTCCAGCAAAATATTTGATGGCTTTATATCTCGATGAACGATCTGATGGCTGTGAGCCGCTTCCAGGCCGGCCGCCAACTGGTCCAACATCAGCGCCGCCCGATCGAGATCCAGCGGGCCATCCTCCAGGGCATCTCGCAAGCTACCACCACGAAGCCAGCGCATGACCAGGTATGCCCCGTCTGGATCGCGCCAATAATCGTAAAGAGGAACAATATGTAGATGTTCAAGACGGGCGATCAGTTGGGCTTCTAACTCGAATCGACGGATAAATTCAGGCTGGTTAGCGAGATCGGGCAGAATTATCTTTACCGCTACCTCGCGGCCGACCGTTGATTGCCTGGCTCGGTAGACGGCGCCATGACCGCCGCCGCCAATTCTTTCCAATAATTCATAGCCCTTTATGGGCTGGCTAGGAAAAACGTCCATGATCCGCCTATTAGTGTGCTAGGGATCGAAAGAAGATGGCCAATCTAAGACTGGCTAAAGCTAAGTTCTATGCGATTGAAGGGTAGGTGGGGGTTGACAGAAGTCTGTGCCCTTCTGTTACCCAGCTGAACGAAATCTTGCTTCGCTATACATTATACAGATCGCAATAGGGATTTCTATAAATATTGTGACAGTCAATACCTTTACCATACCTCGGCAAACTATATTTTCGATGCTTCATCGGCTTTCTGATGCCAACCATCACCTCAGGCCACCTATCTGAGAACAAGAAGCAGCTAATTAGTGCATCGCACCTTGAGGTGCAACGCACTAATT
>PVMK01126960.1_pt1 | contig 23761 bp, 18 predicted proteins | sample 1853481 | NCBI WGS metagenome assembly PVMK01 (sample SAMN08533507, study PRJNA380276) | Marine sediment metagenome, whole genome shotgun sequencing project. | reverse complement strand
GGAACTGCCACTTCTACACCCACTGAATGACCGTTGCCGAAAAACCCATTCAGGCCCAGACTAACATCGAGGCGTTTTCCACCTGTTGCGTTGGGATCTGTCGTCGGCGCGACGGACGGATTTAATTCGGGGTCCTGGCCATCTATGCGATTCCAGTCCCGGTAACCCAGCTTTCCTGAAACCAGCAGACGCGGACTGATTACATACTTCGCCCAGCCAAATACTTCAGCGATGTCCCCCAGTGAATAGTCGTTGTCGTTTTCTCCGAGACGCAAGAGGTAGCTAGCTTGGAATCCCCATCCAAATTTGTCCGTAGAATCCGCGTACGTGATACCGGGAATCAGGTCGACCGTGCCGGAACCCAATTGCATCGGGTACCCCGCCTTAACATTTGTATTGCTAACCGAAACGGACATACCGGTTACTGGGTTAGTCCCTGTCATCACCATATCGACCCGCTGATCGATATCACCGAACGGGAGACTGACACTCAGGCTTGCGGTCCAGCGAGAATTTAATTTGGTCATGATGCCCAGCAACGCGTCGCCGAAGCCATCGGTTTCCATCGTGCCGAACATGTCCATCATGGGCATGTGCATGACCATGTCCATCTCGTTGTCACGGTAGCTTGCCATGGCCATGAGGGAGGTTCTTTCCGTGACGCCATACATCAACATAAGCATGTGCATGTCCATGGTCATTTCCGTCGGCGCCATGCGATAGTCCTTGGACGGGTCGGGTATTGGCGGGGTGCCCGGAAGTACGCCGGAGATGTCCCTTGTATTGACCGTGTCAGTGCCATTGAGCAAGCCATCCATGCTCATGCGCATGAATCTATACTCAAGCATCCAATCACCCTTGCCGTGGCTATGATGAATGTGCGCGGCCGCGCCGGTATGCGCAGAGTGGCCGGTCATGTCATGCCCACTGTGGTCGTCGGTCTCAGCCAACGCCTGGTTAGCCACGAGCCCAAGAAATACCGCATAAAGGACAAATATTCTTGTAAGAATGGCCCTGCATCCCTTCTTCTGGCTCCGCAGTTATTGCGCTTGCCACGTGCCATCTAATACGCGGACTGTCCGGGCGGTTCTATTGGGGCATGTTCTTATAGAACAGTCGGAACATGCGTATCGTGAGGTGATCTTGCTTGTATCGGGTTATTTTTTCGTAATCGATACGTCAGGTTCGGTAATTCTGCCGGTGCCGCTTAACCTTGGCATGAATGCCTTTCACCACGGTTGGCAGGTAATAGACAGTAACGACGACGACGATTGCGATTAAAACATCCATGTCCAGAATTCTCATACTCAGACCCTTGCTAACCGGCCCGCCGGCGCAAGAGACAGTTTTATGGCTGATCTGATTTGCTATATGTTGGAAATATGAATTTGGTTTTTACGTCATGATGCGCCCGGATGGCGCGTTACCGGACCGCAGAGGCGGAAAGTAAGCTTTCTAACCGTTCGCGTCAAGCCGGGCGCAGGCATTCACCAGACAAGAAAAACCCGGCCAGTGCCGGGTTTTTTCCCCTCAGCCGATATTCATTTCAAATCGGTTTATTCCGGCGCAACCACGCCAGCAATCCGAGCGCCGAGCCGAACAACCATGCGGTCGCCGGAATCGGAATGATTGCCGGTCCGAGCGTCATCCGCGAGAAGCCGAAATTTGATGTGGCCCCCCCCGGCAGTGGTCCATAGGTATTTTCAAACGGGTTGGTGCCGACCAGCAGAAAGTCGACATTATTAAATCCGGTTAGATTATGCGCGAATTCGGGCCCGGACATAGTGTCGAGACTGATGGTTACACCCAGACTCGTCAGGGTGGCCAGAAAATCTATTGAGAAGTCCGGCACGGCGCCCAAGCCGCCTGCCAGCCATATGTGACTGTTGTTAACAGAGGTATCAGCAATGATCTGCGAAACGCTCACTGACTCACTGTATTCAAACAGCGCGAACTGAATTTCATCACCCGTACCATCCAGCATATTATTATCGAAGAGCGGCTGGAAATTAGGCGCTACCGTGTCGGTCTCGGTCGGCGTCAGGCTGCCCGTGGTCTCCACCGACAAGCCAATGCTCAGCTGCATTAACTGGTTCCGGGTGAAATTACCGAAAATTTGCCGATCAGAAGTTGCGACTGATGTCGTTGGGAACGGCCCCCAAACATTGGGGATGGTGGTTGTGGTAGTCGGGAATTCGGCCTGCCAGCCCGAGACCGTGACGACCACCCCGTCTGACGAAGTAAACTGAATATTATCCGGATTGGTGGTAACCGTATCTGCCTCAAAATCGATCGTGGCCGCGTTTAGATTCGGTGCGACTGCGATGCCAATGAACAGGGCGACTGCGAGCAGACCAATACTCTTGATTTCTCTTCTTCTCATCGGGCCTTCTCCGATCGTTTATTGTTAAATGATTATAATATGAAACCATAGGGATATTGGTCTATTTGACATAATGGCTCACATCCATCGATGATGAAAACGGGGGCCGGACCTGGCGCGGTCAATCGTGTGGCTGCGTAGTCACTGATCCTGGGACTAAAAGGTGTGGAACAGACATATCAGCGCGAATCACCACGGCAACACTTTGCCAGTCCATTCGTAATAGACACCAGAGTCCTCGGGCGTCAGGCGATAAATCAACGCAATCATGTCATTGATGGCTGTGCGTGGAGCCAATCGCTTGGCTTTCATCATCATCTGATAGTTCCGCGGCACCGATGCCGGATCCTCGGCATTCATGTAGTCTTCCGTATCAACGGTACCGGGCGCCATAATGCTTACGATTACGCCACGATTCTTTAGCTCTATCGAATACATCCGCATCAGCATGTTCAAGGCCGCCTTACTCGACCGATAAGCAACGGCCATCGTCGACCTGACGTTGGTAATCGATCCGCCGGTCGAGGTCATTGCGATAATTTTCTTCTGCTTACTGGCGGCGACATGCTCCAGGAATGCTTCCGACACCCTGATTTGACCGATAATGTTGACCTTCAGAATCTCCTCGAACCAGTCATAATCAATCTTGCCAAAGCGATTCGGGCCGAAGCGGAATGAATTGATCGCGGCATTTAGCAGCAAGACATCTATCGGCGTGTCGCGATATTTTTCGGCCAAGCCGTCAACCTCGTCAAAATCGACGATATCCAGCTCTTCGATCACAATGTTCGGAAATTTATCAGCCAGAGCCTTAAGCCTATCGGCTTTCTCGGGCGTACGGCAGGTCGCGATCACGTTCCAACCCAGTTCCGCGTAATCGTTGGCAAATGCAAGCCCGTGACTTGCATTTGCGCCGGTAATCAGAACTGTCGGCTTATCGTTCTCGAACTCGGTAGCCGTTGCTACGGTCAGAGACATCGCATAAACCAAAATTGCAAAGGCACATTGCCATCGGGAATAACACGTTGTTGCACAAAAACAATGGCTGGTCGAAAATAAATTTTTCACTGAAAGCACTCCTTATCGGTCTTGTATCGTAGATGCTTATAAACTAAATTCTGCCTGGCCCCTTCTCTTCGCGCCGAATACGAATATCCAGCGGTGCGCTCGTGTCCAAGTGCACATCACGCTGCGGGAAGGCGACAACGATCCCGGCTGCCTTTAGCTTGTCATTAATTGCCAGATTTATATCGCTGATGGTTTCACGTCGTTTTTTCGGGGTGCCGATAAAGTATCTGGCCGTGATGTTCAGCGAGTTGTCACCGAACTCATCGAAGGTGACCAGCGATTCGGGATCTTTGAGTACCAGCGGGTGTTCTTCTACCACTTCTCTGACCAGTTCGAGTGCTTTGCGTATATCACTGCCGTAAGCCACGCCGACTTTTGCGACCAGACGCAACACATCGTCGGACAGTGACCAGTTCAACACTCTTCCGGTGATGAATTCCTTGTTCGGCACCAGCAACTCCTGCCGATTAAAGTTGGTCACGGTCGTCGCACGAATCTGCAACCTGCTGACGGTGCCACTGGTGTCCCCGACCGTGACCAGATCGCCGACCCTGATCGGCCGCTCGACTAAAATTATTAACCCGCTAATGAAATTCGCAACGATTTCCTGCAGACCAAAACCGATACCGACACCGAGAGCCGCTACCAGCCACTGAATCCGGCCCCAGTTAAACCCGATAGTGCTGGCTATAAGAGAAACGCCGAATAGCACAATGCCGTAGCGCGCCAGGGTAGCGAAAGCGAGGCGAGTACCCGGGGTGCTCGAGTCACGCTGACGAAGAATCGTCTCAAGCACTGACGGCACGGTGCGTACCGCGATGATGGTAATAAACCCGTATATAAAGACCAACGTCAAATCAGCCAATGTCACCGGCACGAGCTGTTGCTCGACTCCAGTGCCGTCCAGGTATTGCCATAAAGTAATGTCGTTAAATATCGCGAATGCCGGCAACACGCTGGACCAGATTCCGCCCAGGCCGATAACCCCGGTCAATATCAACGCAACATTCAGCAGCTTGCGCGTATCCGCATCGAGGCTGGCGACGTCCAGTTGCGGTTCCTCGGCGTGCATAGGTAAGTCCTCTCCACCGGTCGAATCGGTCTTTTCCTTTTCACGCTCAGCCCGCGCCGCTTCGAGGCGCTCCGCAGCAGCTTTGGCCAGCAGGCGCCCACGTACCACCAGCAGCCAGCGTGCCACCAGTTCGTGGGTGATCAACAGACCAAACACCAGCCAGAGCGAATTGATCAGGCTGCCCATCAGCGTAATGGCCGAGTACACATAGCCGCTTAGCGCGGCAATTGCGAGACTGACCGGAATGGCTGTACCAAGCCCCAACCAGAGTGGGGAAATTTTTTCAGTGTGACCCTGTGAACGCCTGATGCCCGGCAGAATGCCGGTTTTCGGGTGCAGCAGTCGAATCAGAAACACCACGATTCCGGCGGTCGCAATTACGAATGCAATTCGCCCCAATTCACCGCCGAATTCCGTCGCGTAACGCGTAAATGTGCTAACCACAACGAAAGCCGGCAGTAAAAACGTCAGCATCAGTTGATCAAGCTGATGGCGCAGTGTACGAGCAAGGGAAGCGGGCCACCGGAAGTGCGATGCCGCCACGCCACCGTCAAGGCATAACACGCGGAACGCACGCAGGAAAAACAATCCACGGGTCATTCTCAGCAAGCCGACGCCGATGGCTTTCGCTGCATCGGAGGCATCCAGATATTGGCTGAGTTCCCAGCCGGCCACCAATGTTAACAATGGCCACGGCAGAATCAGCAGAACACTGATCCCCAGTGCCCGGACAGTGCATGTAAAGCTGTCTTTCGTGCGATTACCGACCGAATTGGCCGTGTTGCGCAGAGCCTGGATTAGCCAGCTTGATCGCCATAACAGCAGGCCGGATATCAGGATGGCCAAAACCAGCCACGGTGCCTCGGTAAAGCGGAGAGCCAGCACCTGAATCGCTTCCAGCCATGGACCCGGAGCCAGAAACTCGACGATCTCGCCCGGCAGGGCTAACAGGGATTTCAATCCAACGGCACTCTTACCACGCACCCATAACAAGCGTTCAACCAGAAACGCGTCGAATTCAGATGCGGTAAGTTGTAAGCGGTTTGCCTGAAAATCCAGATCGCCTAGCGCACGCAGGTATACATTGTTCGCCGCATTCGTGTTTTTCAGCAGCGCCCGGCGACTGGTCACCAGCCTTTGCAATGGATCGGATAATTTTTCGTGCTCGGCGGCGGGAATGTCTGCTAATAAAATCTCGATGTAGTGAGACATATCCTCAGATTCACGCCACTCGGTTTCCAGTTGGATTTCGCGTAATCCTGTTTCAACAATCGCTCGCTCACGTTGTCGCGCGCGAGTGCGATATTCGCGAATATCCGGCAGGTCGCGGCGCTGATCATGCAATACTTGGCCCAGCGCCGGGCTCAAGCCTGCAACGTCCAACCGTTGACGGGCAATTTGAAAACTATCCTGAATTTCCCGGAGCTTGTTGGCTGCCATGTTGCTGTCAGCTGACACTTCCTCCAACTTATCGTTCAGGGCCTGCAGTTCTTCACCCAGCGCGCGGTTCGCATCCACCAGTTGCCGAATCAGCGGGTGGTCTGCGACTTCACCCAGGGCTGCCGCATCGGACTCGGCGATGACCTGTTCGGTTTCGCTGCGCCGCTGCCCGGCAAGCAATTCTTCGAGCATCGTCACGCGGATTTCGATACGCGCCAGCGATCGCGCTGCCGAATCTCGTTGCGCGCGCAGCAGGTCGATGCGCATGCCCTGGCTGAGTAACTCCTGATCCAGCATGCGAATCTCAGCAGTCGTTGCAGCACCCTGGGTCGATAAGGACCAGCGCCGCGCTTCGGTGAGTAGCGCGAGTTCATCGGGCGGCGGCGGAAGCTGCAGGCCTGCAACCAGTTCGTCAGTCAGCTGACTGGCTGCTACGAGGCGTTGTCGCACTATTGCCGGTCGATTGGCTTGCACCGCCAGTCGTTGATCGAGATTTCCAAGATTGGCCGCCACGGCGGCCTGGTTAGCCCGCTCCAATTGCAGACGCTGTTCGATTTCTCGCGCCGACGCGTCTGCGGCCAGATCCAGCTCTATGGTGGGCGAATCCGCCTGCGCCCGTTCCAGCTCCTCACGAATCCGCTGCGTTTCCCCGGGCGCTGATTTGCGGGCCTGGGCATATGCATCTGCGGCGGCTGAATTGGAATTCGCTACCTCCAGGAAGCCCAGAGCCCTTCGATGCAACTCAGTCAGCGCAGTACGAGTCTGTTCCTCCAGATCGGCTGTGGCCTGCACCTCTGCGATACGCGATTCGATGACCCGTCGGGAGACCTCGGTACCGGCGGCAACGACCTGCGTTATTGCACTGAACGGCCACCCCGCAAGAGCAGCCAGGGCCAGCACCATGGGGAGCAAAACGTGGCGAAACCGTCGGTGCATATGAGTCTCAATGAGCGGATTGACGCGTTGGAGGCGCTTAATTTGGTTGCTTTTCGTTGCCGGGCAGTTTCGCAAGAATCATGGGGGAGCGCCAGTCAAAAAAGCCAGCCAGCACACGTCGATGTAGTATCAAATCTGTATTGATCGCGGGCAACTGCCCGTAGCACTGATCAAAACGGATGCCCCAGCTCCATATAGAATACATCTCCCTCGCTGCTGACGGCGTAATTAAAGCTCACTACCGTCGAAAGGTTCCATGCCAGGCGCAGGCCCAGCCCCCCGCCATACTTCCAGTCACTCAGCGTGGTATTCCCCAGGTTATCAAAGACACGGCCACCACCGGCAAACGGTGCCAGCATCAGCCGAATATGTTGTTGCCATACGGTAAATTCATTGAAACTCCAGCGAAGCTCCAGATTCCCGTAAGCCGTGGCGTCGCCGATAAATCGATTGTTCAGAAATCCCTGCACCGTATTGAACCCGCCCAGACCGTTACGCAACTCGTCATTCGGAACGGCCAGACTCGGCAATGCATAGAAAGGGACATCACCAAATCGGCTTGCGTATACGAGGTTGCCTGCAAACACCAATCGAGTTCGTTCGGGTAGCAAGTCGCGAAAGTATGAAAGCGCAGCCGTGATTTGCCCGAAATCGGATTCAGAGCCCCAAAGCTCCGAGGATCCCTGGACGAGTAGTCGAGCCAGCACGCCGGAATTTGGATCCGGTTCGAAATCCCGTGTGTCGTAGGTCAGCCCGATGCGTATGAGGTTATACCAGCCACCCGCAAATCCCAGAATGTTCCCTTCGCGCGTTTCCTCAAGAAGTCGGGTCTCCTGTTGTATTGCGCCATCAATCGTGTCTCCGGTGTAATCGCCAACCCGGATCTTTGAGGCCTGAAAGCCAACGAGGGGCCGCAGACGGCCGCCCATGAAGCTGTACTCAAGGTTACCAATCAACGCGAACTGGTCATTTCGATAGGCGTCATACCGGGTCCACGTCTCACCGTTGATCACCTGGTCACGAGCCCTTTCATAATCATCGAACTTCTTGAAAGTCTGGTCCGAGCCCGGAAAACTGAGATCCTCGAGGCTGCCTTCACCGGCACCGAAGTAATTCTCTAAGTCATTTTTTTCGTAAGTCAGGAAACCCGAAGTACTCCAGCGCGAGTCATTGATATAGGGAAAATCAAAGCCGACAAATGCTTCCAGCGACCCCGATGCGCTAGCACTCACACCCGCGTATATGGTTCGTCGATATGGAGTGTAGGCAAAAAATGGGCTTTCCCTTGGGCCATTGTCAAACCATTCGGCCATGGCGCCATACATAAAACCGAGTTCGTCATCGTAACCAACGAGCGGGAGTCCGGTGAAATAGCTACCCTCCTGTTTGTCGCTTAATAACACGTCCGGGATCCGTGGTTTGCGATCGAGAAAGTCCGGCGGGAGGACCACAGTTAGCAATTCGGATTCCTCAAGCTCCCCCGAATCGGCGTAGAGCGCAGAAGTCAGAACCAACTGGAGTGCGAGCAGAAATATCGTGAAACCGCAAACGTTCTGCCAAGATCGACAGTTCAGGACCTTAACCATCTTTAATGTAATCCATCACACCGCGTCGTGCTATTCATCCGCGATAGGATAATTCAGTATTGCAAGCTCCGCTGCAAATAATTATTGCCCAATGCAGAACACACTGCCTTGGAAGCTGAATTTCTGATTGATGGCATCTGGGGTAAACCGAGTCAATGTGATCATCGATTACGCGATCGCCGAAAACGATGTTTTAATGTATGTATCGTTTGGTGAAGAATGCAAATGTGTAGTTTTGGAACCGGCAGATATCAGCGTCGCACATCGGTATCGCGTTGACCGATGTATACTCTCCGCTGATCAAGACATTAGCACCCGCCAGGCGTTTACCTCGAGTTCAACAGATGCCATAGTTGAAATGCATGTTGTATTAACTAGGAACGGGGGATAAGAAATTGAAGCGGCTTACCGTCTCTTTCTTGCTCGTCGCACTAATCGCTTCGATGGCCGGCAACGCGAACGCAGCGGAGACCGCCGACAATCCTTTGTTAGCTCACCGGTTCGCTTTTTATCTCGGCGGATTTTTCCCGCAAGTGAGTTCGACGATTCAACTGGAAGGAAAAATCATAGGCGATGGAAACGATATTAGTTTCGAGAACACGTTTGGCCTCGAAGACAGCAAGTCGGTGCTTTGGGGTGGCGCGCGTTGGCGAATCTCGCGGCGAAATATGCTGGAATTCGAATTCGCCGATCTGAATAGGAATGGATCCGTAACTGTCGTCTCGGATCCGATTGAGATTGGTGATTCCGTAGCCCAGGTCGGTGCTCGCATCGACAGTTTCTTCGACGTCACACTCGGCCGGTTAACCTACGGCTTCTCTGTCATGAAGGATGAGAAAAAAGAGATTTTGCTAAAAGCCGGTCTGCATATTGCCGATCTTGGCGTAGGGTTTCAGTTGGCCGGTGCTGTCTGCGTAGATGGTGAAGTGCCGCCGAACTGCTCAGTCTTCGGCTCGACGCCCCGCATCGAATCGGACAGCGTTACCGCACCGCTGCCACATTTTGGCGCCGCCTTCAACTATGCACTCACGCCGAACGTCGGTTTGCGTTTTCAGGTTCTCGGCTTTGCGCTCGAAATCAACGATATCGACGGTTCGCTCGTCGAAATCGACGCCGACGTCATTTGGCACCCGTGGGAGCATTTTGGCCTGGCTGCCGGCCTGAGGTATTTCAACGTCAATATCGAAGCAAAAAAATCGGGCCGCAAAGCAGAATTTGATTTCGAATATTACGGTCCCGCAATCTACGGCTTATTCACGTTCTGATCGTTTGCATGCACTGGCTGTTGCAAAGTCGAACTTAACCTGTGTCCTGGTATACGAACAGTCGCTGAACCGACGATTACGCCATTGGCCGTCAGATTTTGCGACTTGAGGGGACCCGGAATCGGATTTGTGCGACTAATCGAGGTCGAGCCACTCCGGTAACTCTAGCCCTTTCTCAGCAAGGTATTTGCGATTGAACAACCGTGCCCGGTAGCGCATGGCCGAGTCGCAGAGCAGCGTCACGATGACGTGACCGGGGCCGAGTTCCTTCGCCATTCGGACCGCACCGGCGACGTTTACACCGGTGGAACTACCGACCGAAAGACCTTCGTCGCGGATCAGATCGTAAACCAGCGGAATCGATTCCTGATCGGGGAATCTGGTGCGGCATATCGATGGGTGTATCGGCCAGGTTATCGGTGATCCGGCTGTTGCCGATCCCTTCGGAAATCGAACTGCCCTCAGCCTTCAATTCGCCGTGAGCATAGTAATTATAAAGTGCCGAGCCGGTCGGGTCGGCCAGGCCGATCATGGACCGTTCTCATTGCGGGCCTTAAGCGCTCTTGCAACACCGGCCAGGGTGCCGCCGGTGCCGACCGAGCAGATGAATGCATCCACCTCACCGCCAGTCTGCTCCCAGATCTCAACACCGGTCGTTTTCTCATGAAAGTCACGATTTGCCGTGTTATTGAACTGGTTGGCCCAGATCGCGCCATTCGCCGATGTTTCATTGAGCTCTGCGGCGATGCGCTCGGATTGATGAGTAAAATGATCAGGGTCTTTCAACGGTACGGCCGGAACCAGGTGCAAGGTCACGCCATAAGATTTCAGCGTGTCGATTTTGTCCTGGCTTTGATTGTCGGGCATGACGATAACGGTTTCATAGCCGAGAGCATTACCGACCACCGCCAGGCCAATGCCTGTGTTGCCCGCAGTACCCTCGACGATGATGCCACCAGGTCGCAATTCTCCTCTTGCCTCGGCATCTCGAACGATGCCCGAGTGCGGCGCGATCCTTGATCGAGCCACCCGGATTCATGAACTCGGCTTTACCGAGAATCTCGCATCCCAGTCGCGTCGGAGACGTGGTTCAGGCGCATCAATGGCGTGCTACCGATATAATCAATCGTCGATTTATACCTTTTCCCCGGCATTTGTTTATGTTTCCAGCGTAGCTAACTGGTCGGCCTGGTGCTCATTGTTCAGGGGTTCGATCAGGTGATCCAGGTTACCCGTCAGGATTTCATCCAGTTTGTACAGCGTCAATCCGATCCGGTGGTCGGTCACCCTCCCCTGCGGATAGTTGTAAGTACGGATGCGTTCCGATCGATCGCCGGAACCGACCAGGCTCTTGCGCTGCGCCGCCTGCTCCTGGTCCTGCGCTTTTTGTTTCTCGGCCATCATGCGCGCCTGAAGCAATGACATTGCCCGGGCACGGTTTTTATGCTGGGAACGTTCGTCCTGACATTCGACGACGATACCGGTCGGGATATGCGTCAGGCGCACGGCCGAGTCCGTTTTATTGACATGTTGCCCCCCGGCGCCGGACGCGCGGTAGGTGTCCACCCGCAGATCCGCCGGATTAATTTCCGGTGCTTCGATTTCTTCGGCTTCCGGCAGCACAGCGACCGTACAGGCTGAAGTATGAATACGGCCCTGGGTCTCGGTATCCGGCACCCGCTGGACACGGTGGGCACCCGATTCAAACTTCAACTTTGAATAGGCGCCGCGCCCGATGATACGACTGATGATTTCCTTGAAGCCGCCGTGCTCGCCTTCATTCTGATTCAGAATTTCCAATTTCCAGCCTTGCTCGTCCGCATATTTGACGTACATCTTGAACAGATCGCCGGCGAAAATGGCCGCTTCATCACCGCCGGTGCCGGCGCGGATTTCCAGGAATATATTGCTGTCGTCGTGCGGATCTTTCGGAATTAACTCCTTTTTGACCTGCAGCTCTAATTCCTCCAAGCGTGCTCGCACATCCGTCAACTCTTCCTGGCCCATCTGGCGAATCTCCGGATCCGCATCCTGGAGCATTTCCTCGGCGGCAACCCGGTCGTCCTCGGCCTGCTGATAGGCCCCAAACAGCGCCACCACCGGTTCCAGTTGCGCATACTCCCTGGACAGATCACGGAAACGATTCTGATCACCGATGACCTCCGGATCTGACAGCAAGCCAGCCAATTCCTCGGAGCGACCTGTCAGCTGATGCAATTTGTCTATTAAGCTCTGCTTCACAAGAGCTATTATCTCTATATATGTGTGCTGGAACTAACCGTCCGAGAGGACACCTGCTGGTTCAAATCCTGCTTCTGACAGTGGCTGCCGCGGCCGTGTCGGGCTGCGCGAGCACAATGCGCGAGGCGGCTCCGGGTGTCAATTACATTCCCGACGCCAGTTATTACCTGATGATGGCGGAAATTGCGCTGCAGGAAAAACAATATCTGACAGTGGCGCAAGAGTATCTGAATGCTACCCAACAAAGCAGCGACCCTGAACTCGCCAGTCGATCCACGCAGTTCGCATTTGAATACGGTTACGATTCATTTGCCTTGAACAGCGTGCAGCGCTGGCTTGCCCTGGAACCCGACAACCCGACCGCGCATGAATATGCCGGACGCCTCTACCTGAGGCGGAATGATATCGACCAGGCGCTCTACCATTGGCGGCAAAGCCTCGGTCCGGGCGACGATCATTCCGACGCACAATATCTTGCCCTGGGTGCCAATCTTGCCGAGGAAGACAATGCGGCGGGCGCCACCCGCGTGCTGATAGCACTCAGCATAGAGGCGCCGGGGTCAGCCGGCTTACGCCTGGCCCTGGCACAATCCGCCCTGCGCTCGGGGGCTTACGATCTCGCCCTGCACTCGGCACGGAAGGCGGCGCAGTCAGATGCGGAATGGTTGCCTCCGCAGTTTGTTATTGCACAAGCCTTGCTGTCGTCGGGCGCTGAAGCTGAAGCAATGCAGCACATGCAGGAGATTGTCGAGCGCAGTCCGAGCCTGCTGGTGGAACTGGAGTATGTACGCATGCTGTCGGCAGCCGGCCGTCTTGCGAATGCGAACCAAGAGCTGCAGCGTGTGGCGAAAAAATACGGCGGGCAACCGGAAATCGCGCGCATGCACGGATTGCTCAGCTTGATCGGCGGCGATCTGGACAGTGCCGAACGCGTTTTCTCGCAATTGCTGGCCAGTAGCAGTCATGTTTACGAAAGTTATTTTTATCTCGGGCGGATCGCGTCCCTGCGTCAGAATTACCGGGAAGCGATCAAGTTTTTCAGCCGCATAAGCGGTGGCGACCGGCTTGTACCCGCACAACTCGGCATCAGCCAGGCCTATTTTCAGCTTGGTGAACCACAGACCGGGCTCGCTCACCTGGAAGCATTCGTAGAGAACTATCCGCACCACACGTTCGACATTGTCATGACCCGAACCTCATTGCTGCACGCCATGGAGCGCGATGCAGAAGCACTGGAAATCTACGCTGACGCCCTGCTGTACAAACCGGACTCGGTAGATCTGCTGATTGCCAAGGCGACTTTGCTCGACCAGATGAATCGCGTCGACGAAGCGCTCGAAGTAATGGAATATGCCGTGGCGGTCGCGCCAATGAACGCGAATGCGTTGAATACTTTGGGCTACACCCTGACCAACAAAACCAATCGCCATACCGAGGCTTATCGCCATATACGCATTGCACTGGAACTTGATCCGTACAGTCCGGCCGTCATCGACAGCATGGGCTGGGTCCTGTACCGGCAAGGCCGACTCGAAGAATCGCGCAGTTACCTCGAGCAGGCTTACTCGATGCTCGATGATCCGGAACTGGTGGCGCATCTCGGCGAGGTCTGGTGGGTGACCGGTGAGCAGGACCGTGCTCGCGAACTCTGGGACCTGTCCCTGAAGTCGAATCCGGACAGCAAACCCCTGCTGGATGTGCGGACCAAGTATCTGCCGTGAACCATGGCCCGCATGTTATGCCCGCTGTCATAGCTGCAGCTGGTCCGCTGAACCGCGGACCGGCAACGAAATTGCCCGCCGGATCACTGGTCGCGTTATGGCTCATGCTGATGTTGGCGAGTGGTTGCGCCATGCGGCCCCAGATACCCGGCACCGGGCTGAACTGGGATCAACGCGAGGTAGAGCTCGGGGCGCTGGCAAACTGGCAGGCCCACGGCCGCATTGCCGTGAAATCAGATGATGGCGGCGGGCAAGGCAAACTGCACTGGTATCAAACCGATGACCATGCGCGCATTCAACTCAGCGGGCCATTCGGCGTTGGGGCATATGAGCTTGCCTGGGATAGCGATTCGCTGGTGGTGAGCACCAAGGCTGGGGAAGTCACGGCGGCCTATGCCGGGCCGGAGGCAGCTGAGCAGTTCCTCACTGATCAGCTCGGCTGGTCATTTCCGGCTATCAGCGTCCGCTACTGGATCCTCGGCATAGTGGATCCACAGTTCGCCAGCGACCGGCAATTCGATCGTGACGGGTGGCTGATCGGCATCGAGCAGAATGACTGGTCGATCACCTATGACGGTTTTTCACCCCACCAGGATCATTGGTTGCCGACCAAAATCGTCATGCAAAACGACAACGCCCGGGTAAAGCTGATCGTCGATCAATGGGGGCTCTGAAACCCGTAAGAGCTGGGCTATGTGTAACACCAACACTCGGTCTGTCCGGGCGTTTGACAGCTTTACCGCTCCAACTCACAATACCCGCGCCCGTGGGCGGTTGAACCGTTGAAGCGGCGAAGGGGTTGAGCCGTTGGGGCGTAGCCAAGTGGTAAGGCATCGGGTTTTGATCCCGTGTACCGCAGGTTCGAATCCTGCCGCCCCAGCCATTCCGTTACCATCGAATCGGACCGAGCATTTATAGGTTTCTCAGGTGAGTACTGAAAATACGCTAACCATCCCGAATATCTCGATATTTACGGGGAACGCTAATCCGCAACTGGCGCATCGTATTGCCCGCCATTTGACCCTGCCTCTGAGCAAGATACAGGTGAGTAAGTTCAGTGACGGTGAGGTCGCGATCGAGATTCTCGAAAATGTCAGGGGCCGGGACACCTACATCGTGCAGTCGACCTGCCCGCCGGTAAACGATAATCTGATGGAATTGCTGGTCATGGCGGACGCCTTGCGCCGCGCGTCGGTGGCCCGAGTCACCGCGGTGATTCCATATTTCGGCTACGCACGCCAGGACCGGCGACCGCGCGCCGCACGGGTACCCATCACGGCGCGCCTCGTCGCCGGGATGATTTCCACGGCCGGCATCGATCGGGTATTGACGCTCGATCTGCATGCCGACCAGATCCAGGGTTTCTTCTCCATACCGCTCGACAATGTTTACGGTTCACCGGTGCTGCTTGGCGATCTCTATAAACAGAAAATCAATGATCCGGTGGTCGTCTCGCCGGATATCGGTGGCGTGGTGCGCGCCCGCGCCTTCGCGAAGCGCATGGACGATGCGGATCTGGCGATCATCGACAAACGGCGACCACAGCCGAATGAATCCCAGGTCATGAACGTCATCGGTAAGGTGGCCGGCAAGACCTGCGTGCTGATAGACGATATGGTGGATACAGCCGGAACACTGTGCCAGGCGGCGGAAGCCCTGAAGGGAAAGGGCGCGGAACGAGTCGTTGCATACCTGACGCATGCGGTTTTCTCGGGTCCCGCGGTGCAGCGCATCGGCGAGTCACAACTCGATGAGGTGGTCGTTACAGACACGATCCCGCTGTCCGAGGAAGCCGGTCAATGTGGCAAAATCCGCCAGCTGGGCGTTGCCGAACTGCTGGCCGAAACCATGCGGCGCATAAGCCTTGACGAATCGGTCAGTTCGCTGTACCTGGATTGAATTCTTCCCGGTTGAGCTGTTTTTCCGTTCGTTGCGATAAAGGGAGCGGAGATAAGGGGACAGTGACCCTAATTCTTGCGGCGAGCCCGGAAAGTCTGATGTCTAAGTTGAATTAGGGTCACTGTCCCCTTATCTCCTCTGTCCCCTTATCTCCCTTTATCAGCGCTGCTGGTGGCCCCCGGTCGTTTACGGTATGATCCCGGGCCGTTAAGAAAAGACCTGCTGTCGCCCGGTCGCAGGGCCGACAGCCGATCAGAACATTCCAGAAAACAGGAGGCCGACCATGGCTAAGGAATTTGATCTGATCGCGGAAATCCGTGAAGACTCAGGGAAAGGTGCGAGCCGCCGCCTGCGTCGAGCCGGGAAAGTACCCGCGATCCTGTATGGCGCCGGCAAAGCGCCAACCCCAATTACGTTTGACGCGAACCAACTGCTCCGAAAAATGGAGCTTGAGGCGTTTTTTTCCAGTGTGCTAACCGTCAAAGTCGGACGCAAATCGCAACAGGCTATTCTGAAGGATGTGCAGGCGCACCCGGCGAAACGCATGGTCCTGCATCTGGATCTGCAGCGAATTGTGGCGGACGAGAAGATCCGCATGACCGTGCCGGTTCACTTTTTGAACGAAGACATCGCACCGGGTGTAAAAGAAGGTGGCAGCGTCTCGCACATGATGACCGAGGTCGATATCGCCTGCCTGCCGGCCGACCTTCCCGAGTACCTCGAGCTCGATATCGGGGAACTGGCGCTTGATGCATTGCTGCGTCTGTCGGATATTCCGTTGCCCTCCGGCGTGGAGATCCCCGATCTTGCCCTCGACAATGACCGTGATGTTGTGTCAATTCACATCATCAAGGAAGTGATCGAAGAGGTGGAGGAAGAAGAAGCAGTAGAAGGCGAGGAAGTCGAAGAAGCCGAGGGCGAAGAAGGCGAGAAGCCCGCAGACGAAGAACCCAAGGAAGGCGAAGGCGAGTCATAATCGCTATTCCCCGGGTCTTTGCCATTATAAAAAAGCCGCGCAGATGCGCGGCTTTTTTTTCAGCGAACATGTAATAATCAGATCCTGATCGAGATTATTACGCATGCATTGTTATGAGTGTTACGCCTTTAATCATTATTGGTCTCGGTAACCCGGGCAGCGAGCACGCGCGTGATCGGCACAACGTTGGTTACTGGCTGGTCGATGATATTGCATCGAGCCTGGGCGCACGGTTCAGCGGTGACCAGAAATTACTTGGCGAGACTTGCCAGGTCAATCTGCACCAGAATCCCGTTCGCCTGCTCAAACCTGCAACATTCATGAACCGCAGCGGTCAGTCCGTGCGACAGGCGATGGACTACTACAAGGTACCGCTCGAGCGGCTATTGATTGTCCACGATGATCTGGATTTACCGGTAGGTACGGCGCGTTTGAAAAGTAGCGGCGGGCACGGCGGGCATAACGGGTTGCGGGACACCATTGCCCATTGTGGCCGAGATTTCTTGCGCCTGAGAATCGGCATTGGCCATCCGGGCCGCAAGGAAAAGGTGGTGGGTTATGTGCTGCATCCACCGTCCAAGGATGAGTTGTCGGAAATTCGCCATGCGCTGGATGAGTCCAGACGGGCGGTCGACATTCTGTTTGCCGACGGCTTGGAGAGAGCCATGACCTACTTGCACACCGCCACGCCCAGTAAGGACATCACCCAGGATCTCGGCCCAGCAGGCTAGAATTTTGGTGTCAGACACCACTTTTTTAAAGCCGCTGAAGCGATTTTTCCAATTTTTTCGTCAAAAACACCCAAGCGGAAAACCAGCCTCTAAGGCCCTCTAATTTTTGGTGTTTGACACCGAGTTTTTAAGGCCGTCTGAGGCGATTTTTTCCATTTTTTTCGTCAAAAATCCTAAGGCGGCAACAACCCCTCTGAGAGCCTCTAATTTTTGGTGTCTGACACCAAATTTTTAAGGCCGTGCAGCGGAGACTATGAAGAAGAAGATCGATTTTGGCTGAGATACAGGCCGACCATCATTCCCACGAGTATCGCGATGTAAAATTGTCCGGTAACAGCCGACATATACGCGAGCGCCCGTGCCAGCGGTCCGACCGGTGAGATATCACCATAGCCGAGCGTGGTCATCGTCACGAACGTGTAATAAATCAGGTTCATCCCTTGCTCGCTTTCTGCGCCGATCGGCAACCCGGAAAATGAATCCGGAATCAGGCGATAGACGAACATGTTCAGCAGACCGAGCGTGATGCCGAGGAGCAGGTAAACGCATATGGCGCCCGTCATTCGATTGGCGTCCATGCGATTCCCGCGCAAAACATTTCGCAGGGCGAATACCAGGCTCAGGCCGCAGAAGGCGAGTGCAATAAGCAAAGTGATCCATTCCAGCAGTGGTGTGGACCGCAGCGCATCGAGGACTGTCGTAACGAGTTCAAGTGCAGCGAGAATCAGGCCAATTCGAAACCAGGCCCGCGATTCGATAAAGCTCCAGATTCCGATGATCAACGTGACACTAAAGGCGATTTGTATGATCAATCTGGCTGGCTGGTCAGAAAACTCATTAATGATGGGTCCCGCCAGGAGGGTAGCCAACAGGCCGATTAACAGGTACGCGAAATTGGGCTGCCGTACATTACTCATTTATCGGGATTCGATTGGCGGCGGTTGGGCGCGAATTGCCAAGTGTCGTCATCTGCTTTGCACAGCCGGTAATTACCGCCGCCGCTTCGACCGGCGGCCCTGGAGCGTGTCCGAATAGACCGGCAGATCGTGCCATAATCTTCATGCGTGTCGAGCAGCATGATTGTGCCGCCGTGATCCGTATCAGGGTTCACCCATTCGACCCTTTCTCCGTCGGCGTGATTGTTCAGTGCATCAGAAATCGCTTGCCTCAGGATGGCCTTATCGGTGTCGTCCATATGCGCGACAGGGCCTCTGCTCAGAAAATTAATATTTTGCGCCATGACCCCCGGCATTGTCAGCGCCAGCAGTGCAAATGCCGAATAGTGTTGCTATTTTTTTCATATCTGGCTGGTCTCCGGAGTTCCGGGTGAATCATAGCGCAGGCCGGCACGTCACGCGAAAACCGGTCGGCCGGTCAGAGGCTACCGCCGGGCAATTACGTATGATCGTTTACCCACCCAGCAAGGCCACAACCCATCCGAACCCGATAAACGTGCCAATACTGCTGCCGAGATTCGCCAGCACCACGACCAGCAGGATCTTTACCACCCGGTTGCCCCAGATGCCGCGCACCGTCGTCATATCATCGGCAATATTTTCCAGGTCCATGACACGTGGCTTGCGCAGATAAGCCTCCACAAGGCCGCAGACCCAACCGGCGGCAATCGTCGGGTTCAGCGATGTAATCGGTGCGGCGAAAAATGCGGTCAATATCGTCAACGGGTGGGCCAATGCGATGATCGTACCGATGGACGCGGCAATGCCGTTCGCGAGAACCCAGGCGATAACCATTTGCTCGCTGGTTTCGCGGCCCGAAATGATAAAACCCGCGATAATCAGGGAGCCTATAACAACAGGTATACCCCAACCGATAATTTTGAACACTTTCTTCGGCGGCGGTAATTCTTCCAGTTTTTCAATATCGATTGGCGAGCCGAATACCCGCTTGATGCCGGGAACATGAGCCGCTCCAACGACCGCAACTATAGTTTGCCCCGGCGACGCGAGGATTTTGCTGGCAAGATATTCATCGCGCTCATCGATCAACGCCGTCTTGATGCCGGGCATGGCACCGGAAAACTCATTGATCACCAGCGTCAGTTCATCGCTTTGCTTGAGCTTTTCGATATCCTGCTGGGTGATCTCCTTTGCGTTGAACATCGACAGCATCACGGAGAAAAGCATCTTCATCAACGACCAGAAACCAGCCTTGGCCCAGGCACGCTTTAGCGTGATACGCACATCGCGGTCGACCAGCGCAATTTTGGTGCCAGTTTCTTCACAGATCGACATAGCCCGGTGCATTTCCTCACCCGGACGGATATGAAACTCTTTCGCAAGCTGCTTCTGAAACGTCGACAATGCCAGTTGAGCCATCAGGACATAAGCACGACCGGTTTTTATGACTGAGAAAATATCGGTCTGTTTCCAGGTCTCCGGGTTCGACAGCGCGTCATAGCGTGCCTGGCAAAGCTCGAGGCAAACCGTATCCGGATTCTTGTCACGAATAGTTTTCTCAACGAGATCTGCACTGTGCTCGCTGACGTGCGCCGTCCCGACGATGTAGAACGATCTGCCGTCTACTTCGATCAGATCAACATTAGGTTCGATTTCAGCTATGTGCGACATGGGGACAGCATTCTGCGTTTCCGGACCGGCATAAGCAAGACGCGAACCAGAGGCCTGAAATACGCTATAGGTTCCCGCGGACCAGTGCGGCGCCTGCCGCCAGGCTATTCAGTTTACCCAGCGCGATGTCGTAAGGAATCGGCGTCATGCCGCAGTTCGTGCACGGCAAGATACGCTCCGGATCCACGAATTCCATTGCCGAGCGAATCGTTGCAGCGACCTCCTCCGGGGTTTCAATCCGATCGGGGGTTACGGCCACCGCGCCGACCATGACGACCTTGTCTTTTAATATACCCATTACCGAGTGTGGTACGTGGGAACTGGCACACTCGAGTGAGATCTGATCAATGCGACTCGCATTCAGTGCCGGAAATATTTTTTCATACTGTCGCCACTCATCGCCAAGTGTTTCCTTCCAGCGAATATTTTCCTCGATGCCATAGCCGTAACAAATGTGCACGGCCGTCGTACAGCCGAGACCTTCGATAGCGCGGTGCAGGGTATCGATGCCCCATTCATTCACATCGTCGAAGAAAACATTAAACGCCGGTTCATCAAATTGAATGATGTCCGCTCCGGCCTCGACCAGTTCGCGGGCCTCCTGGTTCAGCAATTCCGCGAATGCCATCGCCATATCGGCGCGCCGGCCATAATACGCATCGGCAATCGTGTCGCAAATTGTCATCGGGCCGGGCAAAGTAAATTTCAGGGTGCGGTCCGTCAGTCCGCGGACATATGTGAATTCATTGACATGCACCGGGTTTAGCCGCGAGACCGGACCGGTGACCGTCGGCACTTCGAGGTCATAGCGATTATCGCGAATGCCCATGATGGTTTTGACGTTCTGATCGATGCCGTCGATATGCTCGAGAAAGGAATGCACAAAATGCGTGCGAAACTGTTCGCCGTCGGTCAGGATGTCGATGCCGGCGTCTTCCTGATGCCTGATCCATTCCGCGGCAGCGCGTCGTTTGCCCTCCTCGAGTTCAGCGCCGCTGAGCTTCCATGCCCCCTTCAGGGCCTCCGGTTCAGCCAGCCAGTCCGGTCTGGGCAGGCTCCCTGCGATGGTCGTTTCCAACATTTTTCTGCTCCACCAATTATGGGAATTATGGGAATGGGAATTATGGGGACAGTGACCTTATCTCATTTGATTCCATGGGGATCAGATGAGATAAGCTCACTGTCCCCATAATTCTTTAATCTAACCCGTGACATCTATACACTTGCCGCCCTTATGGCTATTCGATGCGGAATCGTGGGCCTGCCGAACGTCGGCAAGTCCACCCTGTTTAATGCACTCACGGCGGCGGAAATCGCCGCCGAGAATTATCCATTTTGCACTATTGATCCGAACGTGGGTATCGTGCCGGTGCCCGATTCCCGCCTTGGCAAGTTGACCGCCATCGTCAAACCGCCAAAGACCATCCCGACGACAGTTGAATTCGTCGACATTGCCGGCCTGGTCGCCGGCGCGTCCAAGGGTGAAGGCCTGGGCAACAAATTCCTGGCCAACATTCGCGAGACGCACGCGATCGCCCATGTGGTACGTTGTTTTGACGATTCGGACGTCGTGCATGTGGCCGGCGCCGTGGATCCACGACATGACATCGGCATCATCAACACCGAGCTCGTACTGGCGGATATCGAGACGCTCGACCGTGCACTGCAACGCGCGGAAAAACAGGCCAGGACGGCGCGCAAGGAAGACATCGAACACCATGATTTACTGATGCGCATGTCCGAACATCTGAATCATGAGCGGCCGGCGCGGACGTTTGCCTACCGGGACACGGAACGGACGGCGTTGAGGGAACTGTGCCTGCTAACCGACAAACCGGTGATGTACGTTGCCAATGTTGACGAGGCGGGTATCAGCGGAGAGTCGGAGTATGTCGCCCAGGTCAGGGCGCTAGCGGATGCGGAGCAGGCAGTCGTCGTCGTAATCTGCGCGGCGCTGGAAGCAGAAATCGCGGTACTCGACGACAAGGACAGGCAGGAATTCCTGACGGAACTGGGCCTCGTCGAGCCGGGCCTGCACCGCGTCATTCAGGCTGCTTACGAATTGCTTGGCTTGCAGACATTCTTCACCGCGAGTGAGAAAGAAGTGCGGGCATGGACGGTGAGGATCGGTGCAACCGCACCGGAGGCGGCCGGCGAAATTCATACGGATTTCCAGAAAGGGTTTATTCGCGCCGAAACAATTGCCTACGAAGACTATATCAATGGCGACGGTGAACAGGGCGCACGCGAGGCCGGCCGGCTCAGGGCCGAGGGCAAGAACTATGTCATGCAAGAGGGCGATGTCGTGCATTTCCTGTTCAACGTCTGAACCAGCTCTTTACTCTTATTATATATAGAGTCAAAATCCGGTCGCAATTTCGCACAATTCGTGGTGTAGTAAGTGGCACGCCATGGATTTTTCTACGCTTGTCATTTTCTGTGCAGATGGCGATACGGGTTATCGCCTGACTCAGCTTGCGCGGCGAGCTGACATCGGTGTCATCGCCGTAATCCATAGCTGGGCAGACCCCGCCCCTTATACTCGAATGGGCGCCGAGATTGTGGTTGCCAATGCGACCGATCGTCAGTCCGTAGCCGCCATCTTTGCAGACCGTAAAACGGACGACTTGGGTGTGGCATGCATGATCGGTGGCACGCCCGCGCTGAATAGCCAGGGCAACATCAACTTGATCGATGCTGCAGCGAATGCCGGCATCCGCCGTTTCCTGATGGTTACGTCGATTGGCTGCGGCGACAGCGCCGATGCCGTCGACCCGTTCGTGAAAGCGTTCGTCGGTAAGGCGCTGCGCGCCAAGACCTGGGCGGAAAAACAACTCCAGGCAACGGATATGGAGTGGACGATTATCCGCGCCGGCGCCATGATGCGCCGACCATTCAAAGGCGGGCCGATCCTGGTCGAGAGCCGGCACGTGACCGGCTATATCAATCCGACTGATCTCGGCGATGCACTGTTCCAGGCGCTGCAAAGCCCGAACACCACGGGCCGGATCCTGGCCGCCGTGGACGCCGACAAAGCCATTGATACCAAGGGCGCGCCACTGGTCGTCGCCGAGCTGTAGCCGGGTGGATTTCTTGACAAGGTCAGGGTCTGCACAGAAAATGCCGATCCCTTCCCGTGGTGATGTAGCTCAGCTGGTTAGAGCACGGCACTCATAACGCCGGGGTCGGTGGTTCAAGTCCACCCATCACCACCATTCAAATCAAGCACTTGCGCCGATTGTGTGGCAGAAATGCTGTGGTCTGTGTGGAAATTGTGTGGAATTTCTTGATTCACCAATCTCAGTGAAGGCTCTTGCCGCATATTGACCACCTTTTCAGCCGCCAACAACAAGCGATCGATGTCGGGTGCTGAATAATGCGATGTGATGCGCTGGCTTTTATGCCCGAGCAGGTCCTGACGATCCTCAAAACTGACCCCGGCTGCGCGTAAGCGATAGCCGAAGGTATGTTTCAAGTCATGGATTCGGACATTAGGTAATCCAGCTTTGATTCTTGCCCGTTTCCATGCGCTGTTGCCGATCTTTCTGACGGGGGAACTTTTGTAGGTAAACACCCGCTCGGGATGATTTCCCCTGGCAGAATTGATAACAGACATGGCGACTGAGTTACAGACAACCAGGCGATCCAGCTTGTTCTTGACGAAACCAGCCGGAATCACAAACGCATTGTGGTCTTTTATTTCCCAATCCCACCGAAGATTCACGACCTCCTGTTCACGGGTGCCGGTGTTCACTTTGAACAACGCCATATTCGCAAGGTGTGGGGCTAATCTTCCGAACAGTCTCTGCTGCTCTTGAAAGGACAGGGGGTAAGGCTTCCTTGCCTCGTATTCTC
>PVMK01155583.1_pt1 | contig 23763 bp, 28 predicted proteins | sample 1853481 | NCBI WGS metagenome assembly PVMK01 (sample SAMN08533507, study PRJNA380276) | Marine sediment metagenome, whole genome shotgun sequencing project. | reverse complement strand
TGTTTCGAAACCAGAACTAACTGATCTCTTTGACATGGCCAGATTTATGATTGGCGACGGCCGTTTATATGAAGTTCAGACTTTTCAAGGTCCACAAACCCGCTTTCAAACCCAGACCGAAGACGTACGCTTTTTCCATACTAAGGGCATAATTGATGCCGAGTGGGAAGAATTATGGGCCACCGACCAACATATTATGCGAGGAACCGACACAAGTCCAGGATCAGGTTATTATTATACCTTACGTGATCCCAGTATTTATGGTTCAGCCTGGAGTCCGCGCTACTGGCGCATAGGCGATGTTTTTGAACGTAATCCGTTAGTTACGTTTTACAGAAAGGATAACTGCACGGTCCCTGATGAAATAAAACCAGGATGGCATAAAACCTATCTCCGATTTGAAGCTTATTATCAAGAACGCTTGTTTGAAAGTGGAAAAACCCTAAATAATGTTGTCGAATTTACCTGGCTGCTGGAGCTCGATGGCGATCCAATTGAAAAGTACTATTACGCTGAAAATTATGGACTGGTGGGCTGGTGGAGCAATGATCGCAGCTTTAGTTATTTTAGCGAAGAGCATGCTCCTGGGAGCAGAGACGACAGTATTCGAGAGGTTATCAGCTGCTTGGATACAGGCGCCTTAGTAAATTGGCGTTTGGCAAAATTATTGTACGGACCGCTCGAATCACCATATCGGGTAAAGTAATCGCTACATTTTGCTCACATGAGATCATCACCATTACACGCGCCTCAGATTAATCAAGATGAGGATACTGAGGCACAAGAAAAAACTGAACAGCCGTATCGAGTTATGGTCCACAATGACGAAGTTACCCCTTACGATTTTGTCATCATCGTGCTGGTCCGCATATTCCAGATCATTCCATTAGATGCTGAAGCGATAACCTGGTCAGCCCACATGAATGGCATCGCCCAAGTTGCGGTTCTACCTTTAAGTGAAGCCAACAAAAGAGTCGGCAGGGCCCATTTCGCGGCATCCTTGGAGGGCTATCCATTGAATTTTACCATTGAATCGGAGTAATACCTGCTGTCTAATTCCAATTGGTAAATTTATTGTTTGTTCTAATATCATCTTTTTTAAATTGGAGAAATTGCTGTGCACAACCATCGAAACCAGGCCGGCCCTTTAGGCCGGCGAATGATAGATCGTGACCAGGCAGCCCTCTCACCGTCCTACGGCCGCGAATACGGTCTCGTGGTCGATCGCGCTCTTGGCTCAGAGGTGTGGGATGTAGACGGACGACGGTACATAGATTTCATGGCCGGTGTCGCCGTGATGAATGTAGGTCATCGTCATCCTTACGTATTACAGCAGGTTACGGAACAACTAGAAAAGTTCTGGCATATTTGTCTAAGTGATTTTTATTATCCTCAAGCTATTGAGTTAGCTGAGAAGCTTCAGAGCATTGCCCCGATAACTGATTCGCGCATCTATTTCGGGAATTCTGGCACCGAAGCCGTTGAAGCGGCGCTCAAGCTAGCGATGTATCAAAATGGTCGCTCGAAGTTTATAGGTTTTTTGGGCTCGTTCCACGGGAGAACCTTAGGCTCGTTAAGCTTTACTGCGAGTAAGACCGTTCAACGCCGCCGCTATAAGGAAGGGCTTAGTGTATATCACGTCCCTTACCCCAACCCATATCGACCGATCTTTAATGGTGGTAATTCTGAAACGATAGGGCAAGCCGTAATCGACTACCTGGAAAATCAAATCTTCCAGACCCTTGTGTCCCCAGACGATATTGCTGGGATTCTCCTTGAACCGATTCAAGGCGAAGGGGGCTACATCATACCCGCCCCTGGTTTCATAAAGAAACTACGCGCACTTTGTGATCGCCACGAAATACTGCTAATAGTGGACGAGATACAATCTGGTGCCGGTCGAACAGGAAAATGGTGGGCGGTTGATCATGAAGATATCCAACCCGATATCCTATGTTTTGCCAAAGGAGTCGGTGGTGGATTCCCGATTGGTGGGATCATTGCTCGGTCAGAATTGATGAACTGGGGCCCCGGTGCTCACGGTAGCACCTTTGGCGGTAATCCCATTGCCGCAATGGCGGCTCAAGCAACTTTGGAAGTTATAGAGAAAGAAGATTTACTGAAGCAGGCCGAAGAGTCGGGAACCTACTTGATGGACATACTGATAGAAATTCAGTCTCGTCATCACTCTATTGATGATGTTCGAGGACGTGGACTGATGATAGGAATCGAGATTGTCGCTGATAAAGTTACCAAAAAACAGGCACCTGCTCTCAGAAATGATATTATCGAGCAGGCGTTCCAGAGAGGATTGCTCCTTATCCCCTGTGGAGCAAGTTCAATACGATTCACTCCTCCATTGAACATCCAGCGCGATCTATTAGACGAAGGAACAGAAATTTTTGAAACTGCGCTCTCTGCGGCGGAAAAAAAGCATCGGTAGACAGGTAATTATGACCAGAGATAATTCGATAAAATCCAAAATCAAAGCCTTAAAACTTCGCCTTAAGGGCGGATTGTTGCCGGCCATGGCTACCCCCCTTGAAGAAGATGGATACACCGTAAACGAAGCGGTTGTGGACCATCTGGTCAATTTTCTTGTGGACCATAAGATAGCCGGGTTGTTTGTCGGCGGCACGACTGGTGAAGGCATTCTTCTCCAGATAGAGCAACGAAAAATATTGCATGCTCGAGCAATACGGGCAACCGATGGTAGAATACCCATGCTTATCCACGTTGGAGCAAATACTCTTTCGGAGAGTATTGAGCTTACTCGGCATGCTCAAGAATTTGGCGCCGACGGAATCGTTGCTGTGACTCCGTACTTTTATGGTCTCCATGATTCGGCCCTCCTACAATACTTCAGTGCGGTGGCCCAAGAAGCGTCTGAAATACCCTTTTTTGTATATGAAATTCCCCATTTGGCTGTAAATCGGGTGAGTCCTTCGCTGCTAGCCCAAGTTGCCGAAGTAATCCCCAACTTTGCCGGCATTAAGAGCAGCAATACAAATGCTCAAGAAGTACGCGCGTTAATTGACGAAACGCCGGCCGATTCTATTTTTCTTGTTGGAAATGAGCGGATAGCCTTAGGCACATTGGCCTTAGGGGCTGATGGTCACATTAGTGGACTTGCCACGGCCGTACCCGAACCCTTCGTTGCCATGTTGCAGGCATTCTCGACCGGCGACATATCGGCCGCTCGCCGCAGTCAGCAAACCATTAACGAGATTTTGCAGTATATAGCCAATGGAGCCAGGATTGGGGCGATAAAATCGCTTCTAAATCAGAGGGGTATCCTGGTAGGTCCACCAGTTCCCCCTCGCCCGCCGGCAGATTCAGATTGGCAGGTCTGGAAAGAAATAAGTAAACAGATTTAGTCCAAAATGAGCGGCTGTTGTGATACAATGATGATGAACAAGCTTCGTCGCATCACATCAAACGAAATATCATATGCGACTCTTGCTTTTTGACATCGACGGGACACTCATTAAAATTAGTAATGCCGGACGACAGGTCCTGAGGAAATCACTAAATCAAGTTTATGGAATTGCCGGACCGATAGATGAGTATTCATTTGCTGGTAAAACAGATTTAAGAATCATCGGCGACTTGCTAGGTGCGGCCGGATTAGAGGAGGGTCAAATCGCGACCGGGCTACCTGATCTATTTAGCTGCATGGCTCAATGGGGGGATATTCTTTTTTTTCAAGATAATCTCGAACCTTGCGATGGCGTGCTTGAATTACTGGAGAAGGTTCAATCCAGACCTGAGTTTGTTTTAGGACTCCAAACAGGCAATTCAGAATCCACCGCAAAGCTAAAGCTAGAACCCACAGGCATTGATCCCTCTATTTTCCATCTTGGCGCCTACGGTTCTGACTCTGCTAACCGAAATGATCTATTGCCTATCGCCTGGCAACGAGCTTCTGAAAAGATGAACGTGAATTTTTCTGGGACCGATACTATTGTTATTGGAGATACCCCGGCCGATATTGAATGCGCCAGGGTTAATGAAGCTTTTTCAATAGCTGTAGCTAGCGGAAGTTATTCGGTAGAATTATTGAGCAAATTTCAGCCCGATATTGTTTTAAACGATCTGTCAGATACCAATCGCATTGTAGAACTAATATCAGGGTAATATATTATGGTTATGTCAGCATCCAAACCTGCATCCTCTGTCGACGTATTAAAAAAAGACCGTCCAACAGACCTCACTATCAACGATCTGTTTACCTGGATAATCTGGCAATTTCCAAGACCAAAAGGAGCGGGCATGTGTGGTGCTGTCAGACCTCCGATTGCCAAGCACACTTGGTATCCTGCTCTGATTAAGCTGCAGGAAAAACGAGTATTGGTTCACGGACATCTAGACCAAGAGTTTTCCTCTGCAAAAGCCGCAGCCGAGTGGCTGGATAGTAATTAACCCTTTCACAAGGAGAATATGTGAGTCGAGTTATCAATACGAACAGTCCTGGGAAGGTGCGTCATTATCATCAAAGGACGATTGCTGAAATTCTTCGCCACCTTAGCAGCAAAGCAGAAATTGACGAACAAGCAAAGGACATGGTTTCCATGCTTGTTTTCTCGCTTCAAGCGATTGGAGAAACTGTGGAAAAGTCTGTTACTGCCTGGGAAAAACGTGGCTACTGGATGAAAGCCGACCGCTTCCTGCTCGAGTGGGAATGGGCTTCTGAGATTGCGGCCAACCTTGATGATGTAATTCGAAACGGAGCTTGGGATCTGCTGCCTGGTTTACTTGGTGATTTACTTCCCCATTCCGCCGGCATTGAAATAAAAACATTCACCCGATCTCCAGCCATCTGGCAAGGCGCGTACGATAAGTTATTGGCGGGACCACCTGGTGAACTTCCTTGGTAGGATCCTCGGTTGGGTAATATTGAGCCTGATCTTGATCGGCTGCGCTGCAGAAGGACAAGTTGATCCGGCGCCAACTCCAACGCGGGCCGCCACTGCATTTCCTCTGAATACAGAAACACCGAGCGCGCAGTCAACGACGCCAACGGTCGCTCCAACCGCTAAGGCAACAAAGACACTTTCACCATCCTCAACACCCGTCCCATCGCCAACTTGGACGCCGACACCTTCGCCAACGCCCGAATCTTGTCAATCCGATGGGCAGATTATTACCGAGGAATTCAATAGTCTGATCGCCGGTGGAACCCAAAAGTTGCGCCTTTACCTGCCTCCCTGTTACGGAGAAGATGGGAAAAATTATCCCGCGTTATACATGTTGCATGGCAGTGCTAGCACAGACAGTTACTGGGATGATTTGGGCCTGGACGAAGCTGCTGAAGTGCTGATTTTATCCGGCAGCGCGCCTCCTTTTGTTGTCGTAATGCCTGACGGCGGGTGGATTTCACAAAAGTCGTCGGGTGGACCGTACTCTTTTGAAGGGCTGATACTGAGCGAACTCATTCCGTTTGTTGAAAACAACTATTGCGTCTGGCCAGATCGGCAGGGGCGTGCCTTGGGAGGAGTATCTCGCGGGGCCTATTGGTCGCTAGAAATTGCCTTTCGAAATCCCGATTTTTTCGCCAGCGTTGGTGCACATAGTGCTGCCTTGCTCGATACCTTTGCAGGTCCTGACTTAAACCCACAATACACCGGTATATCTCACGATCTCGGAGACATGCGCATCTACATGGACACTGGCGACTCGGATTGGTACATCAACCAGTTTCGACAGCTTCATAACGATATGGAATCCGCCGGAAAAACACACACTTGGATAATAAATGAGGGGACTCATGAAGATAGCTACTGGGCCACGCACCAAAGCGAGTACCTGGAATGGTACGCTCAACCATGGCCACTAGATCGAGAAACTTACTCTTCTTGTCCTTTGCGGTAGCTAAATCGAATGAGCAAGGTCAAGATCAATGCCCCTAGAAGGAGCAAGATCGCCAATTTAAAAAGACCAGGTGCGAATATTGCCACCAATCCAAAGGAGAGACTAACGCCATAATAACCCAAGACGATCCGGCGGATCGGCACTCCTTCGTCAACCAACCGGAAGTGTAAATGTCCTCTATCACCATAAAATGGACTCTGCCCGCGCCGTAATCGGTCGAGTACCCTCCACAATCCATCTAAGATTGGAATGGCTAATATCAATAGGGCTGTGGCAATCTTGGCCGGTGAAAGGATAGATAAGGTAGCCAAATTATACCCGAGTACATAAGCGCCAGCTGTACCTAGAAATATACGCGCCGGTACAAAGTTGAACGGTAAAAAGCCCAGTAAAGCGCCAGCCATTGCCAGAGGAAAAGCAGCCACAGCGTCTTGGCCCAAGCGAAGACTATGCCAGGCAAATAATAAAGCAGCAATCGTTCCGACACCTGCCGCTAAGCCGTCAAGACCATCCAGCCAATTAACGGAATTAATAATGCCTACAATCCAGATTAAGGTAATCAACAGTGCAAGAGGTTGCCAGTCTATCCATTGCGCCGCTCCAGTCAGTGGATTGGCAAACACTTCAATGAATATGATATGCCCCATGGCCACGGCCGCTCCGATGAATTGAATCGAAAATTGTATCCAGGGAGATATATCATAAATATCGTCAATTATTCCCCCAACAAAAAAGATGAGACTGCCGATTATTACTCCACGCAGTCGAAGAGCATCATCACCAACTGGGGGCATGAGCAAGTAAACTAAGACAATCGCAGCTACGTAAGCTAGCGTTAAGGGAATTCCTCCTAGCTTCGGTATGGGCTGGCTATGTTTGCGACGACCACCTGGTTTGGCCATAACATCCCAGCGTTTGGAAAGGCGTATGGCTAGGGGCGTTGTGACCAATGCGACAAAAAAAGCCGCCAGAAATATGGCTAAAAACTTTATCATCCAGGTGTGCCGGTTAAATGATAGTCCTTCATAGTATGACCGTTTTCCAAAATCAAGTGTTTACCCGGTACCAAACTGCCGGTCACCGGCGTCACCTAGCCCCGGCACGATATATCCAATATCATTTAGATGTGAGTCAATTTTTGCCACATGGATCGGCACGTCAGGATGTGCATTTTGTAACATTTCGATTCCTTCTGGCGCAGCCAATAAGCCCACAAATTTTATCTTCTCTGCGCCCCAATCCTTTAAGATGCCGACAGTAGCAACGGCCGAACCACCAGTGGCCAACATAGGATCCAGCACTAAGCAGACTTGAACAGTCGGAGCAGTCGGTAGTTTGTTATAATATGAAACTGGCTGCAAAGTTTCCTCATCTCGGTGGAGACCGATATGCCATACCTCCGCCCCAGGCATCATTTCCCATATCCCATTAACCATGCCCAGCCCCGCGCGCAAGATCGGGATCAGCCCAATTTTGTCGGTTAGAACAAAACCGGGAGCGGGCCCCATTGGGCTGGCTACTTCAATCTCTTGAAGTTCCAAATCTGCAGTTGCTTCGTAACAAATTAACAATGCTAGTTCCCGAATCAGTTCGCGAAATTTTTTTGGTTCAGTTGCTGTCTTACGTAATAGAGTCAGCTTGTGTTTTACCAACGGATGTTCTGATTCATAGACCATAATTTACTCTTGCCTCCACTTTATCTGTTCTGATTTTAGTGTTTATCTTCTTCATGGGCGAATCTGCATCGGGATGTCGTAGGGAGTTCATTTAGTTGCTAGAAATTTCCCGTTTTCGCCATCTATTTTTCTAACCAGATTCGAGAGATTCACCGCTATTTTCATAACATGAAATGTGAATTACCTGGAGATGGCGTATAATTAATGATGGTATGAATGATACAAATCGGACCATTTCTCCTGGGCAAAAAAACGAAGACAAAAGGCTGGACAACTTATTACGGCCGCAGTATTTGTCGGAATTCATCGGTCAAGAAAAACTCAAAACAAATTTAAGTATTCTCATTGAGGCCGCTAAAGGACGAGAGGAGTCCCTCGATCATGTATTATTTCATGGTCCCCAGGGTTTAGGTAAGACAACCCTAGCCCATGTCGTCGCCAATGAGATGAACGTAAATATCAGGATTACAGCCGGTCCTGCAATTGAAAGAGCAGGTGATCTGGCGGCAATCCTGACGAATCTTCGTGCCGGCGATATTTTGTTTATAGATGAAGTTCACCGGTTAGGTCGCATCGTTGAGGAGATTCTTTATCCGGCCATGGAAGATTACGCTTTGGACATTGTCGTTGGCAAAGGACCAGGGGCAAAAAACGTTCGCCTAAAGCTGCCTCGATTTACTGTCGTTGGGGCGACGACACGCCTTGCCCTGCTAACTGCTCCACTTCGGGCCAGATTTGGTGCTCTCTACCGCATGGATTTTTACGAGCTGGAAGCAATTAAAACAATAGTAATCAGGGGTGCTCGCATTCTGGATGTACCTATTGATACAGGTGGGGCAACTGAGGTGGCTCGGCGTGCTCGCGGAACGCCTCGAGTTGGTTTGCGACTACTTCGTCGAGTTCGCGATTACGTCCAAGTGAGAAGGGATGGACAGATTACCAAGGAATCTGCTGAGGAAGCGCTAGAGCTTCTCGAAATTGATGAAATCGGGCTCGACGATCTAGATCGTAGGGTTCTTGGTGCTATCATTGAAAAATTTGGTGGAGGGCCGGTCGGTTTGGATACGATTGGTGCTTCAATCAGCGAAGAATCGGACACGATTATGGATGTTGTCGAGCCTTACCTACTCCAGCTTGGTTTTTTGGAAAGAACCGCACGCGGCCGAGTTGCCACTATCCACGCTTACAAGCACTTAGGTATCGAAGCAAAAAGAGAGCCAACTGGGGATGCCCAGGCCAGGTTATTCTAATTTGTCATTTATAGCCTGATCATTATGACTGATTTCGCTCGACTTCTAATAATAATCGGCCTGGTAATTGCCTTATCCGGTGTGCTCATCCTGGTCGCAATTCGTTTTTTTCCCTGGTTGGGGAACTTGCCGGGAGACATTCGCATTGAGAGCGAGAACTTCAGTATCTTTATCCCTTTGGCGACAATGATATTGGTAAGTTTGTTAGCCACAGTCCTTTTAAACATCGTCATTCGTATTTTCAGACGATGAGTTTTGAGAATATGCCTGAATCGAAAACAAGCTCCTTCAGCTATGAATTACCCAAAGAGCTGATTGCCCAGCAACCCCTGCCCCAGAGGGATGCCAGTAGATTACTCATATTGAATCGATCGACAGGAAAGATCGTTCATAGCCATATTTCAGAATTGGCGCAATGGCTGCTGCCAGGAGATATTCTGGTTGCCAACGACAGCCGTGTAATACCGGCTAGACTGATCGGTCGTAAAGAAGCAACTGGGGGAAAGGCTGAACTATTATTACTGGAACAAATTGCCCCGCTTCGGTGGCAAGCTCTCACCGGAGGAAAACGCATCAATGAGGGGAAAAGAATCCGGATCTTGGATAAGAGGGGCAAACCATCAGCCCTTATAGGGACAGTCATGGTAAAGTTAAATGGATCGTTACGCGAGATCGAATTTAGCGAACCAGTCGCTGATTACATTGAAGATCTCGGCCACATTCCATTGCCGCCTTATATCCACAAAACTATTCAGGAACCTGAGCGCTATCAAACAGTTTATGGCAGGTATGAAGGTTCAGCGGCCGCCCCGACTGCAGGTTTGCACTTTACCGCCGATTTAATATTGTCACTACGCGAAAAGGGAATATTATTTGAAACGGTGACTCTTCACATTGGTCTTGATACTTTCAAGCCTGTAGATGTGGAGGATCTTTCACAGCATGCAATCCATACTGAATGGGCAAGGATAACACCTGAAACCGCTCAAAGAATTAATGAGGCTCATTTGGCTGGCGGCCGAATCATCGCCATTGGCACTACAGCCACGCGGGTATTAGAAACGGCCGCTTTGCGATCGGCCGGGCTCAACGGACCTCTCTCAAACATAAGTGCTGGCGACGCCTCGGGTGAAACTTTCGACAGATGTCCCTGGCGACCAGTCGCTGCCTTTGAAGGACGCACTGACCTTTTCATATATCCAGGATATCGATATCGCGCTGTAAAGGCGATGATAACTAATTTTCACCTTCCCCGCTCCAGCTTACTCATGCTTGTTTCTGCATTTGCGGGCCAGGAATCAATCCTAGATGTCTATCGACAAGCTGTTGAGGAAATGTACCGTTTCTATTCTTTTGGCGACTCTATGCTGATTTTATAGCTGGCGCGGACTAACTGAGCTCACCAAATTAACGATAAATAGGAAGCAGTCAAGTAACGTTTACTGTTGGATAATGCCTAAGCATTATCCTTCATATTTTGGATGGCTAATAGCGCTGTGAGTTGTTCCCAATGCAATTCGTCATGCCGGACTGCCAAATGTAATAATTCGTGCATGCTAGTTGGCCCAAAAAATGCATGACGTCCTTGTCGCTGCCAATACGAATCAGCCAATGATTTCAATAGTGATAGAGTTTCTTGCCGGGCTAGCAGATAAAGCTCTGTTGCCTTCGGCCCATCCTGACCTTGATAATTCCTGGTAACCGCCCATTCGTCGGCAGATACACCCGGGATAAATGCATTGTCCTCTCCAATTAACATTTGAAAACGATGCTGGTGAACTTCACTTTCCACATCGCGTAGGTGACACATTACTTCCGTCAGCGACCATTCACCTGATTCTGGCCGAGTGTACCAATCCAGGTCAGGCCGCATTAGAGAAGTCTTGACATTTGCTGCCATTGTCTCTAATTGGTGTAACAAACTTGAAATCGGCGGAGGAGCCTGCATATTTTGCTATCGATCTAGCTTATTGGGAAACTGGACTAATTATCAACCAACCGTCCGAAAAACGATCGTAAAGATGTTCCAAGCTACCAAAATCATCTATGGATTCTACCTTAGGACCTTCCGCAATGGTATCACTTATCCAATATGTATGTAAGCCTAGTTCTTGGGCTGGCAGAATATCATTTCCCCAGTCATTACCGACCATAAGTGCCTTGTCTGCGTCAACATCGATAATTTCGAGAATCTCTTCATAATAAGCAAGATTTGGCTTGGTCGAATGCATGTTCTCATATGCGGTAACAAGTTCAAATTTAATCTGATCTGCCGGAATTCCCGCCCATCGAAGTCTATGCTCTATAGCCTGCAGAGGAAAAAGAGGGTTGGTGGCTACAACAACTTTTAGACTATTGTCCAAACAAAGGTCTAAGATCTTTCGCGCGACCGGCCGCAATTCTGTCACTTCCTCGAGATTGGCAAAGGTCTCCTGATAGAATGCACTGATATAAGGTTCGATGATTGATTGCTCGAGACCTGTTCGCCTGCAGAATACAGTCCAAAATACCTCACGGTTAGTAAGCGAACGATCACTGTCATTGATCATTGCCTGGGTACTGTACAACAATTCTTGCATGAACTCGTCCCGTCCGAAAAATGGCTGGACATATTCCGTTAAAGCAGAAAAATAATGGGGCAGGAATTTATCCATATTATTCCCCAGCAGCGTGTCGTCTAAGTCAAATAAAACGGCTTCAATCGCGGACATCATATTTAATCTTCAAATAGTTCACGGAGACCAGGTTTTTCTAGTGCGCATTGGGGGCACCCGACCTCTGGATGGTCGACATCGACCAAATGGCGACTGCAGAAGGCAGTGATTTCGATACGGCGATTCATGCCTAAGAGTCCTTTTTTGACCGTTCCCTCCAGTACCAAATCAGGACTGCTGTTTGCTTGTAGTATTTCTGGAACCGGACAGTTAAAGCAGTCCTTTGGCTCCCATGATAAGGATCGCGTATTATTTCGTATTAGACGGCAATACTGCTCTTCCGCACCCCGGTGATAATCTTCATAGTAGAAGCGGCATTCTTTTCCTGCCGGTGTGATCATGTCGCCTCCAATTAATCGAAAGCCCGCTTTACGTAAAACGCGGAGGTTTGCTAAACTCGAAAGATATGCTACAGCTGTAGTTTCTAATCAAGAGATGTTGTGTCAATAGTTACATAAAAAAAGCGACACCCATCGGCGTCGCTTCACGAATACGCCCGGAGAGACTCGAACTCCCGACCTTCTGGTTCGTAGCCAGACGCTCTAATCCACTGAGCTACGGGCGCACATGTGAGAGACCGCTCTGCCCGCCAAATTAAGTGCTGAGCAGAATTCACGTCTCCGTACAACGGGGAGGCAGGGATTCGAACCCTGGAACGGCTTTAACACCGTTAGCCGCTTAGCAGGCGGCCCCAATCGTCCACTCTGGCACCTCCCCAAGCGAAAACGTACAAACAATATTTATCATATTGTTAAGGCGGAGGGAGAGGGATTCGAACCCCCGGTGAGCTTGCACCCACAACGGTTTTCAAGACCGTCGCCTTCGTCCACTCGGCCATCCCTCCAATGCCCTCGTTTGGGGATTGTCGGATAGCCGCTGAGTATAGCACGGGCAAAATGGGCTGTCAAAAGCGAGCGATCTTTAGATCTTCGACTTCCAGCCACTGATCTTGGACCACTGGCAAGGTTCCCCAACCCAGGCGTCCCCTGTTGGTAACAACCATAAATTGATTATCCATCCAGCATACAAACCCAAGGGGGCCTGCAGGACTGACGTTGGTTGATGCAAGCTCTTGATCGTCGATCCAAAACTGGCAGCTATCTCTCCGCCATTCCAGACGATAGTTGTGCCATTGATCTAAAGCTACCTGGATATCCGAAAAGGTAATGCTTAGCCTCTCACGTACTTTTGGCCATAACCGATTTCGGACGCTTGAAAAATTGTTTAGCACGATAATCGGAAGAACGATAGGAGCCATTAACCAAGCTGCAGGCGAACTAGCGTCGATAGTTGATACAAACCATCCACGTCCCGGTCCGCGCACTGCTAAAGGCAAGTCTGATGGATAGGAAGCAAAGAAAAACCAGACAGCACGGGGTAATGCCGGCATAAATACGGTAGGATCACCGAAAGGTGCGTTCCAGAATCCAAATCCCGCTGTGCCTACGAGGTTAGGCTTTGGGTGTGAGAATCTAGCATTTATACTCAAACTTGTTTCTGGCATCCATGGGTATTGTCCTCGGCGCTTGCCTCCGTAATCGTCGAATTGGGCATCCGAGTACCCTGTATGATTTGGCTGGAGCAACAGGCGGCAGCGATGACCATCTATTACTTTACCCCCATTTATTTCCAGGCGGCGCCAATGATCCTGCATTATCCTATCTCCTGGACATCAGGTATAATTAATTCGATTCAAGGAGTATACGATCAAGATGGAAATTGTCTGGTATGGATTGAGTTGTTTTCGGTTGACCAACCGCCACCAAGCCACTGTTGTCACAGATCCTTATCACGACGATATAGGATTGCCACAGCCTAAACTCAAGGGAGACATCGTAACCATTTCGCACAGGGCAAGTGGGCATGATAATACGGCGGCCGTGACTGGACGCCAGCGTGAATTGTATGGCCCTGGCGAATATGAAATTGGCAATGTATTCATTACAGGTATCGCCACAGTTGGTGAAGCCAATAAGAATGGCAATGTTCTCTTTCTGTTTGATTACGATGGCTTAACTATTGCCCACCTGGGTGATATGTTCGAAGTACCTAGCCAAACTCAGATTGAAGCCCTCGAACAAGTCGACATTCTATTGGTTCCCGTTGGTGGCGGCAGTAGCCTCAACGCTGCCAAGGCGGCCGAACTTGTTTCGATGTTGGAACCGGGTATCGTCATTCCGATGCATTACAACATTCCTGGACTCAGTCTCGAGTTAGAGGACGTGGACCGTTTCTTGAAAGAAATGGGGGTAAATGATCCCGTGGAAGAAGCTAGCTTAAAACTGACCAAAGGAAACATAACCGAGGAAACGCAAGTTGTATTGCTGAACCCTAAAATTAAGTGATTTCGACAAAAATATTTTCAAGTCGACTAGCCGCTTAATACATACGAGGATTATTTGCGTTTGCCGTATAGGAAAAGATCAGCTTAATATGACAACAAAAATTATTTTGCGCTGGGATATTCAGCCGGGGGTGGAGTCTGAATACTTCGAATTCATGGTGAGTGAATTTATTCCCAGTCTAAAACGGTTAGGAATAAACGATCCCGGCGTTTGGTATACTGCTTATGGTGATGCCGAACAAATACTTGTCAGTGGTATCACCGAAACTGAGGAGCACATGCGATTTGTCTTGCGTAGCAAGGACTGGGCACGACTGAATGAGCGACTGGAAGAATTGGTAAACAATTATAGCCAAAGAGTACTGCCGGCAACTGGCGGATTTCAACTCTAATCGAAATTATTTGGACGCCAAAAAAGCCTGTGCTTTTTAGATGCACAGGCTTGAATGAAACGACCAATTTTACGGAACAAGGTGGTTATGAAGCAGATGCACTCGTAGTGGATGAATCTGAATTGCCCTTTTCTACAGACACACCTGTAGATATTTCTTTGGACTTCTCACTCGAATCTGATTTCTTTTCAATGGTCTTAGGGTTGCTACTTACCGAGCCATTAGATTTACCATTACGGTTGTCGGTTACATAGAAACCTGATCCCTTGAACACAACGCCAACTGAGTTAATAACCCGTCGAACGTTACCTTCACAGGCCGGGCACTCACTCAGAGGATCGTCAGAGAAGCGCTGGCGAATTTCAAACTGATGGCCACATTCTCTGCACTTGTAGATATAAATCGGCATTATTCAACCTCGGTAAACCTCACGGTGGTCGTCACCGTAAACAATGTTGGCTATTCTACCAATAGTATTTAGATTCGCAACTGCCAACGAAAGTCATCATACAATCGTAATGTAAGTAATTCGTTAGAATTTTACAATCATTTCGTTAGTTATTGTCCTAAAATAATCAAAGGAGTTTGATATGTCCGCAAAACAATCGAAGGATAGAATTCAGGCTAGGGTGTGGAAAGCTATCGCTAAGACAGAGATCGACCTGTCACTACTTCCAAAAGAAGACCTGGAAGTTCTTGTCAACATCGTTACAGAAGCTGCAATACTTGAACTTGATGATGAACTCAACGAATCTGAATCCTCAGACAAAGAAGCAATTAAACAATACTATCCGGAAGGTGATGACGACGAGCAAACCCTTTGGAAAGGCCGCCCCCTACTCTCGATTAGCGACCACTATCTAATTACGAACGAGCGGGTACGTCTTATTCATGGAGTGCTTGGAAAGGATCGGCAAGATATTGAACTCATTCGAATACAAGATATTGACATAACCCAGACGATTCGTGAGCGGGCCTTAAATGTTGGCGATATTGTGATTCATAGCCATGATCGCAGCGCACCTGTTGTTGTTTTAAACAATATACGAGAGCCCGAGTCAGTTCATCAAGTGCTTCGAAGCGCAGTCAAGAATGCCCGAAAAAAGCATAATATCACTTTCCAAGAGGAGATGTAGGGTCAATAACAGTTGGCTAAGATGGATGTGCTACATTTCAACTAAATATTTAAGCGAATCGCGATCCAGCAGAATGACACGCTTTCGGCTTATGTCAACCAAGCCCTGAGCTTTGAAGTCATTGAGGGTCTGAGTGATGGTCTCACGATATGTTCCCAGCATCTCGCCCAAATCTTGGTGGGTGTAACCTTTGACTTCGCTACCATCTCCTTGTTCGTCGGAAAGACGCAATAATAAGCTTGCCAGCCTAGCTGGAATGCTTTTAAAGGCTATTTCCTCCAGACGTGACTCAAGCTTGGTAACCCGATCGCCAAGAGCCTCGACAAATCGAAAAGCCACTTGTGGTTTTTCACGCATCAGTCGCTCAACATCAGCCCGGCTCATTACGCACAACAAGCACTCATCTACTGATTCAGCAAATGTATTGTGCATACCCTGGCCAACAAGCGACATTTCGCCAAACATGGTTCCTGGACCTAAGGTAGATACAACCAGCTTTTTACCATTGGGCGAGATCCTATACAACTGAACCCGACCTTTTTTTAGGAGGAACAGAACTTCCCCAGTATCTTCCGGCATGTAAAACATCTTACCTGGCTCGCAAGAGGACATAGTGAGCTGTCTATCCATCTCGGCTAGTTCACTGGTTGAAAGATCTTGAAAAATCTCAATATTGGAGAGGTAGGTTAATTTTGTTTCTTGCATATGTCACCTATTATCGGGTTGGATATTATTGAGTATTGTTGTTGGATAACTAAAGTAAGCTAACCCTGCTATTTTGAAGCAGTAATGATTGGTTGAGCAATCGAAATTGGGCGACCAGTATTTTTCCGAACTTGAGCGAAACCGACATATGGATCAGGATAAAATGAGCGAATCAACTTTAAGAACAGGAGCCGTAATCGGCGGGCTAACGAGCATCCCGGTAATGGCGATTCTCTACCTAGCTAATCGAATAGCAAGTCTGGCATTTGTACCCTTTGATTTGTTTGATTGGATGGCCAGAATCTTACCTGGTGACCTCGTTACAGTCGGTATCGACGCCATGGTAAACTTATTATCGCTGCTAAATCTAACCGATACTAGCCGTTCTGCCAAGCTTCTTGAGCAGTTGATGGCTCTTCTTATGTTCATTTTTTTCGGGATGGTGCTGGGCGGGGTCGTCACTGTGTTTACCGACAGATTCGGTCAGGGTCGTCGTCAAAAGTCGGCCGTGCGGTATGGCATCATAACAGGCCTGATTGGCTACATAATTTTGATGATCGTTGTCAGCGCGTTAGGTAAGAGTGAAAGATTATTTGTTGATGCACTTTGGCTCGCGATAGTTTTAATGGGTTGGGGTGCAATAATTGGATTACTCGTCGCACGATTCTCATTTCAGCCCCTGGACGAAGAGCTCGATCAGTCAGCGCGGGACGCCCGCCGGGCGATGCTCTACCGCCTTGTGGCTAGTTCCGCCGGAATTGCCCTTGGGGCAATTGGTTTGGGCAGAGTTTTTGGCTCAGTTGGCGAACCAGAAGGGCTGGACAACCGCTAACTTCAATTGTACCCACTCAAACAAGGCAACTCCTTCAATCACTACGTCTGAATCTACCCCAAGTGCTACGCTGGGAGCAAACCCACGTGACAATGTTCCCCCAGCTCCGGGGACTCGCCCAGAATTAACGGCTAATGAAGACTTTTATCGAATTGACATTAACACACTATCCCCAAATGTGAGTCAAGAAGATTGGTCTCTGGAAGTATCCGGTCTATTTGACAATCCTCAAAACCTGAACCTAGAAGATCTAATGGAGTTTTCGCCTACTACCCAAACTATTACACTGGGTTGCATATCTAATCCTGTAGGTGGCGATCTGATCGGCACTAGCAACTGGACTGGTCTGCGCTTGCGGGATTTACTGGAAGAACTAGGTCTCCAGCCAGAGGCAAAATCACTCGTGATCGAAGCCAGCGATGGTTTCTTTGAAACGGTTTTGCTGACGGATATGCTTGATGCCCGTACATTGCTTGTATATGGCATGAATGGCCAGACACTTCCTAAGGATCATGGTTTCCCCCTTCGAATCTATATACCTGATCGTTACGGGATGAAACAGCCAAAATGGATAACAAAGATAACGGCCGTAGAGGATGAACCCGAAGGATTCTGGGTTGTTCGTGGATGGAGCAAGGAAGCTAGGCCCCAAATAGTCTCAGTAATAGATAATGTTGCTGTAGATCAGCCTACAGCGGATAACCTGATTCCAATAGGGGGAATCGCCTGGGCCGGTGATCGCGGCATTATAAAAGTCGAATTACGGTTTGATCGTGGAGAATGGATTGAGACCACATTACGCGTACCCCCTTTGAGTCCACTAACCTGGATCCAGTGGCGCTATAACTGGGCTGCTGAGGAGGGGCGTCACCTCTATACAGGTCAGGGCAACCGACGGAAGCGGGGCGCTGCAGATTGAGGCAGAATCAGGTGTCCGTCCCGATGGCGCCACAGGCTATCATCAATTTGAGGCCCGGGTGTGAAGATTCATTCTAGTGAATCGGGTTTATGAATTTACCTTGGCCCCTTCAATCTCCAAACAGTATGGCCAGGGATCTTCACCCCTTAAAAGAGCAGCAAGCGCAGGGCTATCGGCATAGTAACCCCAGTTTCTAGGGGGAAGCAAAGCCGCAATATGAATCATTATCAAGTGGGTGTAAGCCGACAGTTCGGCGCCCTTTGGTCGAGATTCGGCCGGGGGCAGATCCATAAGCTCTCCAATCTTGATTCTTAGGTGAGTTCGCTTGAGATGAGCTATGTTATGACCCACAATGTCGGTATTCATGATCCCAACTGGAAGAATGGGTACCTTGGCTCTCGTTGCAAGATAAGCTGCACCGTCTCTTGCTTGGATGATTGCCCCAACTCTGCTGCGGGTGCCTTCTGGGGCGAGTGCAAAAATCGAACCTTCTTTTAAAGCTTTTCCGGCCGCTCGTAATGCCTTGCGATCAACTTCGCCTCGATTAACAAATATGGCGCCACCCCATCGTAAAAGAGGACCAAAGATTATGTGTCTTTCCCATTTTTCGGCCGCAAAATAATTTAGTCTCACGCCTTCCGGCATTGTAATCAGCATGAGCGGTGGATCTGCTTTACTCATATGATTGATAACTAATATGTAAGGTCCTTCGCGCGGGATGCGCTCTCTCCCCTCAATTTCCAGCTTGACCGTAAACAGCAGTATGAAATTAATGATAGCGCGTAGTATACGATCGACGATCATGATGAGAAGTAGCACGCATCCTATTGGTCATTGACTATTTTGCTTGTTCAGGATCATAAAAACCCGATTCAATCCGAGCTTTCTACCATCCCCTGGACCAGTACTTCAAAAGATACCACTTGATTTCCCGGAGTCAATATATAAATCTCAAATGGTTGAGTCGCTCCAGGTAGCAGCGGTTCTTCAACAAGCAATTGATAATAGCCTGTGAGTGTCTGTTGCTCATCGTATAAACTAGCGATGAGCGAAATTCCAATCGCTGTTTTGTCGCCTGTATTTAATATTACTCCCGACAGCGTTTCGCCTCGACCTTCATTCCCAATTTCAGCATTTTCCACGACCACATCTAAATATCTATTTCCCAGGTCGACGACATAATTTGCGGCTGTGACATGAGCTTGAGTTAGTTCTATTTCCGAATAGGCTTGAGAGAGAAAACGACCAAATGGCGCCTTGGCCCCTGCAGGTACTATCCCTGGTTCGACCCAAAATCGAAACACTTCCTGGCCTCCGGTTAGCCTGTTCTGCAAGGTAATCTCGACTTGAATGTTTTCCAAGGCGAGATCACCTTGATTTTCGACTTCACCAAAGAGGAATAGCCCGCCGGTGTTCGAATCAAAAAGATTGATCTCAGTAATTTGGGCGTCAGAATTTATTTCTTCAACCAGAGTAGGCAGCGCTAGAGATTGATCTGGTGGTGGAAGGATGAGTTGCCAGCCTATCGGCACTAGATTTGGATCAAGATCTGGATTGAGGCGTAGCAGTTCCTCTACGGTTGTTTTCTGAGATTGGGCAATATCAAACAGTGTGTCTCCAGCGATAACAGTGTAGTAGATTGGTGTTGGGACTTCGGTTGGAACGGCTACCTCCGGTGGAGACTCAGAGGTTGCAAAAGGGACTGGCGTAGATCGAATTGGGGTCACGGTTTCCAAGGTGATGCCAATCACCGGCGTGGCCGGCACTGTACTCAGTACAGTGCTTGGTGATGCCGGTGTTCCATCCTCTGAAATACAACTGGCAACAACCAATATAAGAAGTAAGAAGCAAGAAGAATATGTATAGGATCTCATTGTTGCGGCTGCAGAGTATAACTGAAATGGATCAGGTCGCCACGCCAGTGCCTGGGTAAACTAAACGTGTTAAACTGGCGGCCGAATAAATCAGTCCCGTCGATTATGAGAAGTGTTTCCAGAATACAAGAACTTGATAAGGTTTCGAATCTCCCTGATGCTCAACTGCTTGAAGTTTTGCTTCAAGAGTCGGCCATCCGCCATCGGCATCTTTGTCCTCGACAGGTACTTGGCGTAAGAATCGGACTATCTGGACTTAGAATTCTGGGTCTGACAAACTATGCGGGGGCAGAACGGTTTAGTAACCAAAACAAGCGTTTATTAACTATCGCTGAAACCGATGGCTGCGGTTCTGACGGCATAGCTGTGGCTACAGATTGCGCTGTCGGTAAGCGGACCTTACGCGTCGTAGATTATGGAAAGGTTGCCGCCACCCTCGTCGATACCATAAGCAACCGGGCGGTGAGATTGTCCCCCACCTCAGTTGCTCGTCAGTTAGCTATATCTTATGTACCTGATGGTGAAAGTTCATGGCATATCTACCTAAAGGGATATCAGTTAGTCCCCGATGAATTATTGCTCAAAGTCGAGTACGTAAAACTGACGCGTGAAATCGAAGAAATATTGAGCAAACCGGGATTACGTGTTAGTTGTGACCGCTGCCATGAAGAAATTATGAACGAACGTGAGACAAAAGTTGGCGGTTTAGTACTATGTCGTAGCTGCGCCGGTGACAGATATTATCGTATCTCCTCAGAAGAGGATGTTTGATCTTAAACATCCACACTCAGCTCAACCAGCATCATTTTTTACTGGCATAAACGACTAACTTTGTCGTCATAATAGGCAATATCTTTTGCCTCAAGACCAAGTACTCTTCGATTGATAAACAGCGAAGCAAGGCGAAGCTTCGTTTTATCTCGTTTCTCTTCAAGTTCCCATTGCCCCTCGTTGGCCAGACAAGCTGAATAGTAGAGATCCGTTAACTGTGTGGCCCAAGGTTTGAAATATATCGCGCCTGTTAATTCATCCATGGAAAGAATTTCGCTGATCTCCGTTTCAACCTGTTTTAGCTGATTTAATCCAGTTTTTTTTAGGTCTTCGTCTGAGACATCAGCAAACAAAGCCCTGACAGCCGCAATAAACGGCCGATCATAGCGATGGCGACGAATGTCACGTTGTACCTGAGCTAAAAGTACGTTACCCGTTCCTGCCCAACTTTCATAGACGACAATGTCACGCAAGAGACGTGGTAGTGCTGAAAACGATTCGATCGTCCCGTTGCCCCCTAACAATTCTATCGCCCTATTGATCACACCGTGGGCTAAGGCGGCTGAACGGTATTTGTTTAAATTAATCGCTAAACGCAAAAATTCTTCAACCCTGACTCCTGATCGATTTAACTCGAGTTCGTCCTTTAAATGGATTATATGGAGAGTTCCAGCCAACGAGGCCATATAATCCGCCCTCATGTTAGCCAGCATATCTTGAACCAGCGGGAAGCGGATGATTTGACGGCCAAAAGCATATCGATGATCTGCATACGTAGATGCGACAATATAGGCACGCCTGGCCCCACCACAAGCGGCAACGGCATTATAAATACGTGAAGTATTTATCGCGTAAGCCATCACGCTTTTGAATCCTTCGTCGAGTTACCGACTTGGAAGACCATTGCCTCTCGTAGTTCAATCTCTCCAGTCGCCGATGATCGAGTGCCCAATTTATCCTTAAGTTGCCTGATAAAAAAATTATTAAGTTGTCCGTCAGGTAATACACGTGGCATTAAAAAGAGGCCCAGACCAGCAGCACCGTCTCCCTGACCAGGAACCCGGGCAGTAATCAGTGCCAAGTTAGCTGTGATATTTGAACAGAACCACTTCTCTCCCGAAAGTAACCAAACCCCTAGCTCCCTATCATGGGTTTTTACAAAGGTTGCATTCGCTCCAACATCTGAACCACCTTGTATCTTTGTGAAATACTGGCCTCCCGTATAATGTTTTTCATAATTATCCTTTAACAATAAGGATAGATATCTTTGCTGCAACTCGGCTGAACCTCTCGCTTGAATCACCTTTATTATGCCCGCTGTGCAGGCGAGGGCACAATTATGACCTGCTTCACCCAACTGTGCTGACAGGTAGAAAAGGGATAGCGACAGCAGGTTGTTGCCAGCATACTGATAGACACTCAAAATACCGGAACCATAGATAGGTCGACCTATCTCGTGATGGCTTGGATGAAATATGACATTCTCTATTCGAGTACCAGTCCCATCGTAACGCTCCAATTTAGGCAAATTAGTATCCCGATTGACTTCCATTACAAGGGGATCGAGATCCCGGGCTAATAATCCACCGAAGTGGTTTAAGCGACCAGCATGGAACTGATAATTTTGGCGACCCCATAAAAATTCCAGAGAGCGCTGGAAATATTTGTCATAGGCAAAAAAGTTATCTGGTTGGCTCTTTTGCCAGTCGTCAAGTAGATTGCGCTCGGAAAAGTTTGGTGATCGACCGCCATAGTTTTCTTTTACAGTTGGAGACTGTCGATTTTGATCCATTGTTCGATTCCTCGTCACCTACCCCGAACTTCTCTGCCGCTAAATATTGCAGAAATTAAGTAGGGATACTCATTTTGAGTAAGGATTTAAGATAACGCCCTTGTCTTCTGAATGAGTTATTTCCGAAGCCATCGTCATTCACGCTTGAATCGGTTGTTTCTATCACCGTTTGACTTCAAGTAGCTTCAGAAGAGCCAACGTATTAAGAAGTGTCTTGGGCACAAGCGAAGAGATAGAAATGTACTCCTGGTCTTTGGATCTTTTCTCATCACGTTCCGAACAGTGAGCATTTCCGCCAGAAGGACCTAAGCCGTCGATTGTTGGTACATGATCCCACAAATGATTGCCATCACTGAGTCCACCCCTGTGTTGGGCTGATATTTCATAACCCAACATCCTTGCTGCCTCCTTCCAAATACCCAGAAGTTGAATGGTGTTGGAATTTTCCGGCCAGGGCGACGACTTATTTAGTATGTTTATCAAGACGTCGCAAGGATAGCTGCCATTCGTGCTTGAGATCGAAACATCCTTCTGCAGATCTAAGAGATCTCTTATCCCCGCATCCAGTATGTCAGGTGAGTAGGCTCGCATCTCCCCACTGGCAACGGCATTATGGGGAACACGATTGATCACTGTACCGCCGGCGACCGTACCCACATTGAAAGTAATATCCTGATCGTAATCCGTCAAATCGGCAATGCCGGCTATCGTTTTGGCCAACTGAACAATCGCATTTGCTCCGTTTTTGTGGGCTGAACCAGCATGAGCAGCTCGACCCGTAACTTCAATTCTATATCTGATCATGCCCTTGCGGGCTGTCACCAGAGAATATCGATTTTCTCGGCGACGACCTCCTTCAAATACCAGGCAAGCAAGCGAATTGGCCGGCAATCTTTCACGGCATATTTGACCAAATTCTGGCTCAAGTGTTTCTTCGGCCGCATTCAGTAATATAATCCAATTCGTTTCTAGAAATACATCTGGAGCACACTGACGCAGGCAATCCATCATCATATACATGACTAATGTTCCACCTTTGATATCAACGGTTCCCGGACCATAGGCCCTATTCCCATCTACTCGCCAATGAAAATCATTTCTGCGTTCCTCATCCGGAGGGAAAACCGTGTCCAAGTGAGACACTAATCCGATCGTTGGCCGATGACTCTCTCGTGCGGGGTGGCTTAATATCCAGTGATCGCCATAGAATGCATTCGTCGAACTAATCCGCTCGGCCGAGAATCCCAATTTGCCGAACTTCTCGGCCGTCAGCTTGCCTAATTCAATTACCCCCGCAGCGTTGGCCGTAAAACTATTAATTGACACCATGATCTGGAGCATATCCAGATAATTTTCGAGATTAGCCTCTAAAAATTCTTTCAAGTCGCCTTTAGTCATTTTCCTTCCAAAATAAGGGGTTTCAACCTTTTATATAATACGTTTGTCCGTCGCCTCCATTTATTGATGGGCGACAATTTATAGCATTG
>PVMK01146429.1_pt1 | contig 23763 bp, 21 predicted proteins | sample 1853481 | NCBI WGS metagenome assembly PVMK01 (sample SAMN08533507, study PRJNA380276) | Marine sediment metagenome, whole genome shotgun sequencing project. | reverse complement strand
TCATCTTGCTGGGCCAGGTTCTCGAGCTTCGTGCGCGCAGCCAGACGGGCGCGGCCATCCAGAAGTTGCTGGGGCTCGCGGCCAAGACGGCGCGGCGTGTTCGCGATGACGGAAGCGACGACGAGATTCCGTTGGAGCACGTCCAAGTGGGGGATCGACTGCGTGTACGCCCGGGGGAGAAGGTTCCCGTAGACGGGGTCGTTCTTGAAGGCGCGAGCGCCATCGATGAGTCCATGGTGACCGGCGAGCCCATTCCGGCCGAAAAGCACGAGGGCGACCAGGTCATCGGGGCCACCATGAACGGAACCGGCATGCTGATCATGCGGGCCGAAAAGGTTGGTTCCGACACGCTTCTTGCCCGGATCGTCACCATGGTCGCCGAAGCACAGCGCAGCCGCGCGCCGATCCAAAAGCTTGCCGATGTGGTGTCCGGCTATTTCGTCCCCGTCGTAATCGGGGTCGCGATCGTGACGTTCGCTGCCTGGAGTTTGATCGGTCCCGAGCCGCGGATGGCGCATGCGCTCATCAATGCCGTCGCGGTTCTCATCATTGCATGCCCCTGTGCGCTTGGCCTCGCTACGCCGATGTCCATCATGGTCGCGATGGGGAAGGGCGCCAGCCTTGGCGTCCTCTTCAAAGACGCCGAGGCGATTGAAGTGCTGAGGAAGGTGGATACGATCGTCGTCGACAAGACGGGCACGCTGACGGCGGGCACGCCGAAGCTGGTCACCGTGGAGGTCGGCCCTGGCTTCGATGCGGCCCGGCTGCTCAGCGCGGCGGCAAGCCTGGAACGCGGAAGCGAACATCCGCTTGCTGAAGCCATCGTAGCCGGCGCTGTCGAACGTGGGGTTTCCATACCGCGATCCGAGTCGTTCCAGTCCATCACTGGACAAGGTGTGACTGGTCGCGTGGAGGGTCGCGACGTAGCGCTTGGCAATCGCAGGTTACTCGAAGAGTTCGGCGCGTCTGCGGGCGCGCTGGCAGATCGCGCCAACGAGCTGCGCGCCGGCGGGCAGACCGTCATGTTCGTCGTCATCGATGGTGAGGTAGCCGGGATCCTCGGGGTCGCCGATCCCATCAAGGAAGGCACCCCAGCTGCGATCGCCGCGCTTCACGCGGAGGGAGTCCGCGTCGTCATGCTCACGGGCGACAACCGCACGACGGCCGATGCCGTCGCCGCGACACTGTCGATCGACGACGTCATTGCCGAAGTTCTGCCTGACGAAAAGGCCGCCGCGATCAAGCGCTTGCAGGACCGCGGCCACGTGGTGGCCATGGCCGGGGACGGCATCAACGACGCGCCGGCCTTGGCGCAGGCTCAAGTGGGCATCGCCATGGGCACGGGTACGGACGTCGCGATGGAAAGCGCGGGGGTGACCTTGGTCAAGGGCGACCTTCGCGGGATCATACGCGCGCGCAAGCTCAGCCGGGCAACGATGGCCAACATCAAACAGAATCTGTTCTTTGCGTTCATCTACAACAGCCTGGGAGTGCCAGTCGCGGCGGGGGTTCTCTATCCGGTCTTTGGCCTCTTGCTGAGTCCCGTCATCGCTGCGGCGGCCATGAGCTTCAGCTCCGTGTCCGTGATCGCGAACTCACTCCGATTGCGTAGCGTGGAGATCTGAGCGGTGACGAGCTAGCATTTCTGAGCTGCGTGGCTCTCTCCACCCACGACCTCGCCGCAGTCGAGCATGTCAGCGCCGAAATACGGATTGCGCACTTTTCCGTGTTTTTGCACCCAGCTACCCTTGGCCATCGAACAATAGACCACGTCGATATTATTGGGCTTGGACATCGTTACCCACATGGCCATCGGCATCGAGAGCTTCTTGAATGACGCTCTTGCCTCGTCGAGTGTTTTGGCCTGGCTGAGCGTTTGCGCTGCCTTTCGGAGGTTTGTGGGCACGTCTTTGTAGTGCGCGGCGTGCTCTCCGGTAACGCTGCTCGAATCGAGCACTGCCGTTTGTGCGCCGATGCCCTTCGCCGAGGTGGGTACACCCTCGAGGGAGTCACCCGAGAGCGCGTGTCCGATCTTCAGATAGCTCTGGAGGATGGGCTCCATCTGCTGGTCGAATCGCTGCGTGCCCGTCGCATGTGTTCCTGGCTCTGCCCGGACCAGGGTCGCGTTCAGGCTGAACGCAAGCACTGACACGCAGCTGAGCGCGAGCAAGTGTGAAAGGAAATGGGTGGGTCGTGCTGGTGGATGCTGCTTCATGACGTCAACAGTGAAGCAAGAGCGATGCCAGCGAGGCAAGCTTGCTGCAGCAGGCAAAGCCTTGCTGTGGAATCCGCCCCGGACGCGCGAAATGACCATTTCGGGCACTGGAGTCACCGAAATGGTCACAAACGGGGCCATGGCCTTCTGCCTCGATCCTTCGATCACCAGGAGTAAGACATGCATGGGACGGAGCACATGGGCGAGATGTGGCTCTTGCTAGCGTTCTTGTTGATGGGTGCGCTACTGATGGCCGCACGGGCGTCTTCGGGCTCAAAAAGTGTGAAATTACAGATCCAGTCGGACCATCCTGCCATCTTCAGAATAGATGATGGCCAAGGAGGTCTGAATGGCCACGATCGACGAGAGATCCATCGAAAGAAGCGAATCCTTGAGTACGCCGAACGGGTCGGGAACATCAACAAGACCTGCCGGTACTTCGGGGATGCGAGATCGACCTTCTACCTGTGGAGGGATAGGTATCGCGAGCTCGGTGAGGAGGGGCTCAGAAGCCGCAGATGCGGCCCCCACAACCACCCGAACAAGACGCCCGACGAGGTGGTGGACAAGATTCTGCACCTGCGCCGGACCTACCACATGGGGCCGATTCGTATCGCCTGGTACCTGGATCGCTACCACGGCATCAAGACGTCCGACGCGACCGTCTATCGAGTCTGCAAGCGGCACGGCCTCAACCGACTTCCGAACCGGGTTGGCCGGCGTGCCGTTCATACGCATCGCTACGAGAAGCAGGTTCCCGGCCACCACGTGCAGGTAGACGTGAAGTTCCTGACATTGAAGCGGAAGAAGGGCGCGTCGGTGCGACGTTATCAGTACACGGCCATCGATGACGCGACACGAGTTCGCGCACTCAAGATTTACCGCCGCCACACCCAGGCCAACGCCATCGATTTCATCAACTACGTGGTGGACAAATTCCCGTTTCGGATACGAACCATCCGAACCGATCGCGGTCACGAGGTTCAGGCGCTGTTCCACTGGCACGTGGCAGACCTGGGCATGGAACACGTCTACATCAAACCGCGGACGCCTCAGCTCAACGGCAAGGTCGAGCGGTCACACCGAACCGATAAGGACGAGTTCTACCAGCTGCTCGCGTATCGCGACGACGTGGATCTCAACAAGAAGCTGGCCGTGTGGGAACGCTTCTACAACTTTGACCGACCTCACGGTGCACACGGCGGCAAAACGCCGTATGAAGCTCTACGGGAGAAATTATCCCAGTGAAAAACGTCCAGCTTGATTCCTAATATCACACCGCTGCAAAGCAAGATCCAAGCGGAATAACGCCCCCGCTGCAGATGCCGCCCTGGGCTGACCGCCTCTCGGACGAAGACATCCGAGCGCTCATCGCTTACCTGATTGAGCTGTACGACTGGGAGGCATGAGGGCTCTGCCCATTTCAGGGAGCTAAGAGAGCGGGCTGCTGCTAGCCTTGCGATTCGTTCTAGGAGGTCACCATGGGTCAGGCCCACATATCGAAGAAGCTCCAGATCCAGGCGCCGATCGAGCTACTGTTCGAGCGCCTCGTGGACCATGACGCCATGAGTGACTGGCCCGGCATCACGTCGTGCAGGGTCGTTCGGGAAGGCACGCCGCGCAATGGCTTGGGCGCCGTCCGCCAGGTGAAGACCCACGGGCTCACCCTCCTCGAGGAGGTCGTCCACTATGAGCCGCCGTTCCGCTACGACTACCGCATCACGAAAGGCCTTCCGGTGGATCATCTCGGCAGTGTCCGGCTCTCACCGACCGAGGGTGGCGTCGAGCTCTCCTGGGAGGTGCGCATGACCAGCCGCTGGCCCCTCGTGTGCGAGCTCGTGGGCTACCGCCTCTCCAGCGGCCTCGACCGGGCGCTTGCCTGGTTGAAGGCCGAGGTGGAGAAGGCGGCGGCCGAGAGCCGAGGGGATACCCAGCCAGCCCTTGACTCCGTAGTATAGTACGGGGTTCATACTGTCTTCGAGATCATGGAGGCAGTCATGGAAGCCCTGACCATTGGGCAAGTTGCCAAGCGCGCTGGCGTAGGCGTCGAGACCATCCGCTTTTACGAGCGCGAGGGGCTGATCGCCGAGCCCGAACGACGGCCCTCGTCTGGGTACAGGCAATATCCGCCGCAGGCTGTCAGGCGGGTGCTTTTCATTCGCCACGCCAAGGATCTCGGCTTCACGCTCAAAGAGATTCAGGAGCTTCTCCAGCTTCGGGTCGACCCCAAGTCGACATGTGCCGATGTCCGCAAGCGGACGAGAGACAAGGTCGCGGACATCGAGGAACGCATCGCCAGTCTCGAGCAGATGAAGGTCGCGCTCAACCGCTTGGCGAAAAAATGCCGCGGGCGTGGCCCCACGACCGAGTGCCCCATATTGGAAGAGCTCGATCGGGAGGAGGACGACCATGCCAAAGGTTGAGCTGGTCTACGACAGCGATTGTCCCAACGTGGCTGATGCGAGAGCGCAGCTTCTTCGCGCGTTTGCAGAGACGAAGATGGTCCCCCGCTGGCAGGAATGGCAAGGCGATGCCGTCGATAGCCACCCGCACGTTCGAGGGTACGGTTCGCCAACCATCCTCGTGGACGGAATCGATGTCGTGGAGACGGACAAAAGAGGCGGGCCTTGCTGCCGTCTATACGCACAGCCGGACGGATCCATGCGGCGCGTTCCGAGTGTGGAGACCCTCGTGGCTGCGCTCAAAGCGAGCGCAAACGCAGGCCCGATCGCGAGCTCTGGTGGCGAAAACTGGAAGCTCAACTTCGCGATGCTCCCTGGCATCGGCGCAGCCTTTCTTCCCAAGGTCGCTTGCCCGGCATGCTGGCCGGCGTACGCGGGTTTCTTGAGCTCGATCGGTCTCGGATTCCTCGTCGAAACGACTTACCTCCTTCCTCTGACCGGGTTGTTTCTCGCCGTCGCCGTTTTCGCTTTAGCGTTTCAGGCACGCCGACGACGCGGTCATGGGCCCTTCATCCTCGGGGCTGCCGGTTCGGCAATCGTCCTGATCGGGAAATTCTCGTTCGAGAGCGACCCCGCAATGTACGCAGGGCTCGCGCTTCTCATCGCGGCGTCGGTCTGGAACAGCTGGCCACGCAAACGAACCGCGACGGCCTGCCCATCCTGCGTGGGCAGCGACCGATCCGCGACGCAACCTCTGAGGTGAATCATGGCTAACAAGAGAACAATTGAAGTCTTCAGCGCCGGGTGCCCGACGTGTCAGGAAACGATCGACCTGGTCAGCCGCGTCGCATGTTCTTCGTGCGAGGTGAGCGTCCTCGACATGCACGACAATGCCATAGCGACCCGTGCCAAACAGCTCGGGATCCGATCGGTCCCAGCAGTCGTCATCGATGGAAAGCTTGCGGACTGTTGTGCCGGACGTGGCCCCGACGAGGCCACTCTGCGCGCCGCTGGTCTCGGCCGACCATGACACACCCAGTTATCGACGAGCTTGCAAACCGCCTAACTGGGCTCGGGGTCGCAAAGGGGACCCTCTATGGGTACGTCGAGAGCAAAGCGGCCCTTTTTGATGCCGCGATCCGCTACGCCGATGGCCACGAGCCTTTGCCCGGAACCGCCGAGCTCCCGATCGAGACTCCGGCGCCTGGCGCTACGGTCAAGCGGCTAGAAGATCGGATCGCCGACGAAGCCGCTGGCCTACGTCTGGTTCAGGTCGTCACGGCCGAACCACCGCCCGACGTGGCCTCTGAGCTTTGCGAAGTGCTCGTCGACCTCTACCGGCGCACAAACCGAAACCGTTTCGCGATCAAGCTCGCAGATCGTTGCGCGTCCGAACATCCGGACCTCGCAGCCGTGTGGTTCGGTCGGGGGCGCTGGGCGCAACACGAGCTCTTGATGCACTACATCCGGACTCGCATCGACGCGGGGTGTCTACGTCCGGTTGCAAGCGTGCCAATCGCCGCGCGCACTGTTCTGGAAACCGTGGCGTTCTGGGCCGTCCACCGTCACTGGGATCCGTCTCCACAATCGATCGAGGAGGATGCTGTCGAAGCGGCAGTCGTCGACCTTCTCGTGCACAGCCTCATTCAGGAGCCATGAACATGGACTATTTTTCCGCTTTGCCACGCCTTCTCCCTCTCTTGATACTCGTCCTTTGTACGGGCGTGCCCGGGTGCGCGTCGAGCTCCGCGACCTTTCATGCTCACGGCACCATTGCCGACCAGACCATGACCGCGCGGGTCGACCATCCCGTAGCCCGGGACTACCTGGAAGGGCGCCCACTTCCAGCAGATTTGGAGTTGCTTCCCGGTGGACTCGCGATCGTCGAGCCGGGCGTGGACCACTATTTCGATCACCCCGATCGAGAGCTCCGCTTGCTCGCGCTCCTCGAGGTGCTGTTGAAGCGGATCGGCGCGACAAGTATCTAGAGGGACTCGGCGCGTAGCTCCCAGAGCGACGTGATCGCGCTTCCCGCGAAGATCGACACGATCGCCAGCATGCTGCCGGGTGCCAGTAGCGGAACGCCGGTTAAGCCGTGCCCTACGGTGCAGCCCGCAGCCAGCGACGCTCCAACGCCCAGACCGAGGCCTCCAGCGAAATGCTTGCTCGCGTTCATGGCAGAAACTTTCGACGCGGTGACGGGACCGCTTCTACGAGCCGCAGCAAAGGCTCCGAGCGGGATGCCCAACACGAACAGCACGTCCCAACTCATCAAGCGCCTTGCAGGCGCGGCGAGCAGGCTGACGGTCCCGGGCACGACGGCCATCCCGAAGTCGCGCGCCGCGAGGCTCGACAGTGGCCACGCAACGATCCCGACCACGCCTATGGCAAGGCCCGTGCGACGCCAAGACCATGCGCCGGCCTGGCCGGGAGCGGCGCGCCACAGCATGCCAATGAGCACGAGGCCCGCCAACGGCGCCCATTGCCACAACATCTCGAGGGAAGCATTGCCAACGGAGGGCCCCGCCGACTGCACGGCGGTCCGAAAGCCGACGAAGGGACCGACCTCGAGCGCGGCAGCCCCGATCGCCATACCCATCACCGCAGCCAAAGCCCCTAGACTGCCCGCCCCCAACTTGTACCATACACCTGCGGCGCAACCGCCCGCCCAACGCATGGATGCGCCAAAAAGAAGGCCGCCCAGTACTGCGCCGACTGGAAACAAAGCTGGATAGGTCGGACTCGAGAGGCCTATCGCGAAAACCAATGGAACGACAACCATCTGCAATGCGATCGCAAGGACATAGGCTTTGACCTTCGTCGTGTTCCGCTGTGTCACCGCGACGCGGAACCCCGAGTTCATGCAAAAGGCGCCTCGCTGAGCGACGTACCCGTAGCCGCCACCGACGAGCAGACCCGTAAGCGCCGCGAAATGCACCATCACTCCTTCCCCATTGCGACATCGAGGCCGTGTGTGCGCCGATCCGCCATGCCTACCAATGAATCCCACGCATGATGTGTGCGAACGCGACCGCTTCGGGTCCGGGAGGCACGTGCTTGTCGTCCTTGCCCTTGCGCGGTGAATCGGGGAAGAGGCGGTATCCGGTGTTGAGCACGCGATCGATGAGCTTGGGCGCGAGCGCGTAGCTCACCTCTCCGAATACACCAAGCCGAGTGGCGACGCGCTTCTTGCGGTTGACGATTCCATCGACGATCATGTCGACGGCGTCGTCCGGAGACCGGGTGGGAAAGGCTTCGTAGATCTTCGTCGGAGCGATCATGGGTGTCTTCACCAGCGGCATGTAAATTGTCGTGACGCAGATACCGTCCGCGACGACCTCGCTTGCAATCGACCGGCTGAACGCGTCGAGCGCCGCCTTGCTCGCCACGTACGCGCTGAACCTCGGCGCGTTGGTCTGCACCCCAATGCTAGAGATATTGATGATCTGACCGCCCTTGCGCTCACGCATGGCGGGCAACAATCCTAAGATCAGTTTGAGCGCTCCGAAGTAGTTGAGCGCCATCGTGCGCTCGTAGTCGTGATAGCGATCGTACGAATGCGAAATCCCTCGACGTATCGAGCGCCCGGCGTTGTTCACCAACAGGTCGACGTGTCCGTACGTATCGAGCACTTCGCGAACGAGGCGGTCCACATCCTCCGGGTCCGCCAGGTCGCAGGTGTGAATGAGAGATTCACCTCCGCGACGGTCAATCGCTTGTTGAACGGCTTCGAGTTTCTCCCGAGAACGAGCCACCAGCAGCACCTTGGCGCCCGCCTCGGCCAAGCGGATGGCCAACGCCTCGCCGATCCCGCTCGACGCCCCGGTTACCATGGCGGTCTTGCCACCAATTTGGCCGCGCAAAGTGCGATCCTGGAAGAGGTCGGGGTCCATGTAGCGCTCCCAATAGTCCCAAATCTTCCAGACGTATTCTTCCAATGGAGGGCACCGGATATCGGTCTTAGCGAGCGCGGCTTCGGTTTCACGTGTGTCGAACGAAGATCGCCAGTTGACGTATGGGAGAACGGACTCCGGGATTCCAATGTCTGCCAGGACCTCCCGACGCGCGGTCTTCACTGCGGGCATTGCGCCCAACAGGGCCATGAGACCGGGCGGCACCAGCTTGATGACACGCGGGTCGATTCGCATGTCGAAGCTGGGCGCGTGCGCCGCTTCGCAGATGAGGTTGAGCGCCTCCCCAAAGCTCTTCGGCTTCGGGTCGGTGAGGTGGAACGTATTGCTGGTGACTTCATCGTTGTGTGCAATCGCGTCTATGGCCCCCGCGACATAGTCCACCGGTACCACGTGGAGCTCCGATCCCTCAAAGCCGATCAAGGGGAACCAACTGGGAAGCGCCCGGCGCATCCGTTGGATCAACTTGAATGCGTAGTAGATGCCGTCGATCTTGTCGGCCTCTCCGTCAACCGAGGAGCCGACGACCGCGCCGGGGCGGTAGATACGATAACGGGTCTGGCACTCCTCCCGTACGACCTTTTCCGCGAGGAACTTGGTCAAGAAGTAGGGGTTCTTGTGCTTCTGTCCCTCGTCGAACATGTCTTCCCGGAAAAAGCCTATGTAGTCTCCGGCAATTGCTGTTGAGCTCGTGTAGTGCAGCATTGCGTCGAGCGCTTCAGCGAGCCGGCATGCGTTGCGCGTGCCTTGGACGTTGGCCTTCTGGCTCTCCTCCATTCCCGCTGTCATGTCGTAGAGCGCCGCCAGGTGGAACATGTGTTGCACCTTGTTGCCGAGCTCGTTGATCGTGTCTGAGGACAAGCCGCACAGAGGAGCGCTGATGTTGCCGGGGAGAACGACAAACTGCGAGCACGCCGAAGGCCAGCGCTCGTCAATCAGACCGCGGAAATCTTCCACAGAGGATGGCAGAACCAGGCAGTAGATCGGTTGGCCGCGGCGCACGAGCGCGTCGATGAGATGCTTACCGATGAAGCCACTGGCTCCGGTCACGAGATACATGGCGCCTCCTGGGGTTGGAACGGCCGACAGTATCCATGATGGGCCTCTTACGGCAACACGCTAAGATCGAACATTGCAATTAAGTTCATCGCAAGGAAATCTCGGTGGTTTTGCTCGCCTCAAAGCGTCGATGGAGGTACGGCAGCAGTCGATGCACCCCGAGCTCGAACACTCGATCGATCGCGCTCTTCTGCGTACCGACGCGATTCCGGAAGAACGGAAGCGCCTGCTCGAGGAGGTGGCAGCGTTCGTTTCGTCGAAGCGCCAGGCCGGGGAGGCAGCCGAGCTTGCCTTCATCTGCACCCACAACTCCCGGCGCAGCCAGATGGGGCAGCTTTGGGCGGCTGCTGCTGCTGCGCACTTCGGCGTGGATGATGTCCGCACGTATTCGGGCGGCACCGAAGCGACGGCGTTCAATCCGAGTGCGGTGGCCGCAATGGAGAGGGCAGGCTTCGTCATCGAGAACACCGGTGGTGCCAACCCCCACTACCTCGCGACCTTTGCGGAGGGCGGCCCGACGGTGGCGTGCTTTTCGAAGACCTACGACGACCCGTTCAATCCGAGCGAGGGCTTCGCGGCCATCATGACGTGCGCCGATGCGGACGAAGCATGCCCGGTCGTGCCCGGCGCCGCCCTCCGCGTGCCGATTCGGTATGAAGACCCGAAGGTTGCCGACGGAACCCCGGAAGAGGTCGCGACCTACGACAGGCGATGTCTTCAGATCGCAACGGAGATGCTGTACCTGTTTTCTCTCGTTACTTAGCGCACGACGACTGGACTGGGCTCGGGCGGGGCCCCGAGGACGTCTCGGTTCGACTTCGGCTGCCGTCCGTCGGCTTCGCGGATGCCGAATTCTTCCGCGAGCTCCGCCACGATGAGCACATGGCCGGAGCGTTTCATGCGCTTCGGGTCGCGATGAAGTGCTTCGATGACACGGCCGATGAGCTCGGGGCTCTCGGCGTTGGCGAGGAACTTCCCGTACGGCCCCTTCATGGCATCGGGGTGCTGGAAGAGCGGCTCGTTACGCTCCGTTCGGACGAAGCCGAGCCAGAGGCTCATCGCTGCGACATCGTGATCGCGAAAGTCGACGGCCATATCCATCGCCATCTTGTCGACACCGGCTTTGCCTGCGCCGTAGGCCGGGCCGTGCATGTAACAGCGGGCGCCGTAGCTCGATGTGAACACGACGAGGCCCCCGCCGGTGCGGACTAGCAATGGAGCCGCGCAGTGACTCGCGACGTAGTGGGAGCGCTGACCGACGTCGAGGATGCGGAGAATGTCGAGGGATTTCTCCCAGAACGGGCCAGGTTTCGCGAGCTCTCTCGGGACGGTGGTCGCGTTGTTGACCAGGATGTCGAGGCGTCGTTGCTCGTCCCCAACTCGCTCGAACAAGCGCCGCACCTGCTCATCGTCGGAGTGGTCGCAGGTGACAGCAACGCCTTTGCCGCCAGCTTTCGTGACCGCTTCCGCGGTGCTTTGAACAGTTCCACCCAGAGGATGCTCTTTTCCGCCTTCGCTGCTTCGGCCGGTCACGTATACCGTCGTGCCTGCCGCGCCAAGGGCGATCGCGATTCCTTTTCCGACGCCACGGCTGGATCCGGTCACGACGGCAACTCTCTCGGGACTGTCACTCATAGTGCTAGCCCTCTAGCATGCCTGGCTCGGCGAAGTACCTCCGTCGCATCCACAGCGCGACGTTGACGAGGCCGATCAACACCGGCACTTCGACGAGCGGCCCGATCACTGCCGCGAATGCGGCCCCGTGGTGGATTCCAAAGGTCGCGACCGCTACGGCGATGGCCAGCTCGAAGTTGTTCGATGCCGCGGTGAACGAGAGCGTCGTGGCTTCCTCGTAGTTGGCCCCGGCGAGCTTCGAAAGCCAGAACGAGACGAAGAACATGAGGACGAAGTAAATCAGGAGTGGTACCGCGATTCGCACGACGTCGAATGGGAGCTGGACGATCGTGTCTCCCTTCAGAGAGAACATCACCACAATCGTGAACAAGAGCGCGACCAGCGTGATCGGGCCAATGCGGGGGGCGAATGACTTGTCGTACCAGTCGCGACCCTTCGATTTGATCAAGGTCGTACGCGTGAGGAAGCCGGCGGCGAACGGGATGCCTAGATAGATCGCAACGCTCTTGGTGATTTCCCCGATCGTGATGTCGACCACCGCGCCCTTGAGACCAAGCGTCGTGGGCAGCCACGTGATGAAGAACCAGGCATACACGGAGAAAAACAGGATCTGGAAGATCGAGTTCAAGGCCACCAGGCCGGCCGCGTATTCACGGTCGCCACGCGCGAGGTCGTTCCAAACGAGGACCATCGCGATGCAGCGCGCCAGCCCAATCAGAATCAGTCCGACCATGTATTCAGGCTTGTCCGGCAAGAACGTCACGGCGAGAACGAACATGAGCACCGGCCCGATGACCCAGTTCTGGATGAGCGACAGTGCAAGCACCTTCTTGTTCTGGAAGACCCTGCCCATCTCCTCGTAGCGAACCTTCGCGAGGGGCGGGTACATCATCAGGATCAAGCCAACCGCGATGGGAATCGACGTGGTGCCGATGCTCATGGCATCGAGGGCCGTAGCAAAACCTGGAACTAGATGACCGAGTGCGACGCCGGCACCCATCGCGACGAAGATCCAAAGCGTCAGGTAGCGGTCCAGAAAGGACAGGCTGCGTTTCTTTGTGGTCATCGAGAGCTGCTTTCCATGGCGAGGCGCGAGAGCCTTCCATATACTCCGCCGCAATGGAAGCCGCGCTGCATCCGGCCCGCCCCGGCGAATATCTCATCCAAGGTCGCACCGTTACCATGCCCTGCGTCGTCCGCGACGCTTGCTCGGCCACCGCAACTTGGCTGGTGAGCTCGCGTGTCGCCCAGGGGCTCTTGCCCGGACCCGAGCTCGAAATCGCCGAGATCCTTCCCGGCCGAGGGCTGTTGAGCATCGCGTGCATCGACTACCGCGACAACGACCTCGGAGACTACAATGAGGTGTCGATTGCGTTCTTCGTCCGCAAGCGCGGCGACCGCAAGGGTGTCCCCTACGCCGGAGTGGCGATCGACATGATGCGGGGGCTTCTTCCTACCCACATCGTCCATCTTCCAGTCAACCAGTCGTTTACTTGTGAAGCCGGTCAGACCATCTGGGGTTTTCCGAAGACCGTCGATGAGATCGATTTCGACACCAGCGGCAACCGCGCCCGGTGCGTCTGGAACAAGGATGGGCACAATGTGCTGAAGCTGAGCTTGCCCACTGGCGGAAATCGCGACTTCCCGGAGCAGACGCTTTGCACCTACAGCTACATCGATGGCGCTCTTCACAAAACCCCGTTCGTGTCTAGCGCCGAGGACCTCGGCGTTCGGATAGGCGGCGCGGAGATCGAGCTTGGCGCACATCCGATTGCCGACGAGCTGCGTTCGCTCGGTTTGCCCAAGCCGGCACTGATGAGCATATGGATGGGGAAGATGAAGGGTCAGTTTGAAGCCCCCGAGCTGTGCTAGTCCGCCTTCTTGCCCAACCACCTGTACACCGCCGGCAATACGAACAGGGTGAGCAAGGTCGACGTGACCAGGCCACCGATGACCACCGTGGCGAGCGGACGTTGCACTTCGGCCCCGGCGCTGGTCGCCAAGGCCATCGGAACGAAACCGAACGCAGCGACCGCCGCGGTCATGAGGACGGGCCTCAGGCGCGTGAGCGCTCCATCCTTCACGGCATCATCGAGCGGCGCACCGTCGTCCTGAAGCTGCAGGATGTACGAGATCAAAACGACGCCATTCAGGACAGCGATGCCGAACAGGGCGATGAACCCAACGCCAGCCGAGATGGAAAACGGCATCCCGCGAGCAAGAAGCGCAAAGATGCCCCCTGTCGCGGCGAACGGCACGTTGAGGTAGACGATCAGCGCCGGTGTGGCCGAACCGTAGGCCATGTACAGCAGCAAGAAGATCAAAAGTAGGGCGGCGGGAACGGCGACGACGAGTCGATCAGTCGCCTCTTGAAGGTTCTTGTACTGACCGCCCCATTCCAGAAAGTAGCCCGCAGGCAGCACGCCCGCCTCTTTGATTCGCGTCTGCGCTTCTGAGACGAAGCCGCCGAGGTCGCGCCCACGAACGTTTGCTTCGACAGTGAGTCGTCGTTGAATGCGATCGCGGCTGATCTGGGCCGGTCCCTCCTCCACGGTCAAGTTGGCGAGTTGTCCAAGCGGAATGAGGGCGCCCGTCGGAGCCCCGATGGGGATCTGCCGAATCGCCTCGATGCTCGAACGCGCATCCTCACGATACCGGACCTGCAACGCGAACCGGCGCTGCCCTTCGAAGACCTCTCCAACTCGACGTCCTCCCATCGTTGCGACGGCGTCCAAGACATCGCTCGCATCGATGCCGTAGCGAGCGATGCTGTCACGGTTGATCCGAACGCGAAGCACTGGAAGGCCTGCCGCCTGCTCGGCTTTGACATCCGCCGCTCCTGGCACCGCGTCAAGGATCTTCACGAGATCGTCTCCGGCCTTCTTCAGGGCCTGCAAGTCCTCGCCGTAGATGCTGATGGCCACATCGGAGCGCACGCCGCTGATCAACTCGTTCATGCGCATCTCAATGGGCTGTGAGAACGAAAATCGTTGGCCGGGAACCTCGTCGTGCAACGTTTCTTGAATCGCTTCGATCAGCCCTTCCTTTGTGCTCGCGGCGCTCCACTCCGAGGCCGGGTGGAGCATGATGATCACGTCCGAAAGCTCGACCCCCATCGGGTCCGTGGCCACTTCAGGGCGTCCGGTCTTGGACACGATCGTTTCAATCTCGTCGGGAAAGCGTTCGAGGAGGACGCGTTCGAGTCGAGTGGTGGCCTTCACCGATTCCTCGAGTGAGACTGACGGAAGCCGAATCGCGTGCATTGCAATCGCGCCTTCTTCTAGAGTCGGGACGAACTCCGTACCGAGAAACGGCACCACCCCGAGGGACACGGCGAAGATCCCGCCCGCCAACGCGAGTGTCCTCTTCGGCCGAGTGAGCGAGCGTTCCAAGCGCGGTGCGTACCACGCTCGAATCCTACGAAGCAGCCACGTTTCGTGCTCCACGACCCCCTTCTTGAAGACGAAAGTGCAAAGCGCAGGCACCCATGTCAGAGCCAGAACGAGCGAGATGGCCAACGCGAACACGACCGTCAGCGCCATTGGCTGAAACATCTTCCCTTCGACGCCGCGCAGCGAGAGAACCGGAACATACACGAGAATGATGATCGCGACGGCGAACACGACCGGCCGCCCGACTTCGACGGCGGCCTCGCGAACCGTGGATCTGAGCGCGTGGCCGTCAGGCCGTCGGTCGTTCAAGACCCGGACCACGTTCTCAACGATGACGACCGAGCCGTCTACGATGAGCCCGAAATCGATCGCACCCAAGCTCATCAGATTTCCGGAGAGGCCGGCAGCGCGCATGGCAATGAACGCTCCCAACATGGACAAAGGGATCACCGACGCGACCAGTAGCCCACCCCGGACGTTGCCGAGAAGCAGGAGAAGCACGATCACCACGAGGACGCCTCCCTCGATGAGGTTCGTCGCGACGGTGCGAATGGTTCGGTCTACCAAGTCGGTGCGGTCGTAGAAAACCTCGACGGTCACGCCATCAGGAAGCGTCGGGCGAATCTCTTCCAGCTTCGCCCCCACGTCGCGCGATACCTCGCGCGCGTTGGCGCCCATCAGCATCATCGCGATACCGACGACCGTCTCACCCTTGCCGTCGTGGGTTGCCGCGCCTTGACGCACCATCGGGGCATTCACGACTTCACCGACTTCGTTGATCGTGATCGGTATCCCCTCGTGGCGATTGGCAACCACGATACGGCGAATGTCATCGAGATTGGCGATCAAGCCTTCCCCCCGAATGAGAATCTGCTCGCCCGATTGCTGGATGTAGGCGCCGCCGGCGTTGGCGTTGTTGCGTTCGATCGCCTCGAACACGTCGCCGAGCGCGATGTCGAGCGCCGTCAGTCGTGCAGGGTCGAGTTGGACCTCGTAGGTCTTTAGCTCTCCTCCGAACGTGTTGACTTCAACCACCCCCGGTACCGAGCGGAGTTGGTACGCGATGTACCAGTCCAAGACGGTCCGCAGCTCCATCGGCGTGTAACAGTCCGCCCCGTCGGGTTCACCGGGTGGGCACATTGGGTCGCCCTGGACGGTGAACTGGTAGATCTCACCCAGGCCAGTCGAAATGGGGCCCATGGTCGGGTTCCCATAGCCTTTGGGAACCGCTTGGCGCGCGTCTGCGAGGCGTTCGGCGACCAATTGCCGCGCAAAATAGATGTCGGTTCCTTCTTCGAACACGATCGTGACGGACGACAGGCCGAACTTGGAGAGGCTTCGCACCTCTTCGAGGTGAGGGAGGCCGCTCATCACGGTTTCGACGGGGAACGTGATGAACTTCTCCACTTCGAGCGGTCCGAGCGCGGGAGCGGTGGTAAGGATCTGCACTTGCACGTTGGTGACGTCCGGGACGGCATCGATTGGCAATTGCTGGGCAGCCCGAAGGCCGAGCGCACCGACGAGCAACACGCTCAGGATGACCAGTGCCCGGTTTCGAATGGAGAAATCGATTAGACGTTCGATCATGGTTGCCCCTCAGTGCTGGTGCTTGCCTTCGGAAATCTGCCCGGCCAACAACTCCGATTTCAAAGTGAAGGCGCCGGAGACGACCACCTGGTCGCCTTCCGCCACACCGTCCCGAACTTCCACCTTGCCCCGTGCTCGTGCCCCTAGCGTTACAAACGTGGGGCGAAAGACGCCGGGTTTGTCGGTCGCGACGAACACCATCGTTTGACCATCGATTCGCTGCACCGCGCTTTGCGGGATGACCGCGACCTGTTCGGCACTGTCGGCGTCTGGGCTCAACGAGATCCTACCGAACAGTCCGGGCCGGAGCGTTCCGTCTGGGTTGTCGAGCTCGACCCGAACGTCCAGCGTGCGCGTATGCGGGTCGAGCGTGTGGCTCACGTAGCTCACCTCGCCCGCCCACACCTTGCCGGGGTAGGCCTGGAGGGAAACCACCGCCGGCGCCCCGATTCGGGCTGCCGCCACGTCTTGTTCGTAGACCCGGCCCACGACCCACACCCGCGACAGGTCCGAAATCATGAAAAGTGAGCTACCGTCCGAGACCACCTCGCCGGCAGTTGCGTGCCGTTCGATGACGGTGCCGTTTAGGGGACTCCGAATTGTCGTCATGCTTCCTGAACCTTTTCGACCTCCATACACGTGCAATCGTTCGTTTGCCGCGGCCAGATCCGATTCGGCACCGCGCAACACGCCTTGGGCTTCGAGGTAGGCGCGCTGCGAACCAATCCCTTCGCGTCTGAGCTCGTCCTGCCTGACGAAATTGGCGCGGGCGACTTCGACGGCAGCGCGGGCGTTTGCAACCAATGAGCGCGCCTCGCCGAGCGCGACGCTTCGCATCGTAGCCAGAACTTGGTCGGCCTTCACAGAATCGCCGAGAGAAACACGAACCTCGTCGAGCTGGCCAGGGACCATGGGGGTGACGTGCGCGGTGCGGTTCGGGTTGAGCTGCACCTCAGCAGGAGCGTCGACGCCCCCGACGAGCTGCTCGGCCCGAACAGGCTCGGTTCGAATGCCACTGCGATCGAGGCCGAGTTTCGATATCTGGACCATACCGCCAGGCTCGTGGTCGTCGTGGTCGTCGTGAGCGCCATGGGCGGGTTCGTGGTGGTGTTCATCCGGTTGCGGTTGGCTTTGGCAGCTGCTCAGCAGAGACAGCGCGACCATCCATCGCAAGAACTCGTGGCTATTCGTCATCGTCCCCTCCAGCGTCGTCTCCGTGTTCATGGTGTTCATCCGGCCATACCTCCGTGCCGACTTCCGCCTCGAGCGCGGCGACATCGCGGTAGTAGTCTTGGTGTGCAGTCAAAGCGTCTTGTTGGATCCTCAGCAAGCGTTCCCGCGCGACCAGCACTTGCAGCAGGTCGACTTCGCCAAGCTCGAAGGCTCGGCGCAATAGCGAGAGGTTGCCTTCGAATGCAGGTAGGATGTCAGTGCCGTAGGCCGCGATGCGATTCGCGTCGGCATCGACGGCCATGGCCGCCCGCGTAAGCCGTGCCCGAAGGGCCTGCCCGAACGCTTGTTGCTCGGCTTGCCGTACGGCCAGATCGGCTCGAGCGTGGGCGCGTCCCTGCTGATTGCGCTGAGAGAAGGGAATCGGCAACGCGATCGTCCCTTGAATGATGTGCTCGTGGATCCGGACATTGGGCAACGACTCGCGGGTGTAGGTCACGCCGAGCGTCGGTTTCGGCCAGGCCTCACGGTTCTCCAGCCGTACCCGCGCCTCTGCCTCTTCGACCGCCGTTGCGCGCGCGGCGATGCCCGGATGCTGTCGCAGGGCCAAGCTCAACAGCTCTTTGATGGCCGGAGCACGCCTCGGTTCGTCCAAGTCGCCCACCGGCTCCGGCAGGGGGTCCGGCGGCCAACCCGAAAGCTCCGCGAGCTCCAATTGGGCCGATCGATATCCGCGCTCTGCCTTGAGCGCTGTCTGTCGCGCCTGCGCCAGCTCACCCTCCGCGAGCCGAACCTGAAGTGGCGAGATGTCGCCGGCTCGAAGTCGCTTCTGTGCCACCGACAGCAGCTCTTCGGTCGAGACCAGCAGCTTCTTCCCGAGGTGCCAACGCTCGCGCGCAACGAGTGCTGTGTGGAACGCAGCGTGGACTTCGCGGTGGACCAGCCACTGCGTCTCCTCGAGCTCCTTTGCAGTCAGCTCCTGAAACTTCGTGGCTGTCCGACGGCGTTGTTTCCGCTCGCCGGCTATCTCTATGGGCTGTGCCAGCCAGACCGTGAAGTCGACGGCGCGCGCACCCTCGGCAATCCGCGGCCCCGCAGCGGCTCCCGCCACTGCATTGCGCTGAAGTACGACCGAAGCGCCGTCCACCGCCGCTTGCCCCCGTTCGAGCTCGGCGCGGGCCACGAGCATTCGTGGTGCATGCTCGTCCGCATGAGCGAGTATCGCTCCCAGCGACACGGAGGTTGTATTGGGGCCTTCATCGGCCAGCGCGTCTACGGACGCCAATTGAAGCGCGAGGATCGTGGTGCTCGCGCGCAGCCAGGCTGCGAAATTCATTTGTCTCTCCTTTGCCCCGCCCCTCGGGGCAACTGTTGATGTTGAAGGTTCGGTCACGCGCGCTCGGATGCTGCTGAACTTCGCGTTCAGCGATCTCGAGGCGCACCAATCCCTAGAACGACAGAGCTAGGCGATGGGAGGACGAAAAACGCCAGTCAAAACGCCATCCGCTTCGACGTTGGCCACGAACCACTCGAGCATTTCGGCTTCGAGCTCAGCCGCACCGATGTCGATCGGCCCACTGTCGGCGACGAACGCAGTCGTTCCGTGGCAAGGACAGGTCTGAAATGGGCCCGAGCAGCCGTGTGCATCTTTGCTCTGCGTTTCTTCGGCGTCGTGCGGCGCGTGTGCCGCGTGCCCATCGAGTACGAAGTGAGCGACGTTCTCGGTGATTTCAGCACCACCTGGCGTGATCGCGTACGCGAGCAAAACCGCAATGCCTGGGATGAACCGACGCACGCCCCTAACGTAGCCCCGCTCGCACGATCACGCCAACCCCTGTCTCCGCGTTTCCATTTGAAATCCAGTTGCTACAAGCGTACCTACCTTCATTCACGGAGGGCCCTCATGGAAGTTCGCGCTGCACTCGCACACGAAGCCGGCAAACCACTATCCATCGAAACAGTACAACTCGAGGGGCCCCGGACGGGCGAGGTGCTCATCGAGATCAAGGCCACCGGCATCTGCCACACCGACGCATTCACCTTGTCGGGCGCAGATCCAGAGGGGATCTTTCCCTCGGTGCTTGGGCACGAGGGTGCCGGGGTGGTGGTCGAGGTTGGGCCGGCGGTGAGCTCACTGAAGTCCGGCGATCACGTGATTCCTCTATACGTTCCTGAATGCCGCAACTGCGAATACTGCACGTCAGGAAAGACCAATCTTTGCCAGGCGGTGCGCGCGACGCAGGGGCGCGGGTTGATGCCCGACGAGAGCAGCCGCTTTTCGATCGGCGACGAAACGATCTTTCACTACATGGGCACGTCGACTTTCGCGCAATACACCGTTGTGCCGGAGATCGCCGTGGCGAAGATCCGTGAGGACGCGCCGTTTGACAAGGTTTGTTACATCGGCTGTGGCGTCACCACGGGGATCGGTGCGGTGATCAACACCGCGAAGGTCGAGGCGGGCGCGAACGTCGTCGTCTTCGGGCTCGGTGGCATCGGTCTCAACGTGGTGCAGGGAGCCCGCATGGTCGGTGCAGACAAGATCATCGGCGTCGATATCAACCCTGCGCGACGCGAGCTGGCCGAAAAGTTCGGCATGACCCACTTCGTCAATCCCAAGGAAGTCGAAGGGGACTTGGTGCCGTACCTTGTCGACCTCACGGGGGGTGGGGCGGACTACACCTTTGAATGCATCGGTAACGTCGAGCTGATGCGCCAGGCGCTCGAGTGTTGCCACAAAGGGTGGGGTGAGAGCGTGATTAGCGGCGGTGCCGGAGCCGGCCAGGAGATCGCCACACGTCCCTTCCAGCTAGTGACCGGCCGCGTTTGGCGCGGCACGGCGTTTGGCGGCGCAAAGGGGCGTACCGATGTGCCGAAGATCGTGGATTGGTACATGGAGGGTAAGATCAATATCGACGATTTGATCACCCACAAGATGCCGCTCGAAGAGATCAATACGGCTTTCGATTTGATGCACGAAGGCAAGTCGATCCGCAGTGTCGTGGAGTTCTGAGATGGGTGCCGAATCCGAGATCTTCGTCCATCAGTTTGAGCTCGGCCCATGGGACAATTTCATTTATTTCGTGGGGGACAAGGCCACCCGGAAGTGCGCGGTCGTCGATCCCGCTTGGGACGCGGACTTCATTCTGGCAGAAGCGGACCGGCTCGACGTGGAAGTTACCAACATCCTCTGCACCCACAGTCACTTCGATCACGTGAATCGGGTCGACGCGCTGCTCGAGAAGCGCGACGTTCCGGTGCACATGCTCGGCGAAGAGATCGACTTCTCGGGTTTCCACTGCGAGAACCTGCAGCGTCACCGTCCAGGGGACGTCGTCCGCATCGGCGATCACCTCGAGATCACGATGGTTCACACGCCCGGGCACACCCCTGGTTCGACGACCTATCGTATTCGTGACGCGGTCGTGACCGGCGACACGCTCTTCATCCAAGGTTGCGGCCGTTGTGACTTCGTCGGCGGTGATCCCGAGGTCATGTATCAAACGCTCAAGAGCCTCATCGAGGTACTTCCGAGAGAGACGCGCATGTACCCGGGCCACAACTACGGCCCCGTGACGGTGTCGACGCTCGACGAGGAGCTCAGGGAGAATCCGTACTTACAACATCAGACGCTGGACGCCTTCGTGTCGCACCGGATGGAGGGGAAAACGCCGGGGACGGAGTTGCCGCCTCCGCCGGAGTAGGGGTGTTGCTTGTCAATTGTCACCCCGGTTGCTTGGCTTCGCGCGCGCGCCTGAATCCGGTTGTCACGTACTGCATGGTGCTGATTCCAATTGTCACCAGGATTGCAACACTGAGTAGCTGCAACCAGGGCATCGCTGGCCAACCGAGCCAGGCGTGCGTGATGGTCAGAAGGATGAAGAGAATCTGGAAGACGGTATTCAGCTTGCTTGCGCCGGTTGGCTCGCCGTGAACGGGCGCCACGCGCAGCTGGTAGAAGATCGTGCCGCTGATGATCACGATGTCCCGTCCCACCACGACTGCCGTGAACCAGATCGGTACCAAGCCGATCAAGGTTAGGGTTACGAATACGCTCACCATCAGTAGCTTATCGGCCGCCGGGTCGAGCAAGCCCCCGAGGCGCGTGCGCCAGTCGAACCTCCTCGCTAAGTAACCGTCTAAGGCATCGGAGAGCCCTGCGACTAGAATAAGGCCCAAGGCGAGCGGATAACGACCCTCTAACAAGTACCAGACGATCGGCGCAACCAGGATGATGCGCGCGACGCAGATCATGTTGGGGATGTACTTGAGCTTCACAGCGGAACCGATGGACCTATCTTGCGGTGAACTTCGAGTACCCTACGGCGATGCGCTGGTAGCCGGACGGGAAAAGCCGCACCATCCAGTCGAACACGCGGGCATCGGGTCCAATCAGGACCCGTCGGTTGTCGCGTTGGACCCCATCGAGGATCACGCGGGCCGCCTTGTCGGCGCCCGTGATGAAGGCCTTCTCGAACTTCTTCCCAGTGTCCACCTCGTCGATTCCGAGGTCACGGATGCTGCTGTCGATGCGGGAGGATCGGGCAATTGCGGTCTTGATGCCGCCGGGATGAACGCTCGTCGCGCTCACGCCGCAGTCCATCATGTCGAGCTCCTGGCGCAGCGACTCGGTGAAGCCGCGCACGGCGAACTTGGCAGCGTTGTAGGCGCTCTGGCTCGGGATGCCGGCGAGGCCGAATATGCTCGATATGTTGACGACATGTCCCTCACCTGACGCCTTGAGATGGGGAAGGAATGCTTTTGTGCCATAGATCACGCCCCAAAAATTGACGTCCATCAACCACTCGAAGTCTCCGTAGCTCATGCCTTCGACCGTGCTGGCGAGCGCAACGCCGGCGTTGTTGAAGATCAAGTTGACCTTGCCATGCTCGTTCACCACCTCGTCCGCCCATGCATAAACCGCTTCGCGGTCAGCGACGTCGACTCTCTTAGACGTCACATGGATACCCTGTGTGCGCGCCAGCTCGACCGTCTCTTGCAAACCTTCTTCGTTCACGTCGGAGAGCGCGAGGTTGCACTTCCGGCGTCCTAGCTCGAGAGCAAGTTCCCGGCCGATGCCGGAGCCCGCGCCTGTGATCGCGGCTACTTTGTTTTCGAAGTTCTTCATGATTTGATCTCTCCGGAGGCAGCACAAATCCTGGCAGACCTACTTCATGTAGTCGACCGCCCATAATTCTCCCGTGACGTGCGGCGTTTGCTGCCTTTGCTGTCATACTTGGCATGAGGAGAAGCCTTGGACGAGAGCGAGCGCTACGGAAATACCAGCGCGGTCACCATCAGCGCGGTGTGTGACGATGTCCTCGGAACGGCTGACGCTGTGGAGATCGCGCGCCGGATCAAAGCTGGCGAGATCGAAGCGGGCGACGCAGTTGAAGCGGCGATCGTGCGGGCGCAACGGGTCAACCCTTCGCTCAATGCCATCGCAACGCCTCTTTTTGACTCCGCACGCCAGGAGGCCGAGCGATCTCAGGCGGGAGTCTTTGCCGGGGTACCGTCATTCATCAAGGACAATGATGCCGTCGCCGGGTCCCCCGTGCTTTTCGGCTCGCGGGGGCTTCCAAGGAAGCCCGCCGAGAAGAGCTCGCCCTTCGCCAAGCAGTTTCTGTCGCTCGGGCTGATCAACCTCGGAAAGACAACCATGCCCGAGTTCGGTCTCACGGGAACCACCGAAGCGCTGGCTCACGGGCCGACTCACAATCCGTGGAAGCTGGGGTTCTCTCCGGGCGGGTCCTCGGGCGGCTCTGCTGCGCTGGTCGCGGCGGGTGTAGTGCCGATCGCGCACGCGAACGACGGGGGAGGGTCGATTCGGATTCCTGCGTCTTGTTGTGGGTTGGTGGGGCTCAAACCGTCGCGCGGCCGAGTCGTGGAGACCGAAGGGTCGGAGCTTCTTCCAGTGAAGATCCTACACCAAGGGATGTTGAGCCGCTCGGTCCGTGACACGGCGGTCTTCTTCCACGCAGCGGAGCGGTACTATCGGAATCCAAAGCTGCCCGAGATCGGTTTGGTGACGCGCCCGGGGAGGCGTCTGCGAATCGGTTTTTTCACGGAGTTCGGTGAGGACGCCCTCGCGCATCCGGAATGCGTCGCGGCTGTCGTTGAGGCCGCGAAGCTCTGCGAGAGCCTTGGTCATTCGGTCGAACAAGTGCCGCCTCCATTCGACGAGGCTTTCCATGAGGACTTCTTTCTGTTGTGGGCGACGTTAGCCTTCGCGGTCACTCGGTTCGGCACGCGGATCGTCCACCCCGACTTCGACAGGACGAAGGTCGAGGAGTTCACCGAGGGGCTCGCACGCTACTTCAAGGAGAACGTGCGCAGCGTTCCCATGGCCGTTTGGCGTCTGAGGAAATTCGCGCATCGGTACGCCCGGGGCT
>PVMK01126451.1_pt1 | contig 23771 bp, 21 predicted proteins | sample 1853481 | NCBI WGS metagenome assembly PVMK01 (sample SAMN08533507, study PRJNA380276) | Marine sediment metagenome, whole genome shotgun sequencing project. | reverse complement strand
TATTTGCCATCTGCCGTTTCTTCGAGAGGCAGCTCGAAACGTCCGTTCACGATACCAAGGACTGTAATATCCTCATCTAAGTGTTCCCAGCGTAAGGCAAACCCATTGACTTCAACTTTCACTTCTCCTAATTCTTCGTTTGTTGCCTCCCGAAGTCTTCGAAATCGTGACGCGGGGAAACCGACAATTCTCCCATCGTAGAGTTCAATGAAAATGGTGCGCTGCTCAGCCCACGCTCGGCAGGCGACGGGTTCTTGTCGTAACTCAACGTTCGCGGTTGTGGTCTTCATGGTATTTCTCCGATAAGGAATTTTTATTCTGAAACTAGAGGATCACACGAAGCACCAAGAGAAAGGCATCAAATAAGAAAAAATTCCTTCTATCTATCCTTTTCTGCGTCTCCCCTTCCGATCGTGGTGAGCCCTTCGACGAGCGCGACATGTTCGGGGATCAGAGCGAACAGGGTTTTCTGCCCAAGAGCTTCAGTTGTAGGTTGGTTCGTCTCGCTTGGCGAGTTTGAGGAGCACGACTTTCTTATGTTGGTCGTCAATATCGTACAATATACGATAGGGACCCACCCGCAACCGATACTCGGCCACAAAGCGCGACACAATTAGCTCTCCTGTCAGTTTTTTTGTGCGCTTGCCCTGTGGTCGCGGATTGGTCCCGAGGGATCGAATGGCGGCGATAATGTTTTCTTGGTAGTGGGCAGGAATCTTTTCTAATGCCTTCTGGAAGATGCGCTCTACCCGCTCACTCGGGAAGACGACTTCGTAGACCATCTAGACGCCCATTTTTTTGAAGAGACGCTCTGCGGGAACGGCTTTCCCCTGCGCATAGTCTTTTCGGGCCCGCTCGATTTCCCCAAGCAGTTTCTTGTCTTTTAATTCATCGAGCGTTTCGACTAAATCCAGCATGTCTTCATAGGGAACGAGGAACGATACCGGTTTGCCATGAGAGAGGACCATGCAGGGGGACTTTGACCGGATCAACTTCGACAGTTGGGCTTGCGCTTCTCGAACGTTGACTGGCTTGGCTTTTCGCAGCAGGCCGTTTGCACTCATATGATGTCTCCCTCTGTATTGTAATTGTATATATACTAGCAAATACTCTGGCACCTAACAAGGCGGCCGCTGATCATTACACTAGCCTACGGCCTCCAGCCCAAGCCTCTCTCCCCCCTCCCGGCCAGGTCGACTATTTCACCACCGTTCTTTACATAAATCTGTTTAAATCCGACTCTTTGAGGGACGGGACAAATGGAGCCTTTGAATACTTCGGGGAATATCGGTAAGGTATCTCCGGGCTCCCTGAGATCAGGAGATGTGGTGTTCACCTATTTCTGAACGTGGAGATGTTATGAAGAACGTTAGCCCGCTTGCAGGACAACCTACCGAGCCTTCCATGCTCGCCAATATTCCCCGGTTGGTCACCGCATATTACACCGGTCGCCCAGACCCTTCGGTGCCGGAACAACAGGTGGCCTTCGGGACATCGGGACACCGTGGCTCCTCTTTGAAGCTGTCGTTTAATGAAGCGCATATCCTGGCGACCACCCAGGCCATCTGCCTCTATCGTCAGCAACAGCATATTGACGGACCTCTCTTTTTAGGCATGGATACCCACGCACTCTCAGAGCCTGCCCTGGCGAGTACGCTCGAAGTGCTGGCCGCCAATGGTGTGGTCGTGATGGTGGACCGCGACAACGGGTACACGCCAACCCCTGTTATTTCTCATGCGATCCTGACTTACAATCGGGACCGGAAGACGGGGTTGGCCGATGGCATTGTGATCACGCCCTCGCACAATCCGCCTGAAGACGGTGGCTTTAAATATAACCCCCCCCATGGCGGCCCGGCTGATTCCGACGCGACCACCTGGATCGAGAAGCAGGCGAACGCGTTACTGGCTGACGATCTGCGCGGGGTGGCGCGCATCTCGTATGAGAAGGCCCGACGGGCCTCGACCACGCACCAGCATGACTATGTAAGTTCGTATGTTGAAGATTTGGGCTCGGTGATTGATATGGAGGTGATCCGCAATGCACAGCTCTCCATTGGAGTAGATCCACTTGGCGGAGCGGGAGTGGCCTATTGGGGACCCATCACCGAACGGTACAAGTTCGCAGTCACGGTCGTGCATGAGGAAGTGGATCCGACGTTTCGCTTCATGAACCTGGACTGGGATGGGAAGATTCGCATGGACTGCTCTTCTCCTTACGCCATGGCCGGGCTGATTGCCTTGAAGGATCGTTTTGATATTGCCTTCGCCAACGATACTGACAACGACCGGCATGGAATTGTCACGCGAAGTGCGGGGTTGATGAATCCCAACCACTATCTGGCTGTGGCCATTTCCTATCTGTTCACTCAACGCTCGGGCTGGCGACAGGATGCGGCGGTCGGGAAGACGGTCGTAAGTAGCAGCATGATTGATCGGGTAGCCGCTAAATTGGGACGGCGTCTCGTTGAGGTGCCGGTCGGATTTAAATGGTTTGTGGACGGGCTGCTTGACGGGTCCGTCGGTTTTGGAGGCGAAGAGAGTGCCGGCGCGTCATTTCTTCGTCGTGACGGGACCGTGTGGACGACCGATAAAGACGGCATCATTCTGGACCTGTTGGCGGTAGAGATGATGGCCACCACCGGGCGTGATCCGGGCCAACTCTATCTCGACCTCACGAAGGAGTTGGGAGTTCCGGTCTACGAGCGCATCGATGCCACGGCTACACCCGCGCAGAAAGCCATTCTCAAACAGCTTGCACCACAGCAGATTCGGGCATCTGAATTAGCGGGTGAAAAGATTACCGGCATTCTAACATCGGCCCCTGGAAACGACAGTGCCATTGGCGGACTGAAAGTGATGACGGAGAACGGGTGGTTTGCCGCTCGCCCTTCGGGGACGGAAGATGTCTATAAGATTTATGCAGAGAGCTTTCAAGGAGAAACCCATCTCAGACAAATCCAGGAGGAAGCGCAGGCCATTATTTCCAAAATCTTAGGATCGGCGTCGTAGTCAATGTCCTGTCACACGACACGACTACAAAATCAGAGCAAGATCAATTCCGTCTCAGTTACTTCGTCAAAGCGTTCATGACCCTTCCGCCCCCGTTCGACACATAGCATGTTCCAGAGCTGGACGCGCGATGGTCGTGTGTGGCATGCCCGGCAACGCGGGAACTTCTTTCCCCTGCTCTATACTCTGCGGGACATCTTGTGGCCAGAATTGTTCTCTTCTGACTTCTCCGCCATTTTTATCCCGATACACCAATTCGTCAGTGTCCAAATCATATTCCGGTATTTCCGTCCGTTCCCATCGCTGAACAAAATATTGGTAACACAAGGTGTATAGGCCATGATCGTTCGGATTGTGCCGCAATACATATTCCGGCATCTCCTGAATATCCAGATCGGTATGGTAATGCTGCAACCACAGATAGTCGCCAAGAATCACCAATTTCAGGAGCGGGGGATCGGAATAGAGTTTGAGTTTGACGGATTTCCCGACCGCCTGAAGCCTCTTGAGCAACTCAATACTTTGCCTGACTCCCTCTCGATATTTCTCAATCGACATCATCGGATCAGCAATCGCCCGGATACGTGCACTAGCACCTTGACTAAAGGGGTTCACCAGCATGATGTTGGCTCCCAGACATTTATCCAGTACGGTCGATAAATCCCCCACCTGATCACGCAACGTGTCATAACCGCTTGACCCAATGACCATGACCGTCCGCCCCCGGCCCTGGGTTTCCCGTAATTTCCGAATCCCATCCTTCGCCAAACGCGCACGTTTGGGGAAAAAGGACACGAAGCCTGCATTGATAGCCATTTTAGCCAATTTTCGGTCCTTCCAACTTCGCCGGATATAGGTCATCACCATAATCAGTAATACCGCAACGCTTATTTCCAAGGCCACGAGCGACGCCTTCTCTTTCTCCACCCTTGTCCAGTAAATTAGAAAACTTGTGGCCACTGTAGGGAGCGACATTGCAATCCCCGCACTCAGACACAAGACAACAATATGATAGCCAATATCCGAGGCATTCTTGATACCCTCACGGATTTTGGCGAAGATCTTTTTTACCATCACTCACCCTTCTTTCGGTTCACGATAGAACCGCGTAATAATTCACACACGATATAAAACACGTTCAGTTGTCGGCCCGATCCGACAACCCTTTCTGTTCCATCACACAACTCCCGGATGCTTGTTGGATTGTCCCTGTTTTCAGGAGACCAAGGAGGGTTGAACAAAAAAATCGTGCAAGGCCCTACTTCGTTCTTTAGGGGTCTGTGGCCCCAGAAAAAAGAGGTCTTACACGATACTCTTCAAGATATCACAGAGTTTTTACTCACGCAAGTTGGCCTGGTGGAGGCCGGAAAGAAGCGGATCGAAAGGCCCATATCTATAGAGTGAAGGCCATTTCACACCTTGGCCCAAGGAAAAAAATGGAAAACAACCAGTGCTATCCAACTTTGGATAAACAGATGCACATGTAAAAAATGATCAGGTTGTCTCGGGTGGGACCGCTTTCATAGAGAGCGCAATGCGGCGGCGGGGAATGTCGACTTCTAGTACAGTCACTTTGACTTGTTGATTGACCTGGACGACCGTATTGGGATCGCTGATAAATCGATTGGCGAGTTGACTGATATGCACGAGGCCATCCTGGTGCACCCCGAGATCGACAAAGGCACCAAAGGCCGTCACATTGGTGACCACACCGGTCATAATCATGCCGGGTGTGACCTGCTCAATGGATTGCACGTTTTCGTCAAATCTTATGGCTTCAAACTGCTGACGTGGGTCACGCCCGGGCTTGGCCAATTCGGTCAGAATATCCGTTAACGTCGGTTTGCCCACGTCCTCTGTGATGTAGCGATTGAGATCGATGGTTCGTTGTCGGTCAAGGTCGTTCATCAAGTCCTTCACGGTACAGCCCAAGTCTTTGGCCATCCCTTTGACCACGGGGTATCGCTCGGGGTGCACCGCACTGGCATCCAACGGATTGTCGCCATCGGTAATGCGTAAGAATCCTGCAGCTTGCTCAAAAGCTTTGGCTCCCAGGCGAGGGACTTTCTTTAATGCCGTCCGGCTTCCAAAAGGTCCATGTTCCTGTCGATAGGTGAAGATATTCATGGCAAGTTGTGGACCCACACCCGAGACGGCAGTAAGAAGTTGCGGGCTGGCCATATTCACGTCTACCCCCACCCGATTGACGCAACTGATGACCACATCTTGAAGACGCTGTTTCAAGATGCCTTGATCGACATCATGTTGGTACTGCCCAACCCCGATGGCCTTGGGATCGATTTTCACCAGTTCGGCTAACGGATCCATGAGCCGCCGACCAATCGAGACCGCTCCACGCACCGTGATATCCTGGTCAGGAAATTCCTCACGGGCCACTGCGGATGCAGAGTACACAGACGCTCCGCTTTCGTTTACCATTACAATGGGAATGGAGGGTGGAATGTTCAACGTGCGGAGAAATGTTTCAGTCTCCCTGCCTGCCGTCCCATTGCCAATGGCGATGGCCTCAATTTGGAATCGTTTACACAATTCGGTCACCGTGCCCTCCGCTTTGGAGGCGCCTCCTGGTCCCTGATGCGGATAAATTACATCCGTATGACGCAAATTACCTTGCCGGTCGAGACAGACCACTTTACAGCCGGTGCGAAACCCCGGATCGATGGCCAGCACCGCTTTCTGACCCCAGGGGTGAGGCCATCAAAAGTTGCTGCACGTTTTGCGCAAAGACCTCAATAGCTGTCTGATCGGCGCGGGATTTAGCCAGCAGACGGGCTTCCGTTTCCATTGAGAGTGACAGAAGTCGAGTAAAACTGTCTTGGATGGCCACGGTCACCTGAGCCGATGCCGGCCCGCTCCCTTTCAAAAAGAGACGATTCAGGAGAGACAGCGCAGCAGTTTCCGGCACCCGACACACGAAAGGTCAGAAAGCCTTCCTGCTCACCCCCGGCGCATGGCCAGCACACGATGGGAGGGCGCCGTGCGCCACCGGTTCTTCCCATTCGGCATAATCTCGATATTTGCTACCTTGGACATCTTTCCCCCGCACGCCGGTGGTCTTAAAGAGGCCTTGTTCCAAATACAGGGCGCGCATGGATGCACGAGCCTGCTGATCTTCGTTGATCCATTCGGCCATGATGTCCCGCGCACCAGCCAACGCGTCTTCTGTTGTCTCCACGCCCTGTTCTGGATTGAGATATTTCTCAGGTTCGGCCATGACATCTAATTTAGCATCTTGAGTCCAGAGGCTTTTTGCCAATGGTTCCAGCCCTCGTTCTTTGGCGATCATGGCCCTGGTGCGGCGTTTGGGTCGATAGGGTAAATACAGATCTTCCAGTTCCGTCATCGTGGTAGCCACTTGAATCTGGCTTTGCAAGACATCGGTGAGTTTGCCTTGTTCCTCCAGCGAAGCCAGAATGGCAACCCGACGTTTGTCTAATTCTCGCAGTTGGGTCACTCGATCCCGAATGGACGTGATGGCGACTTCATCCAACCCACCTGTTATTTCTTTGCGGTAACGTGCGAGAAACGGCACCGTGGCTCCATCATCCAAAAGTTCCACCGTGGACGTCACCTGCTTGACCGCCACATGCAGTTCAGTGGCAATCGTCTCGTCATGATTTGCTGATGTCATTGTGTCATTCGTATGAGTCTTCACCCTCACCCCCACCCTCTCCCTCAAGGACGAGGGAGTTTTGAAATGTCTTTGTTGAAAGTTAAGAAACTAGCGAAATTCCAACCCTAAGGGCTCGCGAAACAATAACTTCCCAGAATTCGCGCCAAGATTTGGATCAGGTTGTGACGATCTGAGTGAGCACAACCGCAGGCGTAGCAAGGCTACGCTGAGGATTGTGCGAGTAAAGATCGAGCCCAAGCTGGCCTGAAGGTGGGATGCGAGATGGCAAAGTTCTTGTGTCACAGGCTCTAATCCAGAAGGAACTCAAAATCCTTCTGCGTGAGCGAGGTGCCCCCTCCACCGTGAGCAGCACCCTCTAAGACGGCATGGTACAGTTCCAACTTTTGCTGCTTCAGCTCCATCATCTTTTCTTCAATGGTATGCCGCATGAGTAAGCGCATGATGGAGACTTTCTGCGTTTGCCCAATGCGATGGGCGCGGTCAGAGGCCTGATTCTCGACGGCCGGATTCCACCAGGGATCCAGATGAAAGACATAAGACGCCTTAGTCAGATTCAATCCTTGCCCACCAGCTTTGAGGCTGAGTAAAAAGACTAACGGCTGCTTCCCATCTTGAAATTCCTGCACGATTTTTTTCCGTTTGGCCGTGGGAGTCGACCCGTCCAGTCGGACATAGGGAATGTGATGGGCGTGAAATTCCTGTTCGACGAGATCCAAATATGACGTAAATTGCGAAAAGACCAGTGCACTATGCCCTTCGTCCATGAGTTCCTGAAGCCGTTCTACGACACACACCAATTTGGGAGATGTGTCCGTACTCCCTTTCTGGATGAGCCGGGGCGAGAGACAGATTTGCCTTAATTTCAAAATGGCGGTCAGTGCAATAATCCGCGCTTGCGAAGACGTTTTACTTCGATAGGCGGTCGCAATCATGGACCGAATACTCGCCACCGTCTGTTGGTAGAGGGTTTTCTGGCGATCGGTGAGTTCCAAGTAGATATCGGTTTCCATTTTCGGTGGCAATTCCTTGAGAATTTGGGCTTTCGTTCGACGCAAGACAAACGGCTTGGTTCGCTGCATGATGGTATGTAACACATCAGGTGACGGCGTTTTGAGCTTCCCCCTCACATTGTCGTAATCGCCCAGTAGTCCTGGCACGCAGAGATCCATGAGGGAATAATATTCCCCAATATGATTTTCCAATGGCGTCCCCGTCATGACACATTTGAAATAACCTTCGAGTCGTCGAGCTGCTCCCGTGGTATCCGCGACAATATTTTTAACCGCCTGCGCTTCATCAAACAGAATGACATGAAACATCATCTTTTCAAGGACGGCAATGTCCCGCCGCACCAACCCATAGGTGGTGAGCACCACATCAGCATGAGCTAAGTCCATCTGGCGTTCTTTGCCTATATAACTGTGTACCTTTAGGTCGGGATAGAATCGACTAATCTCCTGTTCCCAATTAAAAAGCAAACTCGGTGGCAACACAACCAAATGCGGGCCTTGATTCGAAGCTGAGGATTGAATGATCCCTTCATGAATGCCCGCTAATAAGCTAATGGCTTGGATGGTTTTACCCAAGCCCATATCGTCTGCCAGACAGGCTCCTAACCGATGCTGATACAGAAATCCCAACCATCGATAGCCTTCTTGCTGATAGGGCCGCAGTTTGGCCTTAAGCTGTTTGGGCAAAGGCCGGGGTTCGATGCGTTCAAAATTCAGTAAGCGTTCGACTAAGGCTTCATCTTCAGGCGGGAGCATGACTCTGACTCCTCGCTTGCGCAGAGCGACCCAATCCAAAATCTGCAATTTGGGCACATGCACCACATCTGGTTTGTCCTGATCGGATTTTTTTGATAGCTTCGAGGGGGATAGCGCTTTCAACGCGCGCAAAATTTCCTGCGTGTTCTGATCTATAATCCGCACCTGTCCATCGACCTCCATGAGGCCACCTCGCTCCAGAATGCTCTGGACATCTTGGGTTTCAATGCGTACCCCATCACACATAATTTCCGGACGAAGTTCAAACCAATCGATCGTGGGCGGTCGGCGCGCATCAACCGAACAATCCCATTGTGCCGTTGCGATCGGCTTGTCCTGAAAAAATAGTTCTATCCCCGCCTCGGCGGCTTTGCCATAACATTCCGGCAACCCGGCATATAGCAATTCCTGCGAAAGAGGCATGGCCTCATGCCCGATCATCTTTTCAAATATTTGAAGCCCCCAAATTTCATACGGAATGGCATACAGCAAGGCTTCCTTGGCCCAATCGTTTGGGACGATGCACCATTGGCCCTCATGCACAAGCAACCGTACACTGGGCTCCAGAAGGGGCGCAGAAAAATGTTGCAGGACATCTTCAGCTTCCGCTTTGATGCGAAAGGGGCGAAATTCTTCACGTCGCAAACAGGCTTTAATCAGTTTTTTTCCTTCAGCCGGTTTGGAGACGCGACAAAGTTGGAAGAACGTGTCATAGAGCACCGCTCGTCGTTTTTTCGTTCGCAGACCACTCGAGACTGTACGGCCATGCTCGAGAAAGGGAAAGATACTAAAAATCTGTTCGCTGGTCCCACTCAAATGGTCACTTTGCCAACATTCCGCGACGAGGGCTGAAGTATTGGGCTCGACGAGCGGCGTATCCAACGACCAGGCTTCCGGCATCACTGTGAGACGATACCGTTTTGGCGGACCATGATCGGCCTGTTCAATTTGCACAAGAGCCACCTCTTGGCCTTCAATTTTGAACTGGGCGGAGCGCAACATATGCGAGACATCTTTTGAGGGAAGATCAATCTGCAAACTGGCAAACTCATGCAATGGGATGGACAGCATGGGACGAGTGTCTAATCCCTGCCCTCCTTTTGCACGTTCCAAAGATGGTCTGCCTAGGTTCCGCACATCTCTATCAATGGAAGTTAGCGAGGGTATGCGATCTTTCTCATCGTGATCATTGATATTGTCGGACAACACGTCATAGAAGGCCCAACCCAGGTCATTATCCAAGGGGGCGAGCTTATAGGCACCGAGATCGACAACCAATCCCATATACAGTTGCGCATACTCCTGTACCACCCCGAACCGAAAACAGCGGGCGGCCACGGTGACCTCCTCTCCTCGAACATCTAATTCCGTTTTAATGGTATACGTGAGCGACGGCCCCCATTCCACTAAATAACGCCCTTGAGTATTCTCAAAAAAAATGGGGAAGGCATTTCCATGGTGCTTCAAAAAATCCCGTAGGGCATCTTGTACGGACCAGGCAGGGTCCTGCGTCGCACGCAGCAAGATGGCCAACTCCGTCGGCATACCCAAAAAGGTCTGACAGACCTTTCCATGATTGGTAATGGTAATGGAACCCTGCCCCTGGTGATCGACCAAATTCACTTCAAACCGTGGAAGAAGCGTGACCGGCCTCGCATCGGATTGAGATTCAGAAAAGCCTTTCAATAATTGTTGGGACAGGTGTTCTCGGTTCGTTGCTCGCGTTGTTGACACCCGAAAGGTATCGGGAACTAACAAATTGACTGTCGTGAGCAAGGCACAGATCACATGCTTGCACTGCGAAGAGGCCGTCCATGCTGGACATCGACATGAATAGACGAGTTGCCCCTTCTCAACAGAAAAGGTCACGGCATAATATTTCGATCCTCTCACCGATGCGGCAAGAATCGTCCTGGAATGATTCCAGCTATACGACTCCAGCCGGCCTTGCGAATAGTACTCATACCCACGCAGCACAAACGCTTTAGGAGCCAGAAAGTAGATGTGATTGGGAGAGAGGGCTTTGAGATGTTCCAGGATACCGAAGGGTTCTATGGCCATAGACGCCTTAACATACGTTCTACTGTCAGATGTTGTTCATCACACATGACACGACAAAAAATGGGCAGGACAGTGATGCTACCTCAAATAGAGGGGGTTACGAGATTGGTACCGTCGATGGAAATTTTGAAAGTTTTTTCTTAATCTTTTCGACAACTATTTGTGCAGCAGACGTCGCAGTAAAAAGCTCTAAGGTATCTAGTTCATGAGCCTGAACCGGTTGCATCGCCAGATCATCCACTCCTTGTGTTACCCCATACACCACCTTCAGATACGCTCGATGGAACATCAAATAGAGCCACACATATCGAAGATGCTTGGACACGATTTCCCAACCATACCGGGCATAAAAGACGACGGGATGTTCTCGGGGCATCCCTGCTCTTCGATCACGACGATACTTCCGACGGAAAATACCGCTATCCATCGGATGCACCCCCTCAACCTTGGCCGCGCCATAAAACGAGAGCATCATCCACTTCACTTTATTCATACTAAACTGCCATTCTTTTGCTCGACGAATGACCGTCTCAACATGTTGAGGGGTATAATAGACATCCCAAGCCTGGTGATAGACATCTAGCAATTCCTGCTTGGACATGTGGGCATGAGGCATGGCGACATGGACGGAATCGTACGCGTTCATATCCAATTCTAAGGACACGCCCTGTTCGTAAAGTTCCTTGTGATCTTGCGATCCAGGCAACGGCGTCAAAATGAAAAAATACAACAAATCGATGGGAAGTTCATTTTGAATAATCCGAATATCCCGGAGAATGCTTTCAGGTGTATCGGTTGGGAATCCCAGGATTAACCCGGCCAGCGTCAGGGCTCCTACCTTATGCCAGGACTGGAGCATGCTCCGATACTCTGTAATTTTGTTTTGATGTTTTCTGGATCCTTCCAAGGAATCCGGGTTTATACTTTCAAGGCCTATAAACACCCGATCCACACCGGCACGCCCTGCCTTTTCAATAAACCGGGGAATTTTATGACACATCGTATCGACTTGAATCGTGACCTTAAACTGAATGCCCTCTTTTTCCCGTAGTTGAATCAGACGATCCAATATCCGTTCCCAGGCGAGATTTCTGGCAAAGTTATCATCCGTCACAAAGAACTTATGGATGCCTTGAGCCACATTCATCCGAACCAATTGCTCAATATCATCCGGCGAGCGATAACGCGATTTACGACCCTGGACATTGATGATAGTACAGAAACTGCAAAGAAACGGACAGCCACGCCCGGCATCAAAACTCGTACGCGCGCCGGACATACGATGAACCAAATGAGCGGGAAGATACGGAACCGGTTGCCCTTCAAGTCCGGGAGGATCTTTCATCACATTATAGAGAGGTCGCAACCATCCAGAATGAGCATCCTGAAGTAGGCTGTCTAAATGTCCTTCCACTTCACCAGCAAATAGGGAAATCCCTTCGCCCATCGCTTCTTGAAGATCCGAAGGAATAGTCGGCAACATGGCTAAGCAGCCACTCACGTGAAATCCCCCAATGCAGACTTGAAGTTCAGCACGGCGAAATTCACGAGCAAGATCCATGGCTCTGGGAAATTGATTTGTTTGAACCCCCACCATCGCAACAAGACCATAGCCACCGGCATCCTGAACCATGCGAACTAACTCATGAGGCTTGACACGGGTATTGGTCTCGTCCAAGGCCGTAATGTCTATCCGAACATCATCCCCTAAGATGTGTCGCTCTGCACAGTCAAGGACGAGACCGTAAATGGCCGCCATTGTGTTGGAAGGGATAGACGAACGAACCCATTGAATCACATATCCCTCATCATCGTAATGGGAGGGTTTAATCAGGATAAGATGAAAGATTTTTGGGGGAATGGGCGATTTCACAGAGTCTGTTCCGAAGGATTCATATAGTAACACCGCAGAACCCGTCCGGTCATCTTCCGTAACCATTCATGTTCAAGGCTTGGAAGGTCTTCAGAAGTGAGACCCAAAGATTGGGAAAGAATTTGGAACGCTAATGGGAATCTTGAACCACCACCGTCCCTTGCATCGACCCGAGGTGAAGATCGCAGTGGTAGGGAAAAATTCCAGAATTCGTGAAAACATGCTCAAAACGCTGCCCGGGTTTGTTCAAATTCAACCCGCTATTGAACTGTTTCCCTCCTCCCGAACAATCGTTCACACGGCAACCGCCACTGGTGACACTATGAGGCTCTTGGGCCCCATCTGCATACACCCATACCACTTTTTCTCCGGGCTTAATAGTGACATGCTGCGGCATGAAAAACGTTGTTGCCCGAAACGCTATCACCACTGCACCGATAGGGGGCTGATGAAATTCCTTCTTCTACTGAAACAGGAGCGCGGGGACTCTCGGGCAATAACCAGGAACTCATCCTTTGACGGATTAATTTCACAACGCTTCCCCTTCAGCAGCCGTCACGATCACAGCCTCAACTTCCGGATGCACGGCATGGGATACCACACCATTCAACAAACCATCATCGTGTACCGCTTTGGTCAAAACGGTGTCACCTTGACCGGAAGCTTCCTGAATCTGTACCACACAATGTTCTGAATTGAGCTTCCAGGTCAATTCAACAAAAAATGGATGGTCCACTTCATATTTGTCGACCAACACCACTTGCTCTCCAGACTCTAGCCCCAAGGCCAAAATCCAGCACCATATCTCCCAACTTCCCACCCTACCGTGGCTTGTACAACGATAGGAGGCACAAACGACATCAGCAAAGCTATTATTCCTACGACTATGAGACGAAAAGTTTCCTTACTCATAAAAACGGCTCTTTGTGTTTGAACGAATGCCCCCCGGATGTCCCCAACAAGACAACACCAGGATCCTTTTTAAGGGAATCGTTCATCGAGACTGTTTTCCCCGGCAAGAGACACCTTCTCATCTTGGCTACTGGCCCTAAGATTCCCAAGAATCATCTTCACTGAAAAAAAGAAAAGGGCCCTCGTGTTGTTCTTAAAATCCAATACCAATACCTACCCCGCCACCAACACGTCCTCCAGTACTGCCGCCGCCGAATATGCCATAACGAGGGCCAAAATCCCCTGGTTGATTCGGTTCAAGTTCTGGCCAGACATGTAGATGTTTAATGGTCACGGTTGGATAGCGATATTCCATCTCATCAAGATTGGTACGTGTGACGCCCGTTATTTCGCCGACGAGTGTTACTCGCGTATTTGGGGGAAGGGTGGCAGGATCAAGGAAAGAAGACTCAAAGGCCAAAAATCGTCCTTGAGAGGCCGTCCGGTCAAGAACCGGTTCTTCCGAATCGTCCAGAGGGAGCTGCAAGATCTCAAGACGTGTCCCATCCTTTAGGCGTTTAGCGGTAAGGACTTCGCCACCCAAAAGCACCATTGCGCCTTGATGAACCGTAGGTTCCTCAATCATCTTCGGAAAAGTTACCGATGGATCTATGTTCGCCTTGAAGACCTCAGGCACCACTTCAGGCCCCGACGTACAACCAAGCCCAACCATCAATAAAACACCTAACAGGATTCTGAATGCGTGAATTCTCATGATAGAGCTCATTCTATCAGATCAAATACTTCAGGTGACCCTAGCACCATACCATGGAGCCACTGAAAACCTTGTAAGACTAACGAATTTCCGAAGAGGAAGGAATGATAACCTTAGACAAAGGCGGCTAGTACAGAGGAGGTTGAGGACCAGGCCGTAAACCAATCAAATCGGGATCTTCTCCCTCAAGAACAGAGCGGATTTCTTCGTTTTCTGTTTTGCGTTGCTCTCGGCGGACTTCTTTGTCTTGTTGTTTCATTCTTTTTTGCATCTCGCGATTACGTTTTGCCTGAGTCACCTTGGCTGGCCGTCCCATATGTGGCCTCCTTTCATTTCAAGCCTAGCAACGCATAGGCTAATTTCTCGAATTCAGAAAAACAATAGTTGGATGAAAAAGCACGAAAGGCTTTAACGCCATCTTCCCCAGAGGAGATAGGAACCCTAACACCCTGTTGAAGGGGAGTCAAATCAGCTAAAATCGATTCGAAGAGGCACCAGAAAAACAATTTTCAAGACAGAAACACAGAATATTACACAAAAATTTAGAGCTCCACTTCTTCGCCTTTAGGAGTCCATTCCTTGGCCAACCGCTTGGCTTCTCGAATCTGATCGGGCTTTAATTGTTGCTCCAAAAAATCCACAGCTAAAATGGCCTGTTCCACCCCTTGCTGAGCCGACAGGTAGGCCCACTTATACGCTTCGATCTCATCTTTCGCGATCCCTTCGCCTTCGAAATACATCAAGCCCAGATGATTTTGTGCGCCACCATTTCCTTGATCTGCCGCACGACGAAACCATCTCAACGCTTCGCCATAATCTTGAGGCACACCCAAGCCTTGGCGATACATCGCTCCAAGATTATTTTGAGCCCGGGCATGCCCCTTATCTGCCGCTAAACGATACCAATGACGGGCTTGTTCAAAGTCCTGTGGCACACCTTGTCCATAACGGTACATGTAGCCCAACATATTTTGAGCTTCAACATTTCCGCGTTTCGCCAATGGACGCCATTCTTCCAGGGCCCTTTCATAATCTTCTCGCAAGTAGGCATCTTCACCAGCCAGAAAATTTGCCCAGGAAGGAACAGCCCCAATAATAAGGAACACCAGAAAAACAAGCTTCACCAGCAAAACATTTTTCATGAATACGTCCTTCCTTTTCCTATCGCCTCCCGCTTTACGCCTCACGTCTTACGAGTATTCTCCTCATTTGGTTCTGGCTCGTCCGGGTTAGGTTAGAAAAGAGTAAGGAGTAAAGACCATGAATCCTTCTTACGCCAACAGTTCAAAACTCTCAACCTTTCCCGCTTGCTTGTCAAAGGTGACGGTCCTGGAGCAGCCCAGTTCGCGATTCAGCCGAGCCAGGAAATAATCTGAAAAATCAGCCGGACCGTCGCGGTACGCGCGGAGTGTCACCCAAGCCAGAGACAAATCCTCAACCCAAAACTGGTTCGTCATCAGCACCTTTTCAAGGACATCCACAATTGGCCGCCATGGATAGTCGTAGGCACTCTCAAATACCCAGACCAGTTCACACAACACAATGCGATTGATGACGCCAGGTGATTCTCGTGTGCAGGTGGTGAGAATGAAGTGAGAAGCTTTTTTCGATTGAACCGGATCATCCTGGACCAAATGTCGAACAAGGATGTTCGTGTCGAGACCATTCAAAGACCAGCTCCTCGTTTTCGAATCACCTTCTTCATTTTCTCAATCGTCACGGGTTTCCTGGGAGGTGGGAGAATACCCTCCAACTCGCGAACATCAACGACGGCGGGCAACAACACCATGCGCCAATTTTCTTCCAAAATGAATTCTATCCTATCACCTGGACGGAAACGCAGATATCCACGAACGGCCTTAGGAATTGTCGTCTGCCGTTTGCTTGTCAGTGTGGCTGTAGGTATAGAATGGTTTCCTTACATATTTATAATATTCCTCACTTGAAGGAAAAACAAACGTCTAATGAGGCGTATCAATCCTCCAAACCTTGCCATCAGATGGATTGACCACAATGAATTGAGCCAGACCCCTGTCTCTGCTTAGAGTTTGCGAAACAATGCAAAGGATTCACCCTGCGGGATGATCCAATCTAGGCGCGTCCAGATTCGTGGCAGAATGGGTCGATCTGAGGGAGCACAACCGCAAGCGTAGGCAGACCTACGTTGAGGATTGTGCGAGTAAAGATCAGCCAAAGATGACATGAAGAGGGGATACGAATTCAACTAGGAGAAGAGCTGAGAGGGAAGAGTCAGATTGAGATTGAATATGGATGTGGCATGCACTCCATCTTGGCGGATGTACTCAATGGTCCCGGTGAGGCCTACGACAATCACTTCTTGCACGCCGGATTGGAGGTATCCTTGGATCTTATGGTTCATTTCAGATGTACGGTTCCCTGGCGACAGGACTTCCACAACGAGCTCCGGTGCCTGAAGGACGGCATTGCGTGGAAGCTGGTCCCATCGTGCTTGGGGCATCCAAGTGACGTCGGGCACTCGCAACCCAGCGGTCGTTGTGAGAACCGCCGCTTCGACTACGGCCTCTCCCTTTAATTGACTGCGAAGTTGAAAGGCAATTTCAGCGCACAGGCGTTGGTGATCGGTTTCTGCTCGTGGACTTAAGACAAGTTCTCCATATTCGGTCAATTCATAATAATCTGGGGACTGTTCATCTTGGGCGAGCTCAGCCCACCATTGGATTAACTCTTCAGGGGAGACGAGGGTCGTAGTATCCATCATGCCTTTCATTCTAGGAATCTCCTTGAATCCTGTCAATGTATCTAGTACTGCGTAATAAAGGACTCTCCGCCGCGTTTCACACGCTCCAAGGTATCCACATAAATATTAGGATATGGGGCCGGATAGGATATGGGGTCGGATATGGGGTCGTTGCTTGACTTAATATGTCATGAATACGAGTCATTGCTTAACTTTATACATTATATCGAGATGCCTTGGGAGCAAGTGAAGTCACACAACGACCCCCACTTGGTTACTAATCAGAGCCATGTAAGGTTGTGAGTTTTCACCAGGAAGAGAAAGGTCATTTGAGAGTGGGGAACCAGGTCTGCCTCAATGATACGTGCGTCGTGGGTCAACAGCGTGGCACCAAAAATCTGCGCTGTGGCCACGATGATCCGATCAGCCGGATCGCGATGAAAAGTGGAAGGAAGACCCGCGACACCTGCGGCAATAGATGGAGAAATACCAATGCGTCGGACAAGGGGTGGTGCAGTTGCCCTTTCGAGCCAATCCCGAAGCGGGAGATTCAAGCGAATGCGGTTTAAGGAATAGAGATTGGCTATTTCCCATAATGAAATATCTGAGATGAATAACGGTTGGTCAGGACTGGCCTTTTGAATGATTCGGGCTTGTTTTTTGGATAACCGGGAATCATTGACAAACCAATACAAAAAAATGTGTGTGTCCAGAAGGACTTTCATCTAGGAGAATCGTCCTCAGCTTCCCATTCATGAGCTGGAAGGGTTGGTGAAACAACATCCCCAAGAATAGACACTGTACCTATCAGTTCGTGTTGAGGAAAACGATGAAGACGGGGGGTGTGAGGGACTAATTGAGCAACAGGTTTGCCCCGTTTAAGAATGGTGATGGGTTCACCCTGCTGGGCCACTTCATCCAAGATGGCTAGGCACTTCGCCTTAAACTCAGAAGCTTGAATTTCTTTCATTTGACTAGTTTAACTGACTAGTCAAATATGGTCAAGTAGTTTTTCTATTGGATGGTTAACAGTTCTGGATGAGGAAGTGTGCCCTAAGGGCTCGCGAAATAATAACTTCCTCTTTTCTCATCCCACCTTCAGGCCAGGTTGGGCCGAAGATGAGATGTATAAATGTACCACTTATTTCTTTACGGACCCTTATTGTTTTGCGGCAACTATTCCGCATAAGCTTGGCGCTTGGCTTCGAGTTCGGCCCATCTGGCATAGAGGCGCTCCACTTTGCGTTCGGCTTCTTTCAGAACGTCATAGGCCTCTTGAAGACGAAGGTGGTCGGTACCCACCGTTGGATCTTCAACCTTCACACGACACGTATCGCGTACCGTCTCGGCTTGGAGGATTCGCGCCTCCATTTGATCATATTCTTTTTGTTCTTTATACGAGAGTTTTTTGGGCTTTGCCCCTCGCAACCCTCCCTTTTGTGTTGGTGAAGAATTGAGCTCCTTATTGCCTCCCTGCAGTTGACGACGGAGCCATGATTCCCATTGTTCATAGGTCGCAAAGTGTCCATGAGCCCCCTTGTCGTCCAACCCCACAAACTCAGTGCAGACCGTTTCCAGCATATAGCGATCATGCGTGACTAAGATCAATGCACCAGGAAATTCCTTGAAACTTTCCTCTAAGGTTTCTCTTGTTGGAATATCAAGATCGTTGGTCGGTTCATCCACAATGAGAACATCGGCAGGCTGTAACATGAACCGTGCGATCATTGCTCGTGCTTGCTCTCCGCCGGATAACCGCTCGATGGGAAGATCCAGTTGCTCCGGCTGAAAACAAAATCGTTTGGCCCACCCCGCTAAATGGATGGTCTGCCCTCGATACGTGACGGAATGGCCCGTATCGGACAACGTGCGTCGCAAGGTCATCTTGGGGTCTAAGTGCTCACGATGCTGATCAAAATGCACCACCTGTAAATTGTCCGCATACTTGATGGTTCCTCCATCAGGGTCCAATTCCTTTGCCAGGATTTTCAGCAGCGTGGATTTGCCCGAACCATTATGCCCGACAATACCAATCGCTTTCCCCGGAGAAATCATCATCTCAAGATTATGAATGATTCTACGAGAACCAAAGCTTTTATTCAGGCCTGTCACTGCAATCAACTGCTTCGTTTTTCGTCCAGACCCCACAAAATCAATGGAGACATCTTGCTGACGTAAACGAGTCGTGGTTTCCGCCAATTCCACCTGTAAGGCCTTGGCCGTCTCGACTCGATATTTGGCTTTTGTCGTCCTTGCTTTGGGTCCGCGTCGAAGCCAGGCCTCTTCACGCCTGACTTTGCCCGCCAGAGATTGTGCCTGTTGTTCCTGCCCGTGCTGAAACGCTTCGCGTTTTTCAAGAAACTCTGAGTACGTCCCCGGGAATGCTAATATCCCATCAACATACCGGCTGTTGAGTTCAGCAATGTTGTTGGTCGTGTGATCTAAAAACCATCGATCATGGCTCACAATGACCCAACCCCATGGCGCTTGCACCAGTAATTGCTCTAACCACCGAAGCCCTTCTTGATCTAAATGGTTGGTGGGCTCATCCAGCAGCATGACATCGGGGCTCTGCATCAAGCCACAGGCAATGGCCAGACGCTTTCTCCACCCACCCGATAACGACGCGACATGTTGTTCCATCTCAGTAAAACCGGTACGACCAGCTATTTCATAGGCGAGAATCTGGATTTCGCTTTCCGACACACCACCGGCCATGGCGCACTGATGGAGAACTTCCCCTACTGTTTCCCATTTCCCGAAATCGGTTTGTTGAGGGACATAGGCAACTCGTAGACGTTGACGTTTCGTCACCGTTCCTTCATCAGGTGTCTCTAAGCCCGCCAGGATTTTTAACAATGTGGATTTTCCCGACCCATTCGGACCAATAATCCCGACATGGTCGGATTCGGAAACCCCGAACGACACTCCTTGGAATAAGCGTTTAGCCCCGAACGATTTTTGAATTTTCTGTGAATAAATTAATGCAGCCATTATCCTCTCAATCAGGTAACTACTCAGGTTGATAGCCTGAAGGCCGAAGACTTTTAGGAGCCAATCATGCGTGATCATCCAACACGTCGGGTATTATAAGTCCTTTAGTCTTCAGCCTAAATACCTGAGTTACGATTCATGAACCTCAAAACACATCCTCAAATGATTCCTGTTCTGCCACCTTGTATCGGATGGCTGGAAACGCAAGAACTCTTAACACAAATCAATAAAAGCCAGTCACCCTTTATGACCCTTGCCGCCGATCAACATTATACCGACGGTCCCGACCCTCATCGACCAGTCATCTTAGTATCGTTCGTCACCTTATGTTTCAAGGAAATATCCCACAACGCCAAAGATGTATTGTCAGACCTCGTTCTCTATCTCCAAGGGCAAATGAACGAGTTACTCCAAAACGTCAGTATGTTGCTGAGCACGTCGCTTGATCTGGAAATTATCTTAGAAATTCGATCCACGCAATTCCATCACCATCACATTCAGGGGTGGAGCCTCACGGTCATGATGGTGGCTTCCGGGCAAGAGTCTCATACGGTTCGTGGAACCTGGGGTTACGGCATTCATGCCCTCATTGATGGCTTGACCGCCTATGCGCACCTTCTTCTCAAGACGCATTCGATTCTTATTGCTTTCCTCTTATTTTATGCACCGGACCTCTGTGCAATTGGCCAATGAAGTCGTTGAAGGATTCGATTCCAGAGGCTTTGATACGTTTCCTTCCCTTGCAACAATTCACAATATCGATAGAGCACACGTTGATAGGCGTCTGGAAATCGTTGGCCAGCCCAACGATGGATCGATCGAGGCAATCCATAAATAATCTTTCCTAATCTACCCGCGATTCGAAATTCAGGACCAAACTCCACCGCTACCAACGCTTCATATTCGCTCAAGTGATGAATAACTGGGTTGCCCAGCATAGCGGTCACGCCCTTCGCCGCTAATTGCCCAGAGCGAACGGCATAATAAATACCTTCCCCCAATAACGGGTCGACTAAATGTCCCGCATCCCCCACCAACATGGCACGTCCACGGACTAATCGTCCAGCCCATGCTTGTCCATTTCCATAGGCTTGTGCAGATGCAATCGGTATTGGATATCCCAACGGCGCAGGAATGTTCATGTCAGCTAGCATTGGCTCATGGCCTATAAAATCACGGAAACTCTGCTTGGGACGCTTTGTTCCTTTCACAAATTCCCCGACACCAAGAGAAAGGCCCTGTTGCTTTGGAAAGATCCAGCCGTAGCCTTTTTTTGCGGCTGCAAACTGATCAGGGCCGTCGGAATCTCTTGAAATGGATGCAAGGGTTTCCTAGCACTTCACTTTCTAAGGCTGGAATCGTCCGTGGGGATCGTCCCGGAAAACATTGGTGCGCTACGACACTCATTACCCCATCGGCTCCAATGACCACACGGCTTCGATAACGTCCCTGCTTTGTGAAGACGTCGACTCCTTCATCCCCATCTCGAATATCAACCACCGACTCCCCTTCGCGAATCTCTGTCCCAACTTCTCGGGCTTTCTCTACCAACCATTGATCAAAATGCTGCCGCATCACCATATAGGCAATAGGCTCCGGAGATTCAATCAGAAAGAATTCTTGATCCCCGTAAGTAAATTGCACTCTATGAACGGTTTCTTCCACAACACTAGGAAAATCTGAAGGCAAAATCCTCGCAATTCGAGCGGAGAGCCCACCCCCACAGACCTTGTACCGAGGATGCACCCGTTTATCAAAAGCCAAAACGGATATCCCTCGCTTACTCAGCTCATAGGCAGCAGACGCCCCGGCTGGCCCCATGCCTACAACAATCACATCATACTTGCGTAAAGAAAGGGAAATACCCACAGGGAAAAACCGCCAGGCAGAGAAAATCGACAGAGAGCTGTACCGAATCAACAACAGATAGACAAGCTAAACGTTGCAGACTACAGGCTCATTTTAGGATATGGCACTGTACTGGAATCTAGGCTTCCTTGACTACTGCAATACGTTTCGCTGCGGGATAAAGGGTGGGAGAGAAATTCGTGAGACAGAACTATATTTCGGAAAACTGAGAATAGCTCTCGTCTGTCTTATACATGGGAATGATTTTCCCTAAATTCATTTCCACAAATACGGATTTAACTTGCTCTTGAGGATTGACAAGAATGACTCGCCCCTTCAATTTCTGAAAGGTCCTTGCTACCGTCGTCAGGATTCCAAGACCGTCACTATCCACAAATGTGATTCCATCAAAATCCAAAATTAAGCCCTTGCCCCCCGCTTCTTGGTATTTTTCGGCAGTTTCCCTAAAGTTATTTTTAGAAAAAATATCGAGTTTTCCGTTGAGACAAAGAATAGGTAACCCGTTGACTGTTTTTTCTTTGATAATCATGAATCGTGATCCATAATTGTTCCCGTGTTTTTTTGACTTGTAGCCTTTTGCTGACCACATCGGAAAGTTCTTAACGAATCTTAAGGTTTTTCCACTCCAGAGCCCTGAAGAAAGGGTAGCCCCTTCCTCCTAAGAAATTCTCACTTATGACCATATGTTGTCCAACGGGAAAGAAAGAACAAGGAAGGTCTTTGCCAATGCAAGGAATAACATCCATATGGCAATTTACTGTTGGAGAAAGATTATCCTAAGGAGCCATCAGGATTTCCCCAACTGTACGGTAATCGTACGTTGGGTTTCTCCACGCTGCACCCGTAAGACGACCGTCTGCCCGGGTTCAGTCCGTTCAATCAGATAATTTTTCAATTGGGCTGGTGTGGTTATTTCTAACTCATCAATGGCAATTAAGATATCCCCTTTTCGAAACCCCGCATGACGAGACGGACCCGTGGCTTTGGCGACACCCAGCACCCAACGGTTTCCTTCTTTGATCGTTTCAAGGTGAATGCCAAGCACGGAAAATCCCGGAGCCTCGCCGGCTAGCACTGCATTGACCACGCGTTTGACCAACATTCCGGGAAGGGCAAACCCAAATCGACTACACCCTCGTTCTGCCGGGGAAGTTTCGGTTTGAATAATTGCATGGACCAGACCGACCAAGTGCCCCTCACCATTGAGAAGACCGCCACCTGAATTTCCTCGACAGGCAGAAAGGTCGACCTGCACTAACCGACTCTGGACGGTCGGCAAAAAGGTATTGGGGTTTCCAACTTTGCCATAGGAAAGGGCTGGACCTCTGCCCATGGGATACCCCACCGTAAAAACGTCATCTCCATAGGTCACATCGTGCTCGGCAAATCTCACACTCGAAAGTGGCCAGTCGGATTGGTCTCCTTGAAGTTTGTATACCGCAACATCCAAATAGGCATTAGCTCCCTGACGTCTTGCAGGTAATTCTCGCAAATCGTCCGTCAGCACATGAATCACGTCTGGGACAACCGACTTCCCACCTTCTGATCGTTCAACGGCATGCCGTGCGGTCAAAATCACGCCTTCACCCAGATGAATCCCAGAGCCTCGAATTTTTACTGGTGCAGCATAAGCAGAGTCATTTGTGGGCATGGCATCAGACCGGAGAATGCCGACAGTTGCAAATTTTGCTTGTTCAATAGCACGTGCCGGGCTTGTAGACGCCGGTTCATCAGCAACCGCGAGAGATAGGACAAAACAAGGTCCAAGCATAAGACTCATAAGTATTGACAACAAATAAAGCATCTTGCTCCTTAGAGAATTAATACATCCTGATGGTGCAATCCCCCTTCAAACCTACCTGCTCGGTCATCTAATACTCAAGATAGGTCAATTCATGACTGACAGTGACGGTTGAAGCGAGACGCCCTTGAACCTAGAAACCATAGTTGGATCACAAAAGTCCACGCAAGCGCTTGGCGCACCTCGCAAAATAAAAAAATGTCTCATCACCCGGAAGGTGACCACGATTTTTTTATTTCACCAGGCACACCAATCCCTTACGCGTCTTTTTTGCGCCCTACTGCCGTTTCTAGGTTTAATTGACTGAATAGATCTTTCATATGTTGATAGGAATAATGGGCATTTCGCCCACTAG
>PVMK01167041.1_pt1 | contig 23780 bp, 22 predicted proteins | sample 1853481 | NCBI WGS metagenome assembly PVMK01 (sample SAMN08533507, study PRJNA380276) | Marine sediment metagenome, whole genome shotgun sequencing project. | reverse complement strand
TATTGGAACATCAATGTATTTTGCCTGCTCAGGAGTAAGTGATTCCAATTCAACACCTATCTTATCCAAATGCAAACGTGCAACTTTTTCATCCAGATGTTTTGGAAGAGTGTATACTTTGTTTTCATATTTATCCGGATTATTCCAAAGTTCAATCTGCGCTAACACTTGATTGGTAAATGAGTTAGACATGACAAACGATGGATGCCCCATTGCACAGCCAAGGTTAACCAATCTTCCTTCTGCTAAAACAATAATATCTTTTCCATCAATTGAATATTTATCAACCTGCGGTTTAATTGTATCCTTTGTATTGCCATAAGTTCCTTCCAGCCAAGCCATATCAATCTCATTATCAAAATGCCCGATGTTACAAACGATAGTTTTATCTCTCATCAGTCTGAATATCTTTTCATTGACAACATCTTTATTGCCTGTTGCGGTAACAATAATATCCGCTCTCGGGGCAGCATCTTCCATCTTTTTAACTTCGTAACCATCCATCGCTGCCTGCAATGCACAAATCGGATCAATCTCAGTAACAATAACTCTTACACCCGCGCTGCTTAATGATTGCGCCGAACCCTTTCCAACATCACCATAACCGGCAACCACTGCAACTTTACCCGCAAGCATTAAATCAGTTGCTCTGCGAATCGCATCTACTAATGATTCGCGGCAACCATATTTATTATCGAATTTAGATTTAGTAACAGAATCATTAACATTTATTGCAGGAATAGGAAGAGTACCGTTCTTCTCTCTTTCATATAGTCTGTGAACTCCCGTGGTTGTTTCCTCGGACAGACCTTTGATATCTTTTGCCAGTTCCGGATATTTGTCCAAAACCATATTCGTTAAGTCACCACCGTCATCCAATATCATATTTAATGGTTTTTTATCATCACCAAAAAATAATGTTTGTTCAATACACCAATCAAATTCTTCAAGTGTTTCACCTTTCCAGGCATAAACCGGAAATTTTTGTGCGGCAATTGCAGCAGCAGCATGATCTTGTGTTGAAAAAATATTACAGGATGACCAGGTTACTTCGGCACCAAGATCTCTAAGTGTTTCAATCAAAACAGCCGTTTGAATAGTCATATGCAGACAGCCAGCAATACGTGCACCTTTTAACGGTTTTTTATCTTTGTATTCTTCCCGCAATGCCATTAAACCGGGCATTTCTGCCTCTGCAAGTATTATTTCTTTTCTACCCCAATCTGCTAATGAAATATCCTTAACCTTGTAGGGTAAAGTTTTTACGTTATTCTTAGCTATTGTTTCACTCATATTTATACCTTTATCTTTTATTAAAACTTAAATGTACTTTTTAAATAAATCAACTAGATCCAAATTCTCCCAGGTGAAGCCGTCTTCTTCCCTTCCAAAGTGTCCGTATGCTGCAGTCCGTTGATAAATGGGTCTTCTCAACTTAAGTCTTTCGATGATTCCATTTGGAGTTAAATCAACTTCTTTGTTTATCATCTTCGAAATTTCAATATCAGGTATTACGCCAGTACCTTTTGTATCAACATAAACAGATACAGGTTCAGCAACACCGATTGCATAAGCCAATTGCACCAGGCACTCTGTCGCAAGTCCTGCCCCTACAATATTTTTAGCGATATGCCTTGCTGCGTACGTAGCACTCCTATCAACTTTAGACGGGTCTTTACCAGAGAAAGCACCGCCGCCATGGGGTGCCCACCCTCCATAAGTATCAACTATTATTTTTCTTCCGGTCAAACCACTGTCGCCGTGTGGTCCTCCAATTTCAAACCGCCCTGTTGGATTTACATAATACTTTGTTTTATCATCAATCAAATCTTGCGGGATTACTTTTTTAATAACTTTTTCTATTACATCATCTTTAATTTTTTTCTGACTTGCATCTGCATCGTGTTGTGTTGAGATAACAACTGTATCAACTCTTAGCGGTTTTTTATTTTCATCATATTCAATAGTAACCTGAGACTTAGCATCAGGTCGGAGGTAAGGCATAAATCCATCATAACTTTTTCTTATGCTTGCCAATTTCATTACTAATTTATGAGCATACATAATAGGCATTGGCATCAATTCAGGAGTTTGATCGCAGGCATATCCAAACATAATTCCCTGGTCTCCGGCACCGCCAGTATCAACTCCCATAGCTATATCAGGTGATTGAGCATGAATTGCATTTAATACAGAACAGGATTCGGCATCAAATTTATATTCTGCGCTGGTGTACCCAATTTTTTTAACTGTAGACCGTACAACATCAGGCACTTCAATATAAGCATCGGTCGAGATTTCTCCGCCAACTAAGACTAAGCCCGTTGTTACAAAGGTTTCGCAAGCTACTCTTGCCTGCGGATCTTTTTCAAATATTGCATCTAAAATTCCATCTGATATTGCATCACAAACTTTATCAGGATGTCCTTCCGAAACTGATTCTGATGTAAATAAGAAAGACATATTATGCTAACCTTTCTAAAAATTCCATTAAAAACATTAAATTAAGAGGTGATTATATTCTTTTAAATAAAAAAGCGTGTAAACTTACCCAAACTCTATTTTATTAACAACAATAACAATCTATATTGAACTACATAGTGAGACATTACAACAGGCAGAGCGGATAAAAACATTATGATTACTTTTAATACAAAAATAACAAAACTGTTAAACATTAAATACCCAATAGTGCAAGCAGGTATGGTATGGGTATCAGGCTGGAAACTTGCATCAGCAGTTTCAAATAATGGAGGTTTAGGACTTATCGGTTCAGGTTCAATGAAACCGGAGTTATTAAAAGAACACATACAAAAATGTTTTGCTGCAACCAATAAACCATTTGGTGTGAATATTCCCCTCCTTCGTACTGATGTTAAAGAACTTGTAAAAGTAACTGTTGATGAGGGAGTAAATATTGTTTTCACATCCGCAGGTAACCCTAAAAAATTTACAAATGTGTTTAAGGAAAATAATATTACAGTTATACATGTTGTGCCTTCGGTTATGTTTGGTTTGAAGGCCGAAGCTTCAGGATGTGATGCAGTAGTTGGCGAAGGTGTGGAAGCCGGCGGGCATAACGGCAGCGATGAAATTACAACCATGGCTTTAATCCCTCACTTGGTTGATGCTTTGAGTATTCCGGTTATAGCTGCCGGTGGAATTTCAGACGGGAGAGGGATTCTTGGGGCACTTTCTTTGGGTGCTGAAGCTGTACAGATAGGAACAAGATTTGCCGCTACTGTAGAATCATCTGCTCATCAAAATTATAAAAGAAGAGTTGTTGAAGCATCGGATAATGATACGATTCTTGCTTTTAAAAAAATTGGTTTGGTTAGAATGTTAAAAAATGATTTCGCATTAAAAGCCGTTAAAGCTGATGAGGATGGTTGGGACGAAGATAAATTAAAAGCGCTGCTCGGCAAAAAAAGAGAAATGCTTGGTATTTTTGAGGGCAATGAAAATGAAGGCGAAATGGAAGCCGGACAAGGCTCAGGATTAATTAAAGAGATTCTGCCGGTAGATTTATTAATGAATAAATTATTAGAAGAGGTGGAAAAAGCAAATGTAAGAAACCAAAAAATGATTACTACCCGTTAATCAGGTTAACAGTAATTGCCTCAACAACTTCATCTACGTATTTTCGTTTCATCAAAAAATGATAATAGTTTTCTCAGCACCGACTCAACGGTTGCATCAGGACAAGAAGCACCGCTGGTTAACGAGATAGTAACAGGTTTTGCCTGGGGAAGATATTTATTTGTTACTTTTTCGTGCTTTGTTTGAATATCAAAATGAAGTATCTGATTCGGGTCTAATATTTTTTCTTCAGATGAGATAAAATATGTGGGCAGTTTTTCTTGACATAATTCAGCTATGTGTCCTGTGTTAGAACTGTTATATCCTCCTACAACTATTGCCAGATCAGCATCCATTTTCAACAAGCCATAAGTTGCTTCCTGATTATCGTTTGTGGCATAACACAACGTATCCCTTGTATCGGCAAAATGATCATTTAAATTTTCAACACCATATTTTTTTATCATTACACTTTTCAGATGATCAGCTATTTCCTGTGTTTCAGTTGCCAGCATTGTAGTTTGATTTACAACACCAATTTTTTCCAAATCCTTTCTAACATTAAAATCCATCGAGTATTTACCATCAAAAAAACTGTAAAATTCATTTTCATTCTTTTTGCCAAGTATTATTGAACCCAATATCTCTGCTTCATTCAGGTCTCTTACAATTAGCGATGGTGCGTTCGTTTGGCTGTGCGAAAACGTTGCACGGGTTTCTTCATGTAAATGTTTACCATGAATAATAATTGTACAATCATCCTCACCTAATGCAGAGCTTCTGTTCCACACTTTTTCAACAAAAGGACAGGTAGTGTCATATTGATAAGGATTGATACCTTTATCATTCAATTTCTTTTCAATTTCAATTGTTGTTCCGAATGCAGGTATTATAACAATATCATCAGCAGTCAATTTATTCCAGTCAATCAATTCATTACCTGAAGTATCCATTAAAAATTTAATCCCCATTCTGTTCAAGTCTTCGATTCGGGTCTAATATTTTTTCTTCAGATGAGATAAAATATGTGGGCAGTTTTTCTTGACATAATTCAGCTATGTGTCCTGTGTTAGAACTGTTATATCCTCCTACAACTATTGCCAGATCAGCATCCACTTTTAACAAGCCATAAGTTGCTTCCTGATTATCGTTTGTGGCATAGCACAACGTATCCCTTGTATCGGCAAAATGATCATTTAAATTTTCAACACCATATTTTTTTATCATTACACTTTTCAGATGATCAGCTATTTCCTGTGTTTCAGTTGCCAGCATTGTAGTTTGATTTACAACACCAATTTTTTCCAAATCCTTTCTAACATTAAAATCCATCGAGTATTTACCATCAAAAAAACTGTAAAATTCATTTTCATTCTTTTTGCCAAGTATTATTGAACCCAATATCTCTGCTTCATTCAGGTCTCTTACAATTAGCGATGGTGCGTTCGTTTGGCTGTGCGAAAACGTTGCACGGGTTTCTTCATGTAAATGTTTACCATGAATAATAATTGTACAATCATCCTCACCTAATGCAGAGCTTCTGTTCCACACTTTTTCAACAAAAGGACAGGTAGTGTCATATTGATAAGGATTGATACCTTTATCATTCAATTTCTTTTCAATTTCAATTGTTGTTCCGAATGCAGGTATTATAACAATATCATCAGCAGTCAATTTATTCCAGTCAATCAATTCATTACCTGAAGTATCCATTAAAAATTTAATCCCCATTCTGTTCAAGTCTTCATTCACACCCGGATTGTGGATCATTTCACTCAGTAAAAATATTTGTTTATCCGGATTTTCTTCAACGGTACTGTATGCAATTTCTATCGCATTCTCAACACCGTAACAAAAGCCAAAATGCCTTGCCAAATAAAATCTCACAGGTCCAAAATCAAGCAAGGTCGGTGAATAATCCTTTTTTCTCGGATCATCGTCTTTCCTGGAATTTTTTATTTTGTTGATGAAAGAACTTCTGTAAAATTGTGGGATATCAAACTGTTTCATTTTATTAGATTTCAATTTTTGATTTGTCAAAATATTTATTTTGATCAAGTGCGACTTGTTTTGTTGATAATTATATAACTGATGCTGTGCTGTTAATTATTTGAGAATATTTTATCCTGTTCACCTGATATATTAAGATCATTAATAAATTGTTCCTTTGATGGTTTTATAAGAATAAGATAACCCAATAAAAATAAAAATACAATTGCATAGAGATAATTGCCGGTAAGAATAAATCCTACCAGCGAAAGAAAAGCTCCGGATTCAATTTGCGCCCATTGAATAATTTTAATTGTTCGATACTTTGTAATTTTTGCTAACAGATCTTCGCTGAAATTGACGGATGAAATATTTTTATTATAAATACTTCTTGCTAAAAACATTACTGCAAATCCTGCTATTGGAATGAGAAACTTAAAAATCTCATTTATTGATTGAATGGGTTCAATATTTTTATTTTCGACAATAAACAGTGCAATTGCAAAAAAAATTATAAGCCCAAAGATTAAGGCACCGTAAATTATTCCGGTTACTCTAAATTGTTCCGAAATATTATTATCATCCATGTCAATACTTCTTTAATAAAATGGATAGTAGATTGTACTCAAAGTTACTTAGAAATTCAGAAACATCTTTACTATATTTGCACACCCAAATATAAACAGTGCTACTGACTTTACATGTTGTTAGCATTTTTAATGTAATTAACAAATGAAAATTAACAATGGACCTATTAGGAAAATTAAAAAAAATTAATTCCAGATACGAAGATATCAATGCACAGCTTTCGGATTCAGAAATTGTAAGTGATCGTAATAAGATGATAAGTTTGAGTAAGGAAAGAAGCGATCTTGATGAAATAATAAAGGTTTACCAGGAATATGATTCTGTTTTAAAAAACATCACGGGAAATAAAGAAATCCTTAGCTCCGAAAATGATAAGGAACTAATTGAATTTGCCCAGACAGAATTAACTGAACTTAATGAGCAAAAAGAGAAACTGGAAGAGAAAATAAAGTTCATTCTTCTACCGAAAGACCCTAACGATGACAAAAATGTAATTGTTGAAATAAGAGCCGGAACAGGGGGCGATGAAGCGGGATTGTTTGCAGGAGATTTGTTCAGGATGTACTCCCGCTATGCAGAATTAAGATCGTGGAAACTTGAATTAATTGATATAAGCGAATCGGGAATAGGTGGGATAAAAGAAGCTGTGTTCTCATTAAACGGTGATGGTGTTTTTGGTGATATGAAATTTGAAAGAGGTGTGCACAGAGTACAAAGAGTACCCGATACGGAAGCAAGCGGAAGAGTTCATACTTCGGCGGCATCTGTTGCTGTACTGCCAGAAGCTGAGGATGTGCAGATTGAAATTAATCCTAATGATTTGAAGATTGATATTTTTCGTTCGGGCGGTGCCGGAGGACAAAGTGTGAACAAGCTTGAAACTGCTGTGAGGATTACTCATCTTCCTACAAAGATTGTAGTGCAATGCCAGGATGAAAGATCACAGTTAAAAAACAAGCATAGAGCTCTTAAAGTGCTGAAGGCAAGATTATATGATTTGGAATTAAAAAAACAAAATGAGAAAATATCATCACAACGAAAATTAATGATCGGCAGCGGCGATAGAAGTGATAAGATACGAACCTACAACTTTCCCCAAAACAGAGTTACCGACCATAGAATTGGTTTAACCCTTTATAATCTTTCAGGGATAATAGAAGGCGATTTGGATGAATTGATTGAACAATTAAAGATAGCAGAACGAGCCGAAAAATTACAAGAAAGCGGTTCATACTAATCAGCAAATAATTGTATAAAAACTAACCCGTAGTTTTTTGTTTAATACTATCGAACAGTTTAATTAAGAAGACTAAAACAAAACCCAGGATAGAAAACAACACATCATCGCTGCTAACTATGTATTGTTCAGTGAACCCAATTAGATAGGTTATACCTTTTGTGAAAATAAGTACAGTAAAAAAAGCGGCAAAGCCGTATAATCCAGAGACAAAAGGTTTAAAAAAGAAACTTATCAAGTAATAATAAATTATGTTGCCTCCTATTTTGATGTGCGATTTAGAAAGAATTACTCCCTTCATTCGAATCCTGTATTTTTTTTGTAAAATAACTATTTAATAAAAAAAATAACCTTTGCATACAGAGTTAGTTTAAGTGAGTCCCATAAAACCTTAGAGTAGAATAAGTTAAACTTTCAACAATTGAATGTAATAATAATTATCTAATATTCAAAATTCATCTAATTTTTTTTGGTATAATTATATAGAAAAATATTTGTTCCATTCTGAAGTATTATCGAGAATATTCCTATAAAGGTTAATTTGAGAAAGTTATTAGATTGTTTTCACAGAGCTGTTGCGAGATGAACGAAGATTAATTTCAAATATTTACTTAACTGTAATTGAAATTAAACTTATATCATCACCAAAATTTCCGCCTGAAAATTCAGTGATGTCCTCCTTAATTACTTCAAGTTCATCCTGACCATTTGTAGCAGATTGAATTCCCTCCAATAATCGTTTGGAACCAAACTGTTCATCGCCTGCATTTCTTGTTTCAATTATCCCGTCGGTGATTAATAAAAGTGAATCGGATTTATTAAGATTGATCAAAGTATCTTCATATTCACCTTCATCAGAAAAACCTAAAAGCATTCCTTTGGATTGAATACTTTTCACTGTATTTTCCAACGAGTTTTTATATATTAACGGAAGATCGCCGGCTCCCGCATATCTTGCAGTAAGATTTTTATTATCCAAAATTACAATCGAAATTGTAGTAAACACTTCTGAAACTTTTGCATCTTTATAAACCGATTTATTTACTTCACTTAGAATTGCACTAGGAGAATATTTTTGGGAGGACTGCAATACACCCCGCAAAGCACTTCTAACATAACCTGCATACGCAAAAGCAAAATACCATGCGCCCCATTTTTTACCCATAACATCGCCCAAAATAATTGCAAGATGTTCATCATCAATGTTAAAATAATCTACAAAATCTCCGCCCGGAATTCCTTCAAAAGGCAAATGCCATTGTTTAATATTAAATCCTCCAAATTCTGGAAGATTATCAGGGACAACTTTAATGCGTAACGAATCTGCTGCCTCATGTAATTCAGATACAACTTTTTGGCGCTCTTTTGATAAGCTATTAATTATTGCTTTAACTTTTGCAACAATCACTTTGGGACCATCGGTTTTAATAACATAGTCTGCAATATCCTGGTCATAACCATTAAGAATATCCTGCTCCTCACTTTTCGCAGTTAGAAAGATGAAAGGTATTGACTTTAGTTCAGTTCGTTCTAAAATATAACTTCTAAACTCAAATCCACTCATATTTGGCATCATTATATCGGAAATTATAATATCTGGTTTAAACGACCTTAAAATTTCCAAACCTTCTTTACCACTCTCTGCAGACTTACATTCAAATCCAGCTTTTTGAAGATTATAGCGAAATGCGTGCGATAAGGAAAGATCGTCATCTACAAGTAATATTTTAAAAGATTTTTTTTGAAAAGTTTTGTTAAGATTTTTCTTGACACCATAAAGCTTATAAATATCCGTTCTTTTTTGAAGTGCCTTAACTTTTAAAATGAGTTCGTCAACATCGAATGGTTTTGTTATAATATCATCGCCGCCGACTTCCAGCGCACGTGTTTTATCTTCGTACGAACTTTTAGACTGTAACAAAAATGAAATGGTATAAGTTTATAATTTTCATTTTCTCTAACTTTTTTACAAAATGTAAATCCATCCATATTCCCCCAAAGATACATCGCAAAGAACTAAATCGATATTATTGTTTTTAAGATAATTAAATCCCTTCGTCAGCACTTTCCGCTTCAAAGGTTTGAAAATTATTTGTTTTTAAATTATGACTTAAAAGTTTTCGAATTGTGATATCATCATCAATTATCAATACTGTTTTTCCAACGTCACTCACTATATCTCTCCATTACTCTGTATGATAAAATGATGAGTTTGTAGTTTCATCAACAAGTTAAAGAAAAAGGATTGAACGGAAGAATTAAAACAATAGCTCACAATATCTCTGTTTATTTAAAACTCAGGATAGCGTCTTCTTTTGTATTAAAAGTTTCAAAAACACGATGCATCCTGGTTAACTCGAACATTGAGTTAACAGCAGGGCTGAAAGCCTACTAATCTTAAATCTCCACCAAGACTGGTTACCCTTTTAAGAGATATTACCAGAACTCCCAAGAAAGGTAGAATCAATAAACTCACAATCGGAAAGATCTACAACGATTTTTTTGTAGCCATTCTCAATATTTTCGGTTAATCTTTGTTTGAATTCATCAGCTTCACTTAAAGTAGCCCTTGTTAAATCGACAACCTCTACAATAACGTCATTGTGCTCTTCTTTAATAAAAAACATTTATTTGCTTCCTCGTTTATATTTATTCACTGTAAGCTCTGTTTTCAATACTGTATTTTTCCATTAACCTGTAAATTGTAGCTCGTCCTAGCTGCAATCGTTTAGCCGCTTCAACAATGTTGCCTTTAGTAACTTTAAGTGCATGTCTTATCGATTCCTCTTTAAGTTTTTCAAACGGAATTATCGTGTCATCGGTGAAAAGCGGACCAGCGTAATCTACTGAAGCCATCTTTTCTGCAGTTCTTAAATGAGGCGGAAGATCTTCCACATCTATCATCTCATTTTCCGCAATAATGATACATCGTTCAATGGTATTTTCCATTTCACGAATATTCCCCGGCCAATCATATTCATAAATTAATTTTAATGCTCTTTTTGTAAATCCATTGATATCTTTGCCTAATTTTTTGTTGATTTCTGATACAAAGTGTTCGGTTAAAACTAAAATATCTCCCTTCCTTTGTCTTAAAGGCGGAATGTAGATTGGGAAGGAATTTAAACGATAATAAAGGTCTTCTCTGAATTCTTTATTGTCAACAGCTTGTTTTAAATCTCTGTTAGTAGCTGACATTATCCGAACGTTGGTTTTAATTAATTCGGTTCCACCGACTCTTTCAAATTCTCTTTGCTGAATTACGCGAAGAAGTTTTGCCTGAAGCAGCATTTCAAGCTCACCAACTTCATCCAAAAATATTGTACCGCCGTTAGCTAATTCAAACTTTCCTAATTTGCGTTGATGTGCGCCTGTGAAGGATCCCTTTCTCGTGACCAAATAATTCACTTTCTAAAAGTTCCCGAGGTATTGAAGCACAATTTACAACTATAAACGGATTATCTTTTCTGTTACCATTATAATGAATTGCTTTGGCAATCAACTCTTTACCTGTTCCGCTTTCACCGTAAATTAAAACCGTTATATCGTTATTCAAAACCTTGGTAACCAAACGGAAAACATCCTGCATTTTACCATCAGCGGTAATAATATTATCGAAGCTGTATTCACGCTGAACATTTTCTTTCAGACTCTGAATTTCACGTGTTAAATCGTAGTTTTTTATTGCGTTTTTTATGGCAAGTTCAAGCCGCTGCTGGTCTATAGGTTTGGGGAAATAATCATAAGCTCCGAATCGAAGAGACTTTACGGCTACTTCGATGCTGCCCTGAGCAGATAACATAATTACCGGTAAATTTTCATCAATTTGCTTAATTCTTTTCAAAGTTTCCACTCCATCCAAACCCGGGAAGCATGATATCTAAAAGGATTAAATCCGGTTTGGCACTCAGTCTTTTCAACATTGCTTCGCTGTTGGAAAATACCTCCACTTCATATAACCATTTTTCCTTTACCCAAAAGGAGAGTAATTTTGATATTGCCTGCTCGTCATCGACAATAAATATCAACTTATTCAAATTTTAACCTCAGTTTTTTGCTTAAAACTTTTGAGAAATTTTACAATGAAGGATGTTCCATTCCCTATTTCACTCTGAACGGAAATCATCCCTTTATGTATATCAATCATTTGTTTCACAAAAACTAAGCCAATTCCTGTGCCAGGGATTTCAGTACCAGGACGGCTTACACGATAGAATTTTTGGAAAATATAAGGTAAATCTTTCTCCGGTATACCAATTCCTGTATCACTTACTACAATTTCTACCTCTTTAAATAGATTAATTACGATAACTTTTACCCTTCCATCTTCATTTGTAAATTTAATTGCATTGTTGATTAATGCCTCGAAATAACTGTGCTATTTTTTCTTTATCAGCTTCTATTAATATTTGGGCCTGTGGGTACTCTAATACGAATGTGATTCTTTTTTTGAGTGCACTTTCTCTATTGCGATCCACAATTTCCTTTAATATTTCAACCAAATTAAAATTAGTTTTATTCAGTATTATTTTACCACCTTCAATCCTGGAAATATCCAACACATCATTTATCAGTTTTGCCAATCGTTTTCCTTCATAAAGTATTACTTTGTTAAACTCTGATTTCATTTCTTCGGGCAGATCGGGATCGGAAACTATCGTCTCTGAAAATCCAATAATTGAAGCCAACGGTGTTCTGAACTCATGTGAGATATTGGAAACAAACTCACTCTTAAGTCTGTCGAGTTCTTCGATTAACGAACCCTGCTGCCAGAGCCTTGCTCTTTCCAAAGAAATCAATCTTTGAGCTTCTGTTAATTTTGGTTTCAGTTTGATCAACTCATCTTCATATTTTTTCATCCTTGATATATCATTACCTATGCCAAGCATTCCGATTACTTTGCCGTCTCTTATAATAGTCCGCCCGGTTATCTCAAATGATGTAAGTCTATTTAACTTGGTTTTTAAGTGTGTAGTAAATTTAATTACCTTATCCGACTGCAGCATTTTACTTATTGCTTCTGATACTTCGATATTTTCTTCGGTGGGAACCAACTCTAAAAAATGTTTACCAAGTAATTCTCTCTCGGTATAATCCAGCAATAAAGAGCCGGAATCATTTACCTTTAAAAAACATCCGTCCTTATCAAGTATAAAAATTAAATCGTTCGATATAAGAAGAAGATTTTTAAAATTTTCTTCCCAGTTTTTTACTATTGTATCAGCATCAACCTTATTATCGGCAAACGGTAATAAAGATTCTTCGTTCAGGCATTCATAAAATAATTCTTTTACCTGGTTACTGAGAATGCTAAGTACAGACATATAAGCATCATTTTCAGAGTGTAAAAGTTTACTAATCTCATCCGAGAAAAGAACCAAATAAACTGAATCATTTTGTTCATTAATTGAATAAACATTCTGAATAAAACATGACTGCACATCAAGTTCATTAACTATTGATTTATAAACAGGAAGGATTCTAACCGAGTCATAGTCAATTCCTGTACTTTTGTGCAGATGCGCGAGGGATTGGATAAATTCTTCAAACATAGCAGGGTTACCGCCAACAATTGACATAACAGAAGAATCAAAATTATTGAACCTGAGCAAAAGTCCTGTTTTGCTGTTTGTAACTTTCGCAAGTATTTTAAATGTATTATCTATCAGTTCATTCATTAGAGAAATGTTTTAGTAAAAATACTAATATCTTAAAATTGCAGTTGTAATTATAATAAAAATATTTGTGGGTAGGATTAACTGCAGAGCGAATAGGAAAATTTATTTTTTAATCTTCTCTTTTTGAATAGCTTCGTAATATTTTAAAATTAATTCTTCATAATCTTTTGCATAACCTTCCTGCACAGCTTTGTTCAATTCATCTTTTAATTTTTCTTTGCCTTCATCCGACGATAGGTTAATATCAGAAGGTGATTGTCTTACATAATTCTCACCTGTATTAGATTTTCTTTTCTTTTCGAAATCTCTTTCATTTATCGAGCGCTGTGCATCAAGAAGTTTTGATAATATCTGTTCCTGCTTTTGTATAAGTTTATCATCAAGTCTTTCGGTTTTCATGTTCGTTAATACTTCCTGCATTTCCTTCAAAATGTTATCCAGATCAGCGGGAAGTTTTTTCGATTCTCCCGAAATTTTTGCCTCTTTATTTAACTCTGCAAGAGATTTTTGTATCAATCCCTGCTGCTGAGCTAATCTTTGCAATTCTCCCTGCTGTTGAGGAGATAACTGACCCTGCTGCATTTGCTGGAGCATTTGTGTAAGACTATTCAAATTCATTTGCTGTGAAGAAAGCTGCTGTAATTGCTGCATCATCGACATCATTCCACCCTGCCCTCCGCCCTGCATCATTGATTCCATAGAACCTTTCATCATAGATGCAGCTTGATTCAAATGCATCATTGCTTCACCTTGTGTAATAGCAGCGTAAGAACCGTTACGGTTTTGTAGCGATTGAATAGACTGCTGCATTTGTTTGTTAGCATCGCCCAAAGCTTTACCCATCTCTGGCGAAATAGCAAAAGTTTTTTGCGAAAGTTCCTCCATCTGTTTCATAAGATTTGAAAGATTATTTTTCAGTTTTTCCTGTTGCTCGGCATTATCATTAAACGTTGATGAATTTGGTTCTGAATTCTGCGTTTCATTTTTCAGTTCTTCCTGCATCTTCGAAAGCTCAAGCATGTTATCAAGTATTTTCATCATATCAGTAAAAGTCTGCATCTGATTCTGCATCATCATCGAATTTTTCATTTCCTGCATTTGCTGGTTTAGCTTGCTCATATTTTCTGATACCTGCTGCTGCTGCTGCATTGCGTCCTGCATTTTATTCTGCTGAATATTTTGAGATGCTTGTTCTGATAATTCTTCATTTTTCTGTTTTTCATAGTCATCCATAACCTGTTCAAGTTCTTCCTTCGGCATATCCTCCAATTCACTCATTTTCTCATCAAGATTTTTCATTTGCTCTTCAAGCTTTTCCAATTTATCAGTTATATCTTTTTGCTTCTGCGCCAATTCATTTTTTTCGTTTTGGTTTGATGGATCGCTTTGTTCAGTTTGCTCTTTAAGCTCTTCCTGTTCGGCAATAAGTTCTTCAGTTCTTTTCAGCAGCTCATCAATTTTTTGTTCAATTTGAATTCGCTTTAAATAGATTCAAAGTCCGCTCAATACTTTTCTTAAATCTTTCCTCATCCAATTTCATATTCTGAAGCTGCTCCTGTGTCATATCACGGTTAAGCTGCTCTAAAGTATCTCTAAGTTTCTCCATCGCCTTTTTCATCTCTTCGCTTGTAAGCTCATCCATCAGTTTTTGCAGTTCCATATATTTCTCAAGTGTTTCTTCCGATAGAAGATCATTCTGTTGAAGATCGTTTTGCATTTCCTGAAGTTTATCACTCATATCATCCATTCTTTGCTGAAGTTCTTCAAATTTTTCTAACGCATTTTCAATTTTTTCCTTTTCTTCCCATGTTAATTTTTCCTCATCTTTTTTAAGGTCCTGGTCAATTTCCTGTAATTCTTGTTGAAGTTCCTCAGCTTCTTTTAATGTTTGTTCCAATTCAGTTTCCGAATGAGATTGGATTTTATCAGCTTCCGCAAGTATTTCATCGAGCGAAGGAACTCTTACAGTGAACACAGAAGTCTTAGCAGATTTTGGTCCGTTAATATTATCATTATCAAAAACTTCGAGGTAGTAGCTTACAACATCATCCACCCCTAAAGAGAGTTGAGATAAGTTCCATATGTAATTAACAGGAATCTCTTTTTTAGAAGGAGGTAATTGAATTTCCAATTTACGAAAATCTTTCTGCGGAGGTTCGTACCTTGAAGCTGAGAGCCTGTAGTTTAGAATGAGTTTTGAAAATCCATAATCATCAGCAACTTCTGCAATAAGATTAACCCTGTTATCATTTGCAAGAGGAATGCTCATATTTGGCGCAACCATTTCGATAGTGGGATAAGCATCGTATAATGCCTGCACATAGTAAGTTATTGGTGATGAATTTTCACTTCCAATCTCATCTAATAATTTAATGACGTACTGATTGTCTTTTCTTACAGTAAATTTTCCAATAGCTTCATTTTCCGTAACATCAAACTCAACAGAGGTTGAATCACTAAAAAGAAGGAAAGCACTACTAAGTTTTTTTGTAGAAGAGAGTATTAATATTTACTCTTGTTCCAACTAAAGAAGTAATGTTGCCATTATCCTGTTGAAAAGTTTTTTCTATTTTGGAATAGGCGGGAGGAATTATTTCCAGTTCAATTGTTTCAACAATCGGTCTGTCAATCACGGTTATTTCATATTCATCACTTTTTATTTCATCTGATACAGCAAAATATTTGAATGAGGATCTTACAGATACAAAGTTAAAATTAAAATTACCAAGTGAATCAGGTGTTCCCCGTTTAAAAGCGAATTCAACATCTTCTTTATTTTTTGTTGCAAAATAAATCTCGCCTGGAGATTCTCCCTCAACAGAAACGGAAATTAATATATCGTCGCCCTTAGTTATTTCGGAATCACCGGGGAATACTTTAAAAGTGAATTTCGGTGGTTCAATAAATTCCTGGTCGTAATTAACTAAACGATAAGATGCTGCGTTAAGCCCGGGTATAAACAAAAACATTAAAATAACAACTACGGCTAGAGAGCTAAAATAAATAAAGGCGCTCTTCACTTTTTTAAAACTAATGATCGAATCAAACTTTATATTTTTCGTACGGTTATATACATTTTGAAACGCTGCATTAATTAGTCTAGGCGAATAAATTTTGTCATCGTTTGAAGAAACAAGCTGCATTGTGTTAAGAAGATCATCTTTTATTTCCGGAAAGTGTTCACCAATTTTCCCGGCAACATTGAAGTAAGATTCATTCCTAAAAAACTTAAAGTAACGCAGCGCGGGGATAAGCAATAAATAAATAATCGTTCCGCCGATAGCAGTAACTGTAAAGTAAAAAATAAAAGTTCTTAATGAAGAATTAAAATGTGCAATCAGTTCAAGTAAAGCGAAGACCGTGAAAACCGCTGTTGCAATTAGTAAAGCTATTTGCAAACCAATTATAGCTTGAAGAAGATATTTCTTTCGGCAATACCTTTCCAGTTTGCTAATAACTTCGGTATAATATTTTGAATCTGTTCCCATTATTGTGATAACGCCCAAACTACAATATTAGTTCCAAATTTCAATGCTTCTACTCTTTTTTCGGGTGGATCGTTATGTACCACGTCATCAGCCCAACCGTCACTTGGGTTCGATTCATAAGTATAATATACTGCAAGTCTTCCCTCTACAAAAATACCAAATCCCTGTGGAGAGTTTTTATCATGTTCGTGTGTTTTTGGTGGTCCGTATTCAAAATTATAAAGCACACTATATAATCCATAATTAAAAGGGAGCTCAATAAAATCTTCAGTGGGGAAAACTTTTTTCATCTCACGTCTTATTGCATTATCCAAACCATAGTCATCATCTATATAAAGAAAACCACCATTCTCCAAATAGAGCCGCAGTCGTTCAACTTCATCTTCTGCAAAAACAACATTTCCATGTCCCGTAATAAATAAAAATGGATAAGAAAAAATCTCCTCCGATGATATTTCCACAAATTGATACCTTGCATCAACTTTAATATTTGTATTTTGCTTAATGAAGTTAAGCAGATTCACTTCTGCTGAAGGATCGTTGTACCAATCGCCGCCACCGTTATACTTTAGGCGTGCAATTGCAAAAGTTCCCTGTTCCTGAGCAAAAGCACTTATGATAAATCCGATTAATAAAAATATTATTACTATTCTGTACATATTCTTTCCATTATTGAAATCAATATATTCAGCTAAAAAATGAATAGCAATTAAGAAAAACAGTTCTGATTAATAATTGCTATTTTGTATATATGTTTTGGGAAAACAACAAAATAATTTGAGGAACAAAATTGGCAAAGAAATATTGGCTTTTCAAATCAGAACCAAAAGCATTCTCGATAAATGACTTGGAAGAAAGTCCCGGCAAAAAGACTTATTGGGATGGTGTGAGAAATTACCAGGCACGAAATTTTATTCGTGATGATATGCGGAAAGGCGATGGTGTTTTATTTTACCACAGCAATGCAGACCCGCTTGCAGTTGTCGGCTATTGCGAAATAGTAAAAGAAGCATATCCCGATCATACACAGTTTGATCCTGATAACAAACATTTTGATCCAACAGCACTGCAAAAAGAGCCGCGCTGGTTTATGGTTGATATTAAGTTGAAAGAGAAACTTAATAATCCCGTTACTTTAAAAGAGATAAAAGAGAATCCAAAACTAAAGGACTTCAGATTAATTCAAAGAGGTAACCGGTTATCAGTCTTCCCGATAAATAAAAAAGAGTGGGATGAGATTTTGAAGATGGGAAAATGATTTTATTAAAGGGCTGATAAATCAAGTCCCCTACATTTTTGCCCGCTAATCGAAAACATCATCGGAACGATGTCCTCAAATCCTTTTAACCTCCACCAGCCATCTTCACCTTTTCCTGTATTTGGGAAAACATCGTAAACACTGTATGGAAACTCGTGAAGGAATTCCAATTGCAAACCATTTTGAATTAATGAATTTATCACTTCGCTTAATGGATGATTCCAACCATACTCAATCTGCTTAATATCCGCTAATCTGTCTGCATAAGTTCCCGGGTTTTCTTCTGCAATAGGTTCTTCCTTAAAGAAGTAAGAATATTTCAATTTCTTGAACTCTGCATCAAACATCCAGAGAACATTGTGAAAATCTACGATATAAAATGTTCCGCCGGGTTTAAGATATTTGGAGATAAGTCTTCCCCATTCATTCAAATCGTTCAGCCAACCGATTGTACCGTATGATGTGAAAACAATATCAAATTTTTCATCAAGATGTTTTTCAATATCATAAATATTTGAGCAGATAAATTTTGCATTGAGATTTAATCCATCATTTAACGAATTAGCCAAATCAATTGCTTCTTCAGAAAAATCAACTCCTGTTACCTTTGCGCCTAATCTTGCCCACGAAAGTGTATCCAATCCGAAATGACATTGCAAATGAAGCAAAGATTTTCCTTTCACATCACCAAGTTCTTCTAACTCAATATGTTGAAGAGCGGTTTTTCCTTTTTTAAATCCTTCAACATCATACATCTTGGATTTTTGATGAACAGCAACGCGCTTATTCCAAAGGTTTTTATTTGAATCAAAATATTTTTGATTTTTCTTTTCTTCTGAGTTAGTCATTTATTTTCTCTATCAGAATTATTAATTGGCTATTAAAAAGATTCCGGCTCTAAGGCCGGAATGACAAATATAGAATCCAAAATCTAAAAAGATAATCAAGCAGCTATTTGTGGATTTACTTCCGGTTTAATTCTCCAAGCTAAAACTAATCCAGCGAAGAACCAAGTTATACAATAATCAGCCACATTTACTAAAGTGTAACCTAACGGGAAGCCCCACCAGTTCCACTCAACAAACGGACCCACGAATGCTGCAAACAATCCAAGCATCATTACAAAAATTACCCTTCGCCAGTAAGATGGATTTTGGGCAAGAGTCATCATTAATAAAATCCCCGCAATAAATGCAGCAATAAAATTGATGATAAAACTTTTTATAAATTGCATTGGGTTCATCGGGTCGGTTCCGGCAGGATTGTAAACCATAAAATGTACATTTGGCCCGGCTTTATATTTTTCTGTCCATGCTTTCATTCCTGCATCTGATTCATCTTTGGGATGCCCCGGATAAATATAAATGCCAGGTTCATTTATTGATTCTTTCATTTGCTCAGCTATGGCATCACCATTCGGTAGGTTTTTAATATCAATATTATGCCAATAGATAACAGCCCAAGAAATGAACATCCAGATAAATACAGCAACAGCAGCAATTAATGCGGGAACAATTAATCTGTTCATATTTCCTCCAGAGATTTATTTAACAAATAATGTTTTAGTTGTCCCCTTCTTCTTCCTTTGCACGTTCTATAATTTTGGTGGGAGTGATTTAGAAGTTTTAGCGCCAAGCTTTTTAATTCTTTCTGTTCTGCTTACAAGATTCCCCGTACCTTCCGAAAGTTTTTTCATTGCTCCTTCATAACTGTTCTTTGCCTGATCCATCCTGTTGCCAATATCAATTAAGTCATCAACAAAACCAACGAACTTATCGTACAGTGCACCAGATTGTTTTGCAATTTCAATTACATTTCTGCTTTGGTACTCCTGCTTCCAAATATTTTCAATTGTTCTTAATGTAGCCAAAAGAGTAGTTGGACTGACAATAATAATATTCATTTCTCCAAAAGCATAATTATAGAGGGAATTATCATTTTGTAATGCGAGTGCAAATGCACCCTCAATTGGGATAAACATTAATACGAAATCTAAACTTTCATTTTGATAAAGATTTTGATAGCCTTTTGAGCTAAGATTCTTTAGATGTGATCTGATAGACGAAATATGTTCTTTCAACGCAATTTGCTTTTCTTTTTCATCATCAAGCGAAGTATATTTTTCATACGCTAACAATGACACCTTAGAGTCAATAATAATATTCTTTTTATCGGGAAGTTTGACAATTACATCAGGTTGTAGTCTTTTCCCATCTTCCGTGGTTACACTCTCTTGGATAATGTATTCACGATCTTTTTCCAGACCAGATATTTCAAGAATTCTTTCGAGAATCATCTCTCCCCAATTACCCATAGTTTTGACTTCGCCTTTTAGTGCATTTGTTAGATTTTGTGCATCCTGGCTCATCTGCAAATTCATTTCTTTAAGCGAATATAACTGCTGTCGTAATGCAGAGTTTCTATCTATACTTTCTTTATTTGTTTCTTCAACTTTATTTTGGAATTCTGAAATTCTTTCTTTTAAGGGATCGAGAATTTCCTTCAAATTAGTTTTATTTTGCTCAGTAAATTTGCTGCTTTTTTCTTCAAATATTTTGTTAGCAAGATTTTCAAACTCCTTTATAAATTTTTCCTGAAGCTGTTCAACTTCAGCTTTATTCTCTTCAAGTCTTTGCTGAAGGTTGGAATAATCTGATTGAAGTGAAGAAAGATTAGAGTTAAGCTTTAGAACTTTCTCGCGTTCATCGTTTAATTGCACGTCAATTTCATTATTAAAATTCTCAAGCAACTTATTGCGTTGTTCAAGTCTGCTGGATTCACTTTTTGAGAGAAGTAATTTAATTACCCATCCAAAAATGAGACCAATTAGTAGTGCAGTGAGTATGTATATAATTTCCATATATTCAGTTTACAGTTTTTTTCTAAATAATAAAAAAATAACCACAAAGACGCTGAGACGCAAAGTTGTAATTCTTAGCATCCTTGCGACTCCGCGGCAAAGAGACCTATTCCAAACTTCCAACTACCTTTTCAACTTCTTCCAATATTTCGCAGGATTTAACCAGATCTTTCATTTTGTTATGATCATTATAAAGGGGTCTGTCGATATCAAGAAATTCAACGTGTCTGCGTATAACTTCTTTTGCTTTTGCAACTCCTTTGCCTGTTTCATGATCACGGAAATCCAATGCCTGTGCAGCAGCCATAAATTCAATTCCCTAAAATTCCATAAGAGTTATCAATAATTTGTGCATTTTTAATTGCAGTGTTCATTCCCATCGAAACAAAATCTTCCTGATCAGCAGCAGCAGGAATTGATTGAATAGATGCGGGTGCTGAAAGCATTCTTTGCTCAACAATTAATGTATCTGCAGTGTATTGGCTTAACATCAAACCGGAAAACATTCCTGCACCTTTTGTTAGGAATGGGGGGAGTCCCACACTTAAAGCCGGATTGTTTAACCTGTTCATTCTTCGTTCACTCATAACACTCACCATAGTAACCGCAGCGCTTATCATATCCATTGGCAGTGCAATGGGTGTACCCTGAAAATTAGCACCTGTAAGTGTCAGATCATCCTCGGGAATGAATATTGGATTATCGCCAATACCATTCAGTTCAATTTCTATTTGCTTCCGTGCATAAGCTACTGCATCGTGGGCAGTGCCTATTACCTGTGGGCTTGATCTCATCGAATAAGCATCCTGAACTTTATGTTTTACTTTGCCGGTTTGAAGATCGCTTCCATTAACACATTTCATTATTGCATTTGCACTTCTTACTGCACCGGGAAACCCTCTTAGTTGATGAAGCCTTTTATTATAAGGTTTCATATTTGCGTGAAGAGCTTCGAGAGACATCGATGCTGCAATCTCTGCCTGTTTAAGCCATCTGTTTATATCATACAATTGAAGAGCGCTGATTGCCGTAATGAAGTTGGAACCATTTATTGTTGATAGTCCATCTCGTGCTTGCAAACCCGGTATTGCTATTCCTGCTTTTTCCAAAGCATCTTTACCGAACATCCTTTCCCCGTTATAAAATGCTTCCCCTTCACCCATTAAAAGCAAAGCGATTTGCGACATCGGAGCTAAATCACCGCAAGCTCCTACCGATCCCTTTTGGCAAACAACAGGAGTAACATTTTTGTTAAGCATTTCTACTAATGTTTGAGTTATCTCAGGTCGGCAGCCGGAGTTACCGTGTGCGTGCACATTAATTCTTCCGGCTATTGCGCCACGAACATATTCAATCGTCATTGGTTCACCAATACCGGCAGAGTGATTATAAATAAGGTATTTTTGAAAATCTTTTACCTGATCGTCATCTAACACTACTTCCGAAAATTCACCAATACCGGTATTGACACCGTACATAATTTCTTTTGCCGCAATCTTTTTTTCAAGCATTGCACGGCATACTTTTATTCTTTCCAGTGCTTCGCTACTCAATTCTACTTTTTCATTGAAGCGTGCAATACGCACTATCTTTTCAATTGTTAATCCGCTGCCATCAAGAACAATTGCCATTTATTCCTCCGTAAATAAGAAATTATTAACGTGTGAAAGTTAAGAATAGAAAGCGAGAAAACAGAAAAATTAAAGGGTAATTTTAGGATGGCTAATAACTAATACGGAATTACAAACTGCAGAGTTATTTGTTTCGCTGATCAAGCCTGATATTCCACTCCATTACACTTTCCAAATGCAGGATGCCATTTTTAATAAAAGGATCGTCTTTGAATGTGATACGAATTTCACTTTCGTTTTTTGCATCATAAATAATAACTATACGATCGTAGTGAATTATGGACCCGCAATTACAACTTTACCTATGTCAAATAGTTTATCAACAAATTTAACGTGTTTGTCCCAGTAGTCTTGTTGTTCAATTTCTTTATTCTCATCCCAGTTTGGGCCAGGATCAAAAAGTAGTATAAAAGTTTTCTTCATTACTTTTATCATTCTTCTTTACATACAATTTTATTTTTCTCATTCTTTCCAAGTAATTTTTTAATCCTCTCCTTGTTTTCTTTACTTGTTCTAATATTCAATACAACGGTGTCATTATCGTATTTTGTAGAAAAAACTTCTGCAAGTGAATGAATTTGTGATACAAGTTTGGTCTCCTCAATTGCAATTGAAATTTCATCTTCTACAAATGAACATTCAGCGGCATCTATTAGCATTTCAATTAACTTTGAAATGTTAATTCCCTTTTGAGCTGAAATTATCACACTATTTTTATAAGTGTTTCGTATAAATTCTATTTTACTTTTATCTTTAACTGTATCAACTTTGTTAAAAACTTTTATCTCAATTTTATCTTCACTTCCAAATTCTTTTAAAGTATCATCAACAATTTTCAAATGGTCTTCATAAAAATGATGAGACATATCAATTACGTGCAAAATAATATCAGCATCTCTAACTTCATTAAGTGTACTTTTAAATGATGCAACTAAGTGAGGTGGAAGTTTTCGAATAAAACCAACGGTATCGCTTATCAGCATTTTCTGCCTGCTGTTCAAATCGAGAGTACGCGTTGTGGAATCTAGCGTTGCAAAAAGTTTATCTTCAGCAAACACATCAGATTTTGTAAGCAGATTGAAGAGTGTGGACTTACCGGCATTTGTATATCCTGCAAGTGATACACGAACGTGATTTTTTCTGTTACTACTTTGAGTACTCCGCTGCGATTCTATTTTCTTCAATTTTTCTTTCAGATGATTGATGCGTGTACGAATTATTCGTCTGTCAGTTTCAATCTGTGTTTCACCGGGACCTTTGGTTCCTATACCGCCGTACTGTTTTGATAAGTGAGTCCAGGCTCTTGTTAACCTCGGCAGTAAATATTGAAGCTGTGCAAGTTCAACCTGAGTTTTTGCTTCTTTGGTTTTGGCTCTCAGTGCAAAAATATCAAGTATCAGGCCGCTTCTGTCAACAATTTTTCTGTTAAATAATTTTTCAAGATTCCTTACCTGCACTGATGTAAGATCATC
>PVMK01165643.1_pt1 | contig 23787 bp, 18 predicted proteins | sample 1853481 | NCBI WGS metagenome assembly PVMK01 (sample SAMN08533507, study PRJNA380276) | Marine sediment metagenome, whole genome shotgun sequencing project. | reverse complement strand
CTCCTTCTTGCTCTCGAACTGGTATTGCTCATCGACAACGGACGACTGGTCCCAGGCGTGCAAGGGAGTATTGGGTTGCAGGTTGGCGACCATCCGGCTGCCAGCTACGACCAGTGGTTCCCAACCAGCCATTTGCAGCGCCCGGTCCTTCTGCGTGTACCCCGGCTTGCTGTTATCCCAGGGTATTGCGTACATTTCGGCGAAACCTGTCTGGAAGTTGAAATCCTTTTCATGCAGTTGGTTGTATTGAATTGTTCGTTCCGGATACATCTCGCCAAGATGTTTACTGTGTGCGAATGCCAGCACCGTAGCCCGCTGGTCCTTGGGCTTGAAAATATTCTTGTCGATCATGGGATAGTCGCTTACGGGCTTGCCTTTCAACTCACTCTTGACGAAGGCATAGGAACCCACGCCCGCCAGTAAAGCCCCGCTACCGCCGAGTGCGGCACGTTTCAGAAAAGTGCGGCGGCCCCGGTCATCGAGAATATTGTCACCATCTTCCAGCGCAACCTCCTGGGAATCCTGTTGTGGTTCCGAATTGTCAGTGACAATTTCAGTTTCTTGATCCTGGCTCATAATCGTTATCCTTTAGTTCAATAGTTGGTTTCATAAAGGCCATTGAACGGCCTTCGTGTCATTTCCATTTTCCTCAGCTCTCTTGAACCACGGTAATCGCGAACTCTGTCCTGGTAATTATTGTGTTTCACCACCGTTTCTCAGAGAAGGGTTATCTCCCAAACTACTGCTGTAAATCATCTTCGACGTCCGCCACCCCGGCGGGCGCCACTTGACCGCGACCGGTTATAACTGTTCGATCGCTGGTTTCCTCGTTGCCTGGCGTTGGCGCTCCGGTTCAGGTCATTGGTCCTGCTGCTGGACTGTTTCTGGCCCTTCGAGCGCTCCTGTTGCTGTGCGCGTTGCTGCGCCGGGTAATTGATGAAGTCAACACCATTCGCGTGGCGGCAGGAAAATTGCATAGCACAACAGAGTAATACCTCTTCAGATTGTGCTTCGAAAGATTGCGTGTGCATTTTCCATTACAATGATCGCCCACTGAACCTTGCCGCATAAAACAGGCAAAAAGCAGAACACATTCCATGTCATTTACCCTGAAAATATTGATAGGGCTTTTCCTTGGCGTCCTCACCGGATTATTCCTGGGTGAGATTGCGGCACCTTTTTCCATCGGTGGAGATGTGTTCATTGGCCTGCTGCAGATGACGGTACTGCCCTATATCGTCGTATCCCTGATCAGTAATCTTGGTGGAATTTCCTGGACCGAGCGGCGTGGCCTCCTCGTGTCCGGTATCACGGTGCTTTCCATACTGTTGCTACTGGGTGTAGTTGTTCTGGTGGCGGTGCCATTAGCCTTCCCGGCGGTGAGGTCGGCGTCGTTTTTCAGCAGCGCCTTGATAGAACCGGCAAAGGTTTTCGACGTGGTGGATTTGTACATCCCTTCCAACCCGTTCGCATCGCTGGCTAATAACGTAGTGCCTGCCGCCGTGCTGTTCAGCATAATGCTGGGCATCGGGATTGGCGGAATTCCCGGTAAGGAAGGGCTTCTACGAGCCCTGGATGTGCTTGCCGACGGCCTGAACGTGATCAACAAGATGATCATTAAGTTGACTCCTTTCGGTGTTTTTGCCATTGCTGCCGGCACGGCAGGGACGATCTCCCTGAGTGAAGTCGACAAGCTGCAGGCCTACCTGATCACCTACACGCTCATCGCCATGATCCTGAGTTTTATCGTTCTTCCTCTGTTCGTAAGCGCGGTGACTCCTTTCAGGTATCGTGACCTCCTGTCAATTCCCAGGGACACGCTGATCACCATTTTTGCGACTGCAAAAATTATCGTCGTTTTGCCGCAGTTGATCGGAAATATCAAGCAATTATTCCGCCGCTATGACCTCGAAGACGATGAGGTGGACCACGGAGCGGAAATCCTGTTGCCGCTGGCTTATCCCTTCCCCAACCTGGGGACTTTCACCATCCTGATGTTTATTCCGTTTTCGGCCTGGTATCTTGGTGGTGACCTGGACCTGTCCGAGCAATTGGTGTTCCTGGGCAGTGCTATTCTCAGCAGTTTCGTTGCACCCATTATCGGCATTCCTTTTCTGCTGGACATTCTGCAGATTCCTGCAGATATGATGGAGCTGTTTTTGATGTCCACGGTGTATACCGACCGCATCAGGGTTGTGCTGGGCGCGGTTCACCTTTTCTGCCTGGCTGTAGTCGCCATTGCCATTGCTCGCGGTGTATTCAAGCTGAACATGCGTAAGTTGTTGCAGGCCATCCTGATCTCTGTCGTAGTATTTTCCGGCACGCTGGTGGGCTTGAGAGCTTATCTCGCCAACGCCATGCAAGGCGGATATCACAGCGACCAGGATCTGATTGCAATGCGCTGGATGGACCGACCGGTCGAAGCCCGTCATTTCCGCGATAGCCTGCCGCCGGAAGAGCCAGGCGCGAGTGAAACAGGACGCCTTGCAATAATTGAGAAACGCGGCACACTGCGGGTCGGATATCTGCCGGACTCCCTGCCATTTGCCTTCATCAACAATGATGCCAGAGTCGTAGGATTCGACGTGGAAATGGCCCATCACCTGGCCATGGACCTCGATGTGAACCTTGAGTTGGTGAGGATCAACAGGGAGGATATCAACACGCTGTTCAGTAGCGGTCAGCTCGATATCGTCATGTCGGGTCTGGCCATCACACCAACGCGCGCCAGGACCTGGGAGTTCGGAGCCACACCCATGGATATCACGCTGGGTTTCCTGGTGCCTGATCATCAGCGGCAGCAATTCAAGGACCTGGATGCCTTGCGTGCGAAAAAAGACCTGACGATGGGTGTAGTTCAAGCCGACCCGGCATTCGATCGCCGAATCAAGAATGTTTTCCCGCATGCGAAGATTACCGGTATAAAATCGCCCAGGTCTTTCCTGCGAGGCGAGCGAAAAGATCTGGATGCGGTAGTCTACTCGGCCGAAGGCGGTTCTGCCTGGACCCTGATCTACCCGAATTACAGCATCATCATTCCAGGTGCGCTGAGAGCAAAGGTTCCGCTCGGTTACCCTATTCCCAAGGGTGATCAGGAGTGGAGCAAGTTCATATTTACCTGGGTAGAAATGGAGAAAAAGAACGGCACTGTCGATTCGCTATTCGATCACTGGATTCGCGGTGGGGGGGCAAAAAGCACAGAACCCCGCTGGTCAATCATTCGTGATGTGTTGCACTGGGTGGAATAAGCTCAGCCAGAAAATTTCATAGGGTCTGTTAACAGGCCCCAGGAGAACAAATGAAACTGCCCATCCTGCTGGCCGCTGCAGCCTTATGTTTGTCAGCCTGCACCGAATCTGACCGATCTGAAGATACTTCGACTGTGTCACCACCCACTGCTGAAACTGTCAGTATTGATGAACTGGTTGCAAAATACCTGCTGCTGGAATTGTCCATGGGCCAGCATGATGCCGGCCATGTTGATGCTTATTTTGGCCCTGCGAGCTATTCACAGCAGGCGCAGACCGAGGGTCTTTCTCTGGATGAGATTGCGCAGCAAGCCGCTGCATTGTCAGAGTCTTTGAAATCACTGCCTGATACCCGCAATGATCAACTGCACCAACTGAGGATCAAGGGCCTTGAATTACGCTTGAAGGCGCTGCAAACACGGATCGGCCTTAATCGGGGCGCAGACATTGAATTTGACGACGAATCAGAACGCCTGTTTGCAGCAATTGCGCCGCATTATGATGCGGCCCACTTTGAGATAATTCTTGAGCAAATCGACCAGTTGCTGCCTGGTGATGCACCATTACAACAACGGGTGGAAGCCTTCCGCAAGCAGTTTATTATTCCGGATGACCGGCTGTCCGTGGTCTTCGAAACTGCCCTGGAAGAATGCCGCCGCAGGACTTTGCTGCATATCGATTTGCCGGCGCATGAAAGTTTTTCGATTGAATACGTCAGCGATAAGCCCTGGTCCGGGTATAACTGGTACCAGGGCAATGCCAACAGTCTGATCCAGGTGAATACAGACCTGCCCAAATATATAGACGACGCCATCGACCTGGGTTGCCACGAGGGCTATCCCGGCCACCACACCTATAACGCTTTGCTGGAAAAAAACCTCGTGCTCGACAAGGGCTGGCTGGAGTTCAGCCTGTATCCGCTATTCAGCCCGCAATCGCTGATCGCCGAAGGCAGCGCCAACTACGGTGTGGATCTGGCGTTTCCAGCTGATGAGCGGGTTGAATATGAACGCGAGCACCTGTTTCCGCTCGCCGGGCTGGATGCGTCCGACGCAACGCGTTATTACCAACTGCTTGAATTACTCGGCAAACTGAATTATGCCGGGAATGAAGCCGCCCGTGATTACCTGAACGGAGACATTGACGCCGAACAGGCACAGGAGTGGTTGGTGAATTTCGCTCTTTCCACCCCGGAGAGAGCAAAAAAAAGCATCAGCTTCTACGATAATTACCGCAGTTACGTGATCAATTACAATTACGGCAAGGACCTGGTAACCGCTTATGTGACCGCTGGCGAGGCGGATTCAGAAGAACGCTGGCAGCGCTTCATCCAGCTGCTTTCTTCACCACTGTCACCTTCGGATTTAACAGCACCGGCCGACTGACACCTCGACGGGCCCCGCATAGCGCTCGGTCCTCAGGGAGCAGGCTCGCACACGAATATGGGAATATCCCGGTTGGTGCGCGTGCGGTACTCGGCATAGGGGGAATAGTGCTGATAACAGATTGGCCAGAGATCGGGCTTCTCGTCGGAGGTGGCGATGCGGGCGCAGAGTTTCATGCTCTTGCCGCGGTGATTTATCTCGATGTCGGGGTGCTTCACCAGGTTGAAATACCAGGCGGGGTTGCTCGCAGCGCCGCCCTGTGAGGCCACCAGAAGCACGCCTGCCCGGTAGGGAATGTACATCAACGGAATCGTCAAGCTGCGGCCGCTCCGTGCGCCTTTCATGGTGACAAAGCAAACATCGTCGCCCGAAAAGGAGTTGAACAGGCGACCGCCGGTCAGGCGGTGCAGGATCATGTGGAGGCGTGTCATGGCCTTGATTAACCAGCGCGGAGGAGCTCCGCCGGTGGACGGTGAGGTATTATCGGCATCTGTCATCATGAAAGTCTCCCAAATTGGGTATGGTTCTGTTATACAAATATTCCACGGTTCAAAAAAGGCCGCCATCGATAATCAATGACCATGGACAATATGCTTTTCCAGAAGCCGAGTACAGCGCTTTTTAGCGCGCTAATCGCCATTTTCAATCTGCTTTCCGCACCACTGCCGGCCTCCGAGCCCATCCCGGACTCCTTGCCCGAAGTCGATTCAGTTTTTGCCGAATTCGACAGCAGGGACACACCGGGTTGCGCCCTGGGCGTGATTCGCGACAGTGAATTCATCTATCGCCGCGGCTACGGAATGGCCAACCTGGAATATGACATTCCAATCTCTTCCGAATCGGTGTTTCGCATTGGCTCAACGTCCAAGCAATTTACCGCGATGGCCATCGCCCTGCTGGCCGAATCAGGGCAGATTTCCCTGGATGATCCGCTCAGCAAGTACTTTCCCGAATTTCCGGGCTGGGCCGAAGATATGACCGTTCGCCAATTGGTGCATCACACCAGCGGCATTCGCGACTACCTGACTCTGGCTTACGCGGCCGGCAAAACCAATGATGCAGATTACTTCAGCGATGACTGGGTAATTTCCCTGCTTGCCCGCCAGCGCGAAGGCAATTTCCCACCCGGTTCCCAGTTCCTGTACAGCAATTCCGGCTACTTTTTACTTGCTCACCTGGTGAAACGCAGCACCGGCCAAAGCCTGAAAGAATTCAGCGAGGAACATATTTTTACCCCGCTGGGGATGATGAACACACATTTTCATGACGACCACGCACACATCGTGAAACAACGTGCCGATGGCTATGCACCCACTGATGATGGCTTTTCCATCAGTATGACTACGCTGGACATCGTAGGAGATGGCAGCGTCTACACGACCATAGATGACCTGTTGCTGTGGGACCGGAATTTTTACCAGAACAAATTGGGCAAGGGTGGCCCGGAACTGATCGAACTCGTCACAAAAGCGGGCCAACTCTCTAATGGTGACAAGGCAGCGTATGGCTCCGGGACGTCTTCTGCTTTTTCCCAGTTTTATGCTTTCGGCTTGCTGATTGAAGAGTACCGCGGCCTGCCCATGATCAGTCACGGCGGATCCTTTGTTGGCTACCGCGCGGAAATGATCCGCTTCCCTGAACAGCACTTCTCAATAGCCGTTCTGTGCAACCGTTCAGATGGCGCGCCATCGGCCAGAGCCCGGCAGGTGGCCGATTATTACCTGACTGACCTGCTGCAGCCGTTGGCAGCAACAGAAACGGCAGCCCAGGAAATTCAACTTGATGAGACCCAATTGCAGCGATACGTGGGGGATTTCTGGGAAGCTTCACAGGCCATTGCCGCTGAAACCCAGGTGGAAGGCGGCACGCTGTGGGCCGTGCATTCGCCTGATCGTCGCAACGAACTGGTGGCTATTGGTGACAACCGCTTCAAGATGATCGGCCTGCCCTCCTCCGTCATCGTGGAATACACGATGTCCGAATCCAGTGTCGTGCAGTTGCGTCGAATTATCGATGGCTACCCCAGCGGCACCTTCACACCCTTCACCCGCCGCCAGGCGAACAGCGCCGAACTTGCTGCCTATACAGGCGACTACTACAGCCCGGAACTGGACATCCAGTACCGGATCCGGATGGCAGATGACCGGCTTGTATTCGACCTGGATGGCAATAAGCCCCGGAAACTGACCGCACTGTTTGATGAGACATTCGAAAGCCCGGATTGGGGCGCCTTCGAGTTCTCTCGCAGCGACGACGGCGTCATCACCGGTTTCAAGTTGCAATCCGGACGGGTAAGAAACCTGTTATTCAGCCGGCAATAGCGCTAACCCGTATATTGCACCAGTATCCCGGATGATGGCGACGGACAGCTTCGGCTGGACGCCGGGCTGGACCGAAAGCCATAGCCATAGCTATGGATCGAGGGAAGCTCAAGTCCAGGCGAAGCTGGACAAGCCAGGGTCGGGATACTGGTGCAATATGCGGGCTAAATGTCCCTCACCCCTTAATCAATCCAGGCCGCGCAACACATCCAGCACTGCCGTTCGGGCTTGTCTTATGGCCTGGGTCAGTTCCCGTTCCGCTTGCTGCGCGGCCTGTGTGTGTTGCCCTGCTCTATCCAACCGGTCGAGGTCGGCGAATTGCCCCAGCCATGATTGATGCAAGGCTTCGCCGGCGGCGGGCCCCGGCTCCGGCATCAGCATCATCAAGTCACGGATCATGGCCACGCTGCCAAAACCACGGATGCGCAGCTCCCCCTCCGAAGCAATTTCCTGCTCGAAGGCCAGGTAGTAATAACGCGAATCCACTACCTCCTGCACTTCACCCAATTCTTCCAGCACCCGAAACGCTGCATGTCGGATGTTGCGCTGCTCTTCCGTCGTTTCGTTGCGCCAGGTGTTGTAGCCGAGCGCGCTTATCGCGATAAAAATGCTGATCAGGGCGACCGCGTTATTGTGAATCTGTTGGCGAATGGTGCTCATGAAATATCAAGACCGGACAAGCGGCGTTTTGTTTTCATGCAGGAGTGAGCCTTGCTATCCTCACTCCATGCCAGCTTATGACACCATTATTATCGGCGCCGGGGCGGCCGGCCTGATGTGTGCGCTCACGGCGGGCCAGCGCGGAAGACGGGTGCTGGTGCTCGATCGTTCGAACAAAGCCGGCAAGAAAATTCTGATGTCCGGCGGCGGGCGCTGCAATTTTACCAACCTGCATGTAGCGCCTGAGCGCTTTATCTCAGCCAATCCACATTTCTGCAAAAGCGCACTCAGCCGCTATACGCAGTGGGATTTCATCGAACTGGTGGAACGCCACGGAATAGAATATTTCGAAAAGGAAACTGTCAACGGTCTCAGCGGACAACTGTTCTGCCGGCAGTCATCGAAACAGATCGTCGCACTGCTGCTGAACGAATGCGCTACGGCCGGCGTGGAAATCTGCACTGGCTGCGAAACAGAGACGGTCAGGCACAAAGATGGCTATAGCCTGGAAACCAGCCAGGGCGTATTTTCGGCCGAAACACTGGTCGTGGCCTCGGGAGGCCTGTCGATTCCCAGCCTGGGCGGCTCGGGCTTTGGCTATCAACTGGCGCAGCAATTCGGCCTGCGCCTGCTGCCGACCTCGGCCGGACTCGTGCCATTCACATTCTCCGGTGATTTGAAAGAACTTTGCAGTCGCCTCTCAGGGCTTTCCTGCGAAGTCATCCTCAATCTCGACGAGACCTCATTCCGCGAAGACATCCTGTTCACCCACCGCGGCCTGAGTGGTCCGGCCGCTCTGCAACTTTCCAGTTACTGGAAGCCGGGTGAGTCAATAGAGCTTAATTTGTTGCCGGGACAGGACCCCGCCAGACTCCTGGCCGGATGGAAACTCGAGCACACGAAAGCCCTGTTGCGTACCCAACTCAGCACACAACTACCGAGAAAACTGGTGCTGGAACTGGAGGCGCTGCATTGGCCCGAACTGCGGCAAACACCTCTGGCCGAGTGGCCGGACCGATTACTGGAAGAAACCGCCAGAACTTTACAGGCCTGGGAACTCAAACCCGCCGCCACCGAGGGCTACCGCACAGCCGAAGTCACCCTGGGAGGCGTTGATACACGCGATCTGTCCTCGAAAACAATGGAATCCGAAATCCCCGGCCTGTTTTTCATCGGTGAAGTAGTGGATGTCAGCGGTCACCTGGGTGGCTTCAACTTCCAGTGGGCCTGGGCCTCCGCCCACGCCGCCGGCCAGGCCGTGTAGGGGAGAGCCTCTCTCGAGATCCTGCACCAGTTAGCAAGAGGCATCGGGTACGTTGATTCGCGAAAAAGGCTCCTATAGCTGCCCGTTTGTTTCCACGTAGTGGCAACCTTTGCTGCGCGGATTCAGTGAGGCCGCATGCACCACCAGCAGTGCGGTCTGCACTGCGTTTCGCAATTCCACCAACTCAGGCGTCAGCCGGCAGTCGCGGTAGAACGACTGGATCTCCTCGCGCAATTCCAGCAGGATGCGACGGGCCCGGGTCAGGCGCCGCGGCGAACGCACGATGCCGGCGTAGTTCCACATGGTTTGCTGTACCAGGCTGAGATCCTGGTGCACCAGGGTCGGGTCAGCGTCGCCGGTCGGGCTTTTCCACGGCCTCGGATCCGGCAGATTGAATTCAGTAGCGGAGATTTCCCGCGCATCAGCCAGTGCGGTAAATTTGGCGCCGGTCAGGCACTCCAGCAGTGAAGTGCTGGCCAGCCGATTGGCGCCATGCAGCCCCGTGCAGGCGGTCTCTCCGACTGCATTGAGATGAAGAACATTGGTACGGCCGTCAAGATCAGTGTGCACGCCGCCGCAGGAGTAATGTGCGGCAGGTACGACAGGAATATGTTCACGCGTGATGTCGACGCCATGTTCGAGGCAGCGCTGGTAAATTGAGGGAAATCGATCACGCATGTAGTCGGCCTCCAGCGCACTCAAGTCCAGGTAGGCGCATGGTTCACCGCTGGCAGCCATTTCATTGTGAATGGCCCGGGACACGATATCACGTGGCGCCAGTGAACCCCGTGGGTGAACCGGGTCCATGAATCGTTCGCCCTTTCTGTTAACCAGCACTGCGCCCTCGCCGCGCAAGGCCTCGGTGATAAGGAAACGCGGTGCGTTCCTGCCATAAAACACAGTGGGATGAAACTGCACATACTCCAGATCGATCAACCGTGCTCCGACCCGGTAAGCCATGGCCATACCGTGCCCGACAGTGCCGGGCCAATTGGTACTGTGCTGGAAAATCTGCCCCAGTCCGCCGGTCGCCAGAATCGTCTTGCGAGCCACCACGGCAAGCGGCTCTTTGGAATCTTTATGGAATACGTAAGCACCGAAACAGGTCAGCGGTGCGTAGCGGTCTTCAGGCTTGTCTGTATTGTGTGAGAGCGTCAGCAAATCAATCGCAACAGCACCGGTCTGGCGCTCGATGCGCGGCGTGGAATCCACGCTTTTGGCAACGGCGGAAAGAATTGCGTGGCCGGTGAGATCCCTGGCGTGAATGATGCGGCGAGCGCTGTGCCCGCCTTCGCGAGTGAATTCCAGGCTGCCATCCTCATGATGGTCAAATGCCACGTCAAGTTCATCGATCAGCAGGCTGCGCACGGCAGCCGGGCCCTCTTTTACGAGTTGGTCCACAGCCGCCGGGTTGGCGGTGCCATCGCTGGCCTCCATGATATCGCTTGCCAATAAGTCAGAATCCACCGCCGTGTCGTAAATAATACCGCCCTGCGCCTGATCGCTGTTGGCATCCGAAGCTTCGCCCAGGGAAAGCAACAATACATCAAGCCCGGCGTGGGCCGCGTGCAAGGCATAAGCTGAACCCGCCAGCCCCGCGCCAATCACCAGACAATCTGTACGAATCGTTTCCATTGTGATTCGACGTTACCGCCTTCCCGCGCCCGCGTCAAAATGCCCTGTAGGAGGTCGCCACGCGGGCGACCCGTTCACATTCGCCCGCACGGCGGCCTCTTACAGCCTTTTCAATACAATAAACCACCCCCAGTTAATGACCATGAATAAACAAACCCAAGTGCCAAGATCCCATTTCACCCGCCGATCAACGGCGGAAGATGTCACCACGGACATTGATTTGCATGGCAAGACAATCATGATCACCGGCTGTAATTCCGGCCTGGGCTTCGAGTCCATGCGTGTGCTGGCAAGGCGCGGTGCGCACGTAATAGGCGCCGCCCGGACCCGGGAAAAAGCACAAGACGCTGGAGCAGAAGCAGGGGCTGATATGACCCCGGTGGCCTGCGAACTCAGCGATCTGGACTCGGTCGTCGCCTGCACTGAAGAAGTCGCGGCGCTCAAGCAGCCGATCGATGTTCTATTGTGCAATGCCGGCATAATGGCGCTGCCGAAACTGCAGCAAAAGTATGGTCTCGAGATGCAATTCCTGACCAACCACCTGGGCCACTTTGTTCTGGTCAATCGCTTGCTGGAGCGGATAAAACAGGCACCCGCCGGCCGCGTGGTGATGGTCTCGAGCCTGGGCCATCTGACTTCCGTTCCCGGCGGCATCAATTTTGACAACCTGTCCGGTGACAAGGGATATATTCCGTTCACTTTTTACGGTCAATCGAAGCTCGCCAACCTGCTGATGCCCAATGAACTCGCGAGGAGACTGGATGGCAGTAAAGCGACATCGAATGCCATCCATCCCGGCATCATCATGACTCCCTTGATGCGTAACTTCGGAGGCGTCCGCGCCACCCTGAGCAAATTGCTAAGTTGGCCTTTCAGCCGCAACGTGCAGCAGGGCGCGGCAACTCAGTGCTATGTGGCGACCGCACCAGCACTGGAAGGCGTGAGCGGCCACTATTTTTCAGACTGCAACCCGGCAACCATGAGCATTCACGGCAAGAACCCGGAACTCGCCCGGCGTCTGTGGACAGTCTCAGAAGATTTGGCTGCAGACTACTTGTAGAAGGCCGCCATGCGGGCGATTATTGATAATAAAGTAGATTCGCCCGCATGGCGGCCTCCTACATCAAGGAATAATTGATGGCTTTACACCCCCTGGCCGGCAAGCCGGCGCCCGAATCCATACTGGCGAACATTCCGCGACTGGTAAGCAACTACTACAGCCTGGTCCCTGATGCGGTGGAACCCGGCCACCGGGTCGCATTTGGGACGTCCGGACATCGCGGCTGTGCCAACAAACACAGTTTCAATGAAGGGCACATCCTGGCCATCAGCCAGGCCGTTTGTGAACATCGAGCCAGCCAGGGCATTAACGGGCCGCTGTTCCTGGGCATCGATACTCACGCACTGTCGGAGCCGGCCCTGATCAGCGCTGTCGAGGTGTTTGCGGCCAACGGCGTCGAGTTGATGATTGACGCCGGCTCGGGCTACACCCCGACTCCGGCTATTTCGCATGCCATTCTTGGCCACAACCGCGGACGGACAGGTCATCTTGCCGATGGCGTGGTCATCACACCTTCGCATAATCCACCAGCGGATGGCGGCTACAAGTACAATCCGCCGAACGGCGGCCCGGCGGATACCGATATCACCGGGTGGATCGAGCAGCGGGCCAACGAACTGCTGCTTGAGCCGGGCCAGGTCAAACGGTTGCCGTGGCAGCAAGCCATCAGGGCCGCTAACGTGCACCGGCATGACTACATCACGCCCTATGTCAGCGATCTGGAGACAGTGATCGACATGAATGTGATCCGGGATTCCGGTATTCGCATCGGCGCCGACCCGATGGGTGGTGCAGGTATTGCGTACTGGCAACCCATTGCGGAGCACTACGGCCTCGAGTTGGAACTGGTCAATGAGATCGTCGATCCCACCTTCCGTTTCATGTGCGTGGACAAGGACGGCAAGATCCGGATGGACTGTTCCTCAGCCTCAGCCATGGCCGGACTGATTGAGCTGAAAGATAACTACGACATTGCCTTCGGCAACGATACCGATTTCGACCGCCATGGCATCGTCACCCCCGGTGCCGGTCTGATGAACCCCAACCATTATCTCTCCGTGGCCATTTCTTACCTGTTTGCCAACCGGCCCGGCTGGAGCGCGCAAGCCGCCATCGGTAAAACCCTGGTCAGCAGCAGCATGATTGACCGGATTGCACAGGATTCAGGACGCAGGCTTTGCGAAGTGCCGGTGGGTTTCAAATGGTTCGTCGATGGCCTGCTGGACGGTTCCTTTGGTTTTGGCGGCGAGGAAAGCGCCGGCGCCTCCTTCCTGCGCCACGACGGCACCGTGTGGACCACCGACAAAGACGGCATCATCCTCAACCTGCTGGCGGCAGAAATAACCGCCCGCACAGGCCGCGACCCCGGTGAGCACTACGCAGACCTGACAAACCGATTCGGCTCACCTGTCTATGAGCGCATCGATGCGCCGGCAAGCCCGGAGGAGAAGGCGATACTCAAAAATTTATCGCCGGATCAAGTCACCGCCACCGAATTGGCCGGTGAACCGATCACAGCCCGACTCACCGAAGCCCCCGGTAACGGCGCTGCCATTGGCGGTCTGAAGGTCACAACCGAGAATGGCTGGTTCGCCGCGCGGCCTTCGGGCACCGAGGATATCTATAAAATCTATGCTGAGAGTTTCACCGGTAGCGAGCATCTTCAGAGAATCCAGGCCGAGGCCCGCGAAATCGTGTCGACGGCTCTTGCAGAGTGATTTCGACGATGGTGAGACCTTCCCGATGCCCTGCGAGGATTTGTAGGAGGCCGCCATGCGGCCGATTTTTTTGAATCACCTTCGCCCGCATCGCAGGCACTTCCTACCGCAAGTGCATCCGCCTTCAAGTATGACTATTTTATTAGTACTCATCAGAATTATCTCTTTGCGATTTTGAATTCGAATCTGCTTGTTCCCGTTGTCATCCCCGCCGGGTCAAACTGCCGCTCAACAAACTCAACATTTCCATCCCTGTCTGCCAGCAACACGGTGGAAGAGCGCGTGCCGTAGACCGGTGAGACTATAAAATAATGCCTCATCAATTGCTCAGGCAAGTCACTGTCTTCAAAATCAAGCGGCATCTCACCTGGCGTCAGGGTTCGATCCGTCAGCAACTCGAACAAAGCCTCAGAATCCAGCCGGTCATCTTCGAGCAATGTCTCGAGATGAGCCTGCCCCGAGTGTACCTTGGGCCAATCGGTATCCAGCAGGTGATTGCTCAATCCGTGACAGCCGGCACCCACGGAAACAGGCCGGTCGCTGCGATTTGAAACATAAAGCAACTGGTCCGGATCTCCCAGCAACAGATTGAATCCGCGGTAAGCAGCGGCCTGCTCCTGCAACAAGCCGGCATGGCTCTGCGGCGATACTTCATCAGCAAGAAAATCCCTGACCAGGTGGCCACGGGAACGCTCCAGGGGCAGCTCGGGAGCCTGTGGTTCCCGGTAGTTGGTAATTGCCGCGAAACGGCCCGTGCGGGTTATTCCCAGCCAGGTACCTCCCGCCTGGAGATCGCGGCCCGCCAGCAGTTGCGGCATTTCCTGCCAGAATTCAGCGGCCGCGGTGGGACGGGCGTGAAACTCCTCGCGGTTTGCAGCAACCACCAATGGGTAGCGGGGATGAGTTTGCCAGGCAAACAGGATCAGGCACATGAGCCAGCCTTCAGCATTTTGATTTTGTCTTGCCTGCTCATCTTCTTGATTTCCGCCTCGCGCCGGCAGGCGCTACTGCGGGTGTGCCCTTCTTCGGTATACACCACCTTTACCGGCTTGCGTCCATTGAAGAACCTGGCGCCGCGTACTCCACCGGCATGTTCACTGAAACGTCGCTCGATATCCGTGGTGACCCCAGTGTAGAGGGAATCATCATCGGAGCGAATGATGTAAACAAACCAGCTCATAGCAGAGTGGGCATACCCGTGTGCTCGTCATAGCGAAGAAATCATCCTAACCGAAGCCGGGCAACGAAGGAAAAGGATTTACCCAGTCAGGCTTGCAGGAAATTCAACATCTGGCTTGGTACGATGAGTACAAACATTTCGTGAACGGAGAGCAACAAATGGAAACATCTTTCTGGGTTGACCTGTGGCGCGAGGGCAGATCGGGATTCCACCAGGCTATAGTCCAGGAATCTCTGGAAAGATTCTGGCCGGCACTTCCTGTCGGCTCATCTGTCCTGGTCCCGTTGTGTGGCAAGTCCCTGGACATGCTGTGGCTGGAACAACAGGGGCTCGAAGTCACTGGTGTTGAGCTGGCCGAACAGGCGGCAGAGGAATTTTGCGCAGAAAACGAACTTGCTTTTTCAGTCGCTAATGATGACGACCGTAAAGTTTATCGTCTGCTCGAAAAAAATATCCGCATCATCATCGATGATTTTTTCGGCTTTGCAGAAACATATGACAATAACAAATTCGACAGCCTGTATGACCGCGCAGCTCTGGTAGCCCTGCCGGAGGAAATACGTGAAGACTATGTGGCCGCTTGCCGCAAATTACTGTGCGACCGGCCGGCAGGCATGCTGATTACGCTCGAATACCCGCAGGATTTGATGCAGGGCCCACCGTTCAGCGTCCCGGTAAAGGAACTGCAGAGATTGTGGCCAGGCAGGCTTTCCTGCCTGGACTGCACCGAAGTGCTGGAATCATTACCCAAAGCCAAAGAGGCCGGAATTTCGGAGTTGAAAGAATATTCCTGGCTGTTGCGGTAGATTCCGGTGTGCCTCTACAGGATAAAAAAGCCAGAACTGATCGAGCCACTAAAACCAGCGCCCGCCACTGACACGCATGTGTCCGTCACCGATCGTGGTGCAGGCGGCGATTCCTGTCAGTAAAACCAACAAGGCTGTGAGCCGTCGCAGTGAGAGATCAATCATAAATTTTCTTTTAAATTACGGGATCCTTCTTTTTCGTGTAAGAGCAAGGCTCGCTCTTACAATAACAGCGTTCTTTTTTCGCCGACCGCCATTACAAAACCTCTTTAACGAAATTGGCTTCCAGACCGTTCCCCGCCGGATCCCTGAAGAAGAGTTGTGTCATGCTAATCTCGGGCACATAGTCGGCACGGAAATCAATACCAATTGCCTCTAGCCTGTCTGCCACAGATCTCAGTCCGGTCATGCGAAACGCAATATGATCGATATGACTACGTATGTCATCACCGTAGTAAACATCTTTCACTGAAAGATGGATCAGAGGCCTGTCTTCCGCGTACAACCAGTACCCCTTACTCTGTGAAAAATCCGGCCTGAACCCTTCAGTAAAATCAAATACTGCGCAGTAAAAGTCCTTCACTTGTTCAAGAAGTTCCGCAGGTGCAGCGATATTTATGTGATCAATACGCATTTAATTCCCGACCTGTGATTTGATGCCATGTTTTTGCAATCTTTTTCTCTGTTCATGGCTGATCAGAAGGAGGTAATTTCTCCTGTCTGACTCCTCGTTTTGTGACCAGGTAAGTAGCAAAGCTGGCCAGCCAGTGGCTGCCTTCATAATTCTCACCGGATACGTTGGCGATTCCCGCTTCAGCATGAAGCCTGCTGGCGGCCAGCAGGGATGCCGTCCTTGGATCATCTTCGGGCAGAGCCGCCGCAATGTTCTCCAGGTTCCAGGCGCGTGACAGGTTCACGCCATCGAGGTGCACCAGCTTGCCATCGGTCGGGTCATTCACAATACCCGTCGCCAGCCAATCGCCCCGGCCATCTCGCGGAATTCCCGGCAGAAATTCACCAAACCACTGCGCGAATTGATCACGATCCAGGATTCGCCGCATCAGGTCGGCCTCCATCAGGCAAGGCGACAGAAAATCCTCGCCGGATGGCTCGTAATTGAGTGGGCAATTCCTGTCTTGCAGGTGGAAGGCCAGTGTGCGCTCACGAATCAAGGCAGCCATTTCCGTGTCGCCGGCAATTTTCGCCCAATCCAGGATCAGCCCGAAGGCAAACATGCTCTGGTTATGTGTTCCAAGCCGGATCGGGTAGGCGAGATTCGGAAGCCACGACTTGATCTGGCTGACGATCACCTCTTCCAGGGGTTTCAGGGTAACAAGCCAGGCGTCGCCCAGTGGATCCCGCCACTCCCGCAATTCCGCGGTGAGTTGTAAAAACCAGGCAACACCATAGGGTCTTTCATAGGATTTACGGTTCTCCGCCTGGAAATAAACGACCTCCTCGGCAACACCTTTCACACTGAAACTTTGCTCAAGTGCTGCAATGACCTGGTCACGAAGCCCGGTGGCAAACTGGTCTGCGGGTACCGTCCGTAAAAGCCGCACCAGCAACCAGTGTCCATGCACCGAGGAGTGCCAGTCGAAGCAGCCATAGAAAACAGGATGCAGAGATAAAGGTGTCCGGGCATCCTCATCGCCATTGAGCACATGTCCAATCTTGTTGGGGTACTGGCGGTGCACGCAATCGAGTGCCAGGCGGGCAAAGCGAGCCGCCAATTCTCCGTTCACACCCCCATCCTCTTCATTATTCTGCGCAAATGAAGCATCAGACAGCCCGATACACACGGCGACTGCCGCCATGAAACACTTGATCTTCATAATCGCCAAACTCCTGTCCGATGAACCTCGGCCCGATTTGAATCCTGGCCAGCCATTATATATGCGTCCGACTGGCTTCAGTTGTTAGCAATCTGCTCCCTGGCTGTCCGCCTTGGTGCAATATGCAGCTTATGTGTGAATTCCAGCAACGTTGTTCACATTTGGTTTGTACTGCTGACAGACGCGCCGGAAAGCGAGCGCCATACCGAACACGATCAGAGCCCGGATTGCTGTATTGATTCAGTTTTCTGCATTTTTTCCTGTGAAGAGCGCCATATGGACAGGCCAATCGACTGGCTATACAGTGCCCATATCCCATCCACTCTATCGAATCGACAAGAGTTCAGAAATGACATTCATCGCAAAGCAACTCAAAGCCGAAGTTCCAGCAAAAATCCGCCTGTTGTTGATGGCATTGCTGGCCTGCCTGTCTCCCCAGCTTATGTCCCTGGATACGCAGGATACCTCCATGCTCGAAGGTCTCGATTGGCGCCTCATTGGCCCCTATCGCGGAGGTCGGGTGACGACAGTGGCCGGCGTGCCGGGCAATCCGATGCTCTATTACATGGGAGCGACGGGTGGCGGTGTGTGGAAAACCGAAAATGCAGGCGCAAGCTGGGAAAATATTTCTGACGAATACTTCAAGGTCGGCACCATCGGCGCAGTTGCCGTCGCTGAATCAGACAACAATGTGCTGTATGTGGGCACCGGCGAGTCACCCATCCGCGGCGTGACCACCAGCCAGGGTGACGGTGTGTGGAAATCCACCGATGCCGGCAAAACATGGAAACACGTCGGTCTGAAGGAGAGCGGCCAGATTTCCCGAATCGAGATCCACCCGCAAAATCCCGATATCGCCTGGGTTGCCGTTCAGGGGCAAATATGGGGACCAAACGAAGAGCGTGGAATCTTCCGCACACAGGACGGCGGTGCGAGCTGGGAGCACGTTTTGAAAGTCGGCCCGGATACCGGCGCTGCGGACCTTTCACTCGACCCGACCAACCCCCGCATCCTGTACGCAGCAATGTGGAATCACGGGCGCAAACCCTGGTTTATTCACTCCGGTGGTACCGATGGTGGCATCTACAAGTCCGTTGACGGCGGCGACAACTGGCAAAAACTCACGGATGGCCTGCCCGAACTGGTCGGAAAAATAGGTGTGGACGTGTCAGCCAGCAATCCCGAGCGGGTTTACGCCATCATCGAAGCGGAGCACGAGAAAGGTGGCCTGTACCGCAGCGATGATGCAGGCAAGACCTGGGCACTGATTTACGCACACCGGGTGCTGCACACGCGGGCCTGGTATTACAACCACATCACGGCCGACCCGGTAGACGAGGACACGGTTTACGTGATGAATGTGCCAATGATGAAATCGGTCGATGGCGGCAAGAGCTGGACAAAAATGACCACGCCGCACAGCGATCATCACGATCACTGGATCAATCCGAACAACAACAGGAACATGATCAACGCCAATGACGGCGGCGCCACGGTGTCATTCGATGGCGGCGAAACCTGGTCCAGCATCATGAATCAGCCGACCGCGCAATTTTACCGCGTGACTACCGATAATCTGGTTCCATTCCGGATTTACGCAGGCCAGCAGGACAACAGCACGGTAGCGATCGCCAGCCAGACCTACGACAACGGCATAGGCGTCGAGGACTATTTCGCCGTGGGCGGCGGCGAAAGCGCCCACATCGCTTTTGATCCGGACAATCCCCGGCTGATCTATGCCACCACGATCAACGGCACGCTGACTGAGTATGACCACGCATCACGCCTGATCCGTTCCATCATGCCCTATCCCGTGTCGGTCTACGGCATGGATTCACGCGATCTAAAATATCGCGCCAACTGGAACACACCGGTTGCAGTCTCGCCGCATGACCCGTCCATCATCTATTACGGTGCTCAGAAAGTACTCAAGAGCACGGACCGCGGTGCAACCTGGACTGAAATCAGTCCGGACCTGACGCGCAACGACCCCGACAAGCAGGGCCGCAACGGTGGCCCGCTGACACCGGAAAACGTCGGCGCCGAATTCTACAACACCATTTTCTACATCGTCGAATCTCCCTTTGAGCAGAACCTGATCTGGGTGGGCAGTGATGACGGCCTGGTTCACATCACGCGTGATGGCGGGGGTAACTGGGAAAATGTCTCACCCAAACACCCCGGCGAGGCAATGATCAACTCGATCGAAATCAGCCCCCACGACAAAGCGACCGCCTACCTGGCGGTCACCGGCTACAAGCTGAATGATTTCAGGCCATATATCTATAAGACCACGGACTACGGCAAGCACTGGAAGCGCATTGACCAGGGACTGCCGCAGGATGCCTTCGTGCGTGTCGTGCGCGAAGACCCGGCGCGTCAGGGCTTGCTGTATGCGGGCACCGAACTGGGCATGTTCGTGTCCTTCAACGATGGCGATGACTGGCAATCACTCAAACTCAACCTGCCGCCGGTGCCGATCACCGATCTCGCCATCCGCCACGACCGTCTGGTTGCGGCTACGCAGGGACGGGCGTTCTGGGTGCTGGATGATTTGTTCGTTGTGCGCGAGGCGACCGGTATTTCAAGCAGCGAATCACTGCATGTTTTTGCACCCGGAACGGTCAGCATGGTGCACAGTGGCGGATCTGCTGGCGACTTCGAAGGCGCCAACCCGGAGCGTGGCGTTCCCATTTATTACTATCTTGGAGAAGCGCCGGGAGACGATGGATCTCCGCTCACCATTGAGATTCTTGACTCCAGCGGCCGGTTGGTGCGGAGCTACTCCAGCAAGGAGCGTGATTTTGACCGCTGCAAGATCAGCAATAAGGACCCCCGGCGACCTTTCGAACTGGAATATCCACCCGCTGAGAAGGGCCTGAATACCTGGTCCTGGGACACGAACCGGGAAGGCATCACCTGCATTGAAAATATTGCCCTGTTTGCCGGCTTCGACGGCCCGGGCGTGGCGCCAGGAGAATACAAGGTTCGCGTATCCATTGACGGCACAGGGCAAACCGTTCCCGTCACCCTGACCATGGACCCCCGAATTACCGCCACCGACGAAGAAATCCGCATCTGGTCCGGGCATGTGGAAGAGCTTACAGCCGTGCTGAACGAAGTGCTGACCAGCCTCGATGACTTACGCAAGGCGCAAAAACAGATCGAGGCATTGATGGCTGATTATCCCGACGATGCCGAACTGCAACAGGCGGGATCAGCTGCGAGCAGGCAAATTACTGCCTGGGATGCGGAAATCAACCAGGCACTGCATCAAACCTATGAAGACGAAGATGCCTGGGAAACCAAGCTCGCGGGTCAGCTCCGTTTCCTACTCGATGTAATCGATGGCACGGGCGCCCCGGTGACAGAAGGAGCGCTGCTGCGCCTTGCGGACCTGAAGTCCGAATGGCAACAACGAAAATCGGAATTGCAGGACATCCAAAGCAATCATATCGAGGTCATCAACAACCGGGCGCGCGCGCAAGCTATCCCTCACATAAACACCCCCGGAGATTAATGTTCTATGTAGGAGGCCGCCATGCGGCCGAAAGGCAGATTATTCGACCGAAAGGCAGCTTGTTCGGCCGCATGGCGGCCTCCTACAGCCGGTATTTTGGCTCATTGCCACATTGAGCGCGCAAAATTGGTTCTGCTGTACTATAAATAAGGACAGTCAATTGAAAAAATAGCGGAGAACAATAATGCAAAACCCCGCCTGGTACCTGTCACACAGCGCACGAACCCGTTACACCACCGGCGCCCTGGCCTACTTTGCCCAGGGCATTCCGATGGGCCTTTTGCATATCGCCCTGCCAGCCTGGCTGGCCACGAAAGGGGTTTCAGCCGTGCAAATCGCGACATTTCTGTCCGTAATCATGCTGCCCTGGGCGTTCAAACTGCTCACCGGTCCGTTGATGGATCACTTCGAGTTCCTGCCCATGGGCAAGAGACGTCCCTGGGTGCTCGGCGCCCAGATCGGCATGGTCATCAGCTTAATGTCACTGGCGCTGCTGGAGGATCCGGTTGCCCAGGTGGGGATGCTCATGGCGATTGGTTTCCTGATCAATGCATTCACCGCCACCCAGGACGTAGCCGTGGATGGCATGTCTATCGACCTGGTTCCGTTGGAGGAGGAAGGCCGCCTCAACGCCTTTATGAGTTTCGGTAAAGCCATCGGCTGGGCGGTTACATCGGCCATCACCGGCAGCATGCTCGTTATTTATGGTATCCAGTTCACCGGCCTGGTTTGTGGCTTCGGCGCCGCCGCCATATTTGTCTACCTGTTGTTGGTTCGTGAACGCCGCGGCGAACGCATGCTTCCCTGGTCTGAAGGCGAGGCTTCTCCCAAGAACGAACCGCCACCTTCATTCCGGCAGGTGTTTTCCGATCTCAATCATATTCTCTGGACCCGGGCCAGCCTGATCATCATGGCCATCATGTTCTTCGACGGCCTGATCGGCGGCTATGGCCGGGCGCTGATGCCGATCGCGGCCGTTCAGGTGTTTAACTTCACGACGCCACAATGGGCTGATCTGAATGCGGTAATGGGAATTGCCGGGGCCCTCGTCGCGCTTGGCTTCGGGCCGTTTATCGATCGATTTGGCGCGAAGAGCCTGATGGGACTGACCATTTTCCTGACCGGTGTGCATGCCTTCCTGCTGGCCGGTTCCCAGGAATTGTGGACCAACAGCACCTACGTGCTGGTGATGATGTCCGTGTGGATTCTGTTGCTGCCGGTAATCATGGTATGCGCCCTGGCGCTGGCCATGAGCATCTGCTCGCACGGTGAATCGGCCACCCAGTTTGCGATCTACATGTCCGTTTCCAACCTCGGCGCCGCAGCCGGCTCGATGTTCTACGGCATGGTGGCCGAGCACACCAGCTGGGCGCAGAACTACGCGCTGAAAGGCCTGCTGGTCTTCGTGCTGTTCCTGATCATCCTTATGTTCAAGACACACGGCCACCCGGAAGAAATGCTGGAAGAACCCCCCCCCTGAAAGAGCATCATCAGTACCGCCAGCCGTGGCGACGAGGACCGTCTGGCCCAATGTTTAATCCGATCCATACCAGTCATCAATCGCCTGCGCAAAACGGGCCGGTGCTTCAGGATGCATGCGTAAATAGAGCGAGGGTTCTATCAATTCCATTTCCATGACCCGAAATTCCCCTTCATCGTCGCGCACAAAATCGATCCGGGCATAAAGCGGTGCAGGTGAAACACTGTCCAGTGCCTGCCGCCCTCGCAGCAACAGCCTGGCTTCAGGTCTGGCCGCCTTGATCGTCGCGCCCCTTTCTTCCTGGCTACGGAATTCCGAACCCGTGGGTTTTTTGAGGATGGCATGACTGTATTTCCCGTTGAAGTAGAACAGGGAGAATTCCCCTTCAGTAATGACCCTGTTCATGAAGGGTTGCACCATGTGGGCCCGGTTGCGGAATAAACGGATCACATCTTTGAGCTTGCCAGGGTCTGTTGACCGGGAAATGTGGAAAGTGTCCACACCATTAGCCCCAACTACCGGCTTAATTACCATTCCCACGGTATTCAGCCGCTCCAGACAGGCCAGCAGGGAAGACTCATCCAAATCATCGGCCCACAAGGTCGGGACAATGCCAATTCCGGAGGCCTCGAGGTCACGCAGGTAGGCTTTACTCAAATTCCAACGCACCAGCTCAAGGGGGTTGGCCAGGCGGGTGACCTGGTTGATTTGCGCCAGGATCTCCAGAAAATCAGTTATGTGTGGCGGGTAGTCCCAGCATGAACGGATGATCACCGCATCGAATTCACCCCACGGAACTTCGACCTGCCTCCACGACAGCGGCGATACCCGCCATCCCAACCGCGCCATGGGCTCGTGGGCATGCACATCGTCGATGACAAAGCCGGTTTCGTCGTCCATGGTCAGGAAAGCACATTTCTTCATATTCTGCAGGCCTGGTGGCAATGCAATTATCCGCTCAATTCAAAGGTCTGACGGCAGCACAATTCCCAGCTCAGAGCGCTGGGTCTGCCACAGGGTAATCATCGCTTCTAAAATATCAGGATTGTCTGCGGCCAGGTTCGCAGTTTCTCCCGGATCTGACCCAAGATCGTACAGCTCAAATTTGTCTTCATCAAACGGCCGCTCATCCTGCACGATCTTCCAGTTTCCTTTGCGCACAAAAGACCTGCCCCGGTGAGACAGAGTCGTGACATAGTCATCAGCGTGAACGGCCGTCGTCTCCCCGGCCAGAAGCGCCTGCATGTTCTCGCCAAGCAGGGGGGCTACCGACCCATCCGCCGGATACTGGGCCCCCGCTATCGATAGAAACGTCGGCGCCAGATCCAACAGGGTCACATAGGCCGAATTGATCCCCGCCTGCGTCTTGACACCGTGACCTGCGATGATCATCGGAGCAACAATACCACCTTCATACACATGTCCTTTGTGACGCTTAAATGGCGCCGAGCTCGCCTCGGCCCATTGCGGGCCATACGAAACCCAGGAGTCAGACTGACCCATGTTTTCATAGTGGTTGTTGTAACGAGCCTGAATGTAATCGCGAAAGTCCGGGTGGTCGTAAAAATCCTCCGCGGCAGCTCCCTTGTCTGACATGAACACGATCAGGCTATTTTCGTACAGATCGTGTTTCTTCAGGTATTCCAGAAGCCTTCCGATGGCCACATCGGAAGGC
>PVMK01125517.1_pt1 | contig 23788 bp, 21 predicted proteins | sample 1853481 | NCBI WGS metagenome assembly PVMK01 (sample SAMN08533507, study PRJNA380276) | Marine sediment metagenome, whole genome shotgun sequencing project. | reverse complement strand
TCAGAAAGCTCGAAGAAGAAGGCGCGATGGAGCACACCATCGTCGTCGCGGCAGCTGCAGCAGACTCGCCGGCCATGCAATACATCTCTCCGTACTCGGGCACATCGATGGGCGAGCATTTTCTCGACAAAGGAGAGGACGCGCTGATCATATTCGACGACCTGACCAAGCAGGCCTGCGCGTATCGCCAGGTTTCATTGCTGCTTCGTCGCCCGCCGGGCCGTGCAGCCTATCCGGGTGACGTCTTCTACCTGCATTCGCGCCTGCTGGAGCGAGCGTCGCGGGTCAATGCAGACCATGTTGAGAAAGTATCGGGTGGCAAGGTCAAAGGCAAGACCGGCTCGCTGACTGCGTTGCCCATCATCGAAACACAGGCCGGTGACGTATCGGCATTCGTGCCAACCAACGTGATTTCCATTACCGATGGCCAGATTTTTCTCGAGACCGATCTGTTCAACGCCGGCTTCCGACCGGCGATCAATGCCGGCCTGTCGGTGTCACGTGTTGGTGGCGCGGCCCAGACCAAGATCATCAAGAAACTCGGCGGTGGTGTTCGGCTGGCGCTTGCCCAATATCGCGAGCTCGCGGCATTCGCACAGTTTGCCTCCGACCTCGACGAGGCAACACGCAAGCAGCTGGAGCGCGGCGAGCGCGTCATGGAGCTCATGAAACAAAAACAGTACTCGCCCCTGTCCGTCGGCGAAATGGCGCTGTCACTTTACGCTGTGAACGAAGGCTACATCGATGGTGTAGAAGTTGCCAAGGTCGGCGACTATGAGGCGGCACTGCATGACTATGCGCGCGCCAATCACGGCGACCTGCTCGACAAGATCATCGAGACCGGCGATTATAACGACGAGATCGTGGGCGAGCTAAAAGCCGTAACGGACGCATTTGCGGAGAAAGGCGCCTACTGATGGCGGGTGAAAAAGAAATTCGCGGCAAGATCCGAAGCGTGAAAAACATGCAGAAGATCACTAAGGCCATGGAAATGGTCGCGGCCAGCAAGATCCGCAAGGCGCAGATTCAGATGGAGGCGTCACGCCCGTATGCTGAGCGTATTCGCCGCGTTATCGGCCACCTTGCGCACGCTAACCCCGATTACAAACACCCGTTCCTGGTGGAGCGCGAGGTCAAGCGCGTCGGCTACATCGTCATATCCACCGACCGTGGATTGTGCGGCGGCCTGAACGTCAACATGTTCAAGACGGTCATCGGCGAGCTGTCGAAGTGGCAGGGCGAAAATGTCGAAGTCGATCTGGCGCTGGTCGGTGCGAAAGCCGTGCAGTTCTTCAGGCGCCTTGGCGGCAATGTCGTGGGTACGGCGACACATCTCGGTGATAAGCCGAGCGTCAATGATCTGATCGGCAGCATCAAGATAATGTTGGACGAGTACACGGAAGGCCAAATTGACCGGCTGTTTCTCGTGCACAACGAGTTTGTCAGCACGATGAGTCAGGTACCGGAAGTCAAAACGCTGTTACCGGTCAGTGCGATCGATTTGGGCGAAGAGACCTTGCAGGACCATTGGGACTACATCTACGAACCCGATGCTCGCGAGCTGCTCGATGACGTGCTGATGCGTTACATCGAATCACAGGTGTACAGAGGCGCGGTCGAGAACTTCGCCTGCGAGATGGCAGCGAAGATGGTAGCGATGAAATCCGCCACCGATAACGCCGGCGAGATCATCGACGGGCTACAGCTTGCTTACAACAAGGCCAGGCAGGCAGCTATTACACAGGAAATTTCAGAAATTGTCGGCGGCGCGGCCGCCGTATCAGGTTGAGGACCGATATATGAGCACAGGAACAACCGTGCAGATTATTGGTGCCGTCGTGGACGTCGAGTTCCCGTCGGATGCCATTCCGAGAATATATGACGCGTTGCTCATCGACGAGGTCGATCTGACGCTCGAGGTGCAGCAGCAATTGGGCGATGGTGTCGTTCGCACGATCGCGATGGGCTCGAGCGAGGGCCTGAAACGCGGTATGGGCGTGAGCAACTCAGGCGGGCCGATCATGGTACCCGTGGGTGAGAAGACCCTCGGGCGCATCATGGATGTACTCGGCAAGCCTATCGACAACGCTGGCGACATTGGCGCAGAAACCCTTTTGCCGATCCACCGCAAGCCGCCGACCTACGAAGAGCAAGCAGCGTCAACCGAGTTGCTTGAAACCGGCATCAAGGTCATCGACCTCATCATGCCGATTGCAAAGGGCGGCAAAATCGGCCTGTTCGGTGGCGCAGGTGTTGGCAAGACCGTGACGCTCATGGAGCTCATCCGCAACATTGCGGCCGAGCATTCCGGTTACTCCGTATTTGCAGGCGTTGGCGAGCGTACTCGCGAAGGAAACGACTTCTATCACGAGATGAAGGACTCCGGCGTACTGCCTCAGGTGTCACTCGTCTATGGCCAGATGAACGAGCCACCGGGTAACCGCCTGCGGGTCGGCCTGACCGGCCTGACGATGGCCGAGGCGTTCCGTGATGAGGGCCGCGACGTCCTGATGTTCATCGATAACATCTACCGCTACACACTCGCCGGAACGGAAGTATCGGCACTGCTTGGACGCATGCCCTCAGCCGTGGGCTATCAGCCGACGCTTGCTGAGGAAATGGGTGTGCTGCAGGAGCGTATTACCTCGACAAAGACGGGATCGATTACCTCGTTCCAGGCAATTTACGTACCGGCTGATGATCTGACAGATCCGTCGCCGGCAACGACATTTGCTCACCTTGACGCGACACTCGTTCTTTCTCGTCAGATATCAGAGCTCGGTATTTATCCGGCCGTCGATCCACTCGATTCGACCAGCCGTATGCTTGATCCGAATATCATCGGACAGGAGCATTACGATTGCGCCCGTGGTGTGCAGGCGGTTCTGCAGCGCTACAAGGAGTTGCAGGACATTATTGCGATTCTCGGTATGGACGAGCTATCCGAAGAGGACAAACAGCAGGTTACCCGCGCGCGAAAGATACAACGCTTCCTGTCACAGCCGTTCTTCGTCGCCGAGACTTTTACCGGCACCGACGGCAAGTATGTCGCACTTAAGGAAACCATCAGGGGCTTTAACGGTATTGTGAATGGTGATTACGATCACCTGCCAGAGCAGGCGTTTTACATGGTTGGCGCAATCGACGAGGCTGTCGAGCAAGCCAAGACGATGCAATAGGCGAAAGGGAAGAAGCAGATGGCCACAATCCAGGTCGACATCGTTTCAGCCGAAGGTGAAATCTATTCAGGTGACGCCGCGATGGTCTATGCCCCGGCGCGCATGGGCGAGGTCGGCATAGCACCACGCCATGCGCCGCTACTTACGGCATTGAAGCCCGGTGAAGTCCGCGTCGAAGATCCGGAGGGCAAGGAACACTTCTTCTATATCACGGGCGGCATGCTCGAGATTCAGCCGCATCTCGTGACCGTTCTTGCAGACACTGCGCTTCGCGGCGAACAACTCGACGAAGCCGCGGCATTAGCCGCGCAGCAGGAAGCGGAAGAGGCATTGAAGGGTGCATCGGAAGAGACCGATCTTGCGCGCGCCCAGCAAGAACTCGCTGAGGCGCGCGCTCGTTACCGCGCCGCGCAAAAACTCAAAGGCAAGCGCTGACGTCAGTCTGATGTGACGTCGGAAACCGCCTGTTTGCAAGCGTCGCTAACTCCCTCAGCCTGCTCTTCGAGGCACATCAGGATGCGACCGTCACCTTCCTTAACGTCGCCACAAAGCGTCTGGATATCGGTTTGGCACTGCTGTGCAACATAGACAATCGCTGCCGCCATTTGCTCCATGACTGTAGCAGCCTGGAAAAGGGCGTAGCTACATTGGCCAGAAAGCTTGTCTTCATGCGCTGCCGCGCAATGCAACAGGCGACCCTGGCCAGGCGTCACCTGGCTGCAAAACGATTCGATGTCAACCTTGCAGGCCTCGAATACATGATCTACCAGAGCGTCCTGGGCCTGCACCTGACAGGTAAATGACAGGGCTACAACGGCCAGGCTTGTGAGAATGGTGTTTTTCTTCATTGCTTGTTCCTTATTTTTGGTATCCAGAGCGGCGGACATACTTCTCTATATCGGAATGATTTGCAAGCAGAGCAGATCGACTATCTTGGAATGAGCAGATCGGGGAGCGTTGACGGATTTCCGTCGATTGGCGCCTCTAACGGTATCCCGAGTATTTCCATCAATAACGGATACACGTCGACCGCATTAATAGCCGGGATTCGTTTCTCCTTCGGGAGTCTCGGACCGGTAGCCAGAAATATTCCATGCATTTCCTCGATCTCCGGTGCCCAGCCATGATCTCCGATACTTGCGCTCGAGTGCGACCAAAGATCACGGGAAGAATAGACGGTGTATCCGGTATTTGCCTGCACGATGACGTCGGCGAAGCCGGAGTCGGCAGTTACATGCCAGCTATCCGGCGTTTCGTGGCGCAACATGGCCCTGCCATGCTCCCAGACATTGTTGATTGCGGCCGTAATAGCCTCAGCACGCCGCTGATCTGACTCGGGTAAATAAAGAAATGCCACCGAACCATGATTGACAACTGTCAGGCCGTCGATATTCACAACCGTATCAATAACGAATGGCTCTGCGTCGCTGATGACAGCGGCTTGCCCGTGATCCGAAACGACGACAACATAAACATCATCGGCGATTGACATCCGATCGATTCCCGCAAGCAACCTGCCGATATATCCATCTACCTGCTTAATCGATGAAATACTTCGCTTTGAGCCCGGCCCGCCTCGATGCGTGGCGGTGTCGACATGCTCGAAATAGAGCATGAGCAGATGGGGGCGCTTGTCGTCGGGCATCGCAAGCCAGTTAAGCAGCTGGTCGACTCGCCGCTTTCCAGAAATTGACTCATCGAACGATTTCCAATAGCTCAGCCTGACTCCACCAATATCGGCCTCTGTGCCGACGAAAAAGAATGCAGCGCTTACCATTCCCAACTTTTCAGCCGCCACCCAGACGGGCTCGCCGTGATACCAGGAACCATCTTCGACCGTTTCCCGGTCGCGGAGGCTGTAATAGCTGCGGCGATCCTTGCTCGGAAACCTGTTGCCCACAAGGCCGTGATTTGCGGGATATAGCCCGGTTGCAATCGAGTAGTGATTTGGAAAGGTAAGTGCCGGAAAAACCGGAACTAGAGCGTCCGCGCGGACACCGCTATTCGCAATTCGATCCAGTGCCGGAGTGTCAGTGAGATCCTGGAAATCCCGGCCAAAGCCGTCGATTGATATCAAAATGAGGTATGGCTTGTCCCGCTGATCGGCGGCGTTGATACCACCGGAGCCATTGATATCGGCATTTGCCGGTATACTGCAAACCACTAACAGCCATAGCATTAATGCCGAAATCCATGAAGCAATCTTCAAAGCAAAACCCCTGATGCAAAATACGACGGAAGGGCCAATTGGCCGTTAGCATCATAGTTCTCGCGGCGGGCCAGGGAAAGCGCATGCACTCTCTGTTGCCGAAAGTACTGCAGCCGCTGGCGGGCAAGCCGCTATTGCAACACGTCGTCGATACCTCGCTGAAAACAGGCTCCGAAGACGTGTGCATCGTGTATGGGCATGGTGGGGACGCGGTACCGGCGGCATTCGAAGGCCAGAATCTACGCTGGGCATTGCAGGCGGAGCAGCTGGGCACGGGCCATGCCGTGCAACAGGCGATGCCGGATACGCCCGACGATAATCTGGTGCTGATCCTCTATGGAGATGTACCGCTTCTTCGAGCGGAAACGCTGACTCGGATGCTCGAAACCTGTGGCGATAATGATTGTGCGGTGCTCACCGTCGACATGGATGATCCATCCGGATATGGCCGCATCATTCGGCAAGACGGCATGGTCATCCGAAGCATTGAGGAGAAAGATGCGACGGATGAGGAGCGGGCAACAAAGGAGATCAACTCCGGTGTCATGGCTTGTCCTGCACACAAGCTCAAAGACTGGCTGGAGAGAATGAATAATGACAACAGTCAGGGAGAGTATTATCTGACTGACGTTATCGCGTTAGCAGTTGACGATGGCTGCACGGTACATGGAGTCAAAGCGAATAATTGGGTGGAAGTGATGGGTATTAATGACAAGAAGCAACTGGCAGAAGCAGAACGCGCTTTGCAGACGAGGCTAGTAAATGAGTTGATGGAACAAGGTGTCGGCTTTGCGGATCCGGCCCGGGTAGACATCCGTGGCGAGCTAATTTGCGGAAAGGATGTGTACATTGATGTGAATTGCGTTTTCGAAGGCAAGGTTACGCTCGGCGATAACGTCAAGGTTGAGTCGAATAATCTTGTTCGCGACAGCCGGATTGGCTCAGGCACAGTTATGCATTCGAACTGTCATGTCGAGGGGGCGACGACCGGCGGAGATTGTGAGATCGGCCCCTTTTCAAGACTCAGGCCGGGGGCAGAGCTTGCCGATAATGTAAAAGTCGGCAATTTCGTCGAAGTAAAGAAAAGCATCATCGCCGAGGGCAGTAAAGTTAATCACCTGACTTATATCGGAGATACAGACATCGGCAAAGACGTCAACATCGGCGCGGGCACAATCGTCTGTAACTACGACGGCGCGAACAAACATCGCACGACGATCGGGGACAATGTATTCATAGGCTCCGGCGTGCAACTAATTGCACCAGTGGAGATTGGCGCCGGCGCGAATATCGGTGCAGGCTCGACGATCTCGAAATCCGCGCCAGCGGGCAAACTCACGGTCGCACGCGCCAGGCAGGCGACCGTACCCGGCTGGCAGCGGCCGAAAAAGAAGGGTTAATCTCCTTATTTATCAAAATATTAGCCTAGCCCTTGCTGATTTGTGCGAACTGTAGCACTCTGGCCGACCGCGCAATTTGCGACAATCGAATTAAGTCAAACCAGAGGTCAGGGAGAACCCGTTTATATGTGTGGAATCGTCGGTGCTGTCGCCGAAAGAGATGTCGTACCGATACTGATGGAAGGCCTTCGCCGACTTGAGTATCGCGGTTACGACTCGGCCGGAATCGCAATCCTGGATGGCAAGACTGTCAATCGAGTACGCCGACTCGGCAAGGTTCAGGAACTTCAACAAGCACTCGACAAAGAACCCGTTCGTGGTGTTACCGGAATTGCTCATACGCGCTGGGCGACGCATGGCGCACCAAGTGAATCTAATGCGCACCCACACATGTCTGGCTCGACGCTTGCGGTCGTCCACAACGGAATCATCGAGAACTACGAGGAACTCCGGGAGGACCTCAAGAAACACGGCTACAAATTCGAGTCGGAAACCGATACCGAAGTTGTCGCGCATCGCATCCAACATCATCTGAAAGGCGGCAAAAATTTTCCGGATTCTGTACGCGCCACCGTTGCAGAACTTGAAGGCGCATACGCATTGGCCGTCATTAATTCCGACGATCCCCATACGCTCGTACTTGCGCGAGCCGGATGCCCGGTCGTCATCGGCTTGGGGATAGGGGAAAACTTCGTCGCCTCGGACGTAGCGGCCCTGTTGCCGGTTACAAGAAAATTCATGTTCCTCGAAGAGGGAGATGTCGCGATCGTCAATCGTGAAGACGTAACCGTGTACGATCGGGACGGCGGTGAAGTTGCGCGACCAGTAAAGGAAAGCGAGTTGTCTGCAGATGCCGCATCTCGTGGAAAGTTTCGGCATTACATGCAAAAGGAAATCCACGAGCAGGCTGCGGCCGTTTCACGGACGCTCGAGGAGCGTATTGCCGACGGCAAAGTGCTGGATGCTGCATTCGGTCCCGGTGCCGACAAGATACTCGACAAGACAAAAGGCGTGCACATCGTCGCATGTGGAACCAGTTACCATGCCGGCCTGATCGCGCGTTACTGGATCGAACAGCTCTGCAGGCTGCCGTGTATGGTCGAGATCGCGAGCGAATATCGGTACCGTTCGCCGGTGGTGCCGGAAGGCACGCTTTTCCTGACGATTAGCCAGTCCGGGGAGACCGCCGATACGCTGGCAGCGCTGCGCATGGCCAAGGAATTGGGCTACGTCGCGACGTTGACGATATGCAACGTGCCCGAAAGTTCCATGGTTCGCGAATCGGAATTCGTGATGATGACGCGCGCGGGTCAGGAAATCGGTGTGGCCTCTACCAAGGCATTCACGACTCAGCTCGCAGCATTGTCTCTTTTGACGATCGCACTTGGGCGCAGAAACGGCCTCGAAGAAAAGCAGGAACGTATACTCGTTGCGCAACTTGCAGAAATTCCCGGGCTCATCGAACAGGTGTTGACACTCGATAGCGCGATCGAATCCTTGGCAAAACATTTTGTGGACAAGCATCTCGCTGTTCGTCGGCCGCGGTGTGCAAAACCCGGTGGCGATGGAAGGCGCCTTGAAGCTCAAGGAAATCTCATACATTCATGCGGAAGCCTATGCTGCCGGTGAACTAAAGCATGGGCCGCTCGCACTCGTCGACGAGGACATGCCCGTCGTCGCCGTCGCACCGGACGACGAACTTCTCGAAAAGCTCAAGAGTAATTTGCAAGAAGTCAGAGCACGCGGCGGCGAGCTATACGTTTTCGCAGATCCGAGGGTTCAGTTCGGCGACCGCGTCGGCATCCACACGATGCGCATGCCGGCGTTAATTCAGGACTTTCAGGCGCCGATCATCTACACGGTGCCTTTGCAGCTACTTGCCTATCACGTCGGTGTGCTCAAAGGCACAGACATCGACCAGCCTAGAAATCTTGCGAAATCCGTTACCGTGGAATAGGTGAGACGCCCGCGAAATACGGGTGCAGGTAGACGAGCACGAAAAAGACCACTGCGCTGATAACAATGCCCCTGACCTCGACTGACAATGCAGGGCCATAGGGCTTCACCCAGGCGCCTTCGCGGTTACTGATCAACATCATCTCGAGCAGCGCCCAAAGCCCCAAGCCGCCGAATAGCACCAGCGAACGGGAATCGCCATTCGATAGCAGGTGGCTAACAGACCAGACAGCCATGCCGGTCAGTTGCGGGTGTCTCACATATCTTTTGATTCGTGTCGGCTGCTGGGCGGCACCGAACAACATGACGGAAATCAGCATCAGAATACCTGTCAGCGGTGCTCCCCAGCTGGGCGGCATATAAACGAACTCAGGCGTGGTCGATCGCCAACCGATAACTATCAATACGATGGCCATAAGCTGGATTACAGAAAAGATGCCCCGGTAAGGCTGCTCGCCGACACGCTCGAGCAATGAATCCCTGAAGCCCCGGGCCAGGCACGGAACAAGGTGCACGACTATAAATAGCAGGACACCGATGCAGAGCCAGATCATTTTAGTTCGCCCCTGTCTGTTGAATAATCTCGGCCGACAGCGAGGCGCCTTTCGACAGGCTTTCGCTGACGCTTGCACCGTAACAGTACTGGCTCAAAAACCCGGCGGCAAATGCGTCGCCGGCGCCTGTCGTATCGACGACCGTTTCTACCGGAATCGCGGCACAGCTGGCTGAATCCTCGCCGTGAAACGCGATGCTGCCATCGGCACCCAGCGTGATCACAAAAAGCTTGCGGTGCTCCTCCGCTTTTCGCTCGAGTACATCAATCAGGTCCTCATCCTCGCTCGACAGGCCGAAGAAACTGATGTCGATAGCGTCGATGTATTATCCAGCAGCGACATGTCGGGATGAATTGCGAAGTCAGAGAAATCGACTGCGGTGACGCCCCCGTTATCGATGGCCATGACGCTCTCGAAAAAATCGCAGATCTGCTGGAATTTGGCAATCACCCGCAAGTCGCTGGCAGCAATGACATCCCTATCGCCGCGATCCAATTGAAAGTAACGCAGTACGCCCTCGTCAAAACGCACGAAATCCTTTTCACCGTCCGGCATGACTTCAATATATTGAACGGAGCTTGCGCCCTCACGCGCTGTAAGACGGCATTCGATCTGCGAACCTTTGAACCTGTCCCGAACGATCGTTGCACCGGCATCATTTCCAATTGCAGATATGATCGTAATCGTGTCACTTTCCGGAAAAACAGCCCGTGCCTGCAGCGCGAAGTTCGCGGTGATACCGCCACAAAAAATCTTGCCCGAAGGTAAGTAGTGGTCGATGCCGCAATCGCCAACGCAAACGACGTTCATCCCTGTCGCAGCCTCCGAACCTGTGACATGAGTTTTCTGGCCGCGTCGGCATCAACGGCCCTGTCTTTCATCAGCGAAGAGCCGACGATGGCGCCGTCGGCGGCGCTGAGCAAGGGATTCACGTTGTCCGCATTAAGGCCGCTGCCGATAAGTACGGGAACTTGCAGCACGCTCTCTGCCACGCCCTGAACGGCCTGTTGAATCTGCTCGGCCGTAGGTGCGTCGCCCGTCACGCTGCCGGTAACAATAATTGCATCGGCATGATGGGCGCAGGCCAGCTTGGCCGACTCGACGAGTGTTCGCTCGACCAGCATTTTTGCATATTTGACCTGAATGTCTGTGAGGATGAGTACATCGTCGGCGCCCAAATCTGACCGGTACTTCATGAGGCCCCTCGGATCGATCTCGAATTCGCCGTATTCGGGGCGCATCATGGGATCGACAAAATAATCACTGCGAATGAATTGTGCGCCGCTGTCTTTGGCTACGATCAAAGAGGCCTTGGGATCGTTTAAAAGGATTTCACAACCCACGATGGTGTTCTTGCTCTCCTTAACCACTGCCCGGGTGATGACAGTCATCGCGCCAACGGTCTCCGTCGATGCGTGGGCACGGTGCGGCCGATCGTATTCGTTTTCAATCAGTACGCCATCGAAGTTCTGGCTCTGCAGGACACGAAGATCATTAATGGCGCTCCTGATGATCGCGTCGAGGCCGGGAGAATCCGGATAATCGGGCAGCGGCGGCAAATGAATCATTCCGATTACCGGATAGGGCCGAGGAAATATCCTCGCGAAGCTGGTGGTCGGCTTCGCCTTTGGGGCCGCATGGTCATCTTCGGCTTTCCGGGTCAACACCTTGTATACAGGTACACCAAAAAGCGTGAGCGCTATGCCGATTGCGCTATCGATCGGATTGAAAACAAGCGCCGTAATCAGAAATGCCGACATGACCAGAATGAAAATCGCCGGCAACAGCGGGTACATCGGCATGCGATAGGTATTTGACTGCCCGAGCCGCCGCCGCAGTCTGAAGATTGACGCGACCATCAGAATATTCATGAACTGAAAGGGCACCACGAAGAAGGTAACGATTCGCGAAAAGGAGCCGAAGAAAAAGAGCGCGAGAATGGCGATCGCTGCTGCAAACATGATTGCGCCGGCCGGCACGGCCGTACGTTGCGACAAAGAGCTCAGGCCACGGAAAAACGGAGCCAGGAAGGTGCCGGCTGCACGCCCCACATACTCCGAAGCGGCGGCGTAATAGAGCCTGGGCAATGTCATGATCAGGCCGCCAAGCGCACCGAAAATCGAAATCCACATCAAAGCATTGACGGCGGTTCCACCAACGGAACCAAAGGATGCTTCAGCGACCATGCTCGCAACCATTGCGGAATTGGCGCGCATCACCTCAAGCGGCACAACCCGCAAAAAGGCGTAGTTGACGAGGAGATAGATAAGCGTAATCAGTATGACGCCGACACCCAACGCGCGCGGAAAAGTCTTATTCGGTTCCTTTACCTCCCCGGCAACATTCGATGCATCTATCCAGCCGTCGTAAGTAAAAAGCACGATCGCCACGCCAAGGCCGACGAAGCGCAGAATGCCGAACCAACCCTCATCTGTTGGCAAGCTGCCTGGCGCGTCCTGGCTATGTAAGGCCGGAGTGGCGAGAAACATGCCACCGAAGATCAAAGCGGACAGGCCGGCAACCTTAATCAGCGTCAGCAGGACCTGCGTGCGACCACCCCACTGTGCGCCACCAAGATTGACCAGCGCGAAAAAAAGGATCGCCGAGGCGCCCCACACAAGCTGCATCCCTGTCGAGGCAGTTCCCGTCAAGCGACTCGCGAACTCACCAAAGAGGATGGCGATGCCGGCGATAGCGCCCGGGCCACTCACCAAAACCATCATCCATGCCTGCATGAATCCGGCGAATGGCCCGTAGGCCTCGGTCAGCGCGTGGTATGAGACGCCAGGCCTCGGAATCAGGGCGGAAAGCTCGGCGAGCGTCAGCGCACCGCATAGAACGAGGAACCCACAGAGGGCCCAGAAGAAATAGACCTGCCACTCAGCAGTGGCGACCGCAGCCAGCTCGCCCGGGGTGAAGAAGATGCCCGAGCCGATCATGTCGCCCATGACGATAGCCAGTACCGTAGACAGGCCCAGTTTTCTTTTTAGTGTCATGAACTATCAGCCCGTCGCGCACTCGGCTTTGTTCGCATCCTGTCGAAAGGTAAGATTGCGCAGCAGCGATCATACTATGCCGGCATAACAATCAATAAAAATGAAAATAATCAACGCACAGGCCGTCGCCGACGCTTTACCTTTCGATGCCCTGATAGACGCGCTCGACGCGGCGTTTGTGGCAGGGGCAAATACGCCGGATCGGGGTCACCATGAGATCGAAGTGCCCGGCGTGGCCGACGGCACGCTGCTACTCATGCCGTGTTGGCAAACGAACAAGAACCTCGGCGTCAAGATTGCGACCGTATTTCCAGGCAATGTGGAAAAGGCACTGTCCGCTGTTCACGCGAGTTACTTTCTGATGGATGCTGGCACCGGTGTTCCGATTGCGATGCTGGACGGTACCGAACTCACACGGCGTCGTACTGCGGCCGCATCGGCACTCGCATCGAGATATTTGTCACGAACTGACTCCAGCACCTTGCTCATGGTGGGCACAGGCGAGCTCGCGCCACACCTCGTTGCCGCACATGCTTCCGCGAGAGACATCGGCAAAGTGCTCATCTGGGGCCGACGCCAGGAGGCCGCCGAAGCATTGCAAGAAAGACTGTCCACGCTGTCTCTTGAAACAGCGGTCGTGACAGATCTTGAAGCAGCTGTCTCTGATGCCGACATTATTTCGTGTGCCACGTTGGCAAAAAATCCTTTGATAAAAGGCGAGTGGCTGCGCGCGGGACAGCATCTTGATCTCGTTGGCGCATTCAAGCCGGACATGCGCGAAGCGGACGCCACAGCCGTATCGCGCGCCGAGGTGTACGTCGATACTTATGGTGGAGCAATGTCGGAGGCAGGTGATATTCTGCAGGCAATACAGGAAAACGCGTTCGAGGAATCTGACATTGCGGGAGATTTGGCGGAACTCGCCAACGGAAAATGTCAGGGGCGCACATCAGAAGAAGCAATAACGCTTTTCAAATCGGTTGGTACGGCACTGGAGGATCTGGCTGCGGCAGAACTAGTCATGCAGAATCATAATGCGTAGCAAAGTGAAAATTGACATCGTCGGTTGCCATGCCGAAGGTGAAGTGGGTGACGTTATTGTCGGCGGCGTAGAGACTCCGCCGGGCGACACATTATGGGAACAACGTACCTGGATCGATGAAGACGAGACACTACGCAACTTCGTGCTGAATGAGCCCAGGGGCGGCGTGTTTCGCCACATCAATCTGCTGGTGCCCGCGAAAGATCCGCAAGCACAGATGGGCTTCATTATCATGGAGCCGGAAGACACACCGCCGATGTCAGGATCAAACTGTATATGCGTGTCCACGGTCCTGCTGGAGACCGGCATTATCCCGATGACCGAACCGGAGACAAAACTCGTTCTCGAAGCACCGGCCGGCATCATTAGAGTCACCGCCCAGTGCCGCGATGGCAAGGCCGAACGAATCAAGCTGCACAACGTCGCCTCATTCGCCGGCCAACTGAATCAGCAACTGGAAGTCGAGGGCATCGGCACGCTAACCGTTGACACTGCATATGGCGGCGATACGTTTGTGATTGTAAATTCGGATGCAGTCGGATTCGAAATCGTACCTGACGAAGCCCGCGAGATTGCCGAAGCCGGCATAAAGATCACGGCAGCCGCAAACGAGCAGTTGGAATTCTCTCACCCGACCAACCCGGACCTGACACAAATCTCGTTTTGTCAGTTCGCCAAGCCATTATTCGAAGAAGACGGGCAGACGATCGGCAAGAACGCGGTCGTCATTCGTCCCGGTAAAGTCGATCGATCCCCAACAGGAACAGGGGCCTCCGCAAGGATCGCCACCTTGCATGCCAGGGGTAAGATAAAGGTCGGTGACGAGCTTATTGTTCGTTCGATCATCGACTCTCAGATCTATTGCCGAGTCGAGTCTGAGACAACGGTTGGCGACAAAACGGCGATCCACCCGTCGGTTTCGGGACGGGCGTGGATTACGGGAACCAGGCAGTTGATGCTGGACCCCGATGATCCATGGCCGGCAGGCTACCGCTTATCCGATACGTGGCCCAAATTGGGCGGCTAACAAAGGCAGTCAGGGGTCGGCCTTCCGCATCCTCTTCTGCATACGGTCGGTACCTCAGGTGTCGAAAGGCCAGTGCTAAAACGTACGGCCGACGTAAAAGTAAAGAGCCCTTTGACCGCCCTCAGCCAGGCCGACAGCCAAATAAATTGGGCCTAGTATGGTGTCCACACCGACGAAAACGCTGCCGGCGAGGATGGAGCTATCGAAACTGATGTCAGATCTGTCTTGCCACGTATTTCCCAGCTCAACGGTCCCGCCGATGTACGTCGGTAATAAAGCGATATCGCCGATACGCCGGTAATATGCCAGTGTCGCAATACCGATGTGCTGTCCGCTCAGCTCATCCGGATTCAGTCCCGACAGGTTTAGAAATCCGCCAAGACGATACAGGCGCTCGAGAGGTGCCTGCCCGCTGAATGTCGTACCGTAGCGGATGCCTGTCAGCAACGTGTGGCGACCCCACGTATTCGCAGCTGAAAATCCAATCCTTAGCTGATCGAAACTAACGTCAGAACCCAACGACTCTCGTGCCCCGATCCATCTGACGGAACCGAAAGTGCCGCGCCTCGGAAAATTCCGGTTGTCAAACCGGTCAATAGCCAGGTCAAGAAAGACCTCTCCTAATTCAAAATTTTCGTGCGGTGTGGGTACACCGACACGGATGTCTCGTTCACCGGTAAGGTAGCGAGCGCCGACCTGAAGTCCGCCCCAGTTGCCAAATTCCCGTCCGACTGCCAGTTCACCGCTCGCGGAGAAAACAGATACGGTTCCAATTGCGTTTCCCGATTCGTACGTAGTGAAATCAGTGCTACCAATCGACAGCTTCGGCGCGACAAAATACCGGTAATCACGACCAAACGGTTGATGGAACGCGCTCGAGAAACTGGTTTCGTTTCCAAGCGTTACTGTATTGCGCCATTCTCCTCCGGACGGATTCATCGCTGTGTTCAGGTGGCTGATCGATGCATTTATCAGGTTTTCGCCACCGGCTAATGAGGCGATGTTCAAGCCGAATTGCAGGTACTTCGGTCCCCAACTTCGTTCAACCGCTGTCACTTCGAGCCCCGTCTGACCGCTATCTTCGACGAGTCTGAAACTCACCTTTTGAAACGCCTCCGTACCGTATATTCGGGCCAGACCAGATTCAAGTTCCTCTGTGTCGAGGGGCTGACCGAGCTCGAATTCATCCACCCGACTGACAATAAACTCGTCTGATAGTTTCGATTGGTTGTTCCATCTGATGAAGTCGATAATTGGCTGCCTTGTACCGGGAGCCATTTTCGCAACGAAAGAATTTGCACTGTCTGAGGATGGCGTCGCGAGCATCTGAATTCGATTCAGATTTTCGAGGGCTGCGGCTCTGCCAATTGGAATGGCTTCATTGGCCCGGTCAAAGTCTCCCGCACTGATGTCACCAAGCTTCGGACTAATCAAAATATCTGACTCAGTTAGTGTCGTTAATTCCGATTCGGTGTTGCGGCGCGTTAACAGGCCGCTTAGCTGCTCAGCAATGGACAATACGGAGCCAAGCTCTTCCTGAGACTTGAGCGGGGTACTGATATCCACCGCGATGACAATATCTGCCCCCATCTCTCTGACGACCGAGATCGGCAGATTCGCCGCAATGCCGCCGTCGACCAACATACGGCCGTCTATAAGAACAGGCACCATAGCGGCCGGAATGGAGAAGCTTGCAAGGATTGCGGTGGCCAGGTCACCGCTGCCGAGGGCGACTTGCTCTCCAGTGCCGATATCAGTTGCAACTGCCCGATAGGGCAGTTGCCACTGATATCGGCACTGGAGAGCAAGTCGCCCTCGGCAGCGGTGACCTGGCCACCGCAATCCTTGCAAGCTTCTCCATTCCGGCCGCTACGGCTCTGCCAATTGGAATTGCTTCATTGACCCGGTCAAAGTCCCCCGCACTGATGTCACCAAGCTCGGGACTTATCAAGATATCTGACTCGGTCAGTGTAGTTATTTCCGATTCCGTGTTGCGGCGCGTTAACAGGCCGCTGAGCTGCTCAGCAATGGACAACACGGAACCGATCTCTTCCTGAGACTTGAGTGGCGTACTGATATCCACCGCGATGACAATATCTGCCCCCATCTCTCTGACGACCGAGATCGGCAGGTTCGCCGCTATGCCGCCGTCGACCAACATACGGCCGTCTATGAGAACAGGAACCATGGCAGCTGGAATGGAGAAGCTTGCAAGGATCGCGGTGGCCAGGTCACCGCTGCCGAGGACAATTTGCTCCCCAGTGCCGATATCAGTGGCAACTGCCCGATAGGGTATCGGCAAATTGTCGAAATCATCAACGAGAGCTACCGGTAGTGTCAGCTTGGTGATGGCAATGTCGATCTTTTGCCCTTGAACGAGACCCAGGCGTAGCTTTATCTTTCCATCGCTGAATCCGACTTGTCGCTTGATCAAGAAGTCATCGTCATCGCGTTTGCGGCGAAATGTCTTGTCAGCCCGATTGGTGCTGTCAATAAACACATCATCCCAGTCGATGTCATTCAGTGCCTGCTCAATATCCTCGAGCGTCATGCCCGATGCATACAAACCACCGACGATAGCGCCCATGCTCGTGCCAGCGATACAGTCAATCGCCACGCCCTCCTCGAGCAATACCCGGATAACACCAATGTGTGCTGCACCCCGCGCACCACCGCCACTCAAAGCAAGGCCCACGCGCGGTCGTGAGCCGGAGTCGTCTTGAGTCGTTGGTCCACAATCAGCGGACACCGTAATTGGCGAGAGCGCGAATAACAGAATTGGAGTGACGAAAAGCCAGCGCCGGAACCTGGGGGAGCACATAACGATTACTCCATCGGTAACGCAGCAAGCATGTGCTGCGACGAAAATATGAGGCTTATACTATCGATCGTTCGCTTCATCGATCTGTGCGCGCAAATCCTTTGCCCAACGATTTATTGCGATCTTGGCATCGCCCGTATGGGTGATGCCGGCCTTCAGGATACGGCTACCGGTGCCCCAGCGTATGATCGCGGCGAGCTGCTTACCCGTCACAGAATCGATGAGTTCGCCTTCGAACGAAGCACCACCAAGGCCCAGTCCGGTTATCTTCGTATAGATCGAGATATTCAATACGCCGATCGTTTCCTCAACGTTAGTGATACCGATGCGAATACGTACCACGCCCGGGCCAGGCTGTTCAACGATCGGATATCCCTCATCTTTGCCTAATGCCTCTATCACTGCTTCTTCGTAATATTCGGCGAGCTCGCTTAATTCTTCGTCAGTGAAAACTTGCTTATCCGGTGGCTGTCGGAATGTTATGACAACGGGATCGATGATAAAACTTGAGAGAGCTCCTGCGGATTCGTCGACGAATCGCAGCATATTGTCATCAATTTTTTCGAGATTCGAGTAGTCACTCAAAAATCCGCTTTGATCGACTTCAGACACAGTTGGTGCTGTGCAAGCGCACAATAAAACCTGACTTGCAACTAGGACTGAAGTAAATTTGGTGATATTTTTCATTTGCAATTACCCGTTCGTTACGTCGATGCGCCGCCGTCGGCTTGATAGTCAAAACCGATACTTTGCACCAAATTGTATTTGCCGGGCCGTACCACTGGCGCCATCTTTGTTTTCGCGCCGACCCCAAAGGAGTTCTCCTCCGACGTCAACACGAGCTACTGGTGACCACAGCAGATTGATGATTGCGCGATCAGTTCTTGCGTATGCCGAATCGTCTTGAAAACTCAGGTTGTCGACGTCAACCCAGCTATACGTTAAGGTCGATCGCAATGATTCCCGCCACCAATGTTGATACGCGACATAACTGCTAAAGACATTCAGTGTTTCAGTTCACCAGTTAGCGGATTAAACTCGGCGTCTTGTCCACCCACTTCCTGAAGGTCGTTTATGTAGCGGCCGATACCATCACCGTAGTTAAACTGAAACATAATGTTGTCTCGCTCATCCCATATCTCCACACCGACCTTGCCGCTCACTGAAAGGCCCCAGCCGAACTCCGTGTCGGTTACTGAACTGTCCAGATCCCACCTCGCCTCGATTTGCCGCAGTAGCAGGCTTGTCTTGACATGCCATCTATCTGCCCAGTTCCGTCGCACGCTGGCGACGATATCCGGATACTGGCTGACTCCCTGACCACCCGTTACATCCGGCGCGGGATCTTCAAGCCCGATCAGTAGATCCATATCGCGGCCGAATGACGGAAAATAGCGAATTTGTGGTTGACGTACCTGAATCCTGCCGTTGATGCCTTCGAAGTCAATTTCTTCTGGTGTAGCCCGGTTATCAACCATAGTCGACCATGTCTGACCTGCCAGAACTTGCCTGAACTGGCCAAAAGCATGCCGCAATCGATACGTGTCGCCGGTCCCTGCAAAGTCTCCTTCAATGAACGCCCGCAGCGGCCCGTAGCTGGTCGAGTCCCGTATTTCGATTCCCAAGCGCGACTGGCGTGCCGAGACCGCAACCTCGCCTTCATTGGTTGTGGAGCTTGCTACTCCTACCGGTATCAGTCCGGTTACGAATCGATCATCAGTTCCGAGCGGGTCCAATGTATCGACCATGCTCATCTTTACGAAGCCGCCAACTTTTACTGCTGCGTCAGTGTCTGGAATAGGGATGGAGCCCGCAAAATCCTCTCCATACTTTGTTGACTCCGGCTGATTACGGACGAGCTCATCAAGGACTGCTGCCTGATCAAGTTCTTCCGCGATCTCCGGACTTCGATCGGGAATCTGAGCTGCGGCCGATCGGTCCAGCTGTACCTGGATGGATCGAAGGAGCGTACGCTGCTTATCAATCTCTTCTTGTTGTGCGGCAAGTTGTAGCTCTTGTTTTTCAAGCAACTCCCTTAAATCTTCAATTTCCGCATAACTGATTTTCGCTGTGCTAGATTCCGGAGCGACTTCGCTTTCCGGCGGGGACTCATCACCGGCAGCTTGGCCTGGTACAGGAAAAATCAAGCTCATACCGCTGACGACAATCACTGGCAATATGCGACATTGTCTCCAAAGTCCCTTCATCTTCGTGCGGCTCCCTGATTCTTGCGGGCACCACTTGTCGTCTACATTTTGCTCAGGCAGTCGACTCGTTTGTCTTCCGCTAAGCGCGCATTATCCAATCTGCAACCAACCCGCTGGCTGTACACAGCAATAATCGCTTGCAGCTCTGCCCATGAGGCTGGTTCGTCCTTTTTTCCTGACCGCGTCTCTAGGAGCGCCGCCAGTTGCTCCTCACTGTTGCTGTCGAGAATCTCCATTTCCATGGTGAGCCCCTTCAGGTCAATTTTCTTGGTGAAGTCACTGGTCATTGCCGACTTCGCTGCACCGGCGACAAGTCCTATCGGCGTGTAGCTGAACAAGCCCTTTTTCTTCTTCTTGAGCTGGACGTTAGAGATGGCGAAACGCACATACAGCACGTTTGGGACCCCGGTTGATCAACTATCATATAAGTTGTCGAAAGCGATTCCGCAATTGCACCTCGAAACGCGTCCGCCAACTGCTTCATATCGTCCGGCTTCATGCCTTTGTACTTTGAGTTCGGTGCCACGAATATTTCAGGCTGGTCGATCATCACCGCAGAGTATTTGCCCATTTTGTCTGGAGCGCCTGGTGCCAGGTATGTGTAGTCCATGTACTTATCGGAGGATTTCTTGAGTTGCGTGTAATCGGACAAAAAGTCCGAAGAGTGAAGGTCCTGAGCCAGCGCAGAACTGAGCGCAGCTATCGTTAGGAAAAATGCCAGGGAATAAGCTCCCGCTTTTCTATACTTCATTTTCGATCTCCTGATTTCGGGCCGGTAGATGGATTGATTTCGAATCCACAGCCCACCCGTTGGTTAGTAAAATTCATTTTTTCGCTTCTACTCACTTCCTAGCTTTTTCATGTTTTGCATCGCCTTGTGCCACATGTAAACGAACTGAAGTCGAACCATGCTGTTATTTATATCGTTGTCACCAAAGACGTTCGAGCTGAAGCTGGTACGCAACGTGAGATTGTCCGTCACCTGAAAATTCAAGGTAAGTCCAATATCTCCGATTTCTAGGTCACTTCCCACCGCTACACCATTTATTTCTGACTGGAAACCATTGCGGTAAAGCAGATCGATGGAGCCGAAAAAATGACGGGTAAAATCATGAGTCCAGTGCGCTTCGAGTTGCCAGAGGGGATCGTTCTCCAGTTTCTGTCCCACAAAATCGTCGTTCTCGGCGAAGAGCCAGACAGACGGAACCACTTCCAGACTCGACATATAGCCGGGGGAAAAAACACGGAAGTGGTATTTGAAAGGGAAGGCGATCCGCCCATAAAACCGGTTCAGACCAAGGTTTACTACTTTGCTGCTGTCGTATTCACCGAGTGGAACTCCCAGCATTACAGCAGCGTCCAGGGTCCACGTCGGTTCGTAGTTGAGCAAATCGAAGCCAGCTTTTAGTGGCGGCGTACCCAGTAGATTGACGTCAAGCTGCACTGACGGGTCAGCGTATCCGGAGGCTGACTGGCTGAAGGAGACGCCTGGAATGACACCGGGCGGCAGGAATTCTGGTGGCGTGAGATTGGTGTCGAAATCCGCCTCGACACTGCCCCCGACGACGTTAACCATAAGTGACGCCGGTCGATTGAAAAGCGTCATATGGCGCGCATAGTTCATAATAAAAATATCCGCGTCAACATCTGCCGAAGGGTAAATGTAATGGGCCGGATCGAATTGCACGGCATCGGACGCATCTAGATGCATATTCAGGTATTGGAATGACACTACGTTGGTGCCGGCTCTGCCTTTCCAGTAAGCGCGTGCACCATCGTCTTGAGCACTCGCGGGTCCGGAAATCAGTGAGATGGCAAGCGCGATGCGACAAGAGCCGGGAATCGCGTAGGACCATTTACTTTCTTCATGACTAATACCTTCTTATTGACTGAGAAGTTCGATCAGCTTCTGGTGAGGAATCGCCTCCAGGCCACCGACCGGTGGATAGCTATCGAACTCCGCAACCGCGTCGGGAAGTGCTTTTCTGGCACCTTCGAAAGGCGACCGATTGCCGACGATCACGCCATTCAACTCTACATACTCATCCCATAGTGCGATGAGCTGTGTTTTCTTCTCGGGGAATTTCTCGGACAGGTCGTACTGTTCGCCAGGATCGGCATCGAGATTGAATAACTGCCAGTCCCAGATACCGTAGGGTCGATAGTGCCAGCTGATTTTCCAATCTCCCTGTCGAATTGCCCGGTTACCAAATAACTCGAAGCCAAGCCAATCATCCGAATCCCGGGGAGATTGCGCACCGCCATTCAGCATTTGCACCCAGGACTTGCCCTGCATCGGTACGAGGTCACGACCTTTGTGGGTGCCAGGGTACTCGACACCGGCCAGCTCCAGCAGCGTCGGGGCAATATCCATGACATGAAGAATGGCGTTTGTATTTAATCCACCGGCACCTTGCACGCCGGGGCCGCTCACGATCAGGGGAGAGCGCGTACCGCCTTCAGCGAGGAATCCTTTGTAAAGCCGGAAGGGTGTCATCGAAACTTGCGCCCAAGCCGGCCCATATTCTGCGAATGAGCCCTTGCGTCCAATGAAATTGTGGCCCGATTCGGCGAAATTGGCCGCCGCATGCAGATAACCCATGGTGCCGGGTCGACCTGCCACCATCCCGACCAGGTCGTTTCCTTCTGCCACGTTGTCGGAGAAAAAGATAACCACCGTGTTGTCGTACTCGCCGATCTGTTTCAGATAGTCGAATACCCGTCCGATCTGGTCGTCCATGTACTCGACCATCGATGCATAGAGCTCCATTTTGCGTCCCGTTGCGATGCGCGCTCCCGGCGCAAGCATCGAAGCTCTCGGCAAGAACCACAGACGTTCGGCGGTGCTGACGCCTTCTTCTACAATACCCAGTTCCTGCATACGCGCGAGACGGCGCATTCGAATCACATCCCAGCCTTCATCGTATTGGTTCTTGTAGCGCCGTAACCAGTCATCTGGTACCTGCAGCGGTCCGTGAGGAGCCGTAAATGCCATGTAGGCGAAGAAAGGCTTGCCGTCGCCGCGGCCCTCTTCAATGAACTGAATGGTTTTGTCCGTATAGTTTTTGGTCGAATAGAAATCCCTCGGCAGTCGTTCGACGGGCTGTCCGTCTTCCGTGTACGGGCCTATCGGAAACTGCCATTCGACGTTCCACTGGTCGTCGAAGTGACTCCCACCTCCAACCAGCAATGAGAAATCACGCTCGAAGCCGCGGGCATGCGGGATCTGCTCAGGTTTAAGTCCCAGATGCCATTTCCCCACCATGTAGGTGTGATACCCGCCATCTCGTAACAGGGAGGCAACTGTGGCAACACGCTCGTTAAGCACACCCTCGTAACCCGGCTGTCCCACCTGGTTCGGTGCTACCAACTCACCCATGTTGCCCAGGCCGGCGATATGATTGTCCGTTCCGCTAAGCAGCATAGATCGGGTAACCGAACAGGTAGGGCTTACGTAAAAATCGGTGTAACGCATACCTTGCTGCGCCAGATTGTCCAGCACCGGTGTGTTGATTTCGCCGCCGTAACTTCCGAGGTCTGAATAACCCATGTCGTCGGCAACGATCAAGAGAAAGTTGGGTCGTTCGCTCTGCTGAGCGACTGCTGTGCACGTTGATAAGAGCAAAGCACTCGAAGCAATCCATAGGCAAAGCGACACGACAACTTTGCTCGCATCCTTTGCGAAAATGTGTCGAGTAATAACTGAGCAGTTGCCTATGTTTCGTCGTTGCATATTCTCCATCTCCTGATCTTGTCTTTGCCTCAAATGAGCTGTCTTCGTCGCAACCCACAGACAGCAGATCTGCGTTCGTCGAGCCAAAGAAAAATCACTGTTTTCAGCATTCCTCGAACTTCTATCCAGTTTCACCGTTAATAAGTAACTTGATGAAAGAGGATGCCCCGCGGATATCCGCTCCTCTTTCACGCAACGTTCGAATGACCTCTGCGCCCGCCTCGTCAGCAAACATTAGTTTTGAGAGGTCCAATACGTATTGGCCCTCTATCGGCTCACATACATCCGTGAGCTGAGTAATCGCGTCTCCGGCGAGTCGACCGGCAACGTGCAAAACAACGGCAGCGCCTTCGGTTTCCATGTCGATTCGGATGTTCATCACCACTAACAACAAAGCAAATTACGTGCCACACGGTTGGGGGACTATCACAGGGGCATTAACGCGTTGATATCAAGAAAGATTCGGTCGGGGTGCAGATGTAGCCACTTGACGTAGCGGCATCAGGTTGGCCGAAATATCGGCAGGTGGAGGCCGTTATTTCGGCCGCCCTGAAGCCACTGTGTCACTTGGCAACATCCGCACCCGACCGAATCCCTCTTGATATCAACGTGTTAATGGTCCCCGGATCCTTCGATAAACGTGTGGCACGTAATTTGCTGTGTT
>PVMK01127747.1_pt1 | contig 23792 bp, 23 predicted proteins | sample 1853481 | NCBI WGS metagenome assembly PVMK01 (sample SAMN08533507, study PRJNA380276) | Marine sediment metagenome, whole genome shotgun sequencing project. | reverse complement strand
TTTCGACGGTTCGCGACCTTCAAGATCAAATTGCCGCAGCGAAGGCAGCGAAGCCATCGGCCGCTCCGACGCCTGTCGAAGATGAGAGCGTCATCGGTCGTGTCCTCATGACTGCCCAGGCCACGGCCGACACCATGATCGAGGATGCCCGCAAAGAGGCAGACCAGCTCCTCGCGGACGCCCGATCCGAGGCTGACTCGTGGACGGATGAGCGTGACGCGAAGAGGGCGGCTGCCGAAGAGGAGATGGCCGATCTCGGTCGCCTTGTTGGGAGTGTCCGCAACCAACTCGCAATGCTGGCAACTGAGGTGGCCGATCGTCTCGACGAGATGGACGAAGCTATTGGTGGCGAAGACGGAGAAGACGGAGAAGACCAGGATCTGGAATTGTCCGACGACGGCGAAGAGGACTCCTCAGAAGCGACGGACTTTCATGCGGCTGACGATGACTCCACCGAGGAGGAGGGGAACGATGAGTCCACCGAGCCTGGTGATGACTCTGCAGGCGACTCTTCTACCACGGAGAACGACCGCCGGGACTGACTGTCCCTGAGTTCATGTCGGGCCTTCGACGGTTGTCCTCGAAGCGGATAGTGAAGAGGAAGCCCGCCGATTCATGGACGCAGGACGAAGGCGCACCTGGCCGTTCGTCGAGGACGAGGACACAGCCAGGGGCGTCACTGGCCGTCGTGAACGCGGCAAACGTTGATGGTCGGGGCACTAGATCCTGACGATCTCCAGCCGAATCGTGTAACCGTCGATCTCGACATCACGTGCTTCGAGATCGCTGCTTCTCGCCAGTTCGGTGGCGAGAACCTCACTTGTGATGTGGTCTCCGTATTGATCGAGGGCCACTACAACATCGTTGTCGGTTGTCTGCCAGGTCAAATGGATGCGATCAGAAACCTGGAGACCCGCCTCGCGGCGCATGTTCTGGACTTTGCTCACGATCTCACGAGCCAGACCCTCGAGTTTGAGATCTCTGGTGATTGTCGTGTCGAGCGCGCATGCGAATTCAGGGCCGGATTCGACAATGGTCCCGTCGACCGGAGTTCGCTCGATGAGAATGTCGTCGAGCGTGATCTCCAGTCCAGCGAGCTCGGTTGATCCTCCCCTGAGAAGGTCTTCTACCTGATCTCCTGAGAGTTCGGCGATCTCTGTGGCCGCATCAGTCATTCCGGAGCCAAGAACCGGGCCTAGCTTGCGGTAGTTCGCTTTGGCCGAGAGGTGGACGAACGCGGCCTCGTCTGAACTGACTATTACCTGTTTCACATTGAGCTCGTCGGCTATCACCGAGACGTGGGCCTCGACGGCACCGGCTACGGTTGAGTCGCGGGTCAGGACGGTGAGTCGTGATAGTGGTTGGCGAACCCGATGGCCCTCCTTCTTTCGAAGATTGCGTCCGAGCCGCACGACCTCGCGCACATGGGCCATTGCTGTTTCCAGCTCTCGATCGATGAGGGCTTCGTCGGCCATGGGAAAGTCTCGATGGTGAACGCTCGACGGGGCGTCGGAGTGGTGACGGGCCACCAGGTCCTGATAGATGTGCTCTGTGATAAAGGGCAGAACAGGAGCGAGAACCTCGCTGAACGTGGTGAGAACCTCGTAAAGGGTGGCGAAGGCGGCGAGCTTGTCGGCGTCACCCTCTCCACTCTCACCCCGAGAGCGCCAGAAACGACGGCGGGACCGGCGTACATACCAGTTGGTGAGATGATCGATGAGACCGAGTGTCGGTGGCACCACGTTGTAGAGGTAGTAACCCTCCATCTGGGTGTTCACCTCCTCGATGAGGCTCTGGAGCACCGAGAGGATCCAGCGGTCCATCTCGGGTCTTTCCGCGGCCGGTGGGGCCCCCATGAGGTCTTCGATGGTTATCCCGTCTGCTTCGGCGTAGGTGGTGAAGAAGCTGTAGGTGTTCCACATCGGGAGTAGAACAGTTCGCACCACTCCGCCAACACCGTCTTTGGAGAAGCGGAGAGGCTCCGCTCGGAGTACGGGCGAATTGATCAGGAAGGCTCTCAGCGCGTCGGCCCCGAGCTCGTCGAGGATCTCGGAAGGGTCGGCGTAGTTCTTCAAGCTCTTCGACATCTTGCGGCCGTCCTCAGCGAGAATCATCCCGTTGACGACGCAGTTCTCGAATGCCGGTCGATCGAACAGGGCAGTCGACAGGACGATCAGGGTGTAGAACCAGCCTCTGGTCTGGTCGAGGCCTTCGGCGATGAATTGAGCGGGAAAAGTGGCCTCGAAGCGCTCCTTGTTCTCGAACGGGTAATGAAGCTTTCCGTATGGCATCGAGCCGGACTCGAACCAGACGTCGAGGACCTCGGGCACCCGGGTCATCACACCGTCACAGGTTGCGCAGTCCCAATGGATCTCATCGAGGATGTGCTTGTGGAGGTCGCTGGGGCGTTTTCCCGAAAGACCCTCCAACTCATCCAGAGATGCCACTGCCACCTGCTCGTCGCAACCGTCGCACTCCCAGATCGGGATGCAAGAGCCCCAGTATCTGTTGCGGCTGATTGCCCAGTCCCTGGCTCCGGACAACCAATTGCCGAAGCGGCGACTTCCGACATGGTCAGGAACCCAATGAATCGTGTCGTTCAACTCGACCATGCGGTCCCGGAATTGCTCCACTGCGACGAACCAGGTCGGAATGGCCTTGTAGATGAGGGGAGTGCCCGTGCGATAGCAGAATGGATAGGAGTGGGTGATGCGCTCGGACCTGACAAGTTTTCCGGACTCTTCGAGGAGTCGGATCAGAGTGGAGTCCGCGTCCTTGATGTTCTGGTCGGCTACGTCCGGAACCTCGTGATTGAACTTCCCTTCGCGGTCGACCGGATCGACGAGGTTGTTGAGTCCGGCGTTCTGGAGTGCCAGGAAGTCGGCCTCGCCGTATGCCGGGGCCATGTGAACCAGACCGGTCCCTTCGTCAACGGTGACATCGTCCGATTCGATTATGCGAAAAGCGCCCCTGTCCCGTTCCTCCCCGAAATAGTCGAAAGGTGGGTCGTAGGAGATCCCGATCAGTTCTCGGCCAAGCGCCGTAGCAACGATGCGAGGATCTTCGCCAAATTCTGATGATGCTCGCTCAGCGGTGATCCAGTAGTGGTCATTCTCGTGAGAGACCCGAACGTACTCATGGCCCAGACCGACAGCTATTGCCAGGTTGCCGGGGAGGGTCCAAGGCGTTGTCGTCCAGATCAGCAGGTAGTCGCCGGTCTGGGCCTTTTCGTTCCCGTCGAGGATTCGAAGACGCACCGTGATCGACGGGTCTTCGATGTCGCGGTAGTCGAGGTTGGCCTCGAAGTTGGAGAGAGGAGTGGAGGCGCCCCATGAATAGGGGAGAACCTTGAAATCGCGGTAGACGAGACCCTTGTCCCAGAGTTGGGCGAAAACCCACCACACGGTCTCCATGAACTCGGGATCCATCGTGGTGTACGCGTTCTCAAAGTCGACCCACCGGCCGATACGTTCCGTCAGCCTTTCCCACGCCTCGGTGTTGGCCTGCACCTCGAATCGGCATTCCTCGTTGAAGCGGGTTACACCGTATTGGTTGATCTCGGTGGGACCGGAGATGCCGAGACGCTTCTCGACTTCCATCTCGATTGGCAGCCCGTGGGTATCCCATCCGAAACGCCGCTCCACCCGATATCCACGCATCGTCCAGTAGCGGGGGACCATGTCCTTGATGACTCCGGCAAGGAGGTTCCCGTAGTGGGGGCTGCCTGTCGGAAAAGGGGGTCCGTCGTAGAACACGTACTCGTTGCTCTCCGGACGTCTTCTCACAGACTCTGCGAAGGCATCGGTTTCGCGCCAGAGCTTGAGAATGTCTTGTTCGAGGTCCGGGAAGCGAACCGCGGGCTCAACCCGGGTGAACGTCGTTTTCTTGGTGGGCACCAAATCTCCAATTGGCCGCATCAGCAAGGGCGGGATGGTAGGCGAAGCGACCAACTGATCATCTACCGCACTTGTCTCCCAGGATCTGCCATGTCAGTGTGAGCGGATGGTCGGGGCATTAGTGGTGTGTCGCCCAAATAGCTACCCGGTCTCGCCGGCCCTCGACGCCCCTGGCGGCGTCCTCCGCCTTGACGCAGCTACGGCTGCGCCTTCGTTGTGCGTCCTGGCCAGATGACGCCGATGACTCGGTGACACCGTGGCATCAATTGAGTGACAAACCACTAGGGGAATGGCGAACCGTTACAAGGTGTTTCAGGTGGCCGACAGCGATGCCGAGAATGTGCGGAGGAAACTCGGCTTGCTTTGACGAGATTGGTAGGGTTTCCGCCCTTTTAGAAGGAAGAAACGTGGCACGAAAACTCGCGAAGTCCACAGTGGAGCGCTTCAGGAAGCGTCTGGAGGACGAGAAGACGCGTCTCGAAGGTCTTGTAGAAGAGTATGAGCGCGAACTCGAGGTGGCCCGGCTGACGGAGAGCTCATCGGACAGAAGCCCCGATCCGGGCAATGCCGAGGCCAGTTCGATGAAGCTCGAGTACGCCAAAGAGCTCTCGATCGAGCAGAACACACTCGATCTCATCGGCAAGGTGGATCACGCCCTGGCCCGGATCAAGACCGGAAAGTACGGGATCTGTGAAAGCTGTGGAGCGGCCATTCCACTCGAGCGTCTCGACGTCTTGCCCTATTCGACGCTGTGCGTCGAGTGCGCCGCCAAGTTCAATTGATCAGACGTTATACGGCCGCACTGGGCATAGCCCTGGCTGTAGTGGTGGCAGACCTGGTCACCAAGAGATATGCGTCGGTGCACTTCGCCGACTCTCCCGTGGAGGTCATTCCCGGATTCCTCACCTTCACATTCACCGAGAACCCCGGAGCCGCGTTCTCGTTGTTCCAGAATGCCGGGCCGTTCTTGGGAGTGGCAGCCATCGTCGTGTCCGTCTTCGTCGTCTGGTCGATCAGAGTGGAGCGGCCTCTTCTGGAGTTGGTAGCGTTGTCATTGGTCCTGGGAGGGGCCGTCGGAAACTTGATGGATCGCGTGTTTCGGGGCGAGGGGTTTCTCGACGGGAAGGTCATCGATTGGATAGCCATGTGGTGGATACCGACCTTCAACATCGCAGACGCTTCGGTCACCATTGCCGTCGGGCTGCTACTCATACACGCGTGGCGAACGAAATAACACTCGAGGTTCCGTCCGAGCTCGATGGTGCCCGTGTCGACAAGGTCCTTGCAACCATGCTGGAAGTTAGTCGGGCCCAGGCTCGTGATCTGATCGACGACGGTGTTTCCATCGATGGAGCGGCGGCAAGACCAGCCGATCGGGTGGCCGAAGGGTCCTCGATCACCACGCCGACTCCTGAGGAAGCCGTTGGGCTGGAAGCGGAAGAGGTGGAGTTTGATGTTCTCTACGAGGACGACGCGGTGGTGGTCGTGGACAAGCCTGTCGGGGTGGTCGTTCACCCCGGTGCGGGGCGCAGTCGGGGAACGCTGGCGGCGGGTCTTCTCTACCGTTACCCCGAGATCAGAGGGGTTGGATCGGTTGACCGCTGGGGTCTGGTGCATCGGCTCGACAAAGACACCTCCGGCACCCTTGTCGTGGCTCGGACCGCCCTTGGTTACGAGAATCTTGTTGGCCAACTGAAACGCAGGGAGATCACGAGGGTGTACATCTGCCTGGTTCAGGGTCGCTTCGATGCGCCTACGGGGACAATCGAGGCTCCGATCGGCCGTGATCCGAACCGACCGATGCGCCGTGCCGTTGTGCAGGGCGGCAAGAGTGCGACCACCCACTACGAGGTTGATCGTGAATACGTTGAGTTCGGGTGTTCTCTGCTGACAGTCCGGTTGGAGACGGGGCGGACACATCAGATCAGGGTGCATTTTCTGGCAGTTGACCACCCGGTCATCGGAGACAAGATCTATGGCGGCAAGATCCAGAACGTGACCTCACCTCGAACATTCCTCCATGCCTCCCGAGTCGAGTTCGATCACCCCACTACCGGTGAGCCTGTCAGTGTCGATTCGCCGCTGCCGTCGGATCTCCGTGCGGTGCTCGACTCACTCGATCAACATGGCACCGGATAAACCGTTGGGTCGGATACCGTCAGTTCGGTGACACAGGATCCCACCTCCGCTGCTCAGGGCTGCGACCGCCACCCCGATCGCCACACACTCCTCAAATGCAGTCGATGTGACCGACCGATCTGTGCCGCCTGCTCCATCGATGCCACGGTAGGACAGCGGTGCCCCGAGTGCGTGCGCTCGGAAGGCACACAGAAGATCATCCCCACCGGAGGTCGAGCCTCTCGTGCCAGTGGAGCACCCGCTACCAAGACGTTCATCGGACTGGCGGTGGTGTTCTTCGTCCTCACCGGGTTCGGACGTTCGGGCGGCGCCATATTCGAGGCACTTGCCCAATGGAACCTGGCAGTCGCCGCCGGGGAGTGGTGGCGGATCTTCACGCCGATCCTGCTTCACGCCTCGATCACTCACATCCTGTTCAACATGTGGGCGCTCTGGGTGCTCGGGCCTCAAATCGAACGTGGGGTCGGAACGTGGCCTTTCGTCAGTCTCTTTCTGGCATCGGCCGGAGTTGGAGGAGCCTTTGCCTTCTATCTCGGCGATCCGCTCGATGTCGCTGTCGGAGCGTCGGGTGCCATTTTCGGCCTGTTTGGCATTTGGCTGAGTTGGGCGATGCATCGTCGCAATACGATGCAGGGGCGAGCCATGCTTCGCCAGATAGGCGTTCTCCTTCTGATCAACGCGGCGATTCCGTTTCTGGTGCCCAACATCGCGTGGCAGGCTCATCTAGGAGGGTTGATCGCCGGAATGGTCATCGGTGAGATCTGGTCCCGGCTCCGTGGCCCCAACATCGAGGTCCTGCGCACCCTCACCGGTGTGGCGATTGCGATCGCGGCCGCTCTTTCCGTGATGATCTGAAGTCCGCGGCCCGCGTAGCTTTTTGGGAAGCACACCACTAGATTCCTAGAACTACACCCGTGTAAGTCCGGTCTGATAAACAGTGTCCTTCGCCCATCTCCATCTGCACACCGAATACTCACTGCTTGACGGTGCGGCGAGGATCACTGATGTCGTCGAAGCGGCGGCCGCAGATGACCAGCCTGCCATAGCCATAACCGATCACGGGAATCTCTACGGTGTTGTCGATTTCGTCAAGGCCGCGACCAAGGCGGGCATCAAGCCCATCATCGGCATCGAGGCCTACTACACCGAAGGCTCACGCAGGGATCGTCCGGTTGGCGCCGACAACCGGCGATACCACATGAATCTTCTGGCCGAGAACGAGGTGGGTTATCGCAACCTCCTCCAGCTGTCATCGAAGGCGTTTCTCGACGGGTACTACTACAAGCCGCGGATGGACATCGAGCTCCTGGCGGAGCACTCCGAAGGGATCATTGCCACCTCCGGTTGTCTCGGCGGGCTTGTGCCCCAGCTCCTGGCTCCCGATGCCGTCAGCGAGGAGGGGAACAAGGCCAACTCCCGAGACCTCGAGGCGGCGGTCGCTGCGGCGGGGCGCTTTCAGGACGTTTTCGGCAGGGACAACTTCTTCATCGAGCTTCAGGACCACGGGATCGAAGCCCAGCAACGCATCATGGGAGACCTTCTGGAGATCGCCGACCGGATCGATGCTCCACTCCTGGCGACCAATGACGCCCACTACACCCGACGCGACGAGCACGACGCCCACGACGTGCTGCTCTGCATACAGACCGGGTCGCTGCGAAACGAGCCCGGTCGACTCAGGTTTGAGGGGTCGGAGCCCTATCTCAAGTCGGCGGACGAGATGCGTCGTCTGTTTCCCGATGACGAGTTTCCCAAGGCTTGCGACAACACCTTGTGGATTGCCGAGCGGGCCAACGTCGAGATCGAGTTCGGGAAGATTCTCCTCCCGCAATTCTCGGTTCCCGAGGGTGAAACCGAGCTGACCTACCTGCGCCGCCTGGTCGAGCAGGGGATCCGGGAGAGGTACGGCACCGAGCCGGGCGCCGAAGTCTGGGAACGGGTGGAACACGAACTCAAGATCATCGAGGAGATGGGCTTTCCCGCCTACTTCCTGATCGTCTGGGATCTGATTCGCCATGCCCGCGAGAACAAGATCCGTGTCGGACCCGGTCGGGGATCGGCGGCGGGTTCGATCGTCTCGTACGGCCTGGGTATCACCGCCATTGACCCACTTGCTCACGGGCTCATTTTCGAGCGCTTTCTCAATCCCGGTCGTAAGTCGATGCCGGATATCGACATGGACTTCGACGAGCGCTACCGGGGAGAGATGATCCGCTACGCCGCCGAGAAGTACGGCAGCGATCGTGTGGCCCAGATAATCACCTTTGCCACCATCAAGGGCAAGCAGGCCCTTCGGGATGCGGCCCGCGTCCTCGGCCATCCCTACTCGATGGGGGACCGGCTGGCCAAGGCGATGCCACCGTCGATTCTCGGGAAGGACGCCACCCTTCAACAGGCTCTATCCCCACCATCGTCTGGTGCGGCGTCCGAGATCAAGGACTGGTACGCCAACGCACACGGGCTGCGGGAGATGTATGAGGCGGACCCGGCGGCCAAGGAGGTCGTTGACGCCGCCCGTGGTCTCGAGGGTCTGCGCCGCCAGGACTCGATTCACGCTGCTGCGGTGGTGATCGCTCCCGAGCCACTGACGAGCATCGTCCCCGTCCAGCGTAAGGGTGAGGACGCCGAGATGGTCACCCAGTTCGAGATGCATGGGGTCGAGGATCTCGGTCTTCTCAAGATGGATTTCCTGGGCTTGCGCAACCTGTCGATCATCGAGCGGTGTCTCGAACTGGTCGAGCGCACGACCGGCGAGCGGGTTGATATCGACAACGTCCCGCTCGACGATCCGGCGACTTTCAAACTGCTTCAGTCGGGTGACACCATCGGGGTGTTCCAGATGGAGGGCACACCGATGCGTGCTCTCATCCGGTCCCTGAAACCGGACAGCTTCAACGACGTGATCGCACTGGTTGCCCTGTACCGACCGGGTCCGATGGGCGCCAACATGCACAACCTCTACGCCGACCGGAAGAACGGGCGGGCCGAAATCGAAGAGCTTCATCCTGTCCTCACGGACAAGCTGGCCGACACCTATCAGATCATGGTGTACCAGGAGCAGGTGATGATGGTTGCCCAGGAGATCGCCGGCTACACGATGGCCGATGCCGATGAGCTGAGACGGGCGATGGGCAAGAAGATCAAATCGGTGATGGTCGCCGAAGAAGAGAAGTTCGTGACCGGCACCGTCGACCAAGGATTCCCCGAGGAGACCGGTCGTGAGATCTTCAAACTCATCGAGCACTTCGCCGGTTACGGCTTCAAAGGAGCCACTCGCGCGGGTTACGGGTTGGTCGCCTATCAGACCGCCTATCTGAAAGGCCCATTACCCGCCCGAGTATCTGGCCGCCTTGCTCACGGCCACCAAGACGAAGAAGGACCGCACCGCGGTCTATCTCAACGAGTGTCGCAGATGGGGATCGAGGTGCTGGTCCCCGATGTAAACGAGTCGGAGTCCGACTTCACCGTCCACGAGGGCGGATCCGGTTTGGTCTCTCAGCTGTCAGGAACGTCGGCGAGGGCGCAGTCGAGAAGATCGTCGAGGCCCGTGAGGAGCAGCCTTTCGAGTCCTTCATGGACTTCGTCAATCGTGTCGATACCTCGGTCCTCAACAAGAGGTCGATCGAGTCGCTGATCAAGGCCGGTGCGTTTGATGGGAGCGGTGACACCCGCAAGGACTGACACTGGTTCACAGCCAGATTCTCGACGCCACAGTGGAGCGGCGTCGCAACGAGGAGATGGGTCAGTACTCGTTGTTTGCGGGAAACGATGAGTCCCAGGAGGAGACCAACATCGAAGTGCCCGACCTGGCGTGGCCGCAGAAAACCCGTCTCGCCTTCGAGAAGGAGATGCTGGGGCTATACGTTTCGGACCACCCCCTGCTTTCGTTGGGGGCTGCTCTTGCAGCAGCCACCTCCACCTCGATTGCCGAGCTTGGCGATCTGACCGATCGATCGTCGCTCTCGGTCGGTGGGATTGTCGGCTCGATCACCCGGCGCTGGACCAAGAAAGGCGATCCCATGCTGTTCTTCCAGCTGGAGGATCTCGAGGGCTCAGTCGAGTGCATCGCGTTTCCGAAGACCGTCCACGACTACGGCCCTCTCATCGTCGAGGACGCTGTTCTGGTGGTCTCGGGCAACCTCGATCATCGGGCGATGAGGTGAAGGTTGTGGCGCGGGAGTTGAAGGAGCTCGAGATCAGGGATGACTCGACGGTTCGTCTCACGATCCAGGCTGCCCGTCTCACACCCGAGATCGTCGACAGTCTCAAAACCATCCTGAAAAACCACCCCGGGTCGGCGTCGGTGTATCTGCATATGACCGACAACGGGGATACCAAGGTTCTCAGACTCAGCGACGCTCACAAAGTTGAACCGCGATCGGCGTTGTTTGCCGAGCTCAAGGAACTGCTGGGCCCGAAGGCGATTCTCTAGAGGGCCTTGGACCGCCCGTGCCGTCGGCCGATGAGGTAGGCAAGTAGCGAGGTCACCACAGTTCCGATGCCGGCGCCGCCGAAGGCAATGGCTCTCTTGGTCTTGCGGGCGAAAATGACAACCGGCCAGCCACGTTCCCGTGAGATGGAGAGAAGCTGGGAGTCGGGATTCACCGCGACCGGGTGGCCTACGTGTTCCATCATGGGGAGATCTGAGATCGAGTCCGAGTAGGCATAACAGAGCCGGGGGTCGTATCCGCGCTCGGACGACAGTTGCTCGATCGCCTGCACCTTTCCGGCGCCATAGACGAACGGGCCGTCGAGGCTCCCGGTGTACTTGTCGTCGACTACCTCGCTTCTGGTCCCGATTGCTCCCGTCATGCCCAGGGAAATGGCAAGTGGCTCGACCAGGCCTTGAGGACTGGCCGAGACGATCCAGGTGTCCCGTTCCTCCCCGTGATGCATCGAGATCAGCTTGCGTGACTCGGGTCGCACTTTGTCGGTCAGACGGGGAAGCACAGCAGTCGCCAGACTGTCCAATGTGTTGGCGGGTGAACCCGCGATCTTGCTGAGGAAGTCGGCTTTGAGATCGTCTGAAGACGCATCGTTCTTGTCGCCGAGCAGTTTGAAGCTGAGGGCTGCGATTCCCCATTTGGCGATGTCGGTATTGGATGCAATGCCCTGTCGCCAGGCCTCAACACCTACCGGAAACGCAGCGGCTCCCGATATCAAGGTCCGGTCGAGGTCAAAGAAGGCGGCGGCGTTACGCATGAGCAGAGTTTATGCGTCTCACCCGACTCCGATTCGCTCCCACGGAATACCCGAACCTTGGCTCATGAGACGGGCGAGACCGTCGAGGTCGGTGAGCGGTTCGTCCGAAAGCGGAACCGTGGCAACTGTTGCTCCGTAGCGCGCGGAGAACTCCTCTCTCGCATCACGCTGTCGAAGAGTCTCTGACCCCCAGAGCTGTGCGACGTGGCGCAACTCGGCCGATGTCTTGGCTGGTATCGATGGGTTGGCCCAGGCGTCGGGGAGTGTCCGATTGAAGATGACCACTTTGGGGGCAGAGGCGAGTCCCAGGCAATTCACGGTAGAACTTGACCGCTTCACTGACCGGTGCCGGGTCAGCGGTGGTGATGACAACTATTGACGACTCCCGCATGATCCTCTCGATCTCGCGTCCCCGGCGTGCCACGCCGTCATAAGTCGTTCGCAGGTCGACAAGGAACTCGGCCACCCTTTCGAGAAGGTCCGAGCCGAGGATCGAGTCGGCAACACGGAGCATCGGCCGGGCGGCACGGTTGTAGAAGAGCTTGCGACCCGGCAGCGGGCCTCCGGTGATCCATCGCAGAAGCCTGCCGCCGACGAGATCGGCCATTTGTGCCGGGGCCGCGAAGAAGTCGATGCCTCCTCCGGACGGCGGCGTGTCAACTACGACGAGGTCCCACGCACGAGCCTGAACGAAGGTCGCTGCCTGGTCGGCCGCGGCGTATGACTGAGAGGCGGGGAAGTGCTCCGAGGCCGCCTGGAAGAACTCGTTGTCGGCAAGTCGTGTTGCAACGTCCGGATCGGCGTGACGCATAGCTACTGACCTCCACGACGCGGACGCGTCGAGCATGGCGGCCCACAGCAGCGGCTCGTCGATGTGGGGGGTGGGCTCATCGCCGAGATGGGTGATCCCAAGCGCTGAGGCCAGGCGCCGGGCGGGATCGACTGTGACCACCAGGGTGCGGAGACCCTCTCGCGCCGCGGTGACACCGATGGCCGCGGCGATCGTGGTCTTGCCGACACCTCCAGCCCCGGTGATGAGGATGGTCTTTGTCATGTGAAGGCCTCGAGCTCATCGCTGATTCGTGCAGCTACCTCGCCTGGTGTGAAGAGGCCAAACATGTAGGGCAGAGTCAGGTCGGGCGGCACCTTGCCCAACCAGTGCTGTTGTTCCGACCAGAGCGACCTGTGGAGATCGGCGATCTCTCCAACCACGCCCTCCGGCGAAGGCTTGTCCTCGAGTTCGGACAGCATCCGGTTGGATATGACCAGGGGTGGGGGGACGAGTTGGTTGTCCTCGAGCCAGTGCATCGTCTCCAGTGTCTCGGTGGTTGGCAACTCCTCGGGGAGCGTGACGATGATCAACTGAGTCATATCGGAATCTCTGAGAGTGGTTGTCATCCACTCGGATTGGGCACGTATCCGTCCGGTCGGTACCAGTTCGGAGATGCTGAGCGGGGCTCGAAGAGAGGATCCGATCTGCCCGGTGGGAGGGGCGTCGGCAACAACGAGGTCCCAGCGGTCTTCTCTCACCTCCCACAGGATCTTCCCGATGGTGATGATTTCCCTGATCGCCGGAGCCGCGGTGGCCAGGGCATCGAAGGCGCGTGCTACCGCCCCGAAGCGCCCTATGCCGGGGAGATGCAGCTGAATGGAGAGATACTCGAGCAGCGCCTCGCTGCGCACGATGTGCATGGCATGGAGCCCAGGGCGGACCTCACGTGGCTTGAACTCCAGGGGCCCGACGGAAAAGTGCGTGGACAGCCCTCCGGACGAGCCCATCTCGACGGCCAGAACCCTCAGCCCGTTGCGCTGGGCGAGAAGCGCCAACCCGGCGGCGACGGCGGACTTGCCCACTCCGCCCTTGCCGGAGACGATGACGAGCCTCTTGTCGAGCATCGGCTGTCCGGTCAGTCTTGGGAGCCCAGCTGGATCCTCAGAACGAGTCTGTTGTCCTCAACCGACCAGCTGGAGCCGGCGATGAGGGCGAAGTCGGTGTAGTCGGTCTGTGCCTGCTCGATGAACTTCTGTCGTTCTGCACCGGCAACCGGGGGCAGCGGTCTGTCTTTGACGACCGTTGCCCGGTCACCAAAACGCTTGATCATCGCATCAACGTCGAAATCGGCCATGACCCGAACGATATACCTGGTCTGAGATTGGGGCGATCTCACGCTCACGCTCGGAAGGTCAGGACGGTTGAGCGGCCTCGTCTCGTTTCTTCTGTGCCCGACGCTCGCCATCGAGCCGTTCCAGGTCGACGTCGGTGTAGTCGACATACTTCATCGCATCGGCGATCAGTCGGTGGCCGGCGACGTCTCGGATTGCCCGATGCATCTGGTGGGCGACGGTTCTGTACGCCGAATGACCCGCGGGCTGACTGCGGAGTTCGATGAGATGAAATGCCTGACGGGGGTTCATCTCCATGACGAACCGGACGTTGTAGGCGAACGGCACCACGTATTGGGCAATGTCCGCGCCCAGGTCTGCCCTCACGTCCTCATAGAGCTCACCCGAGGTGTCCATCAGAGCCGACCACTCCTGCCCGAGACCATTACTCACCACGTCATCGGGGACGTCGTAGGCGAGACGTGTCGAGTATCGCTGCCACTCCAGTGTCATGAGACGATGCCGCTGAAGGTCGCGGAAGGCGCCAATGTCACATTTGACGTCGAAGCGATAGGTAGACCTTTCCATCGCACGCCCGGGTTTGTGCCTGCGGTTGGCTCGATCGCCGACCATCGCGGCCACGATCTCTGCCTTCTGTGCCGGGCTCATTTCACGAGCCAACTCCTGGAGTTTGGCGTCGGGCAGCTCCGAAACGGCGTAGAGAGCGGCCGCGGCGATCTTCGTCTCGGCTTCGGGATCCCAGTCGGTGAGTGTCACCGACTGGCCGGGGTCGTCGGGTGCCCCCAGATCCTCGCCCTCTTCTTCGAGGTCGAGACGGACCTTCTCCAGATAACTCGACCACCGGACACCGCGCTCGGCGAGGTCGACCCGGGTCAGAAACGCCGGAATGATCTGGCGAAGCTCGGTGAGCATCATGTCGGCATATTCACGAACCTCTGCCAGGGGGTTGGCCTGCATCCGGACAAGACTCATCTCATAGGCCTGCCCGGTTGCGTAAATGCCCAGGTTGGAGAGCGTCGAAATCGGGAGAAGGCCCCGTATCGTGTCGCAGGCCTTGGCGCGTATCGTGGCATTCCACATCCATTTGGGGTCACTCTCCGCTCGCGGGTGCTGCTCCTCGAACACCGAGGTCATTCGGGCCACCATCCGGGAGTACGTCTCGAACACACGCTCCATATGAACGAGATAACGATCGGCGAACGGGGAGGCCGCTATCTCGTCGGGTACGAGGTATCGATAGCGATCGCCGAGCCTGACGTCGTACTTGATGTAGCGCGTGGACTGTTCCAGATAAGCGGCGAGACGGCCCCATTCGAGGACCTTGGTGAGGAGGTTCGAAGCCTGTTCGCAGGCGAGGTGAGCCCCTCCCAGTTGGGCCACCGAGTCGTCTCCGTAATCAAAGAAGACCCGGGTGAAGAGCTGCTCGGCCTTCTTGGTGGCCACCCTCGGGTCATCGTCGAGATTGCGGGCGAGCGCTTCGATCCCGGTGTCAGGGTCCGAGACGAACTCGTCGAGAAAGAGCCGGCGGAGAGATTTTGGCGATCGCGAGTATCTGGCGAACAAAGCACCCTTGACCACCTCTGGCAGGTTGATCAACCCGAACACCGGGCGGTCGGTGTTGGTGAAGAAGCGCCCCAGGACAGCGGTTTCCTTTTCGGTGAATGGCTCTGAGTAGTACACCGGCACGGCGAGCGATTGTACGCCGCCCTGGAACGTTGTCCGGTTACCGTCTCGTTGTTGTGGCTGTGATCCTGATACGTCTTGGCGTGCTGCTGCTTTCTGCGACGGCCGTTGTCATCGCCGCCGTCCCCATCCTTGTTCTGGTCAACCTCCTCGACGGTGGCACCGGATATGGGTTGTGCCCTAGCGGGCTGGAGGCGTGTGACAACCCCTACTCGACGGCAGCAGAGCTCGCTGTGCTGTTGACGCTGGCCCTCGCCGCGTCGGTTTTGGGCATTCGACTCCTGATGAGGCTGGCCCGTCGCCTCCAGAACAATTCGCAACAACCCACCCCCTGACGACGAACCTCCGGTAGTTAGACCCGTATCCGGGCGTAACTACCGGAGGTTCGTGTGGGGCGGCCTGCGTCCGGCCAATACGATGCCTGTCATGCCAGGATCCAGGTCAGACGGAACCACACCAACACGTGCCGAGCGAGGCAGGGCTCGCTCAGTCTTCAACAGACTCCTCAAACGGTATCCGGAGAGCCGCACCGCTTTGGATTATGAGAACGCGTGGCAGTTGTTGGTGGTGACGGTGCTGTCTGCCCAAACCACGGATGAGAATGTCAACAAGGCGGCTCCGGCTCTCTTTCAGCGTTATTCGAGCACCGCCGAGTTGGCAGACGCCAGACCGGAAGATGTCGAGAAGATCGTGTTTTCGACTGGCTTCTATCGACAGAAGACCAGGTCGATCATCAAGCTGGCCCAGGATCTCGAAGACCTTTACGACGGGGAGGTGCCGGCCGACATCGACGAGCTGGTCAAGCTGAGGGGTGTTGGCCGCAAGACCGCCTCGGTGGTGCTTGCCGAGGTTTGGGATGTGCCGGCGATCGCCGTCGATACTCATGTCAAGCGGGTGGCCGGGCGTCTCAGCCTCACCGAAGAGACCGACCCGGAGAGGATCGAAGAAGACCTCAAGGCCCTCTACCCGACCGACACCTGGTCCGGTCTCTCGATGCGCTTCATCCAATTCGGTCGTGACGTGTGCGACGCCCGACGTCCCCGATGCGGATCGTGTGAGTTGTTCAAGTTCTGTGAGTGGCCTGAGCGATTCGAGGCGGCGGGTAAGAACACACTGTGACGCCACGTCTCAGCAAGACCGACAGGGCGATTCTCGGTCTGGCGATTCCGGCACTGGGCGCTCTGGCGATCGATCCTCTTCTGACTCTGGCCGACACCGCGTTTGTGGCACAGTTGGGGACCACCGAACTGGCGGCGCTGGGTGTCGACACGGCGATCCTCGGCTTCGCATTCTTCGCCTTCAACTTTCTGGCCTATGTGACCACGCCACTTGTCGCCAGGGCGCTCGGCAGAGGCCGACGGGACGAAGCGAGGCGGTGGGTGGGAGACGCCCTTCTCCTGGCGGTGGGTCTCGGTGTGATGGTGACCCTGGTCGTGTTGGTTGCTGCTCCGCTGTTCGTCGAATTGATGGGAGCTACCCCTGATGTTGCCGAGCCTGCCGTCAGCTATCTGAGAATCCGGGCGCTCGCCACGCCGGCGGTTCTGATCGTTACCACCGGCCACGGCGCGTTTCGTGGCCACATGGACACCCGAACGCCACTTGTGGTCGCAGCAGGCGTGAATGGTCTCAATCTCATCCTCGATCCGCTGCTGATCTTCACGCTGGGCCTGGGTCTCGAAGGGGCGGCTGTGGCCACCGTCATCGCCCAATACGTGGGGGCGGTGTGGTTTCTCTGGCTGATCCGGTCGCGGCGGATGGCGTCCTGGCCGAGGAACTTCAAGGACAGCCTCCCGTCTCTGCTTGCCCTCGGCCGAAACGGAGCTCTCCTGACGATGAGAACCGGACTGCTCCTTGCAGCTTTTACGGTTGCTGCTTCGACAGCGACCCGTCAGGGCGCTGAGGTAATAGCGGCTCATCAGTTGGTGGCCCAACTCTTTCTGCTTTCGGCGATGCTGGCCGACTCCTTCGCGATCGCGGCCCAGGCGATGGTGGGGGAGACGGCAGGTCAGGGTGAGATTGGCCCCCTGCATGCTCTTTCTAAACGCCTGGCATGGTGGGGTGTCGTCGCCGGTCTGGTCCTGGCGGTGTTCGTCGCTGTCGGCCGATACGCTCTCGCCCTGCTGGCGACTGCACCCGAGGTCGCAGATCTCACTATCGAGGCCGGCGGCATCGCCGCAGTAATGGAACCGGTCGCCGCACTGGTATTTGTTGCCGATGGAATCTTTCTCGGCTTGCTCGCCTTTGGGACGATGGTGATCTCGACGGGGGCAGGAGCAGTCGCCGGGATCGGCCTGATGGTCTTCACCCCGATGGGGGACAGTCTCACCGGCGTGTGGTGGGCGTTGGGTGCGATGATGGTCGTCCGCGGCTTGGTCTTCATCCTGACCTATCGGCGGTCGGCTGAGATTGCCGTCAGATCCTGACCTCGTGTCTCCGGCAGGAGCAGGGTCAACCCGGCGGCGGCGGCGACCCCGATGCCGAGAATCATGATCGTATTGGTGAGCCCGAAGGTGTCGATCGTGTAGATGCCGATTATCAGGCCGAACGCCGACCCGGCAAGGGCGAAGTTGGCCGCCGCGATGTTGGCGCTCGACCGGAGGGTCGTCGGGAAGAGCTCAGCCCGGTGCGATCCGGCGGCAGGTACGAAAGCGAACGTCCCGAACGCCGAGACCATTACCGCCAGAAGGATGAGAGGGACCGAAGTCACCGAGTAGAGGGTGACCCCACCTGCCAACGCCATCAGAAGACTCATCACCGATGTGCTCCGACGCCCCCATGCGTCCGCCAGATGACCGCCGACGAAAAAGCCGATGCCGCCGAGGGTTCCTCCGACAAGGAGGATGACAACGGTGTTGCCGGTGCTCAACCCCACCTGATTGATGAGCCGTTCCGTTGAGAACGCAGCACCAACAGCTCCAAAAGCCGATGCCAGGAATCCGATGCCGATGACTATCCAGAACCGGGATGCCCATTCGCCGCGGGCCAGTTCACGCCAGTGGCCGCCCTCGGGTTGTTCCAGGTAAATATGGCTTTCCGGGACGTTCTTGACGAGAAACGGCAAGAGGAGAAAACCGAGGCCTGTGAGGAGGTGTGGTATTCGCCACGCCTCGCCGCCACCGTCGGCGAGTGGCAGTGCCATCAGTGCCATCCCGCTGCCGAGCGAGACGGCGGCGCCATAGAAGGAGATGGCATATGCCCTGACCCTCAGGCTGGTGCTCTCGGCAAGGAGAACTATGGCGAGTCCGGAAACAGCGGCGGTCCCGGTGCGCAGAACGGCGTGAAAGAGCCCAAACTGCCAAGCCTCGCTCATCAAACCGGCAAACGATCCACCAACGACGATCAGGGTTATCGCCCAAAGGAAAGGCTTTCTTCGTCCACGGTGATCACCCAGCCAACCGAGGGGCAAGGCAGCAAACGCTGCCAATCGGGCGATCCCGAGAAGAAGACTCATCTCCCCCTCGGACAGACCTAGCCCGGCACGGGTGAACGGAAGGGAAGCGCTTGCCTGTGACTGGGCAAATCCCTGGACGACACCGGCCACCCATATGACGAAGACGATTCGGCGGTCGTTCCGTGTGAAATGCTCAACGGGCAGAAGAGGGTCAAGAACCCGACGAATGGCCCGGTGCATTTAGCGAGCGTATACGTCGGGTATGGGAACATTGCGGTGTGTCGACCCGTTGTCAGGATCACGATGTTTGAAGGTGTTGGTGAAGCGACCTATTTGATTCAGCTTCTGATTGCTTTTGGAGCTGGAATCATCTCGTTTATTTCTCCGTGCGTGCTTCCCCTGCTGCCCGGCTATCTGTCGATGATGTCGGGCTATTCGGCGGCACAATTGGAGACCGGTGACGTGTCTCCGCTCCGGATGACCCGGGTCATCCTCATGTTCATCGCCGGGTTCACCGTGGTGTTCGCCGCTCTTGGCGCCGGGGCGACCTTTTTTGGGACCTTCCTCAGACAGAACATCAACACCTTCACCCGGATTTCTGGTTTGGTGATCATTGCCTTTGGGATCCTGATGGTTGTGATGGCAATCACCAACCGTGGATTTCTCTCCGTGGTGAGCCAGGACAAGCGGGTCCAGGTGAGGCCTTCGAAGCTTGGCAAATGGGCCCCGCCGGTGATGGGTTTCGCCTTCGGATTCGGGTGGACGCCGTGCATCGGACCGGTCCTCACCGTCATCCTGGCTACTGCGGCAACCCAGGACACTCTCGGGCGCGGTGTGCTCCTGCTGGTCACCTACTCGCTCGGTCTTGGTGTTCCGTTCCTCCTGGCCGGCTTGGGCATGTTCAAGTTCTTTGGGCGGCTCAAGCCATATCTGAAGCCGATCAACATCGCCTCCGGAGTCTTCCTGGCGCTGTTCGGTGTCGTGATGCTCACCGGGCGTCTCGGGGACCTCTCCGCATGGTTCGTCCAGATCTTTGACGCCGTTCCCTTCCTGGAGGACCTAGCCTCCGTTTGAAGTGACGCACTCCTCATGGCTAGCCCCCGAGACACCTGACCTGGTCTGGTTTCGGGGCGCCGACACAATTCGGTTTCTCAACGACCTGATCAGTCAGGAGATCGCCGGCATGCAGCCTGGCCGGGTGAGCCGTTCGCTTCTTCTCGGCCCCCAGGGAAAACTCGACCACATCCTCTGGGTCCTCCGCGGTGATGACGAAGTGGGGTTGATCACGGACCAGGGGCGTGGCGAGGAGTTGGTCACGACGCTCGGCCGCTATCGGATCAGGGTCGACGTCGCCATTGAGCAATCCGAGATGCCTTTGGCAGTCGTGGTTGGGGAAACCGATGTCGAGTCCGAAACCTGGTCCCTTTCCGACGATGGTCTGGAGGCCGATATCTCCTGGCCCGGAGTTGCGAGGACCCTCGTGGGAGGAAATCGTCCCGATCTGGAAGAGGGCGACCCCGGAGAATACGAGTCGCTTCGCATTGCCGCAGGCGAGCCACGCTGGGGAGTTGACGTCGATGTGAAGACGATTCCCCAGGAGTCGGGTCTCGTCGGGTCGACGGTTGACTTCACCAAGGGCTGCTACTTGGGACAGGAGCTGGTGGCTCGCATCGACAGCCGCGGCCATGTCAACCGTCATCTCCGCATCATCGAGATCGCGGGCGCCGGTGCAGAACCCGGAACACCGCTGGAGGCCGGTGACAAGAAAGTTGGCACCCTGACATCGGTTGCCGACTCGATCGGGCTTGCCCTGGTGAGACGCGAGTTGACGCCGGGCGACCCGGTGTCGGTTGCCGGTTTCGACGCGGTGATTCGAGAAATACCTCCGAAATCTCCGACATAGTTCACCGCTTCTTTACAAATGTGTAGGCAGACTGTGGGGTATGTCAGGTCCCACCAGATCGGTTCTGCTCGTCGAAGACGACGACGCCATCGCCGACATGCTTCGAGGGTTCTTCGAGCGAGACGGATATCGGTTCTTGCACGCTCTCACGGGAGAGGAGGCAATCGAGCGGCTACGAATCCGACCGGTCTCGGCCATCCTCCTCGACCTAAACCTGCCGGGTATCGACGGGATCGAGACATGTCGGAGGATCAGAGAGTTCTCACAAACTCCGGTCCTGATGCTGACCGCACGAGACTCCGAAGTCGACAAGGTGCTGGGCTTGGAGATGGGCGCCGACGACTACATCACCAAACCATTCTCCCCCCGGGAGCTGATGGCTCGGGTGAAGGCCGTGTTGCGTCGCTCGGAGGAACCGCCGGCCAAGCCACGTCTCCTCGACATCGACGGGTATGAGATAGATGGCGGCAAGCGGACCGTGACCACACCCGCTTCCGTGGTTGTCGAGCCGACCGCGAAGGAGTTCGATCTGCTCTGGTTTCTCGCTGAAAACGTCGGTCTGGCGATGAGCCGGGGTCAGATACTCGAGGGGGTGTGGGGCTACGAGTACTTCGGTGAGACCCGGACTGTGGATGTCCACATCAGACAGCTTCGCAAGAAGATCGAAGGAATCCCCATCGAGACGGTCTGGGGCGTCGGCTACCGGTTGGGCCGGTAATGCGTCGTCGTCTTTTCTGGACCATCGCCGGCGTCGCTGCGGTGACCGGACTTCTCGTCCTCGCCGGGTCGGCGTTTGCTTACCAAAGAGCGGCGGTCGAAGCCACCTATCGTGAGATGCGGCAGTCGTCACAGGAGGCGGTGGCCATCATCGAGGAGACGCTCGAGCGCGCCGAGCGAAGACCCGGAGCCGCTCAGGAGCTTTTTCGTCTGCTTCAGGGCGAGCAGTTGGGGCCCTTGTTGGGTCGAATCAGGCGAACGGCCGGAGGCTCAGACATCGCCTTTGCGGTGATCCCGGCGAACGGGGATCCGCGATTCTCCAGTGACCTGTTCCACCGCGTCGATCTCGATCAGGACACTTTGGATTCGGGCACCCAGTTCACCCGGTCGAGCACTGGGGAGCTTGTGGTGATCACGCCAACGGAAATCTCGGTTCGGAACACCGATGTCACCTTGCTCGTGGCGCTTGCCCGCGAGGCTCCGATAGTCCGACTGGCCGATCAGTTCGGGGGAATGCTGTTGATCATTGTGGGGATCGGCCTGTTGTCGGCGTTGCTTGCTCGTCTGTTGTCCCGATCGGTCGCCAATCGTCTCGAGCCCCTGGCCGCAGCCTCACGTGATCTGGCCGACGGTGATTTGAGCGCTCGCGTTCCGGATCTGGAAGATCCCGAGCTCAACGAGGTCGCGTCCGCGTTCAACGAGATGGCAGAGGAGCTGGAGGCAAGCCAGGTCAGAGAGCGGGACTTCATTTTGGGCATCGGTCATGACCTGAGAACCCCGCTGACAACCATCGGCGGATACGCCGAGGCGCTCGAAGCGGGAGAGTTCGACCTCGGGGACATCGAGCGAATCGGCGGTGTGCTTGGCGTCCAGAGCCGCCAACTCAGTCGTCTGATCGAAGATCTCTCGACACTTGCCCATATGGAGCAGCCAGAGTTCAGCCTGCGGACGGAGGAAGTCGATGTCGGAGCACATGTGAGAGAAGTTGTCGAGGGCTTCGGCCGACATGCCAAAGAGATCGGTGTGAAGCTGTCGATCGAGACAGCAGAGGGCCTGGTCCTGGAGACCGACCCCGATCGTGTTGGTCAGATTGCCCAGAATCTCGTAGAGAACGCGATGCGATACACGCCGGAGACGGGGATTGTCACCGTGGTGGTCCGCGAACAGGGACCTGCTTGTGTCATCGAGGTGGCGGACACCGGCATAGGCATCACTCCAGAGGATCTTCCACATATTTTCGACCGACACTACGTCGGTAAACAGCGTCAGTTGAGAAACGAGGGGAGTGGGCTGGGGCTTTCGATCGTCAAGGGGTTGGTCGAGCAGATGGGTGGCGAGGTGACTGCCCAATCGGTGCCGGGCAAGGGGACGACCATCACGGTGAGCTTGTCTGCGGCGGGGGCGGCTGCCCCTACGTAGGTCGGAGTTCTGCGAGTTGTTTGAGTCGGGGGTGTAAGTCTGGTTTGGGCGGTGGGTAGAGAGTCCAGTCTGGTCTGCGAAACTGGAACTGGTTGTTTGAGTTTCGAGTGATATGCCAGCCGTGTTCGTGGACAAACCGGTGATGGAACCCGCACAACAGGATCAGATTGTCGAGATCGGTGGTCCCGCCTTTCGACCAGTGCCGAATGTGGTGAACCTGTAGCCATCCTTTGTTTCCGCATCCGTGGAACCGGCAGGTTCCTCCGTCACGATGATGAACCAGTCTTCTCAACCATCCGGGAACCGTGCGACTGTTTCTTCCCACTCCGATTACCTGGGCACCGTCGGTGATCACTGTTTCGAGGACACAGTCACAGGAGAGTCTTCTTGCTGTCTCGTTGGGAATGACAGTTCCGGAACCGAGTTCGGTGACACCGGAGTCGACAGTGGTCAAAGCTTCGAGGTCGGCGAAAACGGTGATCTGAGGAGGAGTGGTGGTGGTCTCATCTCCTGTAGTGGCACACACTTCCACCAACCCGTCAGCCATCCGCTGTGAATAGGCGTCGAATAACCCCGTTTCAGGATTAGGACCGATCTTGTCGGCCCGGTCACGGATCGCGGTTTCGACTATCTCGAGGTCGAGGTGAGGCAGATGAGCAGTCAGTCTCCCTGATGCACCGTCGAGAGTCCTCTGGATCCATACTGCACGCACCCGGTGAGCTTCGGCCTCATCCGCCGCAACTGGCGGATTCGCTCTACGGGCCTTGCGATCCAACAGAGCATTCGACAACCCAAGAGCTTCTTCGATCAGCCCGGTCTCGGTGTCAGCAGTAGCCATCCGAGAAATAGCGTCGGTCTGGTCCAAAGAAAGGTCACCAGCCGCAAACCGTTCTGACAACACCGGAAGATCCGACAGTCTCCGGGCAACCGAAACCAGTTGACGTGCCGTGTCAGGGCGGAGCCGCAGACGTGCCGCCACCCAATCCACCAGACTCCGAGCACCGTCCGTCATCCACGACTGACGGGCGTCGACCTCGACTATCAGCTCACAAACATGAGCCAAACCCGCAGACGCCAACCCATGAAAATGAGCAAACGCCTCATCAATCTGATCGTTTGAAGACTCTCCCCAATCCATACTCTCGAACATACGTTCGATTAAAGGAAAAGTCAAGAGGGTTGTTTAAGCCAAAGAGCTCCGCTCGATCACCCACTCTCCTCCCTTCATCACACCAGCGACGTTTTCCAGGAGCTTGATGTCATCGAGCGGGTTGCCTTTGGTGATCACGAGGTCGGCATAGGTTCCAGGGGTCAGGGA
>PVMK01123067.1_pt1 | contig 23793 bp, 30 predicted proteins | sample 1853481 | NCBI WGS metagenome assembly PVMK01 (sample SAMN08533507, study PRJNA380276) | Marine sediment metagenome, whole genome shotgun sequencing project. | reverse complement strand
TGTTGGCATCTTTCAGTTTAGCGCAACTTCAAAGATTAGAAATAAACAAATTTGGATTAGCTGATTAGAAACCTACCCACTTAATAACTCCCTCTTTGCGGGGAGGAGCCGGGGGTGACTGATCAGGATATCTTGCAAGTACCTTTGTTCACTCGCAATTGTGATGGTAATATCAAATCTTTATTTTCATAATTAAAAATCAGACAAAATCTTTTCCCTAAAGACAATAGAAATCAAGCAAGCACTTCTTTAGCAAAGACTTTAGCATTCGCAGCATCTTCATCATTGGGACGTCCGGTCATCTGTTTGACCATATCCGACCACTGCTCATCCGTCAGATTCTGGCTCTCCTTTACCTTCTCATGCAAGGATTCAGTCAAAGCCCCCTGGCAATCAAAGCAGCCTTTGTATTCCATACCTTTTTCTTGGCACGCTGCTTTTATGGGTTCAGCAAATCCATCCATGGCCTGTTCCGGATATGCAGGGGCGAAGTGAGTGATGAAACCGGCCATTTTTTGGCTTGAACTTGCTTGAATGCCCGCCAAAAATTCTTTAACCGGTGCAGCCAGATTACTGGCATGGAGAGGTGAGCCGATGAAGATAAAGTCATACCCGGCGACTTCGTCGGTATTGATATCTTCAAGCTTTTTCAACTCGGCCTCGTTGGCTTGGGATGCTTCCTCACAGATGGCCATGGCGATCTTTTCTGTATTTCCGGTCTGACTAAAGTAAATAACTAATACCTTCATGATATAATCTCCTTATTTAAATGATGGTTTCAAATGCCCTCAACAGATTTCTCTGCATGAGGTGTTATTCAATAAAAATTCTGTATTTTCCTGAATCTATCAAATCTCTCACAATATTAGTAAACGAATCGGGTGGTGGTTTATTTATTATTTGAATTTTTCAGATATATTGAGATTATCATAGAAAATCAAGAGCTTGATAACGTGACGAAATTGCAGTTAGTTCAACCGCTATCGTTTTGTGATACGGTATTATGTTATCATAGAAAGATCAAGCAGCTGATACTTGGACGTTATTGCAGGTATCACCACCCCAGGAAATAGTTTATGAACATATGATGAAAAGAGATTCCCAAATTCTTTTTAAGTTCTTTTCGTGAAACGACAATAGATAAAATATGAATCACTTTACAGGATGAAAATTAGCTCCTCGGCCAATACATGATGATGCAGACACCGATAAGTGCGATAAAAGCTCCTATCAAGTCGAACTTGTCTGGCGGTATCTTGTCTATCTGCCAGCCCCACAGCATCGCCATGACAATGAAAATCCCGCCATAGGCAGCATAAACTCTGCCAAAGTGTGCTGGTTGGAATGTCGGAATAATGCCGTAAAAAATGAGCACAACAGCCCCAACGAGTGCCAACCAAAGGCTCTTATTTTCTCGCAACCAGAGCCATACTAAATATCCGCCACCAATTTCGCATAATCCAGCCAGTACAAAGTAAAAGAGAGATTTAGCGATCACCATTTGTCAAGCTCCTGTTTTTGGTTTTTGCTCCAGCTAATAAAAAGATTCTACTCCAATTTCTTTTTTCACCTCATCCACCACCTGGCGGACATCAGGTAAACATCATTTGCCTTTCGGATTTTTAGTAGCGCACTGGCATCTTCCAAACTTTTTTTCCTCTATGATTTTTTCGATTATAAGGGATCTGCCATTATTTTTATAGTCCTGCTTAACATCTTCCTTTGTATATTCAAAACAGTAACATACCAGGTCGTCCATTTATGATTCTCCTTTATAGGCAAAGCTGTAAACTGCGTTATTTAATTCAGTGCGCCCTTATCAATATACCTAAATGTACTTATGAAGTTTCTCAAATGCCAACTGCCCAAGCCGGTAGCCTTCTTCAATGGAGAGAATAGCGATGTCTCTATTCTTTTCTAATACCCACTCTTCTGCTGCTTCAGGTGAACTGAAAAAATGAACAAGCTGACAAAAGCTGCACCGGATACCTTCAGAGGAATCACAACCCCCTTTTGCTATCTCTGGAACCACCATGGAGAGCACGGTTCCAGGAGGTGCAACATACTCTACTTTTTCTGGTGTTATCGTGAGCCGGATTTTTTCTTTAGTTGCAGGGCAATAGGTCCTTATCATTGCAGTCTGCTTGAGAAAAACAGGTAAAAACAGAGTGTCCCAAGCGCACCATGTTGAAAATGAGTGTCCTTTTACTTTGAACTGGTGCGGATGCTTTAGCTGTGACAGACCGAAGATGCCGACGACATTGCCTTCTCCATCGCGCTCGGAAACCTGATTTATGAAGGCATTTCCGGCGTCAAAGGGTATCTGAATAGCTGAGAATATTTGCTCGATCTGTTCTGGGGTTATAGGACTGCCATCTGTCAGACGCTGCCAGCCCTGTATGAGCAAGCGCGACTGATCTGCATCAAGCTGTGGTGGAATCCCGGCTGAACGTAGTGCCTCTGAAATTTCAGCAATATTCTCGCTTTTCATTTAACTACCTCCTTTTAATTTAGACAGATGAGAGATTTTATGAGATTAATCTTTCATTTCAATACGCCATATAATATTTGGCTTCGGTTCGCAATCGTACCATCTCTTTAAGCGTTATCGGCGTAAAAAATTTGGCTGAAACTTTTCCCAACAGGTCATTGGGTGTTCCAATCTTGGAAACGATTAAAAACCCGGTGTTGATGTAAAATTCAACACCCCGGTCTTTGAGCATCATTAGAAAATCGCCGTATGTCTTTGGTACGTTATCCAGGCTAACCCTAAACTGGGTTGACAAAGCCTTACGCAGATTTTCCGGTATCTTGTATTCCTCTATATCGTCTTTACCCTTCCACCCCATTTTATAGGTGTTGATAGCATCTGCATCAATAAGCACCTTCACCCTTTTGCCTTCTTCCAGCGCAGCCCACATGACATTATAGGCAACACATATCTGGGCGTCATCTTTTTTCAAGCTGGTTTTCAAATGGACAAGAAAGACCTCCTGGTCTTTAGCGGCCATCGAACTAATCGGTGTTACGAATAGAAATATAATCGAAATCATCAAAACAAGTAATCTTTTCATTTCTCTCTCCTAAGGTGTCCGTTCGACGACTTTCCCGCTGAATAATGGCCCTGCTTTCTGAACGGCTTCAACAAGCGTTGTATCCGTGACGGTTTCATCAATGGTAAGCCATGCTTTTTTTTCTTCATAGGAAATCTTTACATCTCCAACCCCCTTAATCCCTGACAGGGATTTTTTAATAGCGAGCGGGCAGAGAACGCAGGTCATCCCTTTTATTTCCATTACGACCTTTTGGTCAGCGTGTGCAACGTTGACAGCCAACAACAACAGCAAAGGCACAATTAGTAAAATAACACGTTTATTCATAATTATCCTCCTAACCCGGATATTTATGTGAATTATCCATAAAATAATAATATAACTTTCTGGAATGATGCAGCCAGAGCAAGCGAAGCAAACCCGAACCACCATATACCGCGAGCAATTTTTCGTGACCGGATATCCGCCTCACATTTACAATCAGGCTTTTTGATAAAGAGCTTCCAGAACGAAAAGCTCAGCATTAGAAAACCGGTGCCCAACAGATAAGGCCGATATGTCTCGAAAAAAGTTAGTTTCCCCAGGAACCCGGCAGAGGCGCCGAAGACTACAAAAATGGCAGGCCCTATACAGCATGACGCTGCCAGAAACGATGCTACGACCGTTCCGAAGTTTGATATATTTTCCGTTTTCATTTATTCGGCCCCCTTAAACACAGCAACTCAGGCTGGCAATATCCTTTTTAAACGAAAGCGCCACGATCTTTAAGGATTCCGCCAGAGTCGGAAACATAGGTAAAGAACTGATCACTTCATCAACCGTGTTTTTATTTTTCACCAGCATCATGGCTTCGGCAATCAATTCACCGGCATTCGGAGCCAGGATGTGAACACCCATAATTTCTTCGGTTGACGGATGAATCGCCATTTTGATTAAACCCTCGGTTCGATTCATAATAATGGCTTTAGGAACGTTTTCAAACGAAACCGTCCGGCAGTTGCATGTGCCCATTCGTTTCATCTGTTCAGCTTCCGTCAGGCCCACGCTGGCAAGTTGGGGATCGGTAAAGATTGTAAAAGGTACTACATCGTAATCAATTCTATCTTTTGATTCTGTTAATGCATTGTTTGCAGCCAGTGTGCCTTCTCTTCCGGCTGTCGGTTCGAAACGAGCCGGTTGATTGGTTACATCACCAACTGCAAAAATGTCCGGTTTTGAAGTTTGAAGAATTTCATTGACAGCAACTGCCCCTTTCTCATCTACTTCAACGCCCGCAATGTCAAGCCCAAGGTCTTTCGTATTTGGTGTCTTACCGGCCGCCAGGAGGATTTCATTACCTTTCACTGTAATTTCTTTGCCCTCGGATGAGATTATTAGCACTTTCTTTCCATTCTTTTTAGTTGCCAGTCTGATTGCCTCAGCAGTAATTATATCAATCCCTTCAATTTCAAGCATTTGCTCAAGGCGATCAGTGAGGTCTTTTTCAGCAAAACGAAGGATGCCGGGACTCCTTTTCACTATTATTACTTTAGTCCCAAAACGAGAGAACATCTGGGCGAATTCGATACCCACCGGACCTGCACCGATGATGATAAGCGTCTTTGGAAGTTGTTTCACCTTTAAAGCTTCGATGTGAGTGGCATACCCTACCTCTTCAAGTCCTTCTACGGGCGGTACTTTAGCTGTTGAACCTGTAGCGATGATTATTCTTTCCGCATATAAGTTATCACCGTTAACCGTGACTTCATTTTCTGAAGCAAATCTTGCATATCCGTCAAAAAAGGTTACAAGCTCCAACCCCCTCAATACTTTTTCATATTTTTCCTTACGCATGCGGGACACCAGGTTCAATTCATCTTGGATAAGCTTCTTGAAGTCAAAACTTTTGATATTCAGATCTATACCCGGAATATTATGATTTCGAGCCATATGCATTATCTCGCCTGCCCAGAGTAGCCGTTTCGATGGAACACAACCGACATTGACACATGTTCCACCTAACGGAAGACTTGCATTTATCATAGCAGTTTTAGCTTTAAGCTCATTGGCACGGATGGCGGCGGCAAAAGCTCCTGCCCCTCCGCCGATTATAATCAGATCGAAGGTTTTCATTTGTTCTTCCTCATTACAATTGACTATAGGAAATCATTAAACTCGTTATTATTGCGTACAGCATGATTTCCTCCATCTTCCATACGAAATAATCGTCAAAACTATTAGCAGCACCAGAGCAGGAAGAAGCACATAATCCAGATAGGGCGTGAAGGCACTCAGGCCGACTACCCCAAGGGTAATAACGAGAATTGGAGTAAAGCAGCATAGGGCGATAAGTATGGTTCCGGCAAGTGCTACATAAATTTCCTTTTTAGACGGTTTTGATGATTGTTTTTCCATTTCCTAATTCTCCCAATTATTGATGGAATATATGGTTTAACTCACCACGACTATCTTAGGGCAAAGGTTTTCCAAGCCCTGAGGTTTTTAAAGTTGCTTCATCAGGACCTCTTCCTGCACAACAATCTGCGAGTTTTCCATCAATAACAATAGCTGGTACGGATCGAATACCAAGGCTTTTTGCCCGCTCTGCTACAACAGGGTTTTTCACATCCAAGACATTTATTTCGCAATCCTGACAAGAAATTCGCTGGACCATTTCAACAGCGTCATTACATACTGGACATCCTGCACTAAAAACCTCAACTTTGCGTTTTGTATTCATATTTTTCTCCTCCAATTTTTATTTGTAGAGTTCTTCCAATATGGGACATTGGCCGACAGGCCCTTCCCCGATGCATTTTTTAGACATACTCAAAAGAGCCTCTCTAATCCTCTCATGATCCTCTATCCTTTTTTCAATATCCGCAATTTTAGCTTCTACGCGTTCCTTAACGTCACCGCAGGTTCTGCCGGGTTCAACCCGCAACGACAGTAGTTCCAAAATTTCTTTAAGCGAGAACCCAAGTGCCTGAGAACGTTTTATAAATTCAGTTCGCTTAACTTCCTCCATAGAATACTCTCTATGCCCACTTTTATTTCGGGGAGGTTCAGGCATCAGACCCCGACGCTCATAATAACGAATGGTCTCCAGGTTTACATTTGCCTTTTTAGCCAGTTGGCCGATAGTCAGTTTTTCCATTTTGTACCTCCTGGAACAATATAATGCCCGTACCTTGGTACAGGTCAAGGGGATGTTTGTATTTTTTTTGCGATATTATAATTCACATTGAAAATACAAGAAGTTATATTTGACAATAATGAGGGGTCTGTTGACACCTAAGCAAGTTACGTAATATAAAAAATATTATATTTTTTAGCAAAGGATAAAAGTTATGGCAGTTCAAATAATAACCAACCTTTTTTATAAAATGCAGCCAATGGTATGTTTTTAACCATAGTATTTGGCTTATGATATGACTCGCTTAAGCTTAAAAGATGTTATGGATTTGCTTGGCGTTGAGGCTATTAACGGCACGCCAAGACAAGTGGAAAGATTCCGCAGATGGATAGAGATTATGGTGGAAAAGCGAGGAACTTCCTTTGTGTCGGAGAACAAATGTAGACTTCTCGACGAATGGGATCAGCTCTTGAAGTCTAAAACCAAAAGCTGTTGTTAAATACGCTTTATTAGACAGTAGATTCGAAAGGTCTGCCTGAACTATTATTTATAAAATTTTGTTGATACCTTGCAAAACCTACAACTGTCTGATTTGATAGATTTTTGAACGATACGTTAATCGTATCACCAGCAAAATTTAATTTCAATCCTCAAAGTCGGGTGGTTCCTCCCCCAATTCCTTGCCAAGTGACGCCATATATCAACCATTTGATTGTAACAGGTAATACAAACGAACGTTTTGTCAGAATCCCCTTAACCCTAACAACTCAGTCAATTATGAAAGTCTCATAGGTGTTCATATATTATTGGCGAAGTTAGGATTGGATTGGATTCAATTTCTCAAACCAGTTAGGGTTTTACCGCCGTGAACTTAACACTATCGACTTTTTCTTCCACAAGAATGAGGTCTTCATTGTTAGGGGGTGGAGTAAATTCTTCGCCTGGGCAACAAGCCATTGCTTTCAGTTCTTCGGGGGTGAGGGTATGATGGGCAACAATCTGAATTTCAGTAAAGCCCGCTTTTCTCAACGTCTGCCAGTAGTCCTCTTCATGGATAGCCCCTCCCAAGCATCCAGCCCATGTTGCCTGAAATCGCTCTCCCAATTGAGAATCGATTTCCTCATTGAGGACAACATCTGAGATGGCGAGCCGTCCACCAGATTTCAGTATCCGAAAGGCTTCTTCATAGACTGCGTCTTTGTCGGGACAAAGGTTTATGACGCAGTTAGATATCACGACATCGGCGAAATCGTTTGGAAGTTGCGACTTCCCCAAATCCGCAACACGGAGTTCAATGTCTCTGCCTTGCAAGCCAGACTCATTTACAGCCTGTTTTGCCCGCTCAATCATTTCTGAAGCAAAATCTATCCCGACTACTCTACCCTGTTCCCCGACCTTTCGGGCAGCCAAAATGACATCAATCCCACCTCCGCAACCAAAATCCACAACAACATCACCGGACTGAAGGTTCGCAAATCCGGTGGGATTGCCACAACCTCGCGAGAGGTTGAGAGCAACCTCCGGGACCGAGGAAAGAGCTTCTTGGGGATAAACCCCCTGATCAACGGCAAAGCCCGAACCGGGCTTTTCCTTGCTGGGTCAACAGGCCTCCTTGCTGCCGCCTGTTTCAGCGAATTTGCCATAGCGGGTCTTCACAATTTGGTTGATTTTGTCAGGTATCATTTTTTTCACTCCTCTTAGTTGTTAGTGTAACCGGGACCAATGCCCTAACTTTATTCGAAGAGCTTGTTAAAATCAAGATGAAGTCTATAACTTGGCTTATCCTGACAATTAATTCCTCTGAGATATCTTTTGATTATGTCAGAAAACCAGGCACTTGATATCTGTTGGTCATTGCAGGTATCGCAGAATCGGTTGGACTGGGCTTGGTGCGAATGTGTCTTTATCTTTCATCACGCATCCTCTTCGGTCGAGTATTTATCAACACCGTGCAGAAAGCCAGTCTCACCCGCAATCCAAACGATCAGACGTCCAAAGGGAGTTAGCTGTGTCCGCAATTCCATCACCTGACGGGCAAGCGTAGGTTCGTCTGTAATGATCCCATCGACTCCACGGCTCATCATAACAGACATCTGGACCGGGTCATTGATCGTCCACACGTAGACTTTCATCTTTTGCTTGTGGGCGCGGTTGATCATCGCGGTCGATGCCGCCCTGGCATTTAGCGCCAGAAAGTCCAGATCCAGTCGAGTTAGGTCACCGATGCTGGCGGTGTTGAGCAGACCCCTGGTCCAGGCCGGACGCAGAGCTGCGACCTTGCGCAACCCATCGATTTTGAGGGACATAACCATGATGTCCGATTCCATACCGGTTTGCTCCACAATATCAACGACCCGTGATTCGAGGTTACGATCGTAACCGTAATACTTGAGTTCTATCACGACCCCCAGCTTATCTTTAGCCAATTCCAATGCCTGGCGCAGCGTCGGAACCCGCTGGTTTGAGTATTCATGAGCATACCAACCGCCGATGTCAAGGTCGCGAAGGCTTTCATTCGTGGCGTCCCAGACTTTGAGGTCGCTCCGCGCCACCTTCATAAAGTCGCTGTCATGGGCGACAACGATGGTATCGTCAGCATTTTCCTGAACGTCGAGCTCAATCCAATCCGCCTTGTCGTCGATTGCTCGCTGGAACGACGCCATCGTATTTTCCGGTGCTGCTCCTGAAGCACCGCGGTGCGCAATGATTTCGACGTCAGGTTTCTCGTCGACGCTTCGGCTGACAGCATAGCCGCCCAGAATAATCAGGGCCAACGCGGCGGCACTGAGTCCGAAAATTGTCTTACCCGGAATTTGCAGAGAAGCCTTTTCACCGAGTGAACCCCGTGCAGCGAGGTCCGGATCGAGTCGGCCGGGGCCAGCCAAGGAGCGATAGAGGCGGACGATTAGCAGGGGGAACAACGCCGTGCTAAGTATCGCAATCGCAAAATTCCCCAACCCCGCCAGCATTAGGATAATCCCCAACCCTGACGCCATGATCGCGAAATTCCCCCCGAAGTCTGGGATCAGGACATTGCCTATTAGGCCGACGAGGAACGTGACGAGTCCCGAAAGAAGGGCAATCCCGGCAAGCCACGAGGCGAGCAGGAGTGCGATTTTCCAACCGAACACCTCCACCTTCCAAGCACTCTCGCGCAGCGCCTGCTTAGCGTGATTACCCTGGAACAGTATCAGTGGCATAGTTATAATCCAACTCGCACATTTTTTCAGCACGATGACCGCCATGATCATCATCAACCCCCCAGCAATTGCAATTGCCCACCAGAACTCGGGTGGTTTATCAACCAGGTAGAAATTGATGTCATGCTTGTTCAGGAAAAGCAGATAGACGCCGCCCACACCCGCGAGAAACGGAGCGGAGATAAGCAACAAGCGACCGATAACGTGCCCGGCCAGCTTTACCAGTTCAAAGGCGTACCTTGTCACGTAGCGTATCGAGTCCAGCCAGGTCATCCTGCGATCTTCGACGGCCCCAAATCCGACCACCATCAGAACGCCTTGCTGTGCAAACAACACACCCAGCGAAACCGCACACACGATCAGCAGTGCCGTGATGCCGATCGGATGGAGCAAAAAAACTACGATATCAGTATCGCTTAAGACACCGTCATCCGTTTGAAGGAGGAAGACCTTTATAAGAAGACCGACTATTGGGGTCAGAGCCACCACCACAATTATCCGTGAAAACATATCGGTAAGCAGCAGTTGCGGCCATGTACGGCGAAAATCACTTCGGGCTTCGAGTAGATAGAGCCACTGGATCGGTTTCACTAAATTCTCTCCTTACTCGGATTTAACCTGAACAGAACTATTCGTTCTTCTCCTTAATCGTATCGGGGTGAAATCTTTGTTCGTCAGAAAAGCTCTGGAACACACCAATATGGTTTCGATGAATAAAGAAATGTTAGGTTTGCCATTGCTGTTGCCGTCCTTTACGCTTGTTCATCTCTGCGCTCGGAATTTTCCACCCTTCGTATCAGGTCCATAAGCCGTGCCTTCATTGCCGCTTTGCCATGCGCGATCAATGTACCCCGTTGTTCCATATCCATAAGGCTGGTTTTTTCGATACCGGGTATTTCGATAGCGATGTCAGCCATTGACAGTGAACGAGCAATTCCCTCACGGCTCATTAATTCCAATAGATTCATGAGGGATTGATGCGGATGCTTTGGCTTTTCGAAAAATTGAACAAATCCCAGACTGACACCGATCACGATGTCTGCACCCATTGCTCTTGCGATCTCCACAGGAACCTGGTCAACAATGCCGCCATCTACAAGTCGAAGATCCTTTTCTTTAATGGTTTCAAAAATTACCGGAATGGCACTGCTCGCTCTTACCGCTTTGGCTATAGATGGGCAGCTGTCTACAATACGGGACCTCATGAACCGATTTGAGTGGGCGGTGATATAATGATCTATGGTCTTGCCCATGTCCGGGGATGTGAATACCACCCGTTCTTTTTTTTCGATTTCAGTAGCAACAATGGCCAGCTTTTTTTCGAGATCATCGAATGATTTTTTGGGATGGATCAGCCGATTGATCCAGTTTTCCAATCCTTTTGAACTCAGAAATCCGCCGCGGCTTTGATCAAATTCAATACCTATTGCATCTTTTAGCCAGTTTTCGAGATTGCCAGGTAATAGAAGGCCGGTTAAATTGTGTAGGCTGTCTCTAATGGATTGGGAAACATCAATCACCTCCCGCGACCATTCGATTTTTTCAGTCGCGGTCTTTATGGTTTCGATGCTCAGACCGCTGGCATATAAGGCTCCCAGGATGCTTCCGGTGCTGGTTCCGGCGATCAGTTGAGGCATCAACCGCTCATCTCCTGCATCAGACAACGCTTCTAAAACCCCGATATGGACAAATCCCCTGGCTGCTCCACCACCAAAGGCAATACCGATAGACGGTGTGCTTTTCTTTCTCATTTCTTTATTCAATTAGGCGATCTCCAACGCTTTTTCTAATTTGACTTCTTCATCAGCAACTAGTGTGCTATTTCCGGGACATAACTAAATCAACAACTTAACAGCTATAAACATATAACTCTATGGTTGTTGTGATATCGTCTTTAACAAGGACGATCTCGGACCTGAGATATATTGAAGATTACCTCACGAATTTCGGACTTGTCAAAACCTTTGATCTTTTGCAAGCCTACAACTATCTTACTTGGCGGATATTTTGACGATACCTTTTGGGTATCATATTATAAGCTGTTTGGACAAAATTCTAACAGGCCGGGTTCCATTTATTCCAACGTTTCATATCCTCGCTCACCGGTGTAAATTTTTATTAGCTTGCCGTTTTTAAACCTCAGGTAATGAATTAATTGGGTAGAGCCAAAATTATAAATCCACTCTTCCATCTTTACAAAGGTTTTAACCAGAAAGGGTTCTCTGCCCCGTTCATACTCGTTTTTGGGGTAAAAACGGTAGTGAAAGTCTCTCATAATCCGTTCTTCTTCCCATTCTTCCACGTAATCCGGTGCGCCGCATTTGGCGATTATCTTTGATTTTTTGTCGCCAACCGTTATAAGATTGGTACCACACCGAAGCCCGATTGCAAAAACCTGGCTGGAAGATCCGAAAACAAGAACCAAAATAATTAGAAAGGATGTCCGTATTAGTTTCATTGCATCATCTCACAAAAATAAAAAATCCAGTATTAAAAGCCGCTGATCAAGGCTCAGAATTAGAAATCGCGGAATTTATGAGCTCTTTTAATATATGACGCCCATGAAGCATAAAGGTTTGCCAAATTAGAACTTTTTTGAATTTCATGGACACAACCTATTAAGAAACAACTTATGATATTACAAAAATTAAGCGAATTTAGGTGCATCCATGTAAATCAACATCAAGCCACCGATCCATATAAGCCATATTTCTTTGACCATTAGTCGGAAACAGAAGGACCATCCTTACATCATAATTTTTCACAAGAAAGTTACAACTTAGATTAAAATGTTAAAAACTAACATTCTGTCTTAAAATTTAATTTTTCTGGCTTTTTAATAAAAAATATAAAAGATTGTCCGTAAAGGCAGGGTGCTTTGTAAGATCAAGATGATTGGAAAATAGAAAAAGAACTTGGCTCCATTGAATCGGAGATATTAACATAATCGAATTTCATCCCGATAGACGGGAATCCCAGCGATCTGGAATTACCTTGGCGCGATGTGATAACTTGCAACTATCTTTATTCTCTAGTAATTGTGATACGGTAATATGATATCACAAAAATTATGCCCTGTTTTTTTCTTGGAATATCTTGCCAAGATCGAAAGTTCAAGCATCTTCATTCACATTACATATATCTTATTTCTTACATAAATGCAAAAAAGGCAAAACCCAGCGAAATAAGTTTGCCCTTATTAAAAAACGATATCACAGGTTCTGAACCCACTGTTAAAATGTTGGATACATTGCAGGCTCCGCGAGCTCACCTAAAAGGCTCGCTCGCTTCCCCAACATCTACCTCTCGGAAAAGTACCAGGTATCTGTAACGCTGCTTTTCACCGGACGTGGCTTTTTGTTCCGAAGGAAGAGTTGGTTATATAGCGTTTTGTCCCTTAACAGTTGTCCCTAAACGTTCACCGATCAGACGACCGATTCGTGTTGCTTCTTCCCATACTTCATTTTGATCCTCAACTCGTGAGTATCCGAAATCGGATGTCTTGGCATCTGGACCATACATCACTTTCAGCCCGCTCATCTCGCACTCATCCCCCTCGCCACAGGTCAGGCAGGGAATATTTCCTTTAATCGTTAATTGCCCGATAAGATCCATGCGTTCATATTCCCTTATCTCGGCGGCCAATGATTGATTAACGTTATCCATCGCATCGGGCATCAGGCCGGTCAGAATAGTTGCGCACAGTTTGCCCCTAAGCAGATTGTTCACATGTCTCAGCGACCAAAATCTTTCAAGAAGCGCTTTTGTGAAACCGTCTATCTGTCCATAGGGAATATATGCACCGATAATTAACGCCTTTGCTTTCTTGATTTTTTCTGCAAGTTCCGGAAAGTCATCTCTAACTTTACAGACGTTGTCCGGAACACATTTTTTACAGGCAAGACAAGGCCTGACGTTAATTTTGCTAAGTTTTACAAATTCGGATTCTAGTCCGGTTGCATCCAATACGGTTTTAACAAGTCTATCTGTGTTACTGTTTTTTATAGGACTCCCGGAAATACCCAACACCTCAGCATTCATTGATTCTCCTTTCAATTTATCATTGCCAAGTTTTTTCTATCAGTTTTTTTTAAGCCTCTAACCACCAAACTATATGAATCATCAATCATTACATGAATTTCATCATCGGGTATTGAGCCGTTTAAAGTTAGGGTGTTCCAATGCCTTTTATTCATATGATAGCCGGGTGTTACAGCTTTGTACAAGGCACGAAAATGCATGGCGAGATCAGGATCACATTTAAGATTTATTCGTAATGACGATTCACCCCAAAAAACAAGTGCAAACATTTTTCCCATAACTTTATAAACCATTACTTCAGGTCCGAAAGGGAAATCTTCAAATGCGCCTTGTTTTTTAAGAAGATATGATCGAAGTGTTTCGAGTTCCATAGATAAGCTCTAAACTTGTGTGCTTTTTGAACTTAGAACATTTTTGTTTCTTTACCGTTTGCATATATCGTAAAATCCATAAAAAATCAAAAAGGCAAACCTTCCAAAAAGGATTTGCCCAATCGCTGTTGTCAGGTGCCGGACGTCACCGGAATCATCGGGCGAGAAGGGGGGGCTTGCTGTCTATACTGTAGATGTGCTTCCCGATACGTCGGACGCGGGCCATCTCCTCCTCGTCGAGGGGCCCGGCGTCCAGGGCCTTGAGATTTTCCTCCATCTGAGCCGCGGTGGAGGGCCCCGTGACACAGACGTTCACGTCGGAATGGGATAGAACGAAGCGATAGCAGTCGGCTGGGGCCAGCGGGCGCTCGCCTGCCGGCATGAGCTGGGGCTTGAGGAGCTTGCCCCAGCAGGTGGCGGTGAAGATCACGATACCCGGTCGGTTCTCCTGCGGCAGGTGCGAGAAGATGTCCTGTTCGGCTCCTGTGTGCACGGCGTTGTAACGGATCTGAAAGAAGTCCACCGGCGCCTTCACCTCTCCGCGGGCGATCTTGCCGAAGAGGGGCCGCTCGTGGCTGGACATGCCCACGAAACGCACCTTGCCGCTGTCCCTGAGTCGATGTATGCGGTCGACGAGCTTCTGGTTTAGAGGTTTGCGCTGAGCTTGTAGGACCACGAGATCGGCCTGTTCGATCTTAAGCTTCTTGAGCCAGCGCTCCACAAAGCTCTGGAGGAAAAATCCACCAAAGGTTGGCTTGGCCAGCACGATGCGCAGCTCGTCGCGGTGCTTGGGGGCGAGGTTGCGGATGGCCCGCACCATGTGGCCCCGCTTGAGCATGGACAGGTACAAGTAGTTGACGCCGTACTCATGAAACGCTTTCTCGATGGCGGCAGTGGGTACGCCGAAGCCGGACGCCAACCCGATCCGGCTCATCATCAGTCCCGTCTTGCCGAAGGGAACTCGTTCCTTAAAGTTCATTCGCGTCCTTCCGTTTGTCAAGCCTGCGGTGGGTTCGCAATATTATCTATCTTGTCCTTACAGATATATTGAGACTATGCTATAAAATCAAGAGCTTGATAACGTGACGAAATTGCAGTTAGTTCAACCGCTATCGTTTGGTGATAGGATATTACGTTATCACAGAAAAATCAGGCTCTTGATAGTTGCTATTGTTGTTCTTATTTGTCAGCGTTATTATCATCTTTCCTGTGAAATTTTCTTGGTGTAGTCTAATGACCACATCCTTTGCCATTTTAACCATTAGTTTAAGCAAAGGAGTAAATAAAAAAAATATTGATGTCAGACACTCTTCAAATATTCTCGGATCATCAGAGCCGCACTCGCACCTTCACCGGCCGCACTCGCCACTTGTTTGGTACTCTTATCTCTTACGTCGCCGGCAGCAAAAATCCCTGGAATACTCGTTTCCATCAGATGCGGCTCACGTTTTTCATACCTCGTTGGCATTTCACCGCTGTGAGCCAAATCATGACCGGTAATGATGAAGCCCCATTGATTTAGCAAAACGCCACTGTCAGCGAGAAAGTCAGTGTTGGGCTCCAACCCAATGAAAATAAAAGCACCATCTATTAATAATTCTTCCGTCACTTCGGTTTGTTTGTCAATTACGTTGAGTCTTGTGAGCTTCGAGTTCTCACCGATAAATTCCTTTACTTCAGTGTGCCAGCGCACGCTTATTTGCGGATGGGCTAAAACTTTTTCTTGTATGATCTGGCTCGCCTTGAACTGACCACTACGTACGAGTATGGTTATGTGTTTCGCAAATTTAATCAGTAGAAGACTCTCCTCTGCAGCACTGTTTCCTCCCCCTACAACCGCAACCCTTTTGTCTTTATAAAATGGGCCGTCACAGGTAGCGCAAAAATGGACTCCCGCTCCAACAAGTTCATTTTCGCCTGGGACATTCAGGCGTTTATAGCGACTACCCGTAGTGATAAGAAGAGATCGAGCGCTATATTGCTCTCCGTCTCCTGTGTGAACACAGTGATAGTTGCCATAGGCATGAATACTGGTTACTTCTTGAGCCTGTAGAAGCTCGACGCCGAAATGCTCAGCTTGGCTCCGTAAGCGTTTTGAAAACTCCATCCCACCGATACCCTCCGGAAATCCCGGCATGTTTTCCAAACGCTCTGTCCCAGCAGCTTGGCCACCGAAAGCCGCTCGTTCAATGATGAGAGTGTCAATAAACTCGCGTGCAGTATATAGCGCCGCTGTCAAACCGGCCGGCCCTCCACCCAAAATGATTAAATCATAATGGTTGCGGCTTGCTTTGGTCTTCAGCTCGAGCTTAGCCGCTAGCTCGGCATTGCTTGGCTCCGCTAAAAAAGAGCCGTCACCAAAGGTTATAGTGGGGATTATACGCTTGCCGTTGTTAGTTTTTATGACGAATGCTTCACCGTCTTTATCCTCATCGATGTCAATCCAATTGTATGGAATCTGATGTTCACCTAAAAATTGTTTACTCCGGCGACAATCCGGGCACCAATAGGCACCATACACAGTGATGTCTTGTTGAGACATATCAAACCTCTTAAATGGTGAAACTGTTTTAGAATGTATAAAGCGTTTGAAATTGATAGACGTATGACCTTCATCAACCAATATGAAACAGGGGGGTTAAGCACCTCTTCAGGATGTAATTTTTTTGAGAGCTGCAATGGTATGTGAAGGGTCGGGCCTGACGGTGTAATCGGGGCTTACCTCAGCATATCTGACTATCTGTTCCTGATCAATTATATACCTGGCAGGCATAGGTAATCGCCAAGATTCATCATCATTGTATTTCGGAAGATCAACACCGAACTGTAGATAAACCTTTTTTAGATCTTCTGGAAAGGTGTAAACCAAACCGTATTTTTCTGCCGTTTGATTTCCAGGATCACTCAATAATTCCACGCTAAGATTTTTACTTTTGACCAAAGCTCGCGAATGTCCCTCTGTTTGGGGGGAAATCATCAGAAGGGATGCGCCCAGAAATTTAATTTCTGTGTAAGCTTGCTCCAAAGCTTCCAGCTCCAGATTGCAGTACGGTCACCATCGCCCACGGTAAAAACCGAGCACGACAGGACCTCTGGACAGCTTTTCTTTCAAATTAACAGTGTTGCCGTTTATATCATTCAGCATGAAATCAGGGGCTTTGTCGCCCTTTTTGACAATACGGTTCATAATCCCGGATTTGGCTAGATTATCCGTTGCCCGATGCATGACTTCTATAGCCTCCTTGGGCGCAGAAGTTTCAGTTGCCTTCTTTTGAGCATCCAGTTTTTGTTGCAAGCTCATAAGACGTCTCCTTTGTTGGTTTTGGATAATTGTTTTTTAACCTTGGTGCATCCATAAACAGTTCATTTATCACGGCAACGGTTCGTCGGTGTAAGCAACATTTGCTTCTTCCGATGTATATAGCGGAAGGTCTTTTCCCGATCTAACATCTTCAACCCAATTCGGATTAAGAAGCATTGATTTAGCACTCAAAACGATATCAGCATCCGTCAAGGCATCCTCCGCACTTGTTCTGTCATAAATTTGGCCGCATATCATAATAGGCAAATCGGTTACTTCTCTTGTAATTTGGGCCATGCTCCGATCCGTTCCAAAGGCTTTATCTTTGTAGCAATATGCCGATACTGAGATTGCATCGATAGACTCTTTAGACAATAAATTGATCAGCTCCTGCCATTCATCCTTATCTTTAAATAGGGATACTTCCATGTCTGCAACACCCCAATTTGAAATTCTGAAAGTCAGCAGACGATCATCAGGAATCACTTTTTTTACCGCCTGAATCACTTCATGGGCAAAACGGAAACGATTTTCCACGGATCCTCCGTAAGCATCTGTACGTTCATTAGAGTATGAAGATAAAAAATTATTGATAAGATAACCATGAGCTCCGTGAATTTCTATACCATCGAAACCAGCTTCAATGGCTCCCTTAGCCGTTTCCGCAAAACCAACGATCACATGATCTACGTCAAACTGTGTCATAACGTCAGGCACCGGATAAGGTTCTCCAGTCATAGGATTGATTTGGTTTGGGGTAATGGCGCTTGGAGCTATCACCCGATTTGCCGGGTTTATATCTGGCCATGCCATACGCCCACAATGAAATATTTGCATAATAGCGATAGATCCCTCTTTTTGGATTGCACGCACCACGGGCCTCCATGATTCAATCTGTCGCTGCGTTACCATTCGGGCCTGTCCTGGATAGCCTTGAGCACTTTCATAATCCGTAACAATCGCTTCGGTATAAACGATTGCAGCTCCATTTTTGGCTCTCCTAATTAAAAATTCAAAAACATCCTGTCGAGGGATGCTGTCTCCTGAGGAGGACATGCGTGTCATAGGGGCAACACCGATTCGGTTTTTAAGAGTAATACTCTTTACTTGGAAAGGCGAAAAAATAATACCATCATTCATGTGATACCTCCCTGAACCTCTGTTGTGTTTTCTTGCTATAAGTACAACCTGGAGCCAATTCTTACTGATTATATATATCATAAAAATGAAATAGACAAACTCCCGAAAAAGGATTTGCCCTTATTGAAAAACGATATCACAATTATTCTACAATCTCAAAAACCTGTTATTTATTGCAGAAATCGCCACAACTATAGATTGTTGATATGGTATTCTGGTATCACAGAAAAATCAAGCACTTGATACTTGCTTCTAATTGCAGGTAGCGGGTGGTTCACCGGAATGTCCCAGCAATTATGGAACACCTAAAATATAATGCATTATTTATTTTGGAAATAGAGTGCCTTAAAATCATTAACTAATTCTTTTAGTTTAGTTACATTGGTTAAATCAGTCGTCTGTTTACATTTCATGCTGTAGATTAGCATCTGATGCAGTAATCCAAGTTTCTTTTCATAGTTTTTCGTGTCCAGCTTGATCCGCTGAGTCATGAAATATTGAGTTACAATCTCCTGAATTTCATCAGCATGGCGCTCCTTATTCATAATCCAACGAACTAATTGGTTGGAATTATGATGTTCTTCCTTTTCGAGTCCTATAATTTGATTCATGGACTTCTCAACGGTAACAATATGCTCCTTAATTATGTTGATTCTCGTCTCATCATCGTATATTCCGCAAGGTATTTCACAATGAGCAAATGCTTGAACGGAAAAAAGAAAAATAAAGGAACAACCAACCAGAATTTGTAAAAAAATCTTTTTCATATCAAAATCCTCCTTTCAATCATTTTTAATAAAATATACTCTTATTTTCCAAACAGGTAGTGCTAAGGTAGCCCCGAGAAAACATTAGTCTTATATCATTTTTAAACGGAAATTTTAGAGCAAAATCAAACTTATGATTTCTTACCATAAACACATCTTAAAATCAGTTCGTGCTAATTACATGTATCGTAAAGCTTTAGTCTGGATTTAATTAGAATGCGCAGGGCCGAAAAGGGCGCCATTAAGACCACTATCCACCGACTGTAAATAATATTTTGCTATTTCGGCTACTGGCACACCACCTGGACTCCAGCCCATTTTTTCTGCTGTTTCTTTTGCCATAGGCGGGCATACAGCATTCAAACGTTGATTTCTTGGCATATCAAGTGCTGCCGCTTCTTCAAAAGCTTCAAGGCCTCTGTTTATCATGGTAAGCATTACAGTGGCAGAATTTGGGCTATGAAGGACAACAATCTTTAAATTTTGTCGGCTATTGATCTGCCCCTTGCTTTTTCTCCATTGATCTTTTCACTATATCCAGTACAGAGGTCTATTTTCAAGATACCCAATCAACTGATAGCTGATGGCTTGCAGAGATGGCCTTCTTCCATGGCCACGCGGCCGCAACCATCACATGCATATTTCATGGCTGCCAGTTTATCTTTGCACATATGGGCAGTATCCACCTCAGGGGTTCCGCAAAAACTGCAATTGGCCTTATCTCCGCAGGGGTTGCACAAATGTCCCGGTTCGTCTGCTACTGCTCCACAATTTTTACACGTATATTCCATGGTCTTTCTCCTTTTTTATGCAATCACTATAATAATTTTATGTTATCTCTTAGCTGGGCGATTTCAATACCGAGACTGACACATTGCTTTCCTTCCATACACAACTCAGCGTCATTGCCTTCGAGAAACGTTTTAAGTTTGTGATGATCCTTTTTAAGGTCCACGACCCACGTTTTTTGTTCTAAATCATAATCAACGTTTACATCTATCCCGCATTCTCCGATATCCGGATATAATTCTATGATCTTTTTACACAATTCATTTTTATCATACATGTTCAACACTCCTTTTTTCGTATTTATCCAACAATCTTAATTATGAATTTAATTCTCTCTGTCTTTAATTCTGCGTTTCCAATAGACCATCACGCCATCTTTGCCGAAAGAAATTTGGACAAGCTCCCAACCCTCCCTCCCCTGGTTGTTCAGAATAGTAGTCAAGATTCTTGTCTGGTTTTTCGAGACTTCATCAATACCGCATTGGCCGGACTTAGAACAAAAGTAGATGATCTTATCAAAAGTATCAGCCGAATGCTTGGTGATCTTGTATTCAAAACGTTTCATACGGCCTCCTTTCTCATTTTTTTCGATGAACCTTAGTCCCTTTTCATGGTCTGCCCTCGAGGGACCGGACAGGGTATACCAAAACATTTGATGCATCCTTGTAAAAATAATTAAATCAGTATTTTAAATTCCGGAACCGTTATCGGTGGATCTGCGGCATCCTAAACTTTTCCAACGTTAGGGTTCATTGCTCTATAAGAACATTTGCTGCGGCCAGAAACAGATCTGAATCGCGCAGGACGCCCACCAGTTTGCCTCCTTCGTACACGGGCAAGACGGTAATCTTGTTCCGGTAGATTATTTTAAGCGCATCCAGAAAGCCGGCGTCGGCATCAATGGTCCCTCTTATTTTAAGCATAACGTCTCTAACATGGTTTTGAGCGTTCTGTCTGACTCTGGATCTGAACCCGTGCTTTGCATGGTCCATGTCATGTGCATCGGCTTCTGCAAAAGCGATTGAAACATTCAGTGCACGCAGTTTTCCGCTGATCCCTCCTGTAATTTCCGGCATCAGTACTTTCAAGATGCTTTTAAAATCGAGAATACCCACAAGTTTATCTTTAGCATCAAGGACAAGGCTGGTTCTGTGTCCTGCTTCCGTACATTTCCCGGTTTCCACCTGACAATAGATTTTCATCAGCTCTGGAACGGCTTCTTTCAGAGGCTTATCGGCAGTTGTTACTGCATAATCATCAATGGAAACCATCATGTCTTTGACTTTCAACTGGACTGGCATAATATTTTCTCCTAATAAATTTTTTAGTAGTGATCCCAGATCCGCAAAGATGCAATTTATGTTGGATTATTAGTTCACATCGGTAATTTTTAAGCCTTTTCTTTCTATATCCTTCACGATTTCTTCAGCCTCAGGGGATAGAACCCTCAAAACGATGACCCAATCCCCCTTCTTTTTCCGTGGAATAGTTACGATACTCAACAGAGGGGTTGCGTGATCGTCCAGTACGCCAATGATTTTTTTCAGTTCACCCAATTTACTCCCCAGGCCCCCCACTGTAATCCGAGTCCCCTCACTTTCCAGTCCCAGAACCTCAGAAAGCACACCAGTGATATCATGTTCCGTGATAATCCCTACCATTTTGCCATCCTCCACTACCGGGAAGGCAGCTATCCCGTGTTTTTTACCCAGCCATATGGCCGCCTCAACTGATAGTCTGGAGGAATTGTTATGGGATCTTTAACCATAATATCGTCCACCGTCATTTTTGACAGAAGATAATTGAGCTCATATATACTCAGAGTTGTCGCCGATGACGGGGAAGCCTCCAAGAGCATATGTTTGGTCACAAAACCGATAAGTTTGCCTTTTTTCATAACGGGCAACCGCTTGATGTTCTTCTCCCTCATAATATTTTGGGCTTCCATAATAGACGTCTTTGTCTCTGTGCTGATCACATCTGTCTTCATAAAATCTTTTACCTTCATAACTGCCCCTCATTTATTTTTCAAAGAATAATTCAACTGTCTTGATAAACTCAACTCGAGCCTCTTTCTTTTGCCATTGCCTTCTCATCTGCCTTCCCAACGTGGCAATTTTTATCAGCTTATGCGTTGATGTGGTAATGACTTAAATATAATGCCACAATGTAGCATTTCAATCTTTTTCATGAAAAACAAAAACTTTTATATTGAGCCTACATAGACGTGATGAGAAGAGCATCTAAAAGTGTTCGTTTTGCAATTGCGAAACCTGCGTATTAGATTGAGGTTTCCAGTGGCCATTTAAATAAGCGGATTATTATATGGGAAGGATATTTATGGGTAAAAAAATGAGGTTTTGTCGATTTAAAATTACGTCCCTCAATCAAATGTTTCCGAAAAGTGGAAATTCCTAACCTAAATCGAACTTGTGATAGCTAATAAGTGTTTTATCCATAGTCCCGCAGTAGATTAACCAAAGATTATCGTTTTTTGGTTCTGTTGCAACAGTGTTTTGAATGGTGATTTATCGGGGCGGGATTATTGATAAAACAAAGATGTACGAAGCCGTCGACAATCTTGGCATGAAATGTGCTATATGAGTAAAGTATCCATTTTCTCTTTTCATTATAATTACAGTAAGTAACATCGCACATTCTTAAAAGGAAGAAAAGCTAAAAGTTTAATTGCCGGCTAAAAAAATTAAAAAAAATAACACAATAAAGAAAATAAATCTTAAACCTCAAAGATGTGGGAAATTCTGAGAAAAAGCTACCGCGTAGCGGTTTCGTTCATCTTGCCGCGAACACAGGTTCAAGCTCCTCAATTGCCAGTACATACATCCTAAATTCTTACAAAATTGCAAAAAGGTAGATCTCTCCCAAAAGTTTGCCAGATGAAAATCAAGTGAATTGATTGGTTGTCCCAACGATTTTCGTCACATCCTTCGTTCGCAACGACAATCCGCCTAACAGGCTGGACATTTGCAAACTGATGACTATTTTTCTTTGTGTTGTTTTTCGAAAAATGCAATACTTCAAGCTAAAATCATTAACATATCGACTGAAAACAACGGCTGAAAGGGTTCATCTATGAACATAGTAAATCGGAGGATGAGAAGCTAATGTCAGCGGAAATTATCATGGTATTGGTGATTTTAGCAGCTGTTATTGTGTTGCTTGTAACAGAGTGGATGCCTTTGGAGGTTTTAGCACTACTTGTTTTGGGTGTTTTGGCGGTCAGCGGAATTGTCAGTCCCACCGAAGCCTTGGCCGGATTTAGCAATCCTGCTGTGGTGACCATCTGGGCAGTGTTTATTCTCAGCGGCGGCTTGACTCGTACCGGTATAGCCAATATCCTCGGCCGTCAATTGCTGAAGGTTGCCGGACGCAAAGAATCGCTTTTGGTGGTGATCATCATGGTCGTTGCCGGCGTACTTTCAGCGTTTATGAACAACGTTGCCGTGGCTGCCCTCATGCTACCGGTGGTCATGGATATTGCCCGAAAAACAGATCGTTCACCTTCGACATTATTGATGCCGCTGGCATATGGATCGTTGCTTGGGGGGCTGACCACCATGATCGGCACACCACCCAACATCCTGGTCACTGAAGCGCTGCGCGAAAACGGCCTGACACCCTTTGGGCTGTTTGATTTCACCCCGGTAGGGCTGGTGATTATGTTTTGTGGTATCGTATTTGTTACCTTCATCGGAACGCGTATCCTGCCGAAACGTAGCTTGACCAAAGAAACATCCGAAAAACACCCGGATTACCGCTCACAGTATGAACTTCAAGAGCATTTGTTTCAGATCAAAATACCGCCGGGGTCGGCCCTGGTTGGCAAAACATTGGCCAAAAGCCACCTGGGATCCGGATTGGGTCTTAACGTGGTAGGGATCACCCGGGGCAGTCAAACGCTGTTGGCTCCCGAGATAACCGAAACCATTGAGCGGAATGATGTGCTGATTGTTAATGGACATTTGGAGAGGATTCAAGAATTGAATCATTGGGGC
>PVMK01126496.1_pt1 | contig 23799 bp, 23 predicted proteins | sample 1853481 | NCBI WGS metagenome assembly PVMK01 (sample SAMN08533507, study PRJNA380276) | Marine sediment metagenome, whole genome shotgun sequencing project. | reverse complement strand
GGATTCCGGTGAAGATGCCGATGTTTTGTGGCAGCGATTTCAACATCAATGTTTCGGGTGATGTAAAGGAGTTTACCCTGAATCCCGCTGCACGATGTGGGTGGAGCCACTTTCGGTTAAAAAAAAGCATGCCCTCTAGTGGCTCCACCCACACCGCACAGCTGCTACGTGCCATGCTCAAGCGTATTAAACGCTACCGTAGGTAGCTGCTTCCGGGCGTTTTTTGCCTTGCAAAGGCATGCTTTATCCTAACTGAGCGAGGCAAAAAACGCCCGGAAGCAGCGGAACGTTACGGCCCTTTCCTGATTGACCCTCCAGGCCCTCCAGGCCACTCAGACACAGATAGTAGAGCCATCATCCGCCACCGCGTAAAAAAGGCAATCCGAGTAGGCGATTGCGGCATTGTTGGTGATCATAAACAGCTTCAGGGGCTGCGCCGGGTAGAGTTTTCCATCCACTATCCGCACCAATCGGGTAACTGCGCAGCGGCCCCCTACATCCAGTGCCGTGAACAGACTGCGCTCGGGACCACTGGCCCAACCCAGCAGCGTATCCGGCGACACGCCGCCAAAGTTGTGGTGCTCGATATCGGTCTTGAGTGTTATATCGTAGTTGGCGGAGGGCTCATCGGCGTAGGTGAGGGTCACATGATCCAGCAGTTCCAGTCGTATCGGGTCGCGCAATAGCTCCAGGCCCCAGTCCGTCTCCTCCTGAGCCAGCACCGTCTGGGCCTGAAAGTACCGGACCATGCCCTCGTAGGCCAGCTCATGGGCCTCGTCATCGAGTCTCCCGCCGACCTCCACGGTGACTGTGGGATAGGAGTGCTCGCTGATTTCCATCAATGCACCCAGCCCCAGGTTGGAGACAATCAGGCGCTGGGTGAACAGCGACACCAGGGCATCGTGCTGGCGATCCATGTGCGTACACACACCAAATGACGGCCCCGAGCCGGAGGTGTTGTGCATATCTATCACCGCCTCCGGGTGATGCATGTGCAGTATCTCCAGGATTTCCTCGGCCAAAACGCCCTGGGCGCCATCGAAGGGCGGGCGAAAACATCGGTTGAGATCCCTGGCCCGGGGCAGCATACGATGACTGAACAGCGGCGGCTCCAGCGCCGCCGCCACCGAGGCGATGATGCAAACCACATTGACCGCCGGCCGCTCGCAGGATTTTAACCAGCGGAACAGGGCCATGGCGCCCGAGGGCTCGTTACCGTGCAACAGTGTCACCAGAGCGCGGGTGCGGGTGTCGTCTTCACCCTCCAGGAAAAAACAGGTGGGCCCGGTCAGCGAACGCAGAAACTCCTCCACATTATTGCCAATGTCTGTCGCCAGGGGATTTCTGATAAAGTTGAATCGTCTCATAACTGCCATTCCGCCACAGGCAGGTTCTCTGCGCTGTAACCGATAAATACCTCCAGTAACTGATGTAATGCCGCATCCAGGGGCATTTTTTGTTTAAGCTCGGCCAGCATATTCTGCTGCCATATCGCACCGGTCTGGCGCCGCTGCAGGCGCCGCTCTATCACACCCAGATAGCGCGCCGACTCATCAGCGGAAACACCGATGGCATCCAGCCCCTGCCTGGCGACAGGCAACAGGTGTTCGATTATGGAACAAATAGGCTGCTCCCGACACCCGGACTGGCCAAACTCAGGCCAGACCAGCCTGGCATCCAGACCGTGTTGTGCCGCCCGGTAAAAATTGTATTGAGCAATACCGAAGGGGATCGCCGGCAGCAGTTCCTCGATGCGGGGGCGCATACCCTCGGCCAGACCGATCAGGAATGCGGCGTTGGCGACCATGTCGATCGCCGTCGGCCCCGCCGGCAGTGCCCGCATCTCGATGCGCAGGTGGCCGCCGTCGGCATCATCATAAATCGGCCTGTTCCACAGCCACACGGTACTCTGGTGCAGGCGCAGCTCAGCCAGGGAGGGCGTTTGACCCCGGCCTATTTCCCACGCCGGCTGATGCTCCGCACAAATCGGTAGCAGGGGCGGGTAGATACGCGTCACCTCCTGGAACAACTCTCCTGCCCCGCGGCGCGCCCACCCCTGGCCAAAGCTCACCCGGGCAGGTTCGTGCCAACTGTAGCGATCCACATGGCGGGTATCGATGGACTGTTTAAACAGGGGAATGCGGGTTTCGTGCCAAAGTGAATGGCCAAACAGCGTCGGGGAGTTGGCGCCAATGGCGACAGCCAGCGGTGTCATCAACTGGATCGCGTTGAAAGTATCGGCATACTCCCGGGGATTTACCCGGTAGTGCACCTGAAAGGAGGTATTGGCTCCCTCCAGCGTAATGTCCTCCATATCCAGCTTGAGTGGATCCCGGCCATTGATATGGATGTTGAATTCACCACCCCGGCGCTGGATCAGTTGGCTGATCAGGGCGTGATAACGCCTGCGGTCAGTGATGCAATGTGCGCCAAAATCCGACTGGCGCAAGGTCGGGAGAATGCCAATAGGCACGATACGTCCACCCACTGTGGCTGCTACTTTACCCAGGTGTTCCAGTGTGGCCAGGATTTCCCGTTCAGTAGCGGCAAAGGGGGCGGCGGAAAGCAGATAGGGCGAAAGATTGTATTCCAGGTTGTAGCGGTTCAGCTCCAGGGTCAGTTGCTCATCATCCGCTGCCGCCAGTATCTCCTGGTTGGCGTACAGGGGGTTGCCGTCGCCATCGACAATATACATCTCCAGCTCCGCTCCCAGTGAACGGGGGCCACAACCGAAGCCTGGATCGGCCAGCAACTTTTGTAGCACAGCCAGGTTTTCTTCCAGCCTGCCCTTGAATTTCAGGTAATCCTGATCGGCAAAACTGGTCTTATTGATCTCTATGCCCATATTGCCTATTGTGGGGAGAGTCGCCGCCCTTGTTATTGATTTAGATCGTGTCTCTCTCTATTGATCAATCGCGAAAGAGACATTCACGGTCACCTTATAGGTATTCTCACCCACAGACACCGGTACCGCATCAGCTGACCGGGCCATGGACATTTCGGCCCGCCCCATGGGCATGGGCCGCGGGTTGAAGGATTGCTCGGAAATCTCCAGCACCCGGCCGATTTTCACACCCGCTGCCTGCGCCAGGGTTTTGGCCTTGGCGGTGGCCTCCTGCATGGCCTTTACACGCGCCTGCGTCATGGCGGCGGAGGGGTCGTCGTTGGTAAAGAGAATACTGCCCCCCTCATTGACTCCCAGCGTAACCGATTTATCCAGAATCGCACCGACCTTGCCGATATCCCGCACCCGCACACTCAAACTGTTGCGCACCGTATAGCCGACTATTCTGGGCGCTTCCATTTCTCCGGAGGACTTGCGCGGGGGCCGGGTATAGACAGGCCGGATCGAGAAGTTGGACGTTTGCAGGTCGCGCTCTGCAATGCCCTGCGCCTGCATGGCACGCAGCACCTCGCCCATGGCGGTGGAATTGGCCGTCAGCGCGGCCCGCGCCGTGTCCGCTTCCCGGGTCACGGTCAGTACCAATACTGCCATATCCGGTGCGATATCGACTGTGCCCTGCCCGGTGACCAGAATACGCGGGGGCGGCTGGTTGTCGCCGGAATGCGCCAGGGCGCTTGAAATAAGCAACACAATGCCGGCTGCGAGCAAGGCTGCGCGCTTGATATTCAGTAACTTGTTCATTCTCAGTTGATTCCCTCTCTATTTAGTGCGCATTTTAGTGCTCATCCATCGATGCCAGCACGCTGCATACCACAGGACATAAATCCTCGCCATCAGCGCGCCAGAAATCAAGTAATTGCTCGCGCATTGCGCGGGTCCAGAACTTTTCAATGTGTTCGCCGGTCTTGGTGGCCGCCGCTTCTTCATCGCCCCAGGCCGCCATATTCAGGGCGATCTGGTTCGCCATTTTTACCAAATGATCAATCTGTCGGGCCGACATAGTCAGGTGCCTTCCACTATTTTCATGTCTGGATTCATGTCTGCTTTTGACTCTAACAACAGCGACTCTGTCAACAGTGCCTCTGCCAACAACTGCTGCTGCCGACTGTCGGATTGCCGCTGCCGCGCCTGCCACGCGGAGGGTTTTGTGACACGCGTGGCCTGCACCGCAGTGACCTTGTACTCGGGACAATTAGTCGCCCAGTCGGAATTGTCGGTGGTAATGACATTAGTGCCGGATAGGGGATGGTGAAAAGTCGTATAGACCACCCCCGGCTTCACCCGCTCGGATATCTGTGCATGTAATACCGTATTGCCCGCCCGGCTCGCAATACCTACCCAGTCGCCGTTGGCAATGCCCCGCTCCTGTGCGTCAAAAGGATGAATCTCCAGGGTGTCCTCCTCATGCCAGGCACTATTGGCGGTACGCCGGGTCTGGGCGCCCACGTTGTATTGGCTGAGGATGCGCCCGGTGGTAAGCAACAGGGGGAACCTGCGGTTGGCCCGCTCGTCCGTGGCCACGTATTCAGTCAGGGCGAAAAAACCCTTGCCGCGCACGAACTCATCCACATGCATGGTCGGCGTGCCCTCGGGCATTTGCTCATTGCAGGGCCACTGTATGCTGCCAAGTGCATCGAGTTTTGCGTAGCTGACACCCTGAAACGTCGGGGTGAGCCGGGCTATCTCATCCATGATTTCTGAGGGGTGCTGGTAATTCATGGGAGAACCCATGGCGTTGGCCAGGTCCACTGTAACCTCCCAGTCCTCCTTGCCACTCAGCGGGGGCATCACCTTGCGCACCGGGGAAATACGACGCTCGGCATTGGTAAATGTCCCGTTCTTTTCCAGAAAAGAGGCCCCGGGCAGGAACACATGGGCGTACTTGGCCGTCTCGTTGAGGAAGATATCCTGCACCACCAGGCACTCCAGCGACTCCAGCGCCGCCTGGATATGTTGCGTGTTGGGGTCGGACTGGGCCACGTCCTCGCCCTGACAATAGAGGCCCTTGAAATCGCCATCTATCGCCGCGTCAAACATATTGGGAATGCGCATACCGGGCTCAGGGTCCAGTGTCACATTCCACTCCCGCTCGAACAGGGCGCGGGTGACCTCGTCAGACAAATGGCGATAACCGGGCAGCTCGTGGGGGAAAGACCCCATGTCGCAGGCGCCCTGCACATTGTTCTGGCCACGCAAGGGGTTCACCCCGACACCCTCGCGCCCCAAGTTGCCGGTCAGCATGGCGAGGTTGGCAATGCCCATTACCGCGGTGGAACCCTGGCTGTGCTCTGTCACCCCCAGCCCGTAATATATGGCGCCATTACCGGCACCGGCGTACAGGCGGGCGGCAGCACGCACCTGAGCGGCCGGTACACCAGTCGCTCCCGCCATCGCCTCCGGCGAATGCCGCGCATCGCGAATAAACTCCATCCACACGGCAAAGGCGTCCACATCACAGCGCTGCTGTATGAAGTCCGCGTCGTGCAAATCCTCTGTGACGATCACATGGGCCAGGGCATTGAGCACCGCCACATTGGAGCCCGGGGTGACGGCCAGGTGGTGGTCGGCGTGAATGTGGGGCGCATTGACCAGCTCGATACCGCGCGGGTCGATAACAATCAATTTAGCACCCTCGCGCAGCCGCTTTTTAAGGCGTGAGCCAAAGACAGGGTGGGCCTCGGTAGGGTTGGAACCCATCACTATCACCACGTCGGCCTTGTCCACGGAAGCGAAGGTCTGGGTACCGGCCGATTCCCCCAGGGTGGTTTTCAAGCCGTAACCGGTAGGGGAATGACAGACACGGGCACAGGTGTCGACATTGTTATTGCCAAAGCCGGACCGCACCAGCTTCTGTACCAGGTAAACCTCCTCGTTGGTGCAACGGGAGGAGGTAATCGCCCCGATGCTGTTGCGACCGTACTGCTCCTGTATGTCGCGGAAGCGCTGCGCGGTGTGGGCGATGGCGTCCTCCCAGGAGACCACGCGCCAGGCATCGTCGATGCTCGCCCTGATCATCGGTTGTGTAATGCGGTCCTTGTGGGTGGCGTAGCCAAAAGCGAAGCGCCCCTTGACACAGGCGTGGCCCTCATTGGCCTTGCCATCCTTGTTGGGAATCATGCGCACGACTGTGTTGCCCTTCATCTCGGCGCGAAAGGAACAGCCGACACCACAGTAAGCGCAGGTCGTTACCACTGAATGCTCCGGCACGCCCAGCTCGATCAGGGTATTTTCCGTGAGTGTCGCGGTGGGGCAGGCGTTGACGCAGGCCCCGCAGGAAACACACTCGGAGTCCATAAACGCCTCGCCCTGGCCGGCACTGACTTTGGAGTCGAAGCCGCGCCCCTCTATAGTGAGCGCAAAAGTACCCTGCACTTCCTCACAGGCGCGCACACAGCGGGAACAGACAATGCACTTGGCCGGGTCGAAGGTAAAGTAGGGGTTGGAGAGGTCCTTCTGCTGCGCCAGGTGGTTGGCGCCGTCTACACCATAGCGCACCTCGCGCAAGCCCAGTTCCCCGGCGGTGTCCTGCAATTCACAGTCACCATTGGTCGGGCAGGTCAGGCAATCCAGCGGATGATCGGAGATGTACAGCTCCATCACGTTGCGCCGCAGTTTGCCCAGGGCCTCGGTCTGGGTGCGCACGGTCATCCCGGGCGCAACAGCTGTGGTGCAGGATGCGGGACACCCCTTGACGCCCTCTATCTCCACCAGGCAGACCCGGCAGGAACCAAAAGCCTCCAGGGAATCAGTGGCACACAGCTTCGGTACCTTGATACCAACCTCGGCAGCGGCACGCATCACCGAGGTACCGGCCGGTACGGTGACTTCCACACCATCGATGGACAGGGTCACCGGCTGGTCGGAGATGCTCTGCGGGGTGCCATAGTCTTTTTCGGGTTCGTAATACTGCAACATGTTACTTCCTTGGGCAGACCTCAGCCAAAGTCCTCGGGAAAATGGTTCAAGGCACTGCGCACCGGCATTGGGGTGAGGCCACCCATGACGCACAGGGAGCCCTGCTCCATGGTGTCACACAAATCCAGTAACAGCGCCCGGTTTTTTTCTGGTTCCTGCCGGGCGATGATCCTGTCGATGACTTCAACACCCCGGATGGAACCAATACGACAGGGAGTGCATTTGCCGCAGGACTCCACCGCGCAAAACTCCATCGCAAAACGGGCCTGGGCGCTCATGTCTACCGTGTCATCGAACACCACCACACCGCCGTGGCCCAGCATGGCGCCCATCGCGGCAAATGCCTCGTAGTCCAGCGGTGTATCCCACATTGATGGCGGCAAATAGGCTCCCAGGGGGCCGCCCACCTGCACAGCTTTGATCGAACGACCGCTGTAGGATCCGCCAGAGAATTCTTCCATCACCTGGCCTAGCGTAGCGCCGTAAGGCAGCTCCACCAGGCCGCCGCAGCGGATATTACCGGCAAGTTGCAGCGTCAGGGTGCCGCGGGATCGCCCTACCCCGAAATCCTGGTAAAACGCCGCCCCTTTGGCCAACACCGTGGTGACAGCCGCGAGAGTCAGCACGTTGTGCACCAGGGTAGGCTGACCAAACAGGCCCTCTATGGCCGGCAGGGGCGGTTTGACCCGTACCATGCCGCGCTTGCCTTCCAGACTGTCCAGCAGCGCGGTTTCCTCACCGCAGATATAAGCGCCCGCGCCGACCCGAACCTCCAGATGAAAACTCTTGCCGCTGCCACAAATATCATCGCCCAGATAAGCCTGCTCGCCGGCGGTGGCAATCGCGCCGTTGAGGACTTGCAGGGCTTTGGGGTACTCCGAGCGCAGATAGATGTAGCCGCGCGTGGCACCCACCGCCAAACCGGCGATAACCATGCCCTCGATTAACTGGTAGGGATCGGCCTCCATCAACAGGCGGTCGGCAAAGGTACCGGAGTCTCCCTCGTCTGCGTTACACACGATATATTTTTGCCCGGCAGGCGTATCCAACACCGTCTGCCATTTGATTCCCGCCGGGAAGGCGGCACCACCGCGGCCGCGCAGGCCCGACTCCTTCACCTCGGTCACAATGCCCTGGGGCGTCAGCTGCAGGGCTTTTTCCAGTCCGGCAAAACCATCCAGCGAGCGGTAATGCGCAAGCGACAGGGGATCGCCCAGCCCCGCCCGGGCAAACGTCAGGCGCTGCTGGCCCTTGAGCCAGGGTATATCTTCTGTGACCCCGAGATAGAGCGGGTGCCCGGCAACATCGCCAGCCAGGGCATCCAGCAGGCCGGGAATATCCCCAACGCTCACCGGCCCGAAGGCGATACGCTGCCCCTGGTGTTCCACCTCCAGCAATGGCTCCAGATAAAACATGCCACGGGAACCGTTGCGCACCAATTCGATTGGCAGGTCGCGAAAGCCTGCTTGTTCGAGCAGAGCCGCCGCGACCTCATCGGCCCCCAGCGCCACTGCGGTAGTATCGCCAGGCAGGTAGACGCGCAAACTCATTGCGCCTCTCCCCCATCGGCAAGTGAAGCGATCAGTGCATCCAGTCTGGCCGCATCGACGCGGGCATGAATGCTGTCGTCAATACGCACAGAGGGAGAGCAGGCACAATTGCCCAGGCAGTACACCGGCTCCAGGCTTATGGCGCCGTCAGCGGTGGTACCCCCGTAATCGATACCCAGGGTATTTTTGGCATGCGCTTCCAGTTCGCGCGAGCCCATAGCCTGGCAGGCCTCCGCCCGGCAGATCTGCAGCACATGCCGGCCGGCCGGTTCGCTGCGAAAGTCATGGTAGAAACTGATCACGCCGTGCACTTCCGCCCGGGACAGGTTCAGGCCCCTGGCGATAGTCTCTACTGAGGTGGGCGGGATATAGCCGATATCATCCTGAATGGCGTGCAGCAGCGGCAGCAAACCACCGGGAACCTCACGGTACTCCAATACTCGCTGCTCAATGACTTGTTGAATAAGCAAGCTGTCCCGCCTTGTAGTGTGTGATACCCAAGCAGTATAGACCGATCCAGTGGCGCGGGGCGAGAGCATTCAGCTCATGCGAAATGGCGGCTTTCACCACGATTAAGACATTTCCCCGAGTGTCAAATTTCTTTACATATACTGTTAGCCGTAAATACAAAAGGACATTCATTTTGCCGAATAACCACAGGATTAGTATGTGATTTTTCCTCGCCGGCACGAATTATGCAATCTAAGATTTGGCAGCAGCCTTGAGGTAATAGTCCTTATGAGCACATTACAACAACGTGTCGCAGAAGTCCTGAGCGACAGCTCTCCCGTGTATGCTGTGGATGACTCTGAAGCTAATGCAGTTGATTCCATTTTTGACATGCTGCAAAAGGCAGAGGCCGACCTACATGCCGCCCAGACTCGCGTAGAAAATCTTAAGTGGCAACTGGCGAAGGCGCAGGAATATCACGCCTAATTGATGATTTGCGCAATTGGCGGGTTGGGCTAAGGTTAGGAGGTTATCAGTTGGAGGTTGAAATCCGCCTCTTGCACAAGTGTCCATTCATTTGGGCACTCAATGGTTGAAGGAGAATCGTCATGCTGAAGTTGGATTTTCACAACAATCGGATGTCAATGACTGTCTTAACTTTAATTACGGTCCTGAATGTCGGTCTAGTAATTAACTTTCTCACTGCGAATATCGGCGGTGCTGGGTTTGTTCTCAATGGCATACAGATCTACGTCTTGGTCGGTCTAGAATTGGCAGGCGTAATCGTTGCCTACGTGGTTAGCAAGCGTAGAAATACGACCGTATCTTTTTAGGGTGAGGCGTCCAGGACTCCTATACCCAAAGGCGAATGTGAACCCCAACCCATCTTCTTAAAAGCGGTATCCATCCATCAAGACGCCCACGCCTGCCCGTCGGCATTAGACATGGGCAACCAGCGATTTCTGGCTGCGGACGCGCCCATTATCCCCCTTCCAGAGTGCACATCACCGCACTGTGACTGCAAATATGTCCACTACAAGGACCGGCGCCGTGATGACGGTGACCGACGCACTATAGGCAGCGGACTGCACTTACAACCAGACAGAGAGGAGCGCCGCAGGGGCCTGGGACGCCGCGTGGATGACCTGGATAATTATGCGCTGGCATGACTGAGTCAAAGCCGGGACTTAGTCCGGTATGAGTCGTTTTCTACCAAAAAGCATATCACGGCCCTAATGTCTCAAGATAGGACATAAGAGACGATAATCACCAGTGGATTTCACATTGAAATCTGACTCTTTTGCGCTGCGGGGACATTAGCCCTGTGCTAGGGTGAGGGCATCAAAATCGGCTAATAAATTGGCCCCTTATGTACTGTTATACGCGCCATCGAAATCGACAAGAGATTGATGTGCACGTGTTTTGGCTTTTCTCAAATCTACACTGGCACAAATCGGTGGATTTCGTGATACCGGTCTATACTTCTAGGCCTAGGATGCCTGAGCGGTGGATGGGAAAATAGGCATTCGAGCTATCAAACCAACATAAGGTGATCAGTATGAATTATTCAAAAAAAATGGCACTGGCGGTCATAGCGGGTTTATCAGTAAGCGGAAGTTGCCTGGCCGGAGAAGACATTGATAAGAAAATCGCCCACGCAAGAGCAGCTGCACCGGCTTTTATCAGTGCGGACGCGACCATAGTTGTAAACGGTAAGGTGGTGGTTGAAGGCAGCAACGGTTGGACCTGTATGCCAGATACCATGCCTGATGACGGTGCAGCAATGTGCAGCGACGGCATGTGGATGAAAATGATGGGCGCGCTGACCAGCAAGAAAGGTTTTGCCGCCGATGGTGTGGGGATTTCATATATGCTTCTGGGCGATCCTGGTGCGGGGGTCAGTAATTCCGACCCATATCATTCGGACCCCAAGAGCGCAGCGGACTATGTTGAAACCGGACCGCACTTGATGATTATTGTGCCAAAGGAACTACTGAAAGGGATTACCAACGACCCGAAAGTTGGCGGTCCATATGTCATGTGGGGAGATACGCCGTACGCACACATCATGGTTCCGGTGGCCGACCTGGAGTGAAGCCAGCGCTGTAGCCCGGGCAACTACAAGCGCTGGGGATAGATTGGTCGTCATCAGGCGATTGCTTCCCCGGAACTGGCGTGATCCAGCGCTATCTGCGGCGCCTGAAAGCGCTCTCCGTATTTTTCCGCCAGCTCGCTGCACCTATCAACAAAGTTCTGCGCCCCATAGGTATTGACGAACTGCAGAAAACCGCCAGTCCACACCGGTGCGCCAATGCCCATGATGGAACCGATGTTGCCATCGTCCACGGAACGCAGCACATTGGTCTCCAGGCATTTGAGGGACTCGATCACCTGCCGGAACAGCAACCGGTCCTTGATGTCCCGCTCGCTGATCTGGTAATCCGCCTTGTAATACAGATCGAACAGCGGTGGCCAGATCGCTTTACTGCCGTCCTCAGCATACTCGTAGAAACCCCCACCGTGGTGCCTGCCGCCGCGCCCGTTCTCAACCACCATGGTGTTGATGACGCCGCGAGAGACGGTGCCATCGCCCCATTTGTCCAGCACGCCCATTTCTTTCCAGGTTTCCTGCGCCTTGCGGGTCAGTTCCAGGCTTACCTCATCGTAGACAGCCAGCGGGCCGACCGGCATGCCGATGGACTTGCCCATATTGTCTATCTGCACCGGATGAGCACCCTCACTCAACAGCTGCACACCCTCGTCGAGGTAAGTGCCAAATGTACGTGATGTGAAGAAGCCCAGGGAATCGTTAACCACGATAGGAGTCTTCTTAATCTGGCGTGCGTAGTCAAATGCCCTGGCCAGGGTTTCGTCGGAGGTCTTCTGGCCCATGATAATTTCCACCAGGGGCATCTTGTCCACCGGCGAGAAGAAGTGCACACCGATGAAGTTCTCGGGCCTGGCACTGGCCTGCGCCAGCTGGGTGATAGGCAGCGTCGAGGTGTTCGAACCCCACACGCCATTCTCCGCCAGATAGCGCTCTGTAGCCCGGGTGATCTTGTGCTTGAGTTCGATATTCTCAAACACCGCCTCGATAATCAGGTCACACCCCTGCAGGTCGCCGTCTTCGGCTGTCGGCTTGATCAGGGCCAGAACCTGCCCTTTCTTCTCCTCGGTCATGCGTCCACGGGAAACACGTTTGGCCAGCAGATTCTCGCTGTAGGCTTTGCCCTTCTCCGCCGACTCCTGGGAAATATCCTTGAGCACTACTTCGATACCCGCCATGGCGGAGACATAGGCAATGCCCTGACCCATCATGCCTGCGCCCAGCACACCGACCTTTTTCGTGGTGTATTTATCGACGCCTTGCGGGCGACTGGCGCCGCCGTTGACCTTGTTCATGCCAAAAAAGAAGGTGGTGATCATGTTCTTGGCCTGGGGCGTGACCACCAGGTAGGTCAGGCCTCGGGATTCGACTTCCAGCGCGGTGTCGAAGTCCAGCCGCGCCGCCTCGACCGCACAGTCGAGAATTTTTTCCGGCGCGGGCAACAAACCACGTGTTTGTTGGCGCAGCATGGCGGGGGCACCCATGATCAGCTGGGCCAGCTTGGGTGAACTGGCACCGCCGCCGGGGATACGGTGGCCCTTGCGGTCCCAGGGCTGCACCGCGGCCTCCTCGCTGTCCTTGTTTGCAAGAATCCACGCCTTGGCCTTGGGCACCAGCTCCTCGACTGTGCCCACGGTGTCGTGAATCATACCTTCAGCCAGTGCTTTGGCCGGCGCCACCTTTTTGCCTTCCAGCAGGTAGGGCAAGGCTTTCTCCAGTCCCAGCAGGTTGACCATGCGCACCACACCGCCGCCGCCAGGCAGCAAACCCAGGCCGACTTCCGGCAGACCCAGCTGCACCGCCTTATTGTCCCAGGCCACACGGTAATTGCAGCACAGGCAAATCTCGAAACCACCGCCCAGGGCCGCACCGTTGATCGCCGCGGCTACCGGTACCGGCAGCTTTTCCAGAGCGCGCAGTACACTTTTGGTGGTCCGCAACATGTCCATAAACCCGGCTTCGTCGCCCTTCTCCACTTTGAGGAGTTCCTTCAGGTCTCCGCCGGCAAAAAAGACTTTCTTGGCTGAGGCGACTACCACCCCCGTCAGACCCTCTTCCCTCTCCAGTTTTTCAACGGTGTCGGTCATAGCCGTGCGATATTCTTCGTTCATCGCATTCACCGGACCATTCATGTCCATGGTCACTGTCACAATGCCGTCAGCGTCTTTTTCGTAGTTGAATACACTCATAATTCTTTTAACCTCATTCTGTCTGCCAGGCCGTTACTCGCCCGTTGTTAAACACGCTCGATAATAGTGGAGATACCCATACCGCCACCCACACACAGTGACAACATGGCGCGCTTCAGGTTGCGGCGCTCCAGTTCGTCCAGCATGGTGCTGACCAGCATCGCGCCTGTCGCCCCCAGGGGGTGTCCCATGGCGATGGCACCGCCGTTGACGTTGGTAATCTCGTGGGCTATGTCCAGGTCCTTCATATAGCGCATAGCGACCGCGGCGAAGGCCTCGTTGATTTCCCACAGGTCGATATCGGAGACGGTCAAACCGGCCTTATCCAGGCATTTTTTAGCGGCGGGTCCGGGGCCTATCAACATGATGACGGGATCAGTCGACAACACGGCCGTGGCCACAATGCGAGCGCGCGGCGTCAAGCCCAGGTCCACGCCGGCTTTTTCACTGCCAATCAACACGGCACTGGAACCATCCACAATGCCCGAGGAATTGCCCGGTGTGTGCACATGATTGATTTTGTCCAGGGTGCTGTACTTGCTGAGAATGATGTCGTCAAAGCCAAACTGCCCCATCATCTCAAAAGAGGCTCTCAGCCCGGCCAGGCCCTCCATCGACGTGTTCGGCTTGATGAAATCGTCCTTCTCCAGAATAACCAGGCCGTTGCAGTCCACCACCGGAACAACCGATTTGTCGAAATAGCCGTTGTCACGAGCGTGGGTAGCGCGCCGCTGGGATTCCAGCGCAAAAGCGTCCACATCCTCCCGGGACCAGCCCTCCAGGGTGGCGACAGTGTCAGCGCCGATGCCCTGGGGCACAAATCCGGACTTCATGCTGAAGGCCGGGTCGCCCCCCATAGCACCGCCGTTAGAACCCATCGGCACACGCGACATACATTCCACGCCGCCGGCGACCACCAGGTCTTCCCAGCCCGAAGCCACTTTCTGGGCCGCGATGTTGACGGCTTCCAGACCAGAGGCGCAGAAGCGATCCAATTGCACACCGGGCACGGATTCGTCCCAACCGGCATTTTGCACAATCATTTTAGCGACGTCGGAGCCCTGCTCACCTATCGGCGTGACACAGCCCATGACCACATCATCGACATAGGACGTGTCGAGATCGTGGCGGGACTGCAATTCCGTTAGCAGTCCCGCACCCAGGTCAATAGGCTTGACCTCGTACAGGCTGCCCCCGGCCTTGCCTTTACTGCGGGGCGTGCGAACGGCGTCATATATGTATGCGGTGTTTGACATAAGAAAACCTCTGTTAACTGGCTTAGTTGGATAGGCGATAAAAAAGACGTCCAATCTTGCTAAGGCTAAGCCGCCAGATCAATGATGGCAACTCTTAAAAAAATTGACCGTAGGTTACACTTCCGGTATCCAAAGGTTCGGGTACAATTGAACCCCTTCGCGATACCCGGTAATGATAAGGGCAGCCCGTCATAATTATGCAAGATCCCAGAGAGTTCCGAGTTGATATCGGTGATGTCGAATTATCCGTCGCCGAATGGGCCGGCCAGAGTGACCCGATCCTTCTACTGCACGCCACCGGCTTTCACAGCCGCTGCTGGAATCAAGTGGTCAAGCGCCTGCCCGGTCGCCATATTTACGCGGTAGACCTGCGCTTTCACGGGGGCAGCGGCGCTACCGGCGAGGTCGACTGGAACATCCTGGCGGAGGATATCCGTGTCCTCATCACACAGCTGGATCTGGTCAATGTGGTGGGTGTGGGGCACTCCATTGGCGGCCACCTGATAGCAAGGGCCGCAGCGCAGGCCCCCGAGCGCTTTAAACACCTGGTGTTGATCGACCCGGTTATCATGTCACCTGAGCGCTATGCTCAATTGCATAGATTTACCCGGGGCATAGACGCCAAAGACCACCCGGTCAGCCGCCGCAAAAACCAGTGGCGTGACGCCGATGAAATGTACCAGCGATTCAAGGGGCGCGCTCCTTTTGACAGCTGGCAGCCTGAAGTGTTGCGCGACTACTGCGATTATGCGCTGCGCCCGGCAGACAACAATGCTCTCAGGCAACTGGCTTGCGACCCCATAAATGAAGCTTCCTTCTATCTGAACCAGAGGGGCAATGAGTCTATCCACCTTGAGTTACCCAAAATCACCACGCCAGTCACTCTGCTGCGGGCCCCACCCGGGGACGACGCCATGTTGGATCTAAGCACCTCTCCCACGTGGCCGCAGCTGGCCGACGCACTGCCGGACTGCGAGGAAATATTCCTGCCCGAGTTGAATCACTTTATTCCCATGCAGGATCCGGCGCTGGTTGCAGAATGTATTCAAGCGGTGGTGTAACATGGCCCGTTGGCACAGAGACCCTGCGCCTGGCTGACCGCTTGATTGACGGGGGGTTTGAAGTCGTTCTGCCTCATTTATTCGGCCCCCTGGAAAAAACCAACATGGTGGGCAACCTGGCGCGTGTTTTTTGCATGCGCAGGGAGTTCCGCTTGTTCGAGTCCAACAAATCAAGCCCGGTGGTGGACTGGCTCAAGGCGCTTTGCGAGGATATTCGGGTATCGCGCGGGGATAGCCTGTCGCATTCGCCCACTAAAACCACAATCAGGAGAAACCAATGAGCAAGGGATTTACTGAGCGCGACGTACCCGAACAGGGTGGCAAGACGATTGTTATTACCGGGTCTAACACCGGCATTGGTTATGAAGCGGCCCGGGTGCTGTCCGCAAAAGGGGCGCGGGTAATCATCGCCTGCCGCAGTGAGCACAAAGCCCATGATGCGATTGCCAGCATAAAAAAGGTCAACGGCAAGGTGGACCTGGCCCACGTGCCGCTGGATCTGGGTGACCTGTCCTCCGTGCGCCGCTGCGCCGAACAACTACAGTCCGAGGATAAGATCGACGTACTGATCAACAACGCCGGCATCATGGTTCCCCCTTATGAACTGACCAAAGACAGCTTCGAATCACAGTTCGGGGTGAATCACCTGGGACCCTTCGCCCTGACCGGCCTGCTGCTGGACAAGTTGGGCGCATCACCCGCCCCACGGGTGGTCAACACCAGCAGTATTGCCCACCGTTCGGGGAAAATACGTTTTGACGATATCAATGCCGAGAATGGCTACCATGCCATCCCCCGCTACGGCATGAGCAAGCTGGCAAACCTGCTGTTCACCTATGAAATGCAACGGCGCCTGGAAGCGGCAGGCCAGGCCACACTTTCTGTCGCCTGCCATCCGGGTATCGCAGACACGGAACTGACACGCTACCTCCCCGGCGCCCTCAAACTCACCCTGCCGCTGGTTCGCCCCTTATTCAATACACCCGCCAGCGGCGCCTGGCCAACACTGTGCGCCGCGACCTCCCCTGAGGTGAAAAACGGCGATTATTTCGGGCCGACCAAACGCCGTGAAACCGCCGGCCCGGCGGTGAAGGTACTCTCTTCCAGGGCCAGCCATGACCCGGAGGTGGCAAAACGCCTGTGGGATTTGTCGGTTGAAATGACTGGCGTCGATCCTGGCATCTAGCCGCGAACCTGATATTGTTAGCGTCCCAAAATTACCCACCCCTGTAGCCTAGAAGCCCAATTGAAAGAAAACTCTTTAAAAACAAAAACTTCCGATCACACCCCCATGATGCAGCAGTACCTGGGCATCAAGGCGGAGCATCCCGGGGATCTCGTTTTCTACCGCATGGGGGATTTCTACGAGCTGTTCTTTGACGATGCCAGGCGGGCGGCGGAATTACTGGATATCACCCTCACCGCCCGCGGCAAATCCGCCGGCGAGCCCATTCCCATGTGCGGAGTGCCCTACCACGCCGCCGAGGGTTACCTGGCACGCCTGGTAAAAGCGGGCGTCTCGGTCGCTATCGTAGAGCAAATCGGTGATCCCGCCACCAGTAAGGGGCCGGTTGAGCGCCAGGTGGTGCGGGTCATCACTCCCGGTACCCTCTCGGATGAAGCCCTGCTGGATGAGCGAACAGACAACCTGTTGCTGGCCATATCCCAGCACCAGGACAATTACGGCATTGCCTACCTGGACCTGAGCACGGGCAGGTTCCAGGTGCTGGAAGTCAGTGGTGAGGAGGCGCTCAGCGGTGAAATGCAGCGACTCGACCCCGCGGAGACCCTATACCACGAGACCCTTTTTCATCCCGCGATCACCGGGCGCAGCGGCGCCCGCAGCCAACCGACCTGGGAGTTTGACACCGAAAGCGCCCGACGCGCCCTGAACGCCCAGTTCCAGACCCATGACCTTCAGGGCTTTGGTTGCGACGACCTGGAATTGGCCATCGGCGCCGCCGGCTGCCTGCTGCAATACGTGAAAGATACCCAGCGCGGCAATCTGCCCCACATCCGCAGCATAAGCCAGGAGAGCCGGGCGCAAAGCGTGATACTGGACGCCGCCACCCGGCGCAACCTGGAAATCGACGTCAATATGAACGGCGGAGACAGCAACACCCTGTTCTCGGTGATGGATAAGGGTATAACGGCCATGGGCAGCCGCCTGCTGCGTCGCTGGCTGCACCGCCCACTGAACGACATCCCGGTACTGGAAGCCCGCCATGAGGCGATTGCGGCCCTGTGCGGCAACTACCACTATGAGACCGTACGGGACGCGCTCAAACCTATCGGCGATATGGAACGCATTCTCACCCGCGTGGCCCTGCGCTCCGCCAGACCCCGGGACCTGACCCGCCTGCTCAGCTCACTGGCGGCCCTGCCACGTCTGCGCTCCGAGCTATCCCACTGCAACTCGCCCCGCCTGCACGAACTCAGCCAGCAGGCCGGGGACTACCCCGACATCTGTGACCTGCTGGGCCGGGCCATTATCGAAAATCCGCCGGTCATCATCCGCGATGGCGGCGTGATTGCCGATGGCTACGACGCAGAACTGGACGAGTTGCGCCAGATCAACAGTAATGCCGGGGACTATTTGCTGGAGCTTGAGCGCCGCGAAAGAGAGGCGACCGGCATAGGCACCCTGAAGGTTGGCTACAACCGGGTGCACGGCTACTACATCGAAATCAGCCGCTCCCAGTCCGACCGGGCTCCCGTCGAGTACATCAGGCGCCAGACCCTGAAAAACGCCGAGCGCTTTATCACTCCCGAACTCAAGACGTTCGAAGACAAGGCCCTGTCAAGCAAAAGTCGCGCCCTGGCCCGTGAGAAGGGACTGTACGATGACCTGCTGGAGCGCCTCAACGAGCAGCTGGGCCCACTGCAGGATACCGCCTCGGCAGTATCGGAAATCGATGTGCTGGCCAACCTGGCGGAACGGGCGGACAACCTGAGCCTGTGCCAGCCCCGGTTCTGTGAAGAGCAGATATTCGAAGTCGTCCAGGGGCGGCACCTGGTGGTAGAGCAGGTGTTGGAAGAACCGTTTATCGCCAACGACACCCTGCTCAATGCGCAGCGCCGCATGCTGCTGATCACCGGCCCGAATATGGGGGGTAAATCCACTTATATGCGCCAGAATGCGGTCATCGCCCTGCTCGCCCATATTGGCAGCTACGTGCCGGCCAGCGCGGCGAAACTGTCGCCCATGGACCGCATTTTTACCCGCATCGGGTCCTCTGACGACCTGGCCAGCGGCCGCTCAACCTTTATGGTGGAGATGACCGAGACCGCCAATATCCTGCACAACGCCACCCCCCGCAGCCTGGTGCTGATGGACGAGGTGGGGCGTGGCACCAGCACCTTCGACGGGCTCAGCCTGGCCTGGGCCGCGGCGGTGGAACTGGCCCAATCGGTGCAGGCCTTCACCCTGTTCGCCACTCACTACTTCGAGCTCACCAGCCTGCCACAGCAGTGCCCCACCATGGCCAATGTGCACCTGGACGCCACCGAGTACCAGGATCACGTGGTGTTTATGCACCATATCCAGGAGGGCCCCGCCAGCCGCAGCTTCGGCCTGCAAGTGGCCAGGCTGGCCGGCATCCCGGGCCCGGTACTGGCGGCGGCCCGGGAGAAATTGCAGGAGTTGGAACAGGGCGAGCAAAGCCAGCCTCGGGTACCCGGGCCAGGTGCAATTACGCCCCCGCCAGCCCAGAATGACCTGTTCAGCGTTCCGGGGCCCCATCCGGTGGTGGAAGCCCTGGAAAACCTGGATGTGGACGACCTGACACCCCGCCAGGCACTGGAGAAGCTCTACGAACTGAAGTCCCGGCTTGGCTAGTGTACCTCCCGCTGCTCCCGGGAGTTTTCTGCCTCGCTCAGTTGGAACCCCACGCCTTTGCAAGGCATAAAACTCCCGAAATCAGCCACCTACAGGACGCTTCAGTCCATTATCCTAGAAACCGCAGTCGCAGAATACACGGGAGAATATCAAGCTTGTCTAGCCCTTCAATTTCGGGCGTCTTGCAGGTAAAATATCGCGCGTTAGTTTAGCTCCCCACTTTTCAAGAGGCATTGCAGGAATGACATTTGTTGTAGGCGAAGATTGCATCAACTGTAAACACACGGACTGTGTAGAAGTTTGCCCGGTAGATTGCTTTTATGAGGGCCCTAATTTCCTGGTGATCCACCCGGACGAATGCATCGACTGCGCCCTGTGTGAGCCGGAGTGCCCGGTGGATGCCATCTTCTCCGAGGATGAGCTGCCGGAAGACCAGGCGGTCTTTCTGGATCTGAATGCCGAACTGGCGGAAGTGTGGCCCTGCATCACCGAAATGAAAGATCCCTTGCCCGATTCCGAAGAGTGGAAAGGCAAGCCCAACAAGCTGGAGTTGCTGCAGCGCTAATCTACATCTGAAACTCGGGAAGACGAACAACCATACCATCCATATTTTCTGTGACCTCAATCTGGCAACTCAGGCGGGAGTTCTCGGCGCGATCCGGGCGCATACCCAACATCGCTTCTTCCATGGCATCCACCTCACCAGTGACCTCACCCCACTCGTCCTGCACAAAGCAGTGACAGGTGCCGCAGGCACAGGCGCCGCCACAGTCGGCGTCGATGCCGGGCACCAGGTTATCCAGCGCATTCTGCATCAGCGATTTGCCAATTTCGGCATCGATGATGTGGTCCTGCCCACTGTATTCGATCAATGTAATTTTTGGCATGGTTTGCCTTCCCGTTATTCAACAATGCGCATTGTGATGATAAAACATAACAGAAAGCGAAGTGGCTCAGGCAATATTCGTGGGTAAACGAACACCGGAGTCCAGCGCCACTGAGTGGCTATATCGAGCCGGATTTCTGCTAGACTGAACCCATGACCGAAGATAGCAATACATTTTCCATGGATTGGCGCGTCGGCTTCGGCTTTGGCGTCACCCTCATCTGGATCAGCGCGGGGATGACCTACCTGCTGGCTATTGTCGGCTGGGATAACTTCATACACCTGCCCACGGCAGACCTGGGCAGTTTCCTGGAAGGGGCATTCGCACCCCTGGCTTTCCTGTGGCTGGTGATCGGCCACTTCATGCAGCAAAAAGAAATCACCGCCAACACCAAGGCTATCCACATCCAGGAACGGAGCGCCCGGCGGCTTGAAGTGCACTCGCAGCGAGACAGCTATTTTCAGTTACTGAACCTGATCCAGGATCAACTGGGCTCCATTGCCGGCTTTCACTATATGTCGGTCTGTGGTCCCACCGGCACCGGTGAAATCACCGGCCCGGAGTTCTCGGAGCAGCGCTCCCAGGCCGGCACCGGGGACCACGCCTGGTTTATGCGCAAAATGATCTCGCTGGCCGCGACCAACATGGAAGACCCGGACAGCCTGCAGGATATTTTCTTTGGTACCGATATCCGCACCCGTCACTCGAACAACTTCAGCAAAACGTTCAAAAAATTGCTCGACGCCGCCCGTGCGGTGGATACGGACGACATGCTGGAGGAGGCCCTGCTTTACGGGGCCCCCGCGGGGCTGCTGTACCGCATCATCCGCCATGTCGCGGGGGATGAAATGATCGACCCGATCCTCGGGGCGTCCACGCCCCCCACAAAGGTGACAGTTGACATCCCCGACCCCTGTGACTAATTAGTGCCTGACCGAAAATGAAATAAGCGGCTGAAAACACAAACAAAACCACTCGAACGGCCTGACGAAGTTTTGGTCGTGGCAGCCAGACAAATGAGATAATAAAGGCCATAAACAGCCCTTTGCACCCAGACTTCGGCCAAAAAAAATATGCGCACAGCGACGAAAACTTCAACTTCAGCTGGGCGAAACTCGATATTGCCAACATACGCCTTGATCCCCGTTCTCGCGATGATATTCCCCAACTGCTTCGCGGCTTGCAACATCTGTATACCGATAAGACGCTGAGAGCGGAAATCTTTGAAGTCCTCGGCCCAGTTGACGCCTGCAACGGTCAATCCCGGCATCAGGTCGTCCCGGCATGGACCTGTGGAAAATACTCGTCATGGGCTCACTGCGACTGAATTTGAATTGCGATTATGACCGGCTTCTGGAATTGGTGAATAACCATAAAACCATTCGACAAATGTTGGGCCATGGTTTCACGGATGATGATCTGAGCTATCGCCTGCAAACCCTCAAAGACAATGTGCAACTGTTTACCCCCGAGATACTGGATGAGATCAATCAGGTGGTAGTGCGAGCCGGGCACAAGCTCAAAAAAAAAGACACCCTGGCGGCACGTTGCGATTCTTTTGTGGTTGAAACGAATGTGCATTATCCGACCGATATCAATTTGCTGCTGGATGCGGTGAGGAAAACGTCACCCTGACAGCAGACTATGCCGCACTGACCGGCCTTGGTGGCTGGAGACAAAGTGCTATAACTGCCGGCAAATAAAAAAGGCCCATCGAAAGACGCAACAGATGAAACGCTCGACATCCAGGGATGTCATCAAAAAGGAAAAACGCCAGGCAGAAATTGTTCAGGCACACCGGGATTATCTGGATCTGGCCAAACAATTTGTTCACAAAAGCCAAACGACACTAGCCGCCGAACTTGTCGATATCAGTTCGACAGCCTTTATAAAAACACTGGAAATGCGGACCTATATCAAGCATGCCGAACGGCAGATAGATCAAATTGAGCGACGTGTTGTTCAAGGTGAAAACCATACCCCATGAAGAAAAGGTCTTTTCCGTTTTTCAACCACACACCGAGTGGATCAGCAAAGGCAAAGCGGGGGTACCCGTAGAACTGGGTCTCAAGGTCTGCGTCGTAGAAGACACGCAAGGCTACCTACTGCATCACCAGGTGATGGAGAACAAACCGACAATCAAATCGCGATCGACCTGATCGCGGAAACCCAGGGCCCGGTACCGAAATCTGAGAGTCTGTAGTTTTGACAAAGGCTTCCACTCTCCGGAAAACCAGATCGAATTAGCGAAAAGACTGGATCGTGTAGTGTTGCCGAAGAAAGGCCGCTGCAACAAAAAGGAACAAGAACGAGAAAGCGGTGAAGTCTTTAAAATCAGCCGGCGCAAACACTCGGCTGTTGAGTCAGGTATCAATGCCTTGGAAGTGCATGGTCTGGATCGATGCCTGGATCACGGTATCCAGGGATTCAAGCGTTATGTGGCCTTGGCGATTGTCGCCAGGAACATTCAGAAACTGGGTGCTGAGTTGCAAATGAAAATCCGGGCGCAGGAAAAACGAAAACGGGACCGGGACAAGCGTGTCGCCTAATAAAGAATGCGTCTTTTCAACCGGTTGTCCCGGGAGAATTGCGTCCGGATATCGACAATCCGTGCCTAATTGATCAAAAAATGATCAATGTGTTTGCGCCGCGGTGTTCATAGCGTAAAAACAGACACAGCTGTTTATTTAACACGGGCTTTTCATGCGAGATTCGGGGTTTTCGTTCTGGCACTAATTACCCTGTGTGATACCCAATAACTGCTCTTTGGTGTTGAGAATTTGAATCTTTTTATCTAAGTCCTTACCTACGCATGGAAACCAGGTCAGTACGGATATGGCACTCTACTATGAGTTCGGCGGTGCAACTGCTGGCCTCGACCTGTTCGATGAATGGAGCTGCAAGGGTAATAAGTACCAGGGACGAGCCGACCTGGAGAAAAAGTGGGACTCCTTCGATGGCCATACCGGTGTTCCCGTGACTATTGGCACGATCCGCAAGCTGGCAGTCGATAATGGCGCTGACCTGGAGGTGCTGTTCGAGGAGTTTTTTGAACCCATAGAGGATGTTCACGACATTGCTGGTGTGGTGGCTCAAATCATCGCCCAGGCCCAGGCCGATGCAGTTGCCGAAGGCGAAGAACATGATTGGGCCAAATACTCCCTGAGGGGCATGAGTGCGCAGTTCGAGGCGGAAATGCAAGAGCAGGTGTTCGTACTGGGCAACATTGCCCTCCTGGGGCAGTGGACGGTAGTGTACGCCGGCCCGAACAAGGGCAAAACGCTGCTCGTACTCTGGCAGGCAATACAGGCGATCAAAGCTCGCGCCATTGACCCGGATCAGTTGTTCTACATCAACGCTGACGACCATCACCAGGGCCTGACAACCAAGCTCAAGCTGGCCGAAAGGTATGGCTTTCACATGCTGGCACCGGGGTACAACGAGTTTCGTGCCAAGGACTTCCTCGATCATCTCCGCAAGCTGTGCAGGAAGGGGCAAGCCAAAGGTACCATCGTAATACTGGACACGATGAAGAAGTTCACCGACCTGATGGAGAAACGGACGGCCTCCGGGTTCGTAATGTCATCCGGGAGTTTATCGCCAAGGGTGGCACCCTGATCGGCCTTGCACACGTCAACAAG
>PVMK01116621.1_pt1 | contig 23802 bp, 25 predicted proteins | sample 1853481 | NCBI WGS metagenome assembly PVMK01 (sample SAMN08533507, study PRJNA380276) | Marine sediment metagenome, whole genome shotgun sequencing project. | reverse complement strand
CGTTTCTGGAAAACACCCAAAAGCGACTTGAAATTAGCCCGGCAGCGAATGGAAAGACTATGAACGACAAAGAATATTCTGGCAGTCGATTCGATGAATTTCTCGATGAAGAGGGCCTATTGGAAGATGCGCAGGCCGTGGCCACGAAAAGAGTCATTGCGTACCAATTGGCTCAGCTGATGAAAAATCAGGCTTTGACGAAAATGGAAATGGCCAAACGAATGCACACCAGCAGGGCTGCGTTGGATCGCCTACTTGATCCACAAAATCCGTCAGTCACTTTGCAAACCCTGCAAAGTGCAGCATCGGCCGTGGGTGGAAAACTAAAAATCACTCTGGAAGTATAGATACAGATCACCAATTTATTCACAGTAGTCCTTTTGGCATTTGCTGCGCAAGCAACTATGCTTGACAGCAACAGCGGACATAAAAAAACCAGCCCTTGTCTTTTTTCAAAGAACTGAAACGCCGTAACGTTTTTCGCGTGGGGATAGCCTACGTGATCATTAGCTGGTTGGTGCTGCAGGTCACAGATGTCGTCGTCCCGATACTTTCACTTCAGCCGTGGGTCAGTAAGCTCGTATTACTTATTCTCGCTGTCGGCCTGCCGGTCGCGCTGATTTTTGCCTGGGCATTCGAACTGACACCTGAAGGAATGCGGCGCGATAGTGAAGTTGATCACGAGCAATCCGCAACTACACGTACCGGGCGTAAACTGGATTTCGTTATCATCAGTGTGATGGCAGTAGCCCTGATTTACTTCGCGTTCAATCACGACTGGAGTAAGGATCGGAGTGGCGGAAGTATTAGCACTGCGTCAGGTCAGTCCATTGCGGTGTTGCCTTTTGTCAATCGCAGTGCACTGGAAGAGGACATTTTTTTTGTCGACGGTGTGCACGATGATCTACTAACCCTGTTGTCCAAGCTGAGAGATCTGAAGGTCATATCCAGGACCTCGGTAGAGAAGTTCAGAGATACCAGCCTGGGCATACCAGAACTGGCCAGCCAACTCGGCGTAGCCACCGTTCTGGAAGGCGCAATACAGCGTGCCGGCGGTCAGGTCCATATCAACGTTCAGTTGATCGATGCCGTGACTGACAAGCATCTGTGGGCAGAGTCCTACGACCGGGAATTGACGGCTGAAAACATATTTGCCATTCAGAGTGACATTGCGCAGGCGATTGCGCAGGCGCTGCAAGCAGTATTGACCCCGGAAGAGCAATCCCGTGTGGCCGCCGTGCCGACTTCCAGTTTTGCCGCCTATGAGGAATTTCTCCGTGGCAGACAGAAACTGGTCTTGAGAGAAATACCTGACATCCGGCAAGCGGTGGAGCATTTCCATAATTCAATCCAACTGGATCCGGGCTTTGCCATGGCCTATCTTGGGCTGGCCGATGCTTACCATATGCTAGTGTCATACGGCGACATGTCATTGGCCGAATCTATTCCGTTGATGGAAGCTGCGGTGACCTCCGCCCTGGACATCGACCCCGACCTGGGTGAGGCGCAGACTGCTTTGGCCGCCCTGTTCCGCTCCCAGGGCCGTGCAGACGAAGCCATTGCCGCTTATGAAAGGGCGATCGAGCTGGCGCCGGGTTATGCAACGTCTTACCACTGGCTGGCCGAACTCTGGAGAACCGACCACAACCGGCCCGACTTGGCTCTGCCCCTGATCAGAAAAGCACAGGAACTCGACCCGCTCTCGCCCGTCATCAATATCACAGTGGCGGAAACACTGCGCGACCTCGGACTGCATAAGGAGGCACTGGCGCAGATTGACCATGCCATTGAAATTTCACCAGCCTTTGCTTCAGCCTACGTTACGAAGGCTGAGATTCTTGCCTGGTCATTTGGCGAGCTGGACCAGGCTTTGCGGAATTACGACTACAGTGTCGAACTCGATCCGCAATCGATCAATGCCTGTGTGGGAAAAGCCTTGCTGTTGTCTAACCTGGGTGATGACACCGCGGCCGTTGAGCAGATCGAGCATTGCTTTGAATTAGGCCCCGATTTTATCTGGGCCCACTACAACGCAACGATTATTTACCTGGCAGCCGGAGACCTTGAGCGGTCTCAGCAGCACGCACTTTGGGTGCATTCAGTCGGTCCGGGGCTTTGGGTGCCGCTGCGGGTTCTGCGTGACGCGGATATTGCCAGTGGTAAGGCCGCTGCGGCCAGGGCGCGTTACGAAATCACCAATGCGGATTTCATCGGCCAGACAAAGCCGGTGGTCTATCAAAACAACTATGGCGCGGTAACTGATTACGCTTATCTGCTGCTGCTGGCCGGGGAACACGCCAGGATGCGGCAATTCCTGCTGCCTGTGCTGGACTTTCTTCCCGAAATCCCGCGCCTGGGCTTTTTTGGCACTGGCATCGAAGATGTCCGGGCCCTGGCCATGCTGGGGGAAACCGACAAAGCCCTCGAAACGCTGGCCAACGCGGTCGCCGAAGGATGGCGTTTTAATTGGCGTATGGCGCTGGAACTGGGCTCTCTGAATTCAATCAGGGATGATCCACGCTTTATCGCACAAAAGGAGATAATCGAAGCCGATACAGCAGCCCAGTTGGATTCATACCGGTCCAGCCGGGGAATTGAATGAGGGGACAAAGGGGACGGGGTAAATTGGACAAAGGGGACGGGGGTTTGTCAGACTTCGTCCCCGAGTACCGTCAGAAACTCACGGCACCTAATCCCGTTGCTGATTCACTTCCATGTATCTACGTAACAGGCGGTTAATGCGGGTTTGATAGCCCGGGCCTTGATTGCGGAACCACTGCAGAACATCAGCATCAAGGCGTATCGTGACTGGTTGCTTGGTCGGGGGGCGCCACTCAGCTTCTTTGAAAAAAGCTTCGTCCAGCTCTGGGATATCGTTGAAGTCGATATCCTTGTCAGACTTGGATGCCAGGCGTTTCCAGTCAGTTTCAGATTTCTTGCTCATAAAGCTCTACTTCCCGGGTTGAAGCTTTTCTTGCCGAGATAATTCGTATCGATTTGTTGCCTTGATAATTTTCTCTCTCAGCGAACACCACGACACCGACCATGGGCCCGATCCAGCCAATAGCTACCCAGCGATCCTCACCATAGTGATCTCTAGTATCGAGGCGCACTAAATGAGGGTGATTAAACAGGGTTGAAGCCGAAGGAAAACTGACGCCATGCTTATGAATATTGCGCCGGTTCTTCGATTCATCCCACTCGAAACCAGTATAACTCATTGTATTGACGTGTGTATGTACAAATGAATTTCAGGAAGTGAAATCGAATCACTTGGACTGTTTACACAGGCTAGCAATACAGTGAGAGCAAGTCTGTCGGATAAATCCCAGGTTTTGCGTGCGAACGGATCCTGATCGATCCCAGCTTAGTCGCACAAGCTCTTAATGCCGCCCGATACTGCCCGGGCCAATATCCTTCAGCGAGGGTGTCCCCATCTGCCCCATGACCATGGCCAGTTCAGCCCTGAGAATATCCAGCACCTTCTCCACGCCCGGCTGACCGAAGGCGGCCAGGCCCCACAGGTAGGCCCTGCCGATACACACCGCGTCCGCGCCCAGCGCCAGCGCCTTGAAAATGTCAGTGCCGCGCCGGAAACCACTGTCGACCATGACCGGGATTTCACCATCCACGGCCCCGAGCACTTCGGGCAGGCTGTCCAGGCTGCCCCAGCCGCTGGCTTCGGCCCGGCCACCGTGGTTGGAGACGATCAGGGCGTCGGCGCCGTTCTTGAGCGCGCTTTCGGCGTCTTCTGCCGTCACCACACCTTTGATCACCACTTTCATGCTGCAAATATCTTTCAGGCGTGCGATATAGTCCCAGGTCATACCCGGTGTAGGAAATTCCGCGTTGGTTGCGCCGGTGTCCTGGTACATGGACTTGCGATCCAGCCAGGAATCTTCACGGTCCGGGTCATGACAGGCCGAACAGTCGCGCTCATCCAGCCGGATGTAGCGCGAAAGGGCGACCCGCTTGCTGTCCGAGTTCAGGTCAACCGTCAAAACCACCACCGGCGCGCCGGCTTTCTCGGCCCGTTTCACCATCTTCTCGCCAACCGAGAAATTCGAAGTGGGGTACAACTGAAACCACACCGGCGCGCCACGCGCCTCGATCACCTCCTCGATGGGCGTGGTGGTGACATTGGACAGTATCTGCAAGTGATCGCGCGACCGGGCGGCACGGGCGGTCGCCAGCTCACCGTCCGGGTGGAAAGCACGCTGGCTGCCCGCCGGGGCGATGACGATCGGAGAACTCAGTTTCTCACCGAGCAGCTCCAGGGAAGTATCAATCGCGCTGGTATCGACCATGCGCATGGCGCGCAGATACAGCTTGTCAAAGGCCGCCCGATTCGCCCGCAGGGTTTCATCCCCATCGGTACCGGTTGCCAGGTAACCAAAGTGCGCCGGTGGCAGGACCTGCGCTGCCACACGCTCGAAATCGAACACATCCAGAGCATCTCCGGCAGACGACACCGGCGCCAACAGCGCTTCGGACGTGATATTCGCCAGCAAACGACCCGGCCCGACCCCGGCAAACAAGGGGCTGGCGGCAAGGAACTGGATAAAACGGCGGCGAGCAAGCTGGTTATTATTCATGGTGCAGGCTGATACTCTAATTTATGTCCAGCCCAATCATAGAGCAAAAAGCAGAAACACATCAGCGCCCTTTCCCGCCCGTTACCATATAATCCCCTGTAGGAGCGGGCCATGCCCGCGAAAATCCCCCAATGAAAAACCTCTACCAAAACATCCCCAAAGACCTCCCCACCGAACTCTTCGAAACCCTAATAAAAACAGACAACATCCACATCGAACGCATCATCTCCAAAGGCCACACCTCCCCCAAAGAAGGCTGGTACGACCAGGACAAAAACGAGTTTGTGCTGCTGCTAAAGGGCGCCGCACGGCTGGAGTTTGAGGATGGCCGGGAGGTGAGTATGGGGGCGGGGGATTGGTTGGAGATAGTGGCGCATGAGAGGCATAGAGTGGTTTGGACGGATGGGGAGGGGGAGACGGTTTGGGTGGGAATTCATTATTTATAATAAGTCGGTTTGTGGGTATAAAAGTTATATAAAACAAGTAGTTATAAAAAATGATTTTGCATTAGTAGTGGATTAGTACTGGGTGCTAAATAAGACCAAAAATATTGCAAATTCGCTTCGTCGAAAATTTAAAATTTCCGCCAGAAATCTATCTGGTAAAATGCATTTTCTTGCCAAAGTGCCGGCATAGCTCAGTTGGTAGAGCAATTGATTTGTAATCAGTAGGTCCCGAGTTCGAATCTTGGTGCTGGCACCAATTACAAATTACATTCAGCGCGAACCTCCTTGCAGCCACGGTTGATTTGACACAATTCGAACGACAAGAGTTCGACAAATCTGTCGGGAACAAATTTGAACGTCGACCAGGGGGTGCTCTAAGTGCACTTATTATGTCGATTCATGCTCTTTACGATACGCCCTGGGGTGCAAATAGCTCCTGTTCTGCCAGCGTTTCCTTGATTTCCGACAGGAGCAGATGTTTTTTCTGTTCCAGGGCGTTGGCGAGACTGGATATAGCAGTTGGAGCTTTTTCTTCATCACCAAGCCCCTGTTCCCTGATCATTTGCAGCTGTACGACGGTGTCGTGCCACTTGCCGAGGCGGGTCTGCAGAATTTGCAGGCTGCAATCACCGCGACCAAATGCTGCCGATCACATGCCGGATCACGAATGCTGGCATCGGCTATATAGCGGAGGTTTTTAATGGCAATCCTGAATTTGTGCCAAGTCCTGTCATCGCCGGCGACAAGCGCCAGTTGACAGGTCCGTCTGGCCTTTGCCAGCGCCTCCTCAATAGGCCATTGCGGCTTCCCGTCATCAATGACACGGTCGTCGATCTGCTTGAGAAACTGCTGCCACTCAGTCAGGTGCCGCTGCCATTGAGCCGATTGCAGAACCTCGATGACTGCCTCGTGACTGGCGAGTACCTGTGGCATGAGCATCGACCGGTATTCCCGAAACTCGGCATCGGATTGCATCGCCCTGGCGGCCTTCAGAAAAACATCCCAATCACGCGCCTGGTTGGTGACTGCCGCAAAACCACCCCAGGTCTTGCGAAAATGGCGGGCATTGCGATCGCTGACCTGCTTCAACAGGCTGCGAATGCGCCGGATGCCGATCCTCAAGCGGTGCAGGTCTTTCGGTCGGTAAACGCCGGTCAGACGATCACTGACGGAAGTCACTTCGACGGTGAGTTTCACCAATAATTGATGCATTCAAATTTCTCAGGAATACCGGTCATCTACAAATCATCAGACTTTCAGATTTCGTGTGGCCCGGGATGCCAACCACCATGCTACCGCTGCTTGTCCACGGTCAATCAGTAACAAATTGCACTTACAGATTGAATTCAAGCAAATTTGTGTCCAATTGCTATGCTTAATCTTATAGAAATGTCAGATGCCAGGATACAAACAGGAGCAAATGAAGAAACGTGATGAATGGGAAACATGACTAATGTTTGAAGTAGCTGGAATTGATCACATAGTTTTGAGAACCACAAAACTGCAGGCGATGTTGGAATTTTATACCGGAGTCCTGGGTTGCAAAGTTGAAAGGGAAACATCCCTAAAAACTGGACTAACCCAGTTACGAGCGGGAAACGCTCTGATAGATTTGGTTGTTGTTGACAGTGATTTAGGTAGGTTGGGTGGAGCGGCGCCAACCCAAACTGGAAACAACGTTGACCATTTCTGTCTGCAACTTAAACCGATTCTGGAAGAAGAAATTAAAGCCCATTTAGAATCAAATGGGGTCGAAGTCGGGGAATTTGACGATAGATACGGTGCTCAGGGTTTTGGCAAGTCTGTGTATATCAAAGATCCTGAAGGCAACGTTGTTGAATTGAGATAGCAGATACCGGTTCCTGGTTCGGCGGGAATTGCATCTATCGACTAAAGTTAAATAATGTGGTGGGAGGAAAGTCCGACCCGTTAGAAATCGATATTGAGGAGAACAGAATGAAGACTCTGAACGCCACTATTGCAGTGATGCCCATCCTGACCTGGACCAGGGCTCTTCTTTCCGGGTTTCTTCTTTCCGTTTTTCTTCTTCCCGGGTGCCAGCGTCAGGATGCGCCTGAATCACAGGATATCGACGCCAAGGCACAGGGGGAAAGCAGCCGAACGGCGCCAGGCTGGGTTGATGCAGGAAGGGTTGCCAACGCGGATGGTGAACCGGAAAACTGGCTGGTGCACGGCAGAACCTCATCCGAGCAGCGTTACAGTCCATTGACTCAGATTAACGAGACCAACATCGGCCAGCTTGGTCTTGCCTGGTATTTCGATCTTGACACCTCCCGCGGCCAGCAAGCTTCGCCGATCATTGTGGATGGCCTCATGTACACCACCAGCGCCTGGAGCAAAGTACAGGTCCTGGATGCGGTAAGCGGCGAGCTTAAATGGCAGTATGACCCGCAGATATCTAAGGCGTGGGACGTCAAATCCTGCTGCGGTGTACAAAATCGGGGTGCTGCTGTGTGGCAGGGTCATGTCTACATCGGCACGATCGATGGCCGCCTGATTGCGCTCGACGCGGACACGGGTGAGGTGGAGTGGGAAGTTCAAACCACCGACCCGTCGGGAAACTACTCCATAACCGGCGCACCCAGAATTGCCAAGGGCAAGGTCATCATTGGTAACGGTGGCGCGGAATATCTCGTACGCGGTTATGTCACTGCCTACGACGCTCAGACCGGTGAGCAGGCATGGCGATTCTACGTGGTACCCGGTAATCCGGCGGATGGATTTGAAAACGAGGCGATGGAAATGGCGGCCGAAACCTGGACTGGCGAATGGTGGAAGCTCGGTGGTGGTGGAACAGCATGGGATTCTTTCGCTTATGATCCCGATCTTGATCTGTTCTATATCGGCACCGGTAACGGCTCGCCCTGGAGTCGCACGCTCCGGAGCCCGGGGGGCGGTGACAACCTGTTCCTCGCATCGATCGTCGCGGTCCGGCCCGATACCGGAGAATATGTTTGGCACTACCAGACAGTGCCCGGTGATACCTGGGATTACACGGCGGTTCAGCACATGATCCTGGCCGAACTGGAGATTGATGGCAGGGAACGCAAAGTGATCATGCAGGCGCCAAAAAACGGTTTCTTTTACGTGCTCGATCGGGAAACCGGTGAGCTGTTGTCCGCAGAGAAAATAATGCCCACTAATTGGGCGTCTCACATTGATATTGAAACGGGCCGTCCAGTTGAAACACCTGATGCCCGCTATGATGAGACCGGCGTGGCTATAAAAATCACTCCAGGGCCGGATGGTGCGCACAGTTGGCATCCGATGTCCTACAGCCCGGCCACTGGCCTCGTTTATATTCCGGCCCAGCAGGCCCCGATGATCTACAGGCTGGACGAAAACTTCAATGTGCAGCCCATCGGTGTCAACCTGGGGGTGAATTACTGGGACCCCCACGATGAGTTCAAGGACTTGCCGCCCGAATTCGGTCCCGAGTTTCAGGGACACCTGCTGGCCTGGAACCCGATAACGCGGCAAGAAGCATGGCGCGTCACGCACACTACCTTCTACAATGGCGGCGTTCTGTCGACGGCCGGAAACCTGGTTTTTCAGGGCAATACGGACGAGGAACTGGTTGCTTACAATGCGATGACGGGCGAGCGTCTTTGGTCTGCGCCCACACAAACCGGAGTGATTGCACCACCAGTCACCTTTTCAGTCAATGGAGAACAATATATAGCACTCGTCGTCGGTTGGGGTGGGGCAGCCGCTCTGATCATGGGATCTGAGATTAATCCGGATTCAACCATGCGAAATATCAGCCGCGTGCTCGCGTTCAAACTCGACGCAAATCTCGAGTTACCACCACCACCGCAGCGTCTGGCGCCGATCACCCCACCGAAGGACCTTGGAAGTGAGGCACAGATTCTGGCGGGTAGCAGCCTTTATGAGAGGAACTGTAGCGGTTGCCATGGCGTCACAGCGGTTTCCGGTGGTGTCCTGCCGGATCTGCGTCACTCAGCCATCATTACCGATGAGGTGGCCTGGCGTAGCATCGTCCGTGACGGAGCGCGCAAGGACAAGGGCATGGTTTCTTTCGCCCAAATCCTGAATGAGGATGACGCTGAGGCCATACGCATGTTTGTCATTCGCCGGGCTAACGAGTCCGTCAAATAAGCTGCGCGGCTTGACAGTATTGTTGTCGGCTCACTCGGTTCCGCCGGTTAAATGCGGAGGCGTTGCAAAATTCTAACTTTTAGTTAGTCGGCCTTTTGCAGCCTTTGAAGCGTAAGTATTTGAAGGAATTCCGAAAATTATCACCCCTACGTACTCCGCAGGCTCGCTAGTAGGGGGATAGTACGACTCGGGCGTGTAGAAAGGTCGCTAACGCTCTATTTCGCGCCTGCCTTAGTCGGTATCTTACTGCGAGGAACTCACAGCCCGTACACTGTATTAGGAGCCCCTCTTTTATAGCTGCTTTCTGGCTGTGACCCAAACCAGCCATGCAGCGGCTGCATTAGCCAGCAGCGCCTTTTCGCCGCCAGATCTCTTTCAAGAAATTTGAAAAGGCACTGGACATTACACGATTAGCAGCAGCACTGGCCTCGACAGTTTTTCTATTTGTCATAAGACTACCTTAAACGGAACTGAAAAATGGCGCCATTACCCACAAACACCATGCGCACAATATCTCAAACCAGCTCCCGCGCCGGCGCCGGCATCGCCCCACCGGGCAACTCCAGGCCATGGTGGTTGGGCCCGGTTTCCCGTCGCCAAAGCGCAATGGCAAAAAAGAAGGCGCCACAGGCCATCGCCGCAAAAAAGATGATCATTGCAGAATAACCTGCCGGATTATCGGCGCCGGCGCCGTTGATATCGTTCAGCCAGCCCGCAACGAGGTTTGCGATGGACATGCCCACTGCCTGCATCATAAACATCAGCCCGTATGCCGTGCCCAGCCGTTTGGCTTCAACCAGTTTGATCACCGATGGCCAGAGTACCGCCGGAATCAGCGAGAAACTGATACCAAGCAACACGGTGGTTACCCAGAGTCCTTGCGCACCGATGACCACACCAACAAATGACAAAGGCAGCAAAAGTGATCCAAAGACCATCGACAAAGCCCGCCGGCCGTATTTATCTGCGATCCAGCCAAACAGTGGGGTTGCAAATATTGCAGCCAGGAAAACGTAGCTGTTAATAGTTGCTGCCCCTTGCAGGGACAAATCGTGTGCGTGTTGGAAATATTTGATCGCAAAAGTTGAGCGGAACGGGAAAATCACCGAATAGAACAGTACACAGAGCGCGAGAATATACCAAAATGAGCGACCAAATCGGGTGACATCCTGCCAGTGTAGAAGCTTTGTTGCTGTCTGCCTGGTCTGCGGCATTTGTGGTGCGGTGTGTGTGCGGTCGATCCACCAGTAAACTGCGGCGCACAAAAAGCTGAACACGGCAAACCCGGCAGCCAGGATCAGGGGAGCCTGCCAGCCCTTGTCGTACACCGCATCGGCCCAGACAGGCGACAGATCGGCTAAATAGGAACCGGCCCTTGCAATAGCCAGGCTCAACGCCATTGCAAATGCAACTCCGTCGCGTGAAAACCAGAGGCCGATAGCTACTGTGGCCGCAACCAGCATGGTTTCAGAACCGATTCCAAAAAACAGTCGCCCTGCCGCCATCGTAACAAAATCACCGGTTGCCGCGGTCAAGATGGCGCCAAACAGGCAAATTGCCGTGGTTGCCAGGGCCACACGCGCAGCACCAAAACGATCGACGATCAAGCCGCCGATCAAAACGAGGAAAATATTTGGCAGGCTGTAAATGGCATTCAATGTGCCAATCTGCGTGTCGCTGAATCCCAATTCGCGTTCCAACTGTTCGGCTACGGGCGCTATCGCATCGTATACGTAGTAATTGCCGAACATCAGCAGGCTCAGGAACCCAAGTATCCACCAGCGGGTATTGCCAGTTGTTTCACTCATTAGCTTATCCTTTCTATTCGGGTGCCTTACTTGGAAATGAGATGCAAACGCATGGCCGGCAGTCTGCCGTAAGTCATTGACCGCCACATCCATTCGCAGGGTCCGAAACGAAACCGATTAATCCACCATCGACTCGCCATCATCTGTAACGGAAAAACCAGCAAAACCATCACGAGTCCTTCAAATGGCATGAGAATGTTGTAGAGACCGAATCCCCAAGGCAAAAAGAATACCGCATATACGAAACAGGTAATCAAATAGTTTGTCAATGCGAAACGACCGACAGCAGCAAACGGAGTCAGCCATCGTTGCCCGAGTAACGTCCACGGTCATATTGACGGAAAACATACCCAGGATGGCGAATCCCCGAAGTACATCCAAAAACTGAATTCGTTCCTGAGGTGCCGTCGGTTCCATACGCAAGATGCCAATATTTTTTTGTCTCTCCAGATGAGTATAGGAGACCCGACAATTTAAGTCTGCGCCAGGCGGATGTGAAGAAACCTACCGGCTAGATGAGGTCGTTTGGGAACATCAGTCTCAACGCCGTTGTCCAATCACTTGAACCTGTATCAATTACAGGCAATATTATTCTCCTATGGATACAACACGGTCACTGGATCGCTCCAGCACTTGGATTTCCCTTGTCGCCTCGACGGGGACCCTCATTTGTTGTGCACTACCCATCCTTCTGGTCAGTACAGGTCTGGGAGCGGTGGTGGCAAGCGCAACGTTCCATTTTCCGTTCCTGGTGACGTTTTCTGAACATCCAGTTTTAATGTTCGGCGGTTCGGCTGGTTTGTTGGCATTCACCGGTTGGTTGATATTTCTCCGTCCCTATCAATGCCCTTTGGACCAAGTGCTCGCGAAGAAGTGTCAACAGGCCAGGGTGTGGAACCATCGAATCTGGTGGTTGTCTGTCGGGGTGTGGCTGATTGGATTTTCGGCTGGATTCATGATGCCGACACTGAGACATCTGTTGCCATGAGCAACCATCAAAACGATTTTCCGTGATGAACAGAAACTGGGTTTTTTGCATGTTAATTTTGCCCTTCGCAATGGCGCGGGCCGAAGTGGTGGAGGTGGACATCCATGGTATGACCTGTGCTTTTTGCGTGGAAGGATTGCACCATGAGTTGTCGGAACTGCCGGATGTTTCCAAAGTGGACGTCAGCCTGAAAAATAAAAAAGTCCGCATTGTGAGTGATGGAGAAACGCTGGATATTGATCGTGTCCGGAAAGCGATCATTGATGCTGGATTCACACCTGTTGAAATACGTCATGTAGACAGTGGCAAAGACTAGGCTCATACGGATTCTGCCGCTGATTTTACTTGTAATTTCGCCGCATTATGCGCAGGCGATGGGGCTGCGCAGTTTTGTAGCCCTGCCAGTAAATCGGGGTGGCGTGGTTTTACGGCAACAATTTCTCCACAACTCCAGCACTGATGTAAGTGGTGCGATAACGAATGCTGCTTGGGGACTGACGGGCAAGGATACCCTTTTGTTTGGCTTGCCTTACCGGCTTTCACCTTCAGGGAGTAACCGGGTTGGTGATTTCAGCCTGTTGTACCGGCGGACCCTGTGGCAGGTAGACAGCAAATACGAAACCAGCCGCTTTGCGCTGCTTGCCGGAGCGATTCTGGCAACTGATTCGGAGCGGGACAGCGCAACACAACTGGGGTTTGTCACCACTTTTTATCGTGACCGCAACAGCTTGGATATTGATATCCTGTATCGTTGGGGAATGGGTTCGCGCCGGGATGATGGACGCTACGACGTTTCCTGGCAGTATCGCTTGAGCCCACCTGAATATGCAGAGTGGGGGTTTACACGAGAATGGTTTTCAGTGATTGAACTAAACGGTCGCTGGCAAGACGGTCGATCCATTGATCACCAAATGACCGTGGGGTTGCAATGGGTACACAACAAATGGGTGCTTGAAGGCGGGGTGATCCAAACGCTCAACAATAACCAAGACACTCAGTACTTGATCAGCACCAGATTACACTTTTAGCCTGCAGGTAATATTCGTTGACTACGGAGTAAAGTTGTATATAATTCGCTCAGCTTGAAAGTGCGTCTTATATTTATGTACACCATTTCGATGTCCCATCTTTAGATCTTTAGTACCTCGTCCTGTTTTTCATAAGTAATAGCAACACATTTTAGCCAAATGGCCTTATCAAAAGGCTTTCATTACTCTTGAATTAATAGGATATGATTATGTCTACTACTACCGGAACCGTTAAATGGTTCAACGAAGCTAAAGGTTTTGGCTTCATCGAGCAGGAATCTGGGTCTGATGTATTTGCCCACTTCAGCGCCATTTCTGGCTCGGGTTTCAAAACCCTGCCTGAAGGCGCAAAAGTTGAGTTCACAATTACTCAGGGCCAGAAAGGTCCTCAGGCAGAGAACATCGTTCTGCTCTGAATGTTGGATCTCTATTTGACCGGCATTGTATTCAATGCTGGCCAGCCTTACACCTCCCAGAGGTTGTGGAACAAAAGGGCAAGGCCTGAGGGTCTTGCCTTTTTTGAACACCGGAGTCGCAATGCAACAAAACAAATTGTACGTTGGTAATTTCCCCTACACGGTCGATGAATCACAACTGCGTGACCTGTTTACTGCATATGGAGAGATCGAAGATCTGGCGATGATCATGGATCGAGAAACCGGTCGACCCAAAGGATTCGCATTTATCACTTTTTCCACTCAACAGGCGGCAGAGAAAGCCTTGGAGCAAAACGGAAAGGATATCGGCGGCCGCGCCCTTAAAGTGAATATGGCTACTGAAAAGCCCAGCCGTGGTCGTGGCAGTCGTTCAAGGTGGTAATCCTATACTTTGAATATAGGAAGGTCAGCGAATGGACCCAAGCCACTAATCGCAACAAGGTATTGGAGTGAATCAATTTGAAGTTCCGCTATCGGCCTGCGGACTCAACCGGTCAATGCAACATCTAATCTTTAACTATAGAGAGTAGGATGTTGAATCAACTAAGAATAGTCGTTTGATGCTGAAATGTCAGATAGACTAACGGTCAAGGCGAACACCACCCTAATCCCGTTCCTTATTGCCCAGCTTCAGGGCTGGTCGCGGAGCACGATCAAGCAGCGGCTGAAAAACGGTTGCGTCAACGTCAACGGCAAGCAGGTTACCCGACATGACCACAACCTGCTGGCGGGCGACCAGGTGGTTGTCGAAGCCTCCGCCCGAGGCGTTTCCAGCGTGCGGCCGCAGCTCGGCATCCTCTATGAGGATCGGGACCTGATCGCCATCAATAAACCCGCAGGGTTGTTGTCGGTTAGTTCCCGCAAAGACAAGGAGCCCCATGCGCTGGGCATACTGCGTGACCAGCTGTCGCGTCGTAACAAGTCGATAAAACTGTGGCCGGTGCACCGAATTGATCGCGATACTTCCGGGGTACTGCTCTTCGCTACCTCCCGGGAGATGCGGGAGGCGGTGATGAAGGGGTGGAAGGCCGCGGAAAAAACCTACCTTGCGATCGTGGAGGGTTGCCCAAAGCCTGCGGGGGGCACCATCGATCAACCGCTGCGCCTCGACCCGGTGATCTACCAGATGCATGTCGGACGGCACCCGGATGCCAAGCGGGCGGTGACTCATTTCACCACCGAGCGAAGCGCTGATCAGCGAACTTTGTTGCGGGTGGGACTGGAAACCGGTCGCCAGCATCAAATACGAGCCCACCTGGCATGGCTAGGACACTCGGTCGTAGGCGACCAACGATACGGCACGGCTGGTACGCGAATGGGCCTGCACGCCTTGCGGCTGAGTATCACCAAACCGGGAACGAATAAGTCGCTGGTATTTGAAACTCCCGCACCGGCGGATTTTTTGACGCTATTGCGCTAGTGTGTGGTGGGTGCCGGTCTGTTATCCATGATGTGTGGCGGCCCACTCCGGTGACTGCCATGGTTAGCATTGCCTCAATGCACCCTCTAGCCAGTAAACATCGATGGATGTCCCCATGTTTCGCAGTTACCTGAAGGGCCGCTTCTGGCCGGGTGCAGAGAAAAGCAGCGCCGAAATTTACACCAATCGGACGTAGCGTCACAAATAGTAGCCCGAGTGAACTTGCATCGTTATGCCTTTTTGCTATGCTAACCGTGTTATGAAATAGCACACACATAATCCCGGACGCCCAATTTATACCTGCTCCATGAGCAGCATTCTCTGCGTCCATCAAATCCCGATTTTTTTGAGTTATTTTGAAGGCCAAGGCCTCAAAGGATTTTTATTATGTATGAATTACTACAAGACATCGCACAGCGTCCAGAACCTTTTTCTCGCTACACCGCGATGGAGTTATGGACACGGCCACACCTTGCTCGACAGATGTTGAGTTTTCATCTCAATCAGGAAACTGACCTCGCATCGCGTCGATTCGAGATTATCGATCAAGTAGTTGACTGGATTGATTCTCAACTGCACCTCTCAGAAAAGCGCATATGTGACCTTGGCTGTGGGCCCGGGCTTTACGCTCAACGCTTCTCAAACAAAGGGGCTGATGTAACTGGTGTGGATTTCTCTGCACGCTCATTGGAGTATGCCGATCTCAAGGCTAAAGAGAATGATCAGTCAATCCGTTACATACACGCTGATTACCTATCAGACGACCTGCCTACTGGCTTCGACATAGTAACGCTCATCTATACCGACCTTTGCGTTCTCTCGCCGGAACAAAGAACGACCCTGTTGGATCGCATGTATAAAATGCTCAATCCTGATGGTCAAATTGTGATCGATGTTGCTGGGATGGGGCTCCTCACTGGTAAGGAGGAATGCACGCGCATAGAGGATCGTTTGATGGACGGCTTCTGGGCAGAAGGTGACTATGTCGGCATTCAGCGCACGTTTGTCTATCCAGAAGAACAGCTAACTCTGGATCGCTATCTGATCGTTGAACCTAACGAAACATGGCAGATCTTCAACTGGATGCTGCACTATACGCCGGAGAGTCTGCAAGCAGAGTTGCGTCATGCCGGGTTTGCAGTTGTCAAAATGGTTGGGGAGTTGACCGGTAAGCCGTTGAAGACCCACGGAGATATCATCGGTGTGATCGCCAACGCGGCATAAAATATGGCGGCGATGCTCACAATGGTGAGCATCGCCGCCATCCGCCAAGTAGCGTTCACTACTTACAGTAGTTCATTCAGGTCCTTGGTGAAAGACTGCTTTTGGCCGAACTGAGAACTAAACACGCCAGAAATTAGGCAGCAGATAAGTTCTGCTTTCCGCTCATCACCGGAACCAGGGGTATTCAGGGCGATTTGTTCCGAGATCGACCCACAGCGGAACTTTGCGATTTAGGCTGCAATAAAGATTGGGTTATACTTCGCCGCAACATTTAGTCTCATTTTATCAGTCTTCAGAGGTTTCTCTCCATGTTCAGGAATTTCATTTTGTCTTGCCTTTTCTTTTTCAGTGTCCAAGCCGTGTCGGTTCTGGCTAATGATATCGTCCATGACGGTGAATTCAATTTCCTCAAGGCGCAACACGGGGAAGCGTGGGCGGCGGAAGACAAGGAAATTGACAGTCTCCTCGCGGAGATCCGGGGCAGGAACGGCGGTAAACGTCCGAATATTCTTTATGTGCTGATCGATGACGTGAGTTTCGGCCAGATGGGCAAACCGGCCATGAACGACGTGATGGGCGTCCAAACCCCACGCATTAACACGTTTGCCAGCCAGGGCATGTCGCTGAACCGGATGTACACGGAACCCTCTTGCACGCCCACCCGGGCCGCGTTTCTGACCGGCCGACACCCTGTGCGCACCGGCATCAAGGAAGTGAAAGTCGCGCTGGTCGGCGAGGGTCTGGGCGCTAACGAGGTTACGATTGCCGAGGTGCTGTCCAAGGCCGGTTACAATACTTCCCACGTGGGCAAATGGCACCAGGGTGATATCGAGGAAGCCTACCCCCACAACCAGGGCTTCGACTACGCGGCCTTCCCACTGCACCAGCAGGTTCAGCTTTCCCTGATGACACGCGAGGCTGCTACAGCCAACAACCTGCTCGGCTATCACGACTCAACCCAGTCCAACGCGTTTGCGCTGGATGGGAAATTCAAGCCCAACGGACTGGTCACTGGCGTGGAAGCCCGCAAAGGCGGTCAGGCCCGCGAGGTCGGCCTGGAAGCCGGTGAGGAGTGGACGCAGGCCCACTACGAGGAAATGAACGAGCGCTATCAGCGCCAGATCCTTGAGCAACTGCGCGAACTGGCCGGCAAGGACGAACCGTTCTTCCTGCAGTACTGGCCCCTGTACCCGCTGAACTTCGTCCATCCCGAGCAGGCGCGCTCGCAGAACGGCGGCTTCATGGCGGACAAGTTGGAGGTGATTGACGACTGGTTTGGCGAACTGCTGGACGAGGTAGATGAACTCGGTATTTCGGACAACACCCTGGTGGTGTTCATGGCCGACAATGGCCTGATGTATCACTACGAAGGCACATCGGGTTTGAGCCAGTTGATCTACCGCGGCGGCAAGACCGACTTCACCGAGGGCGGCATCCGGGTGGATGCATACGCCCGCTGGCCCGGTGCCATCGAGGCCGGCACAAAGGCGGCGGACATCATCCACGTATCGGACCTGTTCACCACCTTTGCCCGCGTGGCACAGGCGGACCAGCACATCCCCCGCGACCGCGTGATCGACGGGATCGACCAGACACCCCTGCTGCTTAATGGCGAGCACCACGGCCGCAGGGACTACGTCTATGTCTACCAGAACGAGTTGCTGCGCGCCGTCGTGAAGCAAGAGTGGAAGATGCACTTGCCCGCGCCGGGCATGCCCGCGGCCGCGGCAGGTGTCTACAACATCCTCCGCGACCCTCGGGAAGAACACCCCCTGATCGGGCATTCGCTGTGGTCGGCGGCGAGTTTCCAGGACATGGCTAAGCGCCATGGGATGAGCATCAAGCAATACCCCCATAACCAACTGGGCAAGGGCAAACCCTACGAGGGTATCGAAAACCTGCGGCCCGAAAGCGTTGAGACCGTGGAAACTTATATGTCCTGGCATCCGAAGAAGTAGAAATTCTGGTTGATGTAACGGCCTTGAAGAGGGCGGTGATGATATTGCCACCGTCCTTTTTTCTTAGTTATTTGGTCTGCTATTGGCCGACTCCGGCCCAAGAGGCCTCTGAAATAAAAACCTGATTCAGTTCTGCTTTCTGGCCCTAACCGACCATCAAGCTACGAAGCCGTCTTCATTCCCTTTCGACCCACAGTGGGCATGTAATCCGAAGTCGAATTTACAGCTATACTATTTGGCCGAGGCGTAGATCAACGAAGGAATAAAAGAATGATCATCAGCATTTTTCGTGCAAAGATTCGAAAAGGCCAAGTTTCGGCGTTCAAACGGATGGTGCAGGGTCAATCCATCCCCTGGCTGGAAAGTTCCGACGGAATGCTAGGTTATTTTCCTGGAGAGCCATTCTGCGAGAACGCTCGGGAGTTTGTGATGATTACGCTATGGCGGGACTTGGAAGCACTCGAGGCCTTCGTTGGTACAGATTGGGATAACCCAGTCGTAACAGAAGACGAGGCACCGTTAGTCGAAGCAATGTTCGCTGATCATTACCATAAATTTGATTAGGCGCTGCTGGATTCGATGGAAATTTGGCCGGTGTAAAGGGACCGCTCATGGCCGACTCCAGCAGTTCGCGTCGCTGAAAAACACAAAAGAATCCCAACACCTGCCTGAATCGTTAGTATTTCCCAAAGAAGAAATAATACGGAAAAGTTAGCTGATCAAAATGCCGGAAATGAATGTAGATATCTTTACCATCCCTCTCGGGTTTGGTCAGTGTTACGTCTTGAAGGGCGATGGTGTAATCGCTATCGATGCGGGTGCGCCAAAGAAGGGTATGGCTTTCGAACATGCTCTGGAAGTGGCAGAAATCAATCCACACGACGTGAATCTCGTTGTTTTAACTCACGGCCACTGGGACCACATTGGTTCTGCCATGGAAATCAAGTCGCTAACTGGCGCGGCACTCACCATGCATCAATCAGAAGTCCATTGGCTGGAGAACTCACTTACACCACTTTCCCCGGGGGTTACGCCCTGGGGAAAGGCGCTCACCGCGCTGCACAAAGTCTTTATGCCATTTATCAAGATTCCAAAAGCGAAAGTGGATCTCGTGCTTGGTGATGAAGGTCTCTCGCTGGTGGATTACGGTATACCCGGTCGGATTGTACACACGCCTGGCCATTCCTCAGGGTCGGTGTCAGTGTTGTTGGAAACCGGAGAGGTATTTGTAGGCGACCTTGCAATGAACAGGTTCCCCCTTCGTATGTCTCCAGGACTGCCCATCTTCGCAGACAATCCAGCAGCAGTCGTGAGTAGCTGGAAGATGTTGATAAAGCTCGGTGCTTCAACCGTATACCCGGCTCACGGGAGAGCATTCCCGATAACTGTCATCGAAAGGGCTATCTCTCGTGCAGCCTCATGACTAATTCAGAGCCACCCCTTCGCGGCAAGTTGAAAATACCAGTTCAAAGAAGCAGCAAACCACTTCGGGTTCAATCTTCAAATACCGCTCCTGGCCGATTGTGAACTAAATGGCATTGAAATATGGGTCTGGTGAAGTTCTGCTTTCTGGCCCTAACCGGCCATCAACTTACGAAGTCGTCTTCGTTTCCTTACGACCCGGAACCTCAGATTGATTCGATCAATTGCCTTTTTCCAGAAGAAAAGGGCTCCCTGCTGCGGTCCAGCGTGAAGTGGCTACGTTTTTGTCAAGGAAACCAGGAAATGGCGTTCCTGATTGAATTTTAATTTCAAATTTGCATCTAATTATACGGATGCAGGAACGCATGGTGATTTGCCGGTAATCTTTTCATTAGACTGTGTGGAAGCGTCTTAATACTTTTAGTGACTGACAGGGCGCGTACTATGGAAACTGAAACATCTATTTATTCTGAAATCCTTCATTTATTCGGCCCAATCGACGATCACAAAGCCGTGGAAATCATGGATCTGCAGCCCTCGCCGGTGGAGTTAGAGATAGCGGCTGCTTATTTCGCTGGCATGACCGACGTGATGGGTGAAGAGCGTCATCCACTTTCGGGAAACGTCGCCGAGATTTATGAAATCGTGAGCCAGGACGAACCCTTACTCGAGGAGGAGAATCGTCGAGGATGAATGGCCTTCGACATCAGCCCGATTCAGACCAGCTGCCGTGCCTACCCACCAGCATCAGTGCAGTATGAAAGTAGCCGTCGATAATGCACCGGCGATCAGAGGAGGAGCCCATGGATAGCCTGCCAAAAATTAGTGAATTTATGGATCAAGTGGTACCCACCATCGGACCTGATATGCAGATTATGAAAGCAGTCGATTTCTTGCTACGTCATCGGGTGACTGGAGCCCCGGTGGTCGATTCCGATGGGAGACTGATGGGAATCATCACTGAAACGGATCTGCTCAAGCTCGTGACCGAGGGCATTCAGGGCCAGCCTCCTACAGAGGCAACGGTGGCAGAGTACATGACCACCGATGTGGTGACCGTACCTCCAACAATGGATATCTACTACGTCGCAGGCATATTCCTCACTAACAAATTCAGGCGTCTCCCCGTGGTCGAAGATGGCAAAATCGTCGGAGCCATCACCCGCTTTGATCTTCTTCGAGTCGTTCAGGCGCTTTCGGCAATGTCTTGGTTACAAGGACCATAAAGTTTCCCGGCGAATATTTCTGTGGTGTCGCCCGTAGCCGAATCCGGTTATGCACGTTCCGACATGTTTGCCAAAAGGGTGTGACTGATGGCCGACTGGGCGAAATACTGCGGCACGATCCCCACCGATGCCGACAACGTGACACCGGCCCCAAAGGAGCAAAGTCATGACAAAATCCGGTTTTATCGAATATCCCAACAGGATGAATGAGCGCATCCAGAAGTTTGAAGCCAATTTGGAACAAGCGCATTTCCAAGACCTGGGCATTGAAGCCAAAGAGGAAGTCCTGGCTGAAATCCGGGTCGCCTATCGCCTGTATTACATGGCGAAGACACACAAACCAGACGCCTTATCTCAGGCTATACGGGATTGTGACCGGATGGCCAATTCAGCCAATAATATGCTGAAGTCGATCAACTCAATTAATGACCCGATTGCACCGCATTATGATTTCTGGATGCACCGTAATAAATCTGCTGGAACACTGAAAACTGCCCTGAAAAACCACGTCAAAGCACTTTATTGGGCTGAGCGCCAATTGGATACCGTGAGCAAGCCAGAGCAGCAGCTGGAAGTCGGTGCGCGGAATCAGTTTAAGTATTCGCTAAAAGCTATTTATGAGCGACACTACCCACCGTCTGAAACGGCTGATTTCGATGACAACCTGGGTGCATTTATCGCCGATACTCTAGAGGCATTTGACTTCTAAACATCCGCTTTCTGGTCGTAACCGGAGATCAACTTACGTAGCCATCTTCATTCCCTTGCGACCCACAGCGGCCCTTCAGCTTCTTTTTGCTTTGCCAGCATCACCAGCACACGATGCTTGCTGTTCGGTGCAAACACGTCGCGATAAAGTGCGAGGTTGACTCTGGGTTAAGGGATTAGCGAGACCAGTCGGGTAATGAAGTCCAGCGACGATGTCAAGGAGCCGGAGAGAAGATCATCATCTGCTAGGTCGAATGCAAGTTCTCAAATAACGCCGTGAGCGGACACAAATCGTTGAGCGTTACATAGGCCGCCATGATGGGGATGAACGCGGCGATAACAAATAACCAGATTGCAAGTATCCGGCCGAAAGTTCGCATACTTCCTTCTGCTTTCGTGGAAGAAAACATAACGAAATAGCCAAGCACCGACCAGAACGTTGCCGGGAAAAAACTAAAAAAGAAACACATAGCTGTATCCTCGCTTTGTCGCTGTGCAGGCAAGTCCACGATAACCCGAGCATAAGCAGCACTGCTTCATCATCCGCTCGAACTTCGGAACCAGCCTTACTTTCCGAAAAAGACATTTTCAGAAGTCCTATTATGGCGCCGGACATGGCCAGTGATCCTGACCCGGGTCAGTTGAGTGGTCTATACCGACCAATATAAGTATTCTGTTCTGCTTTCCGTGATACTGGACATAGCTGGCATGTAGCTGTCAGTGAGTTGTTAGGCGACTGGCGTTGGCTTCTCTGAAACGTTGTAACGGGCTGGGAAGCCAAGCCGTATAGCAGGCACGTCTTTCAGGATTCTGAAACCGTTTTGGATGAGGTGTGTTGTGATCGTCACTGGGTAGCAGCCGTTACTCAAAAAGGTGAGGCGATCAAAAATCCAAGCCCAGAGGCGACCGCCACTGCGGCATGGGGGAGCCATGTACACCGTGAACAGAACCCCTGCCGGCTCGAGCACACGCCAAATCTCACCCAACATCGAATCGAAGTCTCCACTGCGCAGAAGTCAAATAGACAATTCGCGTAGACGACCGACAGGCTTTCATCGCGGGCCGGGATTTGAAAGAACGGCTTCACAAGCGTCGTTAGCGTATCGACCCCACGCTTCCTGCAGTATTGTGCAGCAATCTGTTCGATCCTGTCAGAGAAACACAGAAGCTCAGTCTCGCCTTGAGCGTTTGCATGGGCGAGGAGAGGGATTCCCGCGTCAGTCGGTGGGGAAATGATTAGTCTGTTGATTTGCATTGAATATTGATCCAATTTTGGGGTCAATTTGCATTGTGGATTGCCCCACCCTGGCGCTTAAAATTTGAAGCTAGATCAACAGTATGGTGTGGTGTATCCGGTATAAATTCCAATGCAAACGGTGGTTCATATTTCGGTGCAAATCAACAATCCTGGATTTCAGTTTCCATCTGGGCGAACCGTTTGCGAAGGATTTGTTCGTGTGCCTGGTCGCTGTCCCGTGCCAACAACTCACGGATGTCGCGTACCGACACGCCATACGACCTGAAGCCAGCGATTTGCTGCAGCCGCTCGATCTCCCTTTCGCCATACCAGCGGTAACCATTGGCGGCGCGACTGGCAGGTTCGAGTAAGCCTTCGCGCTCGTAATAAAGAATCGTGGCACGCGACAGACCGAACCTTTTTCCCAGCTTGCTGATTGTTAACATTTGCGTTCTTCCAGACTTGACCCGTCTACAGCTTCATAGTTTACCCTTCGTATTCATCAGGGCAAACAAAGCCCGTTAGCAGGCAAAAGGAGACAGACATGAATCAGCAAAGCAAACTTGAAGGCATCAACCAGCCCCGGCGAGTCAAACATGGCTTTACACAATCAATCAAAGGAACGCCCGAGCAGGTATTTCCGCTACTTTGTCCGGTGCGCGAGACTGACTGGATTCCGGGCTGGACAACCGATTGGGTACTTTCCAATTCGGGTGTGGCTGAGCAGAACTGTATATTTCAGACACCGCCCCGCCCGGGGGCAGGAGGAGCCGCCTCAATATGGGTGATCACGCGCCATGATGCGGATGCTTTTGAAGTGGAAATGTTTAAGGTGACTCCGGAGTTTACTGTCGGCAAACTACAAATTTCACTGTCCGCGCAAGGCAAGACCCGTACCAATGCGACCATTGTCTACGAGTTCACCTCGCTGGGCCCGCTTGGCGATACTTATTTAGAGGGATTTACGGCACAATGGTACGAGAAGTTCATGCACGTATGGGAAGGACAGATGAACTATTACCTGGAAACCGGTGAGTTAATCCCCACTCCTGATTTGCAATCAGGGTAGTTAGCAAGATGACGGATCAAGGCCCGGTGAATATAGGAAGCATTAAAGCCCTTTACATTTCACATATGCGAAGGTCTGCTCCGGGTCGAAAGGGAA